>Ga0268299_1000107_pt1 | contig 325255 bp, 326 predicted proteins | sample NOBtaG_FD_193484 | JGI IMG/M metagenome (GOLD analysis project Ga0268299, IMG submission 193484) | Activated sludge microbial communities from bioreactor in Nijmegen, Gelderland, Netherland - NOB reactor | ecosystem: Engineered > Bioreactor > Aerobic > Activated sludge | place: Netherlands...
TCGCCGTCGCCGTAGCCGTAGCCGTCGCCGTCGCCGTAGCCGTCGCCGTAGCCGTCGCCGTAGCCGTAGCCGTAGCCGTCGCCGTCGCCGTAGCCGTCGCCGTAGCCGTAGCCGTAGCCGTCGCCGTAGCCGTCGCCGTAGCTCGTGTGGATATGGGTCTCTGCGTCGGGGGCCGGGCTGTGCCCGGTGACGTGATCCGCCAATCCGCCGGTCAGGCCGGCGGCGGACGAGGAAGGTGGACGATCCATGTCACGCCGCCCAGGCGGTGGCGGTGCAGTCGATCAGGTGGATCACCGCCGACAGCGGCGCACGGACGGTGCCGGCTGCGTCAAGCTTGGTGTTGGTCGTCGGCCCTTCGGCCGCCAGTTCGCCAAGGCCCCGGCTGGTGCCCCAGCGGCGGATGCATTTCGCATCGGCGATGGTCAGCACGCCGTCCGCGACGGTGCAGGTGCCGACATAGACAAAGCCGCGGTCAAGGACGGCGATCTGCGGGGCGGGGGTGGTGAGAGGGGACATCGGTTGCTCCATCGGGTGGGTCGATCGAGTGGAGCATGATGACCAAATCGGTCATTGTCAATCGACATAGTGACCGATTTGGTCACTTCACATTCTATGCTTGCACGAGGATATCCGACCGCGTCATGCTGTGTTCACTTTAAGTTCGCATTGAGGGCGGCAATTGAGCTATTGGTCGACAAACCCACTGCTGCAGGTTTTGGCAGTCGTGGCTCTTTCTACGGGCGAAAGCTTGGATCAGCTGGCCTTGGAGAGATCAACGGCGCGCATCTTCTCGGCCAGGTCGAGTGGCAGCCTGTCCCACCTGCCCAAGATGAGGAAGTCAAGCGTCACGCCAAAGCGTTCGACCAGCATAGCTGCGACGTCGTCCGTGATAGCCCTTTTCCCACCCTCGAACCTCGACCAGTAAGTTCTGGGGATATCCAGGCGATCCGCGATCTGCGATGGCGAAAGCCCTAGGGCTTCGCGGAAAAGCATCAATCTGTACCCGATGCGTTCCGGTGTCATCTCTGATCGCGTGTGTGCCGAGAGGCGTGCGTGGGTCTGGGTCGCCATGGCGCCACAGTGCCGAATGACCATTTTGGTATCAATTTCCATTCGGGCCGCTTGACAAATGACCGAATTGGTCATCCTTGTGGCTGCATGGAACATCCTGTCGTCGCACTTCTCAATCTCTGGCCGGACCGAAAAGCGGTCTTGGAAGACGCGCGGCGGCTTGATCCCGACCTCGATCCTGTTGCGGTGCATCGGTGGTTCCAGCGCGGGAGTATCCCCCAGAGATTTTGGGGTGTTCTGATCGAAGGTGCTACCAGACGCGGCATTCAGGCTACGGCGGGGCAGTTCGTTGATGCGCATGATGGGCGGAGGGCGGCATGATCCCGTCATCGCCCGGCGCCTTCATCCCAGCCGAAGCCGTGCTGTCTGGCGACACCGGCCCGAAGTTCATCGTAGATTTCCGCCTCGGCGTCGTCCACTTTCCCGTCGGCCCGTGCCGTCAAGGCCAGCGCATGAGCGAGGCGGTGCTTGCCAGCCACCTCCCATCCGGCGATCTGCACGAGGGCCTCGACCAGGTCTTCGCGCGTGGGTCGAAGCCTTCGGATCGTGCGTTCGATCTTGTCGAAGCCGTCGGCGTCGGGAAGCTCGGGCAGGTGACCCGCGGCGCGCATGGCGAACGCCTCGTCCTCGACCCATCTCAATATGCCGTCGATTTCGCCGGGATGGAGGAATTCATCCGAGCGGGAAGACGTGATCAGGAAGACCAGACCCGGAGTGATCTGGCGGCGCAGGGCGGTGTAGGGCGACAGCGAAGCGGAGGGTCTGGCGGCCGTGCCGCGTGCGGCGCGCGTCTCGATGGCGATGCTGTCGGAAACGGGAAGGATTTCCGCGAACCACCTGTCGGGGTCCTCGACCTCGCCATCGGCGCTGATGAAGCAGTCGATCCGGTCGAGACGGAAGGTGCGCAATGCGTTCCTCTCGTGGCAGACAGCGACCAGATAGCGGGTGGCGCCCCGGTCATCGACGTGCCGTGTGGTGATGCGCCTGCGCGAGCGGTTGCCGGACGCGTCGGTGTACTCCATCAGCAGGAAATAGGGTTCCAGGATGAAGCGCCTGCCCTGCGCCGTTTCCGGTGCTGCCGGCGAAGGGACGATGTCCGGCGGATCGGACTGGGGCAGTTCGGGCCGCAAGCCGGAGAAATCCATGGGCAGCATGGCAGGCGGCGGGTCTTCGGCGCGCGGCGCACGTCCGATCAGCCGGGACAGATACGACATATTCCAGGTCTCCCTTCTGCGCCGGCCCGTGTCGCGGGGCCTCGGCTCGCCGCGATGATCCGTGGGACAGCGGCATTTTCATGGCGCCACCCTGCCACGCGCGGGGCGCGCACGCACGGAAACAAGGTTTCCCGACACAATCAGGGGGGGCTGACATGACCGATCGCACCGTCAGGTTGCGCGCGGATACCTCCCCGCTGCTTGCCTGCCTTGCCCGGGCTGACGCCCTGCTAGCGGCGCCCGAGGCCCTTCCCGAATTCCGCGAGGGACTTTTCGACCTTCTTGATGTCCCGGAGCAGCTTGTCGCGCTGCAGGTGCACGTTCTGGCCACAACCAACGCATTCGAAATGGTCGTTCAGTTTGATCCATCCGACCGACTTCTTGGTCTCGTGGCCGCAGGAGGGGCAGGGAATGCCCAGTGACTGTTTGTCAAAGAAGCCATTCATCGGGGCTGTCCTTTCTGGTTCCTGGTGGACCGACGCGCCGCTGTTGCGAGCGGCGGCGCGTCACCCGGAACGATGCGGAGAATTTGAACCGCTGTCCACGGTGGCCGGCCATGTCTGACCGGCTGATGATCCGCGCCTTCATGCAGGGCCTGGTCGACCGGGCCGGCGGGGTCGATGCCGCTGCGGCACTGATCGGGGCGCGGCTGGGGGCCGAGGTTTCGAAGGGCAGCATCTCGAAGCGGCTGGCCGGGCATCTGGACTGGCCGCTGGTCGAGATCATGGCGCTGGAGGATGCGGTAGGCGATCCCTGCGTGCGCCGATGGCTGGCGCGCGGCCTGCCCGAGATCGCGGCGGGGCAGGGCATCCTGCAGGCGGGCGCCGACCTGAACCGCGAATACGGCGAGGTGCAGGGCGCGATCATGGATCTGGCCGCGGGCCGGGGATGCCGGGTCATGGCCCAGAAGGAAGCACAGGATCTGGTCACTGCGGCAAGGCGGCTGGCCGCGATCGTGGAGGTGGGCGATGGCCAGTGAACGCGACTACGGTCTGGTCCTGCCGGACGAGCCGGCACCGGCGCGGGTGAAACTGCCCGCCGCCCGCCCCGCGCCCGCATCGGCGCGCCTGACGCCGGAGCAGGCCGCGCTTTTGCATCTGCAGGACCAGATCATCGAATTGCGCGCTCGCATCGACCGGATCGAGGCGGCGGCGGTTCGCGGCGGCCCGGAACGCGATGGTCCCGTGCCGGTCTTCACCTCGCGCCGCCGGGGCACGGTCGTTGATTTTCACAGCCGCAGGAGGGTGGCATGACGGCCGCGCGCGCAGTCGACTATCGCACGGATGTCTCACCCTACGCCCGCTGCGTGGGCGAGATCGTGCAACTGGCCCGCCGCCTGCCGGACGGGCTGGCCCGGCTGCGCGCGTTTTCCGCTGCAGGCGGGCCGTTCGCGACCGAGGTTGAGCGGGTCGAGGGCGGGATCGTCGTCATCGCCTGCGTGCCGTCCGACCGGACGGTGGCCTTCCTGGAAGAGATGCGCGCCGCCGCATCCGGGCTGGCCGCGTGATGGCCGTCGATCATGCCCTTTTCGCGCAGCTCTATCGGGCTGGCCTGCCACGGGCGGACATCGCTCGCCAATGCGGATGCCATGTTGCCTATGTCTCGCCGCTGGCGATCAGGCTGGGCCTGGGTCCGCTGAAGCTGGCTGCTGTGCCCCGCCCGGAGAGGCAGCCCAAGGCCGGCCACCCCATTCTGGCGACCGGCGGGCATTGGGCCGCTCTGGCCGACTATGCGAGGCGGCACGGGCTGACCATGGCCGAGGCGCAGCGCCAGTGGCACCGTCACCGCGCGAGGCAGGCATGACGCGCCGCCGCCTGCCCGACCGGCGTCCTTCGGTCACCCTGCCTGTGGTCTGGCGTACCGAGGGCGGGGAACAGCATTTCACCCTGACCGCCGGCTATGACCCGGAAACCGGCGCGCTGGCCGAGGTGTTCTATTCCGACGGCCAGAAGACCGGATCGCAGTTGCAGCACACGGTGCAGGACGTCTGCGTCATCATCTCGGTCGCGCTGCAGCACGGGGTGGCCCCGGCCGAGATGTCGCGGTCGATCGGCCGCGTGCCGGTCTACGGCGCCACCGCGCCGGCCAGCCCGATCGGGGCGATCCTTGATGCGCTGGAGGGGCTGTGATGGCGGTGGGCGTCGTAAAGGTCTGGTTTGAGGCGGGCAGTCTGGACGTATCGACGCCATCGCGCTTTCTGATCATCGAGACCGAGATGCCCGATTTTGCGACCTTCTGTGAGATGGTCGAGGCCGACAGGTTAATCGGTGGCGCTGTCCTCTGGACCAGGAAAAGCGATGTCAGGGGCGAAATGGTCGTCACCGGCCGCCGTCCGATCGCGTTCCGCGGCAGCACTGTGCTGCGGTGTGAATTGCCCATCTGGAACTATGTGAATGAGGGGGCCGCATGACCGCCCCCACCTATGCCGAGTTCCTGCGGGCCAAGGCCGCCATCGCGCCGCGCTTCGGCGGGCTGCAGGTGGACGAGGCCGCGCTGAACCCGGCCCTGAGGCCGCACACCCGGCGCATGGTCGCCTGGGCGCTGGCGGGCGGGCGGCGCGCGTGGTTCGCGTCGTTCGGCCTGCACAAGACCGCGACCCAGCTGGAAACCATGCGGGTGATCTGGCGGCAGACGGGCAAGCCGGTGCTGATCGTGGCGCCGCTTGGCGTGCGGCTGGAATTCGTCTCCGAGGCGAGCTTGCGCTTCACCGGTGGCTTCGGCATCGACCTGCGGTTCGTGAAGTCGGATGCCGAGATTTCCGGCCCGGCGGTCTACCTGACCAACTATGAATCGGTCCGCGACGGCAAGATCAGCCCGCATCACTTCGAGGCGGTCAGCCTGGACGAGGCCGCGGTACTGCGCGGCATGGGCGGGACCAAGACCTTCCGCACCTTTATCCGCACCTTCATGGACGTGCCCTATCGGTTCGTCGCCACAGCCACCCCCAGCCCGAACGACTATATCGAACTTCTGTCCTACGCCGGCTTTCTGGACGTGATGGATATCGGGCAGGCCAAGACCCGGTTCTTCAAGCGCAACAGCGAAAAGGCCGACCAGCTGACCATCATGCAGCACAAGGAACGTGAGTTCTGGCTGTGGGTGGCGTCGTGGGCCTTGTTCATCACCAGACCCAGCGACCTTGATCCCGGCTTTGACGATGCTGGCTATGACCTGCCGCCGCTGGATATCCGCTGGCACGAGCTTCCGACCGATCACCTGGCCCATGCGGTGACCGAGAAGTCGGGTCAGGTCCGCATGTTCCGGGATGCGACGGTCGATCTGTCTGGTGCCGCGCGGGAAAAGCGCGACAGCCTGACTGCCCGGATCGAGAAGATGCAGGAACTGCGGGCCGAAGATCCCGGCGCGCACCGGATCCTGTGGCATGACCTTGAGGCCGAGCGCGCCGGCATCGAGCGGGCGGTGCCGGGTGTGGCCGCCGTCTACGGGTCGCAGGATCTGGATGCACGCGAGGCGATCATCGGCGATTTCGCCAACGGCCGGGTGGCCGAACTGGCGGCGAAGCCCGTCATGCTGGGGTCGGGCACGAACCTGCAGCGCCACTGTTCGTGGCATGTGTTCCTGGGCATCGGCCACAAGTTCAACGACTTCATTCAGGCGGTGCACCGGCTGCGCCGCTTTGGCCAGACCGCGCCCGCCGTGCGGCTGGACCTGATCTACACCGAGGCCGAGCGGGAAATCCGCCGCAACCTTGAACGGAAATGGCATCAGCACGATCAGATGGTGGCGAAGATGGTGGACCTGATCCGCGAATACGGCCTGTCGGAAATCGCCATGCTGCAGGCGCTGCAAAGGTCCATGGGCGTGGAGCGGGTCGAGGCGATGGGCAAGCCCAATGCCGCCGCCGGCAACGATCCGCTCTGGCGGGCGGTCCACAACGACTGTGTGGAAGAGACGCGGCGCATGGCGTCTGACAGCGTGCAGCTGATCGTCACCTCGATCCCGTTTTCCACCCAGTATGAGTATTCGCCGAACTATGCCGATTTCGGCCACACCGACGATGACGCGCATTTCTGGCAGCAGATGGATTATCTGGTGCCCGAACTGCTGCGGATCACCGAGCCGGGCCGGCTGGCCGCGATTCATGTCAAGGACCGGATCATCCCGGGCGGGATCAACGGCTACGGGTTCCAGACCCTGTCGACGCTGCACATGGATTGCGTCCGGCAGTTCTGCGGCCACGGCTGGGCCTATCTGGGGATGAAGACGATCACGACCGATGTCGTGCGCGAGAACAACCAGACCTACCGGCTGGGCTGGACCGAGCAATGCAAGGACGGGTCGCGCATGGGGTTCGGCGTGCCGGAATACCTGCTGCTGTTTCGCAAGCCGCCCTCGGACCGGTCGAACGGCTATGCCGATAACCCGCCCGCCAAGGCCAAGAAACTGTGGGACAGCGAGGCGCGGGAATGGATGAACGAGGGCGGCTATTCCCGCGGCCGCTGGCAGATCGACGCCCATGGCTACACGCGGTCCAGCGGCAATCGCCAGTTGACGCCGGCCGAAGTCGAGGGCCTGCCCGCCGATGCGGTCTACAAGGTCTGGAAGGCCTTCAATCTCGAAACCGTCTATGATTTCGAACACCACGTCCGGATCGGCGAGCATCTGGAAATGAAGGGGCGGTTGCCATCCGATTTCATGCTGCTGCCGCCGCATTCGCCGCATCCGGATGTCTGGACCGATGTCGCCCGGATGCGGACGCTGAACGGCGCGCAGGCGGCCAAGGGCAAGGAAATGCACCTCTGCCCGCTGCAGTTCGACATCGTCGACCGGGCCATCGCCCAATTCACCATGCCGGGCGAGACGGTGCTGGACCCGTTCGGCGGGCTGATGACCGTGCCCTATCGCGCGGTGAAGCTGGGCCGGCGCGGAATCGGGATCGAGTTGAACCCCGGCTACTGGCGCGATGGCGTCACCTATTGCGAGGCCGCCGAGCGTGAGATGGCCACGCCCGGGCTGTTCGACTTTCTCGACGCCGGGGCATCCGCCGGGACGGAAGGGGTGGCTGCTGAATGACGGTCCGGGCGATCTGGGGCAAAGGTGCCAACCGAGCCGCCGCCGTCTGCGACGGGTGCAGCCGAGAAGAGGTCGTCAGCTGCGACTATGACGGGAAGGCGCCGGTCGAGGGTCATCTACATCGCAAGGTCTGCGCCCATGGTTGGGCATTGGTGAAGGGCCGCCTGCTGTGCCCGGCCTGCGAGGCCGCGCGCAGGGCAGGCAAGGAAAAACCGGTGGAGGAAGGCATGGGAAACGCGGCCGAAGGGGCTGCCATCGTGCAGCTGCGCGAACCGACCCGCGCGATGCGGGTGGATATCTATGTGGCGCTGGCATCGGCCTATGATCTGGATGCGCAGCGCTATCGCGGCGATGCCACGGACCGATCGGTGGCAGAGGCCGTGGGGGGGGGCTGCATGCCGGGCTGGGTCAGCGCTGTGCGTGAGGCCGAATTCGGCCCGCCCGGCAATGAAGAGGTGGAGACCATCCGCGCCGAAATCCGCCGGGTCGAGGACATCGTGGCCCAAGCCGCGCGCGACTTCGACGCCCATATTTCCCGCGCGCTGAAGATCAAGGCCGCGTTCGAAACTGAGGTCAAGGCCGAGCTTCTGGCGCTGACGCGCCGGGTAGACCTGTGCGTCAGGAACCACGACAAGCGGGTGGTTGCGAAATGATCGACACGGTCCACATCGGCCGCGGCGGGCCGGTCACGCGGGAGATGGTCGAGGCATTCGGCAGAAAGCTGACCGACGCCGAAGCCGCGATGCTGGAAGCGCATCTTGAACTTGGCCCGCTCGGCCAGCCGCGCCTGGTGATCGACCAGCAGTCTTTCCAGTTTGAAAATGACGGCCAGCCGTGGGCGCGGGATCGGGCCGTATGGTACTGCAAGATGCTGGCCATCGCGCTGGCCCGGCTGGTGGACAGTGCCGTGGCAGAACACGACAAGCGGGCGGGGAGGGGCTGATGCCCACCGCCCGCCGCATATCCCGCGCCGAGTTTGAACGGCTCTGGCTGGTCGAGGAATGGGGCGGCCAGCGTGTTGCCGATCATTTCGGGGTCAACCGGTCAACCGTCACCAAATGGGCGCGCGCGTTCGGCATGCCGCTTCGGACAAAGGTCCGGCTCGCGCGGCGGGTCGTGCCGCGTGGCGACGTGCCCATGCTGCTCGACATGTGGCGCTGTCGCGTCAAGGCGTCCGAGATCGCGCGGCATTGCGGCTGCAATACGCGGACTGTCGCGAACACCGCGCGGCGGCATGGTCTGGGCAACCGGGGCAAGGGCAGTCCAACGCTTTTCCTGACGCTGGAAGAATACTTCAGCCAGCGGATGGTCCTGCAACTGGCGCGTGATGCTGCCGTCACCCGTGCGGCGCTGCGCGATGCCGAAATGGTCGACAGCCCGCGGGCTTTCCATCGTTTGACGGGGACGGCGGCATGATGCGCGACATGGGCCTTTATCCCCTGCGCTTCGGCGACACGCTGTCGTCAAACGAATGGGTCGAACTCCATTTCCACAATCTGCTGTCCAGCCGGTTCGTCGCGCTCTGCCTGCATGCACAGCGCCGCGACATCATCGGCACCGCGCTGCTCCTCTGGTCGGAATGCTACCGGCAAGACCCGGCCGGAACACTGCCCGTCGACGATATCGAACTGGCGCAGCTGGCGCGCTACGGGACGGATATCGCCGCCTGGCTGACCGACAAGGAACTGGCGCTTTATGGCTGGGGCATCTGTCAGGTCGAGGGCGACTTCGATCCGGTCGACCGCCTGGCGCACCGGACGATCACCGATATCGCCACGCGCAGCTTCCGCCGCAAGGCCGGGCGCGCGCGGTCGCGGACGGCCGGCTATGAGGCGGTGATCCGCAGCCGGGTCAAGAAGATGCTGCTGAAGTCCGGCCACGCGCGCCTGTCCGATGCCGGCGACGTGGTGGCGCAGATCGCGAAATGGCTGATCGAGGCCGGGCTGCATGTCACCGAAAACAACGTCCGCGAAGGGGCCGCTCTGGTCACCGGGAAACCGCTTCTGAGGGGGATAAACGGCGGGAAAGACTGATCATTTCACTGAAATGCACTGAAATCATATCACCTGATTTCAGTGTGGATTTCACCCCGACAGGTGAAATTGCCCTAAAACACAGTACATGAAATGACAGTATATTATCCCCCTTATCCCCCTTGCACCGAAAACGCCCGGCACCGGCCGGGCAGGCCATGAAAGGGGGCATGCGATGGAAGGCGAGGCGCTGAGGGAAGGCAAGGAAAGGGTCAGGCAGAACCTGATCGTGCCGCTGACGGCGCGCGGGCTGGTGCGGCACACCGGCGCGACCGTCGCAGGGCACGAGGCGACGATGGATGCCCTGTCGGCACGGCTCGCCTACATGACCACCCCGAACCTGCAGGCGCTGGCCGAAGTGGTCGAGCGGAATGCCGTCGGCAAGGCGCGGAACCGATGGCCGACCGAGGTGATGATCTGCGGCTGGGCGCGCCAGCTACAACTGCCGCCGCCATCGGACAGCCATCTCGTCACCACCTATCTGCGGTCCGGGGCGGGCCGGCGCGCGCGATCCGAAGGCTGGCTGGTCGATCTCTACCTCTACCTGAAGAAGGCCGGGCGGCCGCCGAACGACTATGTGATCCGCGACCTGAAGGTCGATGCCGATACCGCCATGCGCCGCCGCACGCGGATCGAGGAAGCCGCCCGGTTCGGCGGCATGGACCCGGATGATCGCCGCTGGCTGGAATGGCGGCTGCAGGCCGAGGCGCGGGCGGGGGCGATCATGGATGCGCAGGGCACGGGCGAAGGGGAAGCGGCATGACGACGACAGTGACGCCGGCCGGGACATTCGCCGACATGACCATCGACCAGATCGGCGACTGGCTGATCGCCGAGGCGCGGGATGCAGCCCTGACCCGGCTTGCCGCCATCGCCCTGCGCCGCCTGCGCGCCGAGGCGGCCGCCCTCCTGTCGCAGGCGATCGGCCGGCTTGCCGTGCCGGGGCGGATGGCGGACGAGGCGGAAAGGGTCGCCGCGATGCTGGCCGATGCCACCCCGCCGCCCGATCTGTCCGCCGCGCCGGTGGCGCCCGCGCGGGGGCCGATGTGGTTCATCCCGAATTTTGCGCGTCAGGCGGCACTGATCCGGCAGCCCGACGGCAGCAGGCAGCGCGGCGTGATCCTTGCCCGCGACGGCACGCGGCGGGGCCAGCGGCTCGACCGGCTGACGCTGATGTGCCGCGAGGCATGGCTGCAGCACGAACGCAAGGGAGGCAGGCCCGATGCCTTTCGCCCGCCCTTCGATCCCGGTCAGATCGCCATGGCCGCACGCTACCAGGCTCTGACGGAACGCCATGTATCGGCTGGCCTGCGCTGCGCCAGTGCCGAGGCGCGGGTCATGGCCGGCGGCGGTGCCGGGGGCGATGGCGGCTTCCTCGTGGCCTACATGGACGAAAGCCGAGAGATCGGCCGCATCCACGCCAGCATCGGTCCCGGCATCGCGTTGCAGGTGCGCCGGGGCGCGGGCCGGCGCGACATCACCATCCGCGCACTGGTCGACGCCGTCTGCATCCATGGCGAAGACCTGACGGCCGTGCTGCGGGCACATGGCTGGGCCAAGAAGACCGGCAGCCTGAGTGCCCTGCGGGATGCGCTGGCGGCCGCGCTGGACCGTATGCAGGGATACCATCGGAAAGGGTCTTGACTGTTAGGTCACTCGGACTCATGGTCCTTCCTATCATCTACAGGTGCGCCCGGCGGTCTGACCATCCGGGCGCATTGCATTTCAGCCTGCCGGTCCCGAAGGCCCACGCCTTGCGCGGGTGGTTGATATAGGGGCCGGCGGGCTACGGATCAGGAGGATGCGATGCCACGCAAGCCGTGCTCCATCCCAGGATGCCGCGGGCTGGTCGTCGTCGGCGTATCCCGCTGCGCGCGGCATCAGGCCCAGTTCGAGCAGGAGAGGGTGGCGCTGTCCGACCAGGCAAGGGCGGATGCGCCCTGGCGCAAGTGGTACAAGACCGCAGCATGGCGGGCGCGGCGGGCACAGCAGCTGGCGTCGGACCCGCTGTGCCGCCTGTGCCCGTCATGGTCCCGGCAGCCGGCGACTGTGGCCGACCATGTGGTCCCGCACCGAGGCGACCATGCGCTGTTCTGGTTCGGCGCATTGCAGAGCCTCTGCAAGCCCTGCCACGACACGAAGAAGCAAAGGGCAGAGCGCCGCGCCGGGCCGCCGTCGTGACCCCACGGGGGGTACCGAAAGTCTGGACCCCACAGACCAGGGACCGGCGCGGGTAAACAGATTTATGCGCGTGCTGGTTAGAGGGGGGGGGTATCAAGGGGAACGATCATGTCAATCGGGCTGAGTGACATCAGTGATCGGCTCCCTCGGGTGCCTGATCATTTTCAGGAACAGCACTGGGAGATCGCGCAGGCCGTTGCCGGTGTCATGCTGCGCGATCGCCATATCGACGAAGCGGTCTGGCTTCAGATCATCCGCTACGCGACCCAGCACGTGATCTGGGCGGAGCTGGTCTTTGACCTTGCGACCGACGAAGACGAATCGGCCAAGGGGTTCGGGTCGATGAAGGTTCAGCGGCTGGCCTATCAGGAAAAGATCCTTGGCCAGATGGAGCGTGAGCTTTTCCTGACGCCCAACTCGCGGCACGCAAGCGCGGGCACTGCGCAGACCTCGTTCATGGACCTTCTCGAACAGGGGAACGCGGTACCTGCGAACGGGCCCGCCGATGGTGCGGGTGGTGTGACGCCATTCAGGCCGCGCCGGAGGGCGATCGGTGGCTGACGGCAGCGTCGTCCTGGGCACGCCGTGCACGGATCGCGCGGTGGCCTATGCTGATGCCGTCGTCGCCGGTGTCGTGCCGGCCTGCAAGAAGGTTGGTCTCGCCTGCAGGCGTTTCCTTACCGACCTTGACCGGCAATGTTCGCCCGGCTTTCCATTCGCGTTCGACCCGCAGGCAGTCGAGCATATGGCCGGCTTCATCGAGGCGATGCCGCACATAAAGGGCAGGTGGGCGGCGAAGTGCGAGACCATCCGTCTGGACGACTGGCAATGTTTCCTGGTGGCCAACGTGGCGGGCTGGCTGCATGCCGACACCGGCATGCGCCGCTTCAAGACGGCCTATATCGAGGTGCCGCGGAAGCAGGGAAAGTCGACGCTTCTGTCCGCGATCGGACTTTACTTCCTGACCGTCGACGGGGAACCCGGTGCAGAGGTCTACTCGGCCGCGAGTTCCAGCGACCAGGCCCGGATCGTGTTCGATTCCGCGCGCAACATGATCACCAAGGCGCAGATCGACGGCCGCCCGGCGGTCGAAATTCTGGGCCTGACGGTGGAACAGCACCGGATCAAGACGCCTGACAGCGCGGCCGTGTTCCGCCCCGTCGCGGCGCAGACCAAGTCGCAGGACGGGAAAAACCCGCATTGCGCCATCGTCGACGAGCTGCACGAACACCAGAACCGTGATGTGTGGGATTCGATGGATTCGGCACTGGGTGCGCGCCAGCAGCCGCTGCTGATCGCGATCACCACCGCGGGGACGAACACGGCCGGTGTCTGCTATGAGCAGCGGACCTACCTGACCCGCATCCTGAACGGGCTGCAGGTCGACGAGGAGTATTTCGGCCTCATCTACGAGGCTGACGAGGGAGACGATCCGGGCAGCCCTGCGACGTGGGAGAAGGCAAACCCCGGTCTCGGGCGGGCGAAAAGTCTGGAATACATGCAGCGCCAGTGGACCAAGGCCAGCGCCTCGCCCGTGGCGCTGGGGGAATTCCTGCGCAAGCACCTGGACATCTGGACCAGCGTCGGCGCGGCCGCGCTGGACCTGACGAAATGGCGCGCGGCAATGGACGAGGATCAGTCGATCGCCGATTTCGCGGGCGAGCCATGCTACATCGGGGTTGATCTGGCCACGCGGCAGGACTTTGCCTGTGTCGTGATCGTCTTCCTACGCGGCCGCAAACTGCATGTCTTCGCGCGCCACTTCCTGAACCGCGCGGTCATCGATGCGCCGGGCAACGAACAGCTCTGGGCCTGGATGAACGAGGGGCGCATCCTGACCTCGCCGGAGGCGGGTGAACTGGACCTGAACATGGTACAGGCGTTCGTCCTCTCGCTGATCGGCAGGCCGACGGACGGGTTCGACTTTCCGCTGCTGGCCCTGAACGTCCAGCAGCTGATCTACGACCCGCAATTCGCGCATCAGATGGTGGCGACCTTCGAGGCGAACGGCATCGCCTGCGTCGAGTTGCAGACCAAGGCGCGCAACATGAACGAGCCGTTCAACCGGCTCATCTCCGCGGTCGACGATGCGCGGCTGATCACGGACGGGGATCCTGTGCTGGAATGGATGGCCGGGAACACGCTTCAGAGGAAGGTGCCGGGCGGCGACTACATCTATCCGACCCGGGCAAACCCGGAAGAGAAGATCGACGGCATCGTCGCATTGATCAACGCGCTCTGGGCTATCGAATACCCGGAGGAGGCAGAGGGGCCGTCCGTCTATGAAGAACGCGGCCTGCTGGTAATCTGATGGGGTATTTCCGCAACCTCTTCGGTGCCGCCATGGGTAGGCGGCCGCAGGCCTCGTTCGACCTGGCGAGCATGTCGCCCGAACAGGTGCGCGAATTCCTGCGGGTTGGCGGCGGGATGGAATCGGTATCCGGCATGTCGGTTACCGACAGCAGCGCGCTCCGCGTGGCGGCGGCATGGCGCTGTGTGAACATCCTCTCTGGCACCATCGGATCGCTGCCGCTGGACCTGATCCAGCGCGTTTCCGAGAAGGAGCGGCACCCGGCCACCGGGCATCCGCTGCGCCGGGTTCTGACGGTGAAGCCGAACCAGTGGCAGACGCCGACCGAGTTCCGGCGGATGATGATGGCTCACCTTCTTCTGCGCGGGAATGCCTATGCGCTGAAGGTCGTGGCCGGGGGAAAAGTCGTCGGCCTGCTACCGATCAAGCCCGATCGCGTCGAGGTCGAGCAGCAGGCCGACTACACCATCGTCTATCGTGTCAGCGTGAAGGACGGCCGCTACCTGACCCTGTCACAGAAGGACATTTTCCACCTGCGTGGCATGTCTCTGGACGGCGTTAGGGGACTTTCGCTTCTGTCGCACATGCGCGAGAGCATCGGTCTTGCCCTCGCGTCCGAGCGTGCGGGCGCCGAGATGATGAAGAACGGCCAGCTGGTTGCCGGCGTCCTGAAGCACCCGATGAAACTGTCGGCGGAGTCCTATGGGCGGCTGAAGGCCAGCATGGACGAGCGCAGGTCCGGCGGGTCACAGGCTGGCAGCAACTACATCCTCGAAGAAGGGATGGACTACGCGCCTATCAGCATGACGGCGCTCGACATGCAGTTCCTGCAGCAGCGGGATTTCCAGCGCTACGACATCGCGATGTTCTTCGGGGTGCCGCCGCACATGATCGGCGCCACCGAAAAAACGACCAGCTGGGGCAGCGGGATCGAGCAGCAGGGAATCGGTTTCGTAACCTACACCCTGAACGACTGGATCAAGGTCTGGGAAGAAACGATCAAGCGTGACCTCATTCCGGAATCGGAATGGGAGACGATGGATGCGCGGTTCTTCACCCAGGGCCTGATGCGTGGCGACGCGAAGACGCGCTGGGACACCTATGTACGCGGCATGCAATGGGGCGTCTACAGCCCCGATGAAGTCCGCGCCTTCGAGGATGAGAACCCGCGCCCCGACGGCGGTGGGGGCATCTACTACGACCCGCCCAACACGGCGGGTGGCGAACCGAAAGAGGATGCCGAAGATGAGCCTGAAAAAGCTGCCGCAGCCGAAGGCCTTTGACCGGCCGGCCGGCTATAGCTGGGATACGCCGTCCGATGCTTTCGGGCAGTGGGTCGACGGGCCGCACGCGGCCGAGGCAGATGACCCGAACACGATCTCGATCTATGGCGTGATCGGCGAGGACTACTGGTCGGAGGGGTTCACGGCTAAGCGCATGGCTGCCGCGCTGCGCAGCATCGGCAAGAACGCGGTCACCGTGAACATCAACAGCCCGGGCGGCGACATGTTCGAAGGGCTGGCGATCTACAACCTCCTGCGGGAACATCCCTCAAAGGTGACGGTCAAGGTGATGGGCGTTGCCGCATCGGCGGCGTCGATCATTGCCATGGCGGGCGACGAGGTCTTGATGGGAACCGGGTCTGTGATGATGATCCACAACGCCTGGGGCCTTGTGATCGGAAATCGCCACGACTTCGCGGACGCCGGGGCGGTTTTCGAGACATTCGACAAATCCATGGCGTCGATCTATGCCGCCCGCACCGGCAAGAAGGATGACGAGATCCTTGCCATGCTGGACGGGCCGAACCGGGCGAGCGACGGCACGTACATGACCGCTGCCGAAGCCATCGAAGGCGGCTTCGCGGATGGTGAATTCGACGGGGTAGCGGATGACCATGCCAAGGCCGCCATTCCCGCCGACGTGATCGCCCGGCGCCGCATGGAAGCGGCCCTGGCGAAGCAGGGTGTCGCGCGGCGTGATCGCGCCGACATGATCAACAGTCTTTCGGGCCAGCGTGATGCAACCCGACACGCCGCGCGTGATGCAGGCGATTTCGCAGCCGGTCTGACCGGCATTCTCTCGGCTTTTCGGGCATAACGGAGGTTTCCATGTCCATGCACCAAAAGACGCCCTTCAGGGGCGTTGCTTCCGTGCGCGCCGATGCCAGCGATCCCGTTGTCATCGCCGCACAGATCAAGACCGCCTTCGAGGAATTCAAGGTGGCGAACGACCAGCGCATCAAGGCGCTGGAAACCGGCAAGAGCGATGTCGTTCTTGACGAGAAGGTCGACAAGATCAATGCGACCATCACCGATCTGCAGGGTCAACTGGCCGATATTGCCACCAAGGCCGCGGCGCGCGGCCTGAATGGGGGCGGCGATGATCTGGTCGCGAAAGCCGCCGCGCAGTTCGCGCGGGAGCGCGGTGTCGAGGTGTCGGCATCGGATTTCACGGCCTATCGCGACGGCCTGAATGTCTACATGCGGCGCGGCGGCAATACCCCGCGCGACGTGATGGCGGCCATGTCGGTAGGCTCTGACCCCGATGGCGGCTATACCGTCACCCCGGACACGTCTGGGCGCATCATCAAGCGGCTTTTCGAGACCTCGCCCATGCGGCAGGTGGCATCGGTAACGACCATCGGCACCGACCGCCTGGAAGGCTTCAACGATCTGGGGGAAGGCACCGCCGGCTGGGTCGGCGAGACCGCGCCGCGCCCCGCGACTGCAACTGCACAGCTCGGAAAATGGGAAATCCCCGTCCACGAGATGTATGCCTTCCCGCAGGCAACCCAGAAGGTTCTGGACGACTCGATGTTCGACATCGAGGCGTGGCTTGCGGAAAAGACCGCGGACAAGTTCACCCGCACCGAGAACGCGGCCTTCCTGAACGGCGACGGTGTCCTGAAACCGCGCGGCCTGCTGACCTACCCGACTGCGGCGACGGCTGACGCCACCCGCGCCTGGGGCACGTTCCAGCACGTACTGACGGGTAGCGACGGGACGTTCGGCGCGGGCACCAATGGTGCCGACAAGCTGATCGACCTGGTCTATTCGGTGAAGGCTGGCTATCGGGCGAACGCCAACTTCATGATGGCGCGCAGCACGGTCGCCGGCGTCCGCAAGCTGAAGGACGGGCAAGGCAACTACCTCTGGGCACCGTCCCTGCAGGCGATGTCGGGCGGGGTGATCCTTGGCTTCAACATCGTCGAGGCCGAGGACATGCCGGTCATGGCCGCGGACAGCCTGTCCATCGCGTTCGGCGACTTCCGCGAGGCCTACCAGATCGTGGACCGCGTCGGCATCCGCGTGCTGCGCGACGCGCTTACCAACAAGCCGTATGTCGGGTTCTACACCACGAAGCGGGTCGGCGGTGACGCGATCCATTTCGAGGCCGCGAAGTTCCTGAAGTTCGGCGACTGAAGCATCGGGCGGCCTTTCGGGGCCGCCCTTTCCACCATCATCATCAGGAGTGCTTGCCATGCATGGCATCACCGACAATCTGGAATTCCGCGTGGTGGCCGCTGCGGTTGCTGCCGGTTCGGCCATCGACAACAACTCTGCCATCATCGACATGGCGGAATACGAGAGTGTTGCCTTCATCACCAACATCGTGGATTCGGTTGCGACCGGCGTTGCCACGCTGGTGGTGCAGTCGAGCGACGCGAACAGCGACGGTGCCATGGCGGCTGTGGAGGATACCGTAGCGACCGCGACCTGCGGGACCAATGACGATCTGAACGGCAGGGCGCTGATGACGGAAATACGTCACCCGGCGAAGCGCTATGTCCAGGCTACCCGCATCTCTGCCACGGCGAACATCGCCTATGGCGAGGTGATCGCAGTGCTGAAGCCGCGCCACCTGCCCGCCGCCAAGGGCAGCACAATTGCGGACAGCGCGTTCGTTTCGGGCTGACCATGGTTCCCGTCCGCGTCGTGGCGCCTGCGTCGCCAGTGGTGACGCTGTCAGAGCTGCAGCTGCATCTGCGCGTGGACGGGTCCGATGACGCCGCCCTGATTGTTGCCTACGAGCGCGCGGCAGTGGCACACCTGGACGGCTGGCGCGGCATTCTGGGGCGCTGCATCCTGCCGCAGCAATGGTCTGTGATCTACGAGCAGGCGGGGACGTACCGCCTGCCGTTTCCCGATGTGTCACAAGTTGTCGTCAGCGTGGGCACGGCCGTGCTGGCGCAGGATTTCCTAGGCAGCGTGGTGACTATTTCCGAACCGGCGACGGTGACGATGACGGCAGCGATGCCGGAAGATGCGCTGGACGCCGTCAGGATGGCGATCAAGCTGTTGGTCGGTCATTGGTACGAACACCGGGAAGCCGTGTCAGAGGCGAGCCTGTCGACCGTTCCTGCCGCTTTCGATGCTCTGGTAGCGCCGCTGCGGCAGGTGGGGGTCTAGCCGTTGTAGCGCTTTCGCGCTTCGGCCCTGATCCGCTCTTCTTCCATGATCCTGTCCCGAGATTTGTTGGGGCTTTCACCCAGCACCAGATAGACGATGAACCCGATCAGGGGTGACACGACAAGGCCGACCAGGAAGCCACCGAAGCCGCTTCGGCCCTGTTTCGATGCGTACAGTCCGACCAGTGCAGCCAGCACGATCCAGATAAAGAAAAACTCCATGAGCGCTTCCCCGAATGATGGCCCGATTGCAGGGTCACAGATGGACCTGACTGCCATTCTTTCCAATTCCGAGGATCAGGAAAGGGGAAAGTGGCTGGACCTGAGACACCCCGTCTCCGGCCAGGCCGTCGGCATCCGCTTTCGCATCGCCGGCCCGGACAGCATGGTGCAGGCCCGCGCCAGGTTGAAGCTGGCGGATGAACTGGCCGAGATGTCGGACGATACCGGTCGGCTGTCCGCGGCGGACAGGGAAAAGGCCCGGATCAACAACCTGGCCCGGTGCGTTCTTGGCTGGGAAATCACCGAGGACGGCAAACCGGTGCCGTTCAACCATTCGAATGTCGTGCGGGTTCTGAAAGCCGCCGCATGGGTGCAGGCGCAAGTCGACGCCTTCGCCGCTGATCGCCGCGCGTTTTTCGCGGGCGAATGACCCTGCATCACGGAGAGAAACCATGACGATCTATGCTACCAACGGGTCGCGCCTGTACATCGGCGGCCCGATCACCGTGCCGTCCAGCGATCTGAACGAGGCCTCTTTCGCGGCACAGTCGTGGGTTGAGGTCGGCGAGGTCGAAAACCTCGGGACCGTTGGCGATACGTCGGCCGAGATCACCTTCGACAGCATTTCCGCGAACCGCACCCGCCGCCTGAAGGGCACGCGCAACGCGGGCACGATGGAGATCGTCTGCGGCATCGACTATGACGACGCCGGCCAGATCGCGATCATCGCGGCGGAAAAGACCATCCACGATTATGCTTTCAGGATGGAGTTGAACGACGCGCCGGCGCCGCAATCGGCGACCGTCACGATCTCGAACGCCTCGCCCGGCGTGGTGACGTGGACGGCCCACGGGCTGCCCGTGAATACCCCTGTCGTCCTGTCCACCACGGGCGCCCTGCCGACCGGCCTCAGCCCGGGAACCTACTACGTCAAGACGGTGCTGACCGCAGATACGTTCACGCTCTCCGCCACGCCCGGCGGGACCGTGATCAACACGTCTGGCGCCGGTTCCGGCACCCACACGGCGACGACTGCACCGCAAGGGTCACAGCGCATGTTCGCTGCCAAGGTCGCTTCGGCCTCCGAGGCGCTGGATGCGGCAAACAGCGTGATGAAGCTGAACCCGACGCTATGGGTCAACAGCAACATAGTCCGGGTCGCGCCCCTTGGCTGACGATGGCGGGCTTGCCAGCTTCCAGAGACGGATGCGGGCAATCCCATTCGCGGCCCGTGAGGCGATCAAGCCAGTGCTTGTGAGTCAGGCGGAAATGGTCGCCAACACCATGCGCGCGCTTGCGCCAGTGGATGAGGGCGACCTGAAGGGCAGCATCGCCGTCACTGGCCCGGGCCAATCAACGCCGCCATACAGCCAGCCGGGCGGTTCCAAGATCGTGCCGGAGAATGCGGTGGCGATCACGGTGGGCGGGCCGGACGTGCGCTATCCGCACCTGCAGGAATACGGCACGACCTTCCATGCCGCGCAGCCGTTCTTCTGGCCGGGCTTCCGCATGCGCCGCAAGGCGGCCGTGGCCGCGATCAAGCGCGGCATCGGCAAGGCGATCAGGGGGGCACGATGAGCGCCGATCTGGAAGTGCAGAAGGCCATCCGGGCGCGGCTCGTGCCTGCCGTGTCCGCCTTGGTCCCTGCGGCGAACATCCTTGATCGCCACGAACGGCCCGCCCCGACGCCATCCATCATCCTCGGAGAGACGCAAGAGGTCGATGAGGGCACGAGCCTCAAGCGGGCGCATGTGCGGATATTCCACACGATCCATGTCTGGAAGGTGGAGGAAGGCCTTGTCGGTTGCAAAGCCATCTGCGCCGCGATCCGGTCTGCCATCCACTCGGGCAGGCTGGTGCTTGGCGGCGGGTATCACTGCGCTGACGTCCGGGTGGCGGACGTTCGATATCTGCGAGACGCTGACGGTCAGACCTCGCACGGCGTGGTTACAGTCGAAGCGCTGGTGTCCGGGGCCGCCGCATGAGGGCCGGAAAGCTGGATCGTCGCATCACCCTTCAGGGGTTCACGAACACCGTGGATGACTACGGCACACCTGTGTTGACATGGGCGGCCAAGGCGACGGTCTGGGCCGAATTGGTGCAGCGCAGCACGCGCGAGTACGTCCGGGCGCAGGGTGCCCAGGATGAGCGCACCATCATCTTCCGCATCAGGTGGCTGACCGGGGTCACGACCGCCGACCGGGTTGTGTTCGAGGGGCGCAACCTCAACATCCGCGAAATCGCGACCATCGATCGAAAGATCGGGATGGAGCTGCGCTGCGTCGAGACCTCGGAGGTATAGGATGGCCGAAGGGGCTGACGAACGGCTTATCGTGATGCTGGAAGCACGCATCGCGGAATTCGAAAAGCGGATGTCGCGGGCAGAGCGCAGCGGCACCGGCAGCTACAATCGCCTGCGCAACGGGTCGCGATCTGCCACGAGGCAGATGGAAGCGGACATGGTGCGGTCCACCGGCCGGATCAACCAGGCGCTGGCGACCACAGGCACGAAGATTGGGGCCTTCGGCAAGGCCTTCGCCGGCGGTTTGATCGGCGGCGCGGTGGCGACCGGCGTGGCCATGCTGACCACCGAACTGAACATGACTGTGAAGGCCATTGCCCAAATCGGGGATGAAGCCAAGCGCGCGGGTCTTGGCGTTGAGGCATTCCAGGAGTGGAAATATGTAGCCGACCAGAACCGCATCGGCCTTGATGCCGTTGTGGACGGGTTCAAGGAATTGAACCTGCGGGCGGATGAGTGGATCACCACCGGCGGCGGATCGGCGGCAGAGGCGTTCCAGCGGCTGGGGTTCAGCGCGGCCGAGTTGAAGAAGCAGCTGGAAGACCCCTCTGCCCTGATGCTGGAAATCATCGGCCGGATGGAAGGTCTGGACAAGGCGGCCCAGATCAGGATCGCGGACGAGCTGTTCGGCGGCACCGGCGGCGAGCGCTTCGTTGAACTGCTGGACAAGGGCGAAAAGGGGATCACGGCCCAGATCGACCGGGCGCGCGAACTTGGCATCGTCATGGACAGCGACATGATCGCCAAGGCCGCCGATCTGGATGCGAAATTCAGCGAGGTGACCGCCCGGATGCGCGGCATCTGGCAGGCGGGTGTCGTAGAGGCGGCGCTCTACTTCGGACTGATCGAAGATGAGATGAATCGCATGTCGCCGGAACAAATCATCGCCGACAACACCGAGACCGAGATGGAGGCCATGGCCGCTTCGGCGGGCAATCTGGTCTTGATGCTGAGCGACCTTTCGTCGGCGCTGCGGGGCATGGGCCATGAGGCAGAGGCCGTTTCTCTGACGGCATTGGCGACCAGCATCAGCGATGCCACGGCCGAATGGAACAACGGTATCACCACGGGCGAGGAATACCGGGCGAAACTGCAGAACATCGGGGATGAGGCCCGGATCGCACTGCAGGAAATGTCGGACCTGAATGCCGTCACCATGTCTGGCGTCATCGGGGAGATTTCTTCGCTGCTGGAATGGATCGGCCTCATTCCCGGTGCGGCGGCTGCGGCCCGCGCCGAGGTGATCGCGCTGAGCGGACTGGATATGTCGGGCAGTTTCTCGCCCGACCTGAACCGGTTCGGCAACCCATACCAAGACCCGGATGCCGTGATGGACGAAAGCCCGCGTCCGCAGCGCCCGGGCGTGGACAGCCTGGGTGACTGGGAAGCCGCGCGTACCCCGACCACAAGGGGCGGGGGCGGTGGCGGGTCCAGCCGTCTTGAAAGCCTCGTCGAAGAACTCCGGTCAGAGGAAGAACTGCTGTCCGAGTGGTACGAGCGGTCGCTTGAGATGCTGAACGGCGCGACCGAGGCGCAGCTTGAAGCCCTGGGCGGCAAGCACGAGGCCATCGAGCGGCTTGAGCGGGAACACAAGGACAGGCTCGCCGAGATCGATCAGATGACCAATGCGTCGCGGCTGAACGAGATGGGCAGCTTCTTCGGTTCGTTGGCCGATCTGACTGCGGCGGGTGGCGACAAGCTGGTCCGGGCGGCGCGGGTGTTCGGGGCAGCAGAGGCGCTGATCAACACCTATGTCGCGCAATCGCAGGTGTTGCGCGATCCGACGCTGGGCTTCTGGGGCAAGCTGGCGGCCTATGGCGCAATCGGTGCGGCCGGCCTTGGCCTGGTTTCTGCGATCAAGGGCGGTGGCGGTGGAGGGCGCGGGGGCGGGCGAGGGGCCACCACGGCCGAACCGACACAATCGTCGCAGGGTCCGGTGAATGTTTCGCTACAGGGCATAAACCCGGCATCGCTTTACAGCGGTCAGACCCTGATCGACATGACGACGGCCATCCAGAAGGAGTTGAAGACCCGCGGGGTGATATTCCATTATGTCTGACCGTCTGAAGCGCCTGATCACCGCCGCGCTGCGCGATCATCTGGACGGGCACAGGCGGCGGCCGCCCGAGGCAGGCATCATCCTGTGGAACGCCTTCGCCCAACTGTCGGCGGCGCGGACATGGCACGCCCACGGGCCGAACCCGATCGGTTATGCCGAGATCGAGGCCTGGTGCCGCCTGATGCGGGTGCCGCTGGAACCGGGTCATGTCCAGATCATCCGGGCCATGGATCAGGTCTGGCTTCTCGACGCGCAGTCGCAGCTGGCCGACGGGAAGGGCCATCCTGACCCTGCTGCCGGGAAAAAGTTGCCCAGGATGTCGAAAAAGCCGCTGACAGCAGCACTGTTCGATGCTGCGTTCGGAGGCGGGAAATGATCCAGATCGAACCCTTCGCAACGGCCGTTCTGGATGCGATGGTGCTCTATCGCAACGTGCTGTCCGAGGGCACTCTGGCATGGTCCAGCCAGACCACGGACGGGGCGGCCGCCAACGCGCTTGGCCCGCAGACCTACGATTTCTGGACGCCCGCCAGCCTGCCCGCCACCCTGTCGGTTACGCTGCCGGGTGCGGTTGCCTGCGACTGTGCGGCCATCGTGGCGCACACGATGGGGACCGTGGGCGCGACCGCACATATCGAGTATCACGACGGATCTTCATGGGTGACCGTGGCATCGGTGGCGCCGGCGGATGACAGCGATATCCTGGTCCTGTTCGGGGAGGTAGTTGCGGCGCAATGGCGGTTCAGGATCACCGGCACGGATGAGCCTTCGATCGGCGTTGCGATGATCGGGCCGCGCCTGCTGATCCCGAACGGGGTTCAACCGGACTATACCCCGATCAACCTGAGCCTGAACGTTGAACTGATGCCGTCGGTCAGCGTGGCCGGGCAGTTTCTGGGCACGCGGGTTCAGCGGCAGGGTGCGGGCACGAGCATCAATTTCGCGCCACAGGATCGCTGGTGGATCGAAACAGAGGCGGTTGGGTTCATCGCCCATTTCAACAGCGGCCTGCCGTTCATCTGGGCATCCTGCCCGGACGAACTTCGGGATGACATGGCCTATTGCTGGCGGGCGGGCGGGGTGCTGTCGGCGTCCTATGGGGCAGGGGCACTCTACGGCAGCATGAGTATGGACGTTTCCGCCTATGTCCCGTGAGCCAATCACTATTGTCGAAATAGACGTGGACGGCTGCACGCGGACTTTCGGGGCTGGGGCCTGCACGGCCAGCCTGACCGGGCAGACCGTGCGCAAATGCTACAACACCTTTGCCACCTGCCGCTTGCCTTCGGCGTTCAACCGCACCACCACATTCCGCACCCTGCGTTTCTGCCAACCGCGCGCCAACATGCCGAAAGGAGCGACATACTTCCCGGCGGTCACGTCGATCAGCGAACATTCTTCCACCGTCAACATTGCCGGTTCCGATGACGACCTGTCATCGCTCGGGAGGCGGGCGACGGTCAAGGTCGGCTTTCTGGACTTCCCGTACCACGACAGGCTGACCGATCCTTACCAGGCGGAGCGGGCTTCGGGTGCGGCGCAGACTGATGAGGCGGGCTATGATCCTTCCGACCGGGGCACGTTCTGGACCAAGCTGAAAGCGCGCTGGCCATACTATGCTGGCCGGGCGCTGCGGGTGATCAACGCCAGCATCGTGGATGGCGCGCTGACCGACCAGGTGACGCGGCACTATGTCATCACGGGGGTATCGGGGCCAGACAGCGACGGCGGGGTCACCGTCGAGGCGAGCGACGTTCTGGACCTTGCCAGCAACGAAAAGGCGGTCGCGCCGAAGACGTCGAGCGGTGTCTTGCTGGGCGACATCAGCGCCAGCGCCACGACGATGACGCTCAGCCCTACGGGGATTGGGGCCAGCGAATATCCCGCATCGGGCCGAGCGTTGATCGGGTCCGAAATCGTGACCTACACGCGATCCGGCGACACGATCACGCTGACCGGGAGGGGCATGGCGCGGACGACCGCGGCAAGCCATTCCGCTGGCGACACGTTTCAGCAGGTGCTGCGCTTCAACAATACGCGGGTTGATGCCGCAGTCTATGCGCTGCTCGTGACCTATGCCGGGATCGATCCGGCGTTCATTTCGTTCGCGGATTGGCAGGCCGAAGTTGATCGATGGATGCCCGAAATCCAGCTTAACACGCATATCGTGAAGCCGACGGGCGTTGCGACGCTTGTAGGCGAACTGGCGGTACTGGGCGTGTCGATCTGGTGGGATGGCGCCACCCAGAAGATCAGGCTGAAAGCCAACCGGCCCCCCGACAACGATCCGGTTTTCGCCGTGACTGACCGGTCGCAGGTCAAGAGCATCTCGCACGAGGATCAAGACGACAAGCGGCTGACGCAAATCCACTTTTACAGCGTTCAGACTGACCCGACCAAGAGCGGCACGAGCGCGGAAAACTACGACCGGATGATGGCGACGGTCGATCTGGCCGCGCAGGAGGCATGGGCCTATGGCAAGAGCAACATCCGAACGATTCACTGCCGGTGGCTGGATGGCGGGGCCGACGGTGCGATCCGGATCATCAGCAAGCGGCTACTGAAGCGGTTCAACGCCGCGCCGGCGCACTACACCATCCTTCTGGATGCGAAGGACCGCGCCATCGGCCTGACGGATATCCTGTCGGTGTCGTCGCGCGTCGTGATGGACGAAACCGGCCGCCCGGTCGAGCGGCTGATGCAGGTGATCCAGCGGTCGGAGCCGACGCCGGGGCACGAGGTCAAGGTTGTGGCGCAGGCGTACCAGTTTGACGGCCGGTTCGGCTACTGCACCCCGAACGATTGGCCGGTCTATGACAGCGCCAGTGTATCGCAGAAGGCGGCCGGCAATTGGGCGGTGGACGAAGGGACGCTGCTTTTCGCTGACGGAACAGAACCTTACGAGGCGGTTTGATGCCAAACTATATTACGATCACCGAGGGAGAGACCGATCCTGGCGCGCCGGGCACGTCGAGCCTGTGGAAGCGTTGGCGGGACAACCCGCTGGCCATTGCCGAAGGGGCTTCCGGGGCGCCGAAAGTAAGCCCGCTCGCATTCTCCGGGACGCGCATGCTGCCGATGGCATCGATCATCACCAGTTTGGGTGCCGTTCGGGTGCTGGAATTCATGCTCCGCTTTGACATGAGCGGCGGGTCCAACACGTTCGAGGCCCGTTTTTCGACCAACAACGGATCATCGTGGGGCAGCTATCAGGTGCTGTATTCATCCGCCGCAGAAACATGGCAGCGGCTCGGGCGGCTGAACTTGCGGACGGGAGCGTTCCTCGTGGGATCGACCACGGGGACGTTGACCGTTCCTGCTGACCTCGATGCCGTGCAATTCAGGGTGGTCGGAACAGGTCCGGGATTTGAACTGTCACCCATGATCGGAGGCGGCAACACATGATGCTACGCAGCGTGTCGGCCGAAAGCGGCGTGGTCACTATGGTTGAAGTGGAGGACGATCCGCTGACCGAGGCCGACTATGCCCGCGCGGTGCAGGGCCACATCGAGGCAGCGGCCGTCTCACGACGCTACGACAGCGCGGCAAGCTGCGCCTCCTATATCGCCAGCACGAATGCTGCTTGGGCTGCGGAAGCCGCCGCCTTCATCGCGTGGCGGGATGCTGTCTGGACGCAGGTCTATGCCGCTCAAGCGGCACACGACCCCGAAGCACCGCCGCCGACCATCGCCGCCGTGATCGCGGCCCTGCCGGAAATCGTCTGGCCCTGACCAACCCGCGAGCCTGACCAGATGCCCCGCTTTGCCGGGGTCTTTTGCCATGGAGTTACCCTATGCCCCTGACCACCAGCCTGATCACGGGCCGCGTTCCCATGCCTACGGATGCCGCGTTCTCGGCAGCGGAGATCGTCTTCACCCTGTCGGGGTTCGACACCGAGGGCGATGCGACCATCCCGCCCGCCAATGTCCGGGCCGCGCTGGTCGGGGATGAGCTTCCGTCCGATTTCTACCTTTGGCAGAACGCCGAGGGGATGCGGGCGACCTACTACATCGTCACGGCAAAATGGGTGGAGCAGCACCGCACGGGCAGGGTGAACTGCGAGGCCCGGCTTGGCATCATCCAGGTCGGTGATCAGGCGGACTACACGCTGGCGGAACTGCTTAACGCCACGCCGGTGCCACTGCCTGACACCAGCTACTGGATGACGATCACGCAATCCGACTACGACGAAATGATGGACGCGGTCGCAGATGCGGAGGCCGCACAGGCTGCTGCCGAGGCTGCACAGGCGGTAGCCGAGGGTGTGCTTGCCAGCATCGGCGTCCCCACGCTGGCATCAGGCGACGAGCGCAAGCGGCTGCAGGTCAAGGCCGACCTGACGGGCTACGAATTCACGCCGCGCCGGAAGCACCTGATTCTCGCCCATTCACAGTCGAATTTCAGCCGCACCGGCACGTTCGCGGGGGTATGGCCGAAGAACTTGTTCGTCTGGAACGGGGGGATCAGCGGTGCGACGGGCACCGCGTTCGAACAGGCGGCGGCCGACCTGCCGACGACTATCCGCCTGCCGATGCAATACGCGGCCAAACATGCCGAGGATCACCCCGACACGGACGTGTATCTGGTGATCTGCGCATCGCCCGGCGTCGGCATCCGCGCGGTCGTGGGCATGGATTATCTCTGGGACACCGGCCTGTCGGGCGATCCCGGCGCCGGCTGCATCGGGTTCAATCATGGGACCATGGGGTCGGTCACGCAGGTCCGCTACAGCGAAACCGATGCCGATGGCTATGTCCGGTTCATCGGCGGGGCAGACCTGGGGCAATCGCTGACCACGCCGGCGCGGGTCGCCGTGGCGGGGAACCCCGCGATCTATGCCGAATTCACGATCTCTTCCGATGAAACGGACAGCGGTACCTATCGGACACAGACCGTCGCCGTCACCGCATCGGCCAGCTGGCCGCCGGCCGACAATACCCCGGTCATCGTCTATCCGGCGACCGACCGCCTGCGCACGGTGATCAGCGTCAATGCCGAGGCCGCGCTGACCGCCCTGGGCCTGACCGGCGATGCCCGCAAGTTCGACGAGGCGCTGATCTGGCCGACCGAGGCGGACATCAATTTCGAGCCGGCCTATTTCGGCCGCGACCACGGCGACCTGCTGGCCTATCTGGCGACATGGACCGATGCCCGGACCCAGTACGTTTATACCCTGCCGTGGCCCTACAATACCGCCGCGCCCGCAGCGATCCGGCGCTGGCATTATTTCCTGGAAGAGATCGTTGCCCGCCGCCCCGGCAATGCGGTCCTGGTGGACCTGCGGGCCACTGCCCAATCCGACTGGGAGACGGCCACCGATTATATCCATGTCGACACGGCCGCCGACATGGAGCGGGTTGGCGCGCTGATCTATGCGGCGGCGGCGCGGGGCGGTGTCCATCTGCCCCGCTACGAGGGCGGCGAATGGACGCCGACCGTTATCGGCATCACGAATATCGACAGCGTGACATGGACATCTGGGCACTACCAGCGGTTCGGGCGCTACGTCCATGTGCAGGGCCGGGTGTCGGTTGATCCGACCACCGCCGCCGCCACGGCATCGCAGATAGCCATAACCCTGCCGATCGCATCTGATTTCCGGCTGGTCAATGATGAGATCGGCGTCGGGATTTCGGCGACCGGGGCCTATGGCTGCCGGCTGACCGCCGACACCGCAAACGACCGGCTGCTGCTGGATTTTCCGGCCGAAAGCACCGGGTCCTACACGCTCTGGTTCCTCGGCTCCTACAAGCTGGATTGAGCGCATGACCACGCCCCCGAGACAGCGCGCCGTCACGCGGCCCGAGTTCGAGGCGCTGGCCGCCCGCGTCGACGAGGATCATGCCATCCGGGCCGACTCGAACGCCAAAATCAACGCGATGTTCGACGCGCTGATGGTGCCGCAACCCGGCCACGAAAAATCGCTGCTGGAAAGGATGGCCGAGACGACCATCGACATCGAGAGCGGCCAGCGCGTCGGCCGGATGATCGTCCGCACCGTCGGGGTCATCAGCGCGATCTCGGCCGCCATTGCCACGTTCTACGCCGCCATCCGCTTCGGCGGTTCCCTGAAACCGTGAGGACGCCATGAACCAGCTTGTTCGCATCATCGCTCATTGGACCGGCGGCGCAGATCGTGCCGGTGCCGAAGACCGGCAGCACTACCACTTTCTGGTCGAGGGTGACGGCAGCATCGTCGCCGGCAAGGAAGACCCCGCCGACAACATCGTCACGAGCGATGGCGACTATGCCGCCCATACCCTGAACCTCAACAAGGGATCGATCGGCATCGCTGTCTGCGGGATGCACGGGGCCGTCGAGCAGCCCTTCGATCCCGGCGCCTATCCGATCACCGAGCGGCAGTTCCGGGCCTTCGCGATCCTGATCGCCGACCTGTGCCGCCGCTACAGCATCCGCGTCACCGATCGCACGGTCCTGACCCATGCCGAGGTGCAGCACACGCTGGGCGTCCGCCAGAAGGGCAAATGGGACATTGCCCGGCTGCCGTGGCGCAATGACCTGATCGGGTCCAAGGCTGTCGGCGACCACCTGCGCAGCCTCGTGATCGAGGCGCTGGGGATGCCCCTCCTGCAGACCGGTGGGCGGGCGATCCTGAGCATGGGCGCGACGGGGCGAGAGGTCCGCGACATGCAGGAGCAACTGACCGCGCTTGGCTACCAGCCCGGCGCTGCGGACGGCATTTTCGGGTCAGGCACCCGCGCGGCGCTGCTGGCCTTCCAGGCGGACAACGGCCTTGTCACCGATGGCGTGGCTGGGCCACAGACGTGGACCGCGCTCTTCCAGGCCGGCAAGGCCCGCGCTGTAAACCCCATGGCCGAGGCGCGGGCCGACACCACGGTCAAGGACATGCGGGCCAAGGGCAGCGAGACCATCGCCGCCGCAGACCGCGCGCAGGCCGGCATCACCGTCGGCACCGTGGTCGCCGGCGGGGGTGCGCTGCTGGACAGCCTGACGGCCGATCCCGTGGGCACGATCAGCGATGTAGCGGGCAAGGTCGATCAGGTCGGCAGCCTGCCAGTGATCGCCCGCCTCGCCAGCTGGGCCGCCGATCACTGGTGGATCATCCTCGCCGCCGCCGCCGCGATCTATGGCCTCGCCTACATGCAGCGCGTGAAAGAGCGGCGCGTGGCAGACCACGCCTCGGGCGCGAACCGGGGGCGGTGATGGGATGGCTGACATGGGCGCTGCTGGACAGCCCCATCGGCCGCGCGGTCGGCTGGGCGCTGGGGATCGTTGCGGCCGGGCTGGCGCTGCTGGCCATCGGCGCACGGATCGCGCACCGGAAGCACGAGGCGGTCGCAACCCGGGGCCGCCTCGACACGATTCTTGCCACACAGGAGATTGACCGCCGTGTCGAGCGCATCATCGAGGACGTGGGGCCGGACGGCCTGGCCGATCTTCTTGCCGGTCGTGGCTATGACCGGCTGCACGCAACCGGCGGATCAGCCGCGCGATTTCTGCGACATCGCGGCGCCGATCGTGCTGCCCGATGAGGCTGCCGCCGCCGTCGCGACCATGGCCCCGGCGACGGGCGCGCAGATCGTGAAGCAGAACGTCTTCGGCATCGAGAACTGCCCTGCCGTCTGGTGGGCGGGGCGCAGCACTGCAGGAAAGGACTGAGCCATGGCTGACATCTTCGAGTACCACTCCAAGGGGCTTCAATCGCCCGCTGACATTCATTTCGCCATTGTGCCTTCGGATGGCGCCGACCTGCCGTTCGTCCCCCGGGCGATTTTCTGCGCTGCGTCTGGAAATGCCGTCCTGCGCGACCGGGCCGGTGTCGATGTGACCTACCAGATGACGGCGGGCCAGATACTGCCTTTCCGACCGGTCCGCGTTCTGGACACCGGTACGACGGCGACATTGGTCGGGTGGCTATAGTCCATGCTCGGGATTGATATGGGCCTGACCGGCCTGCCCGCATTGCGCGGCGCTGGCGGCGGCGTGGGCCCCGCGCTGCGGTCGCGGCCCTACTACCTCGCCATCTACGGCGACAGCTTTGGCCAGCGGTCGCAGGACATTCTCGGCAGCCCCAATATCATCGACGGCACCGTAGTCGATCCGCAGAACGGCGAATGGGCCAGCGACGACACCAACAGGGTCGGCGGCGTCCAATGGGGCTTCGCGCCAGCGGTGCAGGACGTATCCGGTGGTCGGCTGGTTGCGCCCTACCAGTTGAACCACGCCATCGGCGGGTTCAACACCGGGCAGCTTTCCCGTTATGAAAGTCCGGACAATACCCCGTTTTATCTGGATGAGTTTCTCGACCGGATGGAGGCGCTGCCGCCCGCACTCGCCCCGGACGCCGTGATCTTCCAGGCCGGCACGAATGACGGCGTGACTGTGTTCAGCGCGGCATCCAGCTATGCCCAGATCAAGAAAATCTGCGACCAAATTGTCGCCCGGCTTGGCATCCCGATCTTCCTCTCTACCGTCCTGCCGCGCGGCAACAGCACGGACACCGGCAGCCGCCTCACCCCGGACCGCGTTGCCGTGACCAATGAACTGAACGCCCGCCTGATCGGGGACGGTTATCCCGGCCTTGCGGCCGAAACCGGACTGGCGGGCATGGTGGTCGTGATCGACCCGAGGGATAATTTCCGCCTGACCCCGGTCAACGGCACCACAATCCTTGAAAACGATGTTATCCCCGCGATGGTCTACGACGGGCTGCATCTGTCTCAGCCGGGCTGCCGTGTTCTCGGGGATGCATACGCCGCCGCCGTGGCAGCTTATTTCGCCGGCATCGCCGTGCAGCTTCCGACCGATGCCGCCAGCTACATCGACAACAACTTGATGGCCGGCACGAGCGGGACGCTGGCGCGCACGGGCAACGGCGCATCGAACACGGGCTTCACCCTGAACGGTTCCGGGTCCAGCCCCATTGCCGGCGTGGCCCCCGACGGCTGGACGGTCACGACAACCGCGAACGGCGGCGCTACCTCGTGGAACGGCACGGACCCGAACAACGTCAAGGGCAACCTGCAAGTGTCCAAGGAGGCGGCGGACGTGGGGGATGCCATCGTCCTGTCCTTCGACTGTTCCTCGTCCACCACGACCAACGCCAACGTCCGCGCCGTCGAGGCTTGGGCGCCGATCACGCTGCCGGACGTGTCCGAATTGGCCGTGGGTGATTATTTCGAGGGCATCGCAAAGGTCGAACTGACGCGGCGCAGCGGCTTGCCCATTGCCGGCCTTCTGGGCTTCTCCATCGAGTTGCGCCTGACCGAACCGGACGCGGTAGCCCGCGTAGCGCGGTCCAACGTCGCCGCGCCGAACGGCACGCCGAACATGGAGTGGGAGGACCGGGAGTTCACAGGCGCGGACGCCCTGATCCTGCGGACGCCGCCCCGGGTCAGGAAAACGGGCACCTATACTGTGGCCGAGGTCGGGGTGCTGATCTACGTCGCCGGGCAGGTCGCGGACATTGATTTCGTGGCGAAGGTCAGCCAGGCGGCGGTCAGGAAGATCACCGCGACCGGCGACGGCGGCCCCCCTGCCGCGACTGTGCCGGGCATCATGTCCGCGCCGACCGTGACCGCCCTCGGCGCGGACAGCGTGGAGGTCGATCTTGCGGCCGCCCCCGATGATGGGGGTTCCGCGATCCTCTCCTATGATCTGCGCTGGTCGGACGACGAAGCCGCGTGGACGGTGGTCACAGGCATCACCGATCCCGACACCATCGGGTCGCTGGACGCCGAAACCGAGTATTTCGTGCAGACCCGCGCGGTGAACGCCGTCGGGCCGGGGCCGTGGTCGGCGTCCGGGTCCGACACGACCGGGGCCGCCGCGACCGTGCCGGGCACCATGTCGGCGCCTGCGGTCACGGGCGCAAGCAGCACGTCGGTCAGCGTGGACCGGGCCGCAGCCCCTTCGGACGGCGGCAGCGCGATCACGTCCTATGACCTGCGCTGGTCCACGGACGAGGCCACCTGGACGACTGTCACCGGCATCAGTGACCCGCAAACCGTGTCGTCGCTGGCCGTGTGGACCAACTACTACGTCCAGACCCGCGCCGTGAATGGCGTCGGCAACGGAGCGTGGTCGCTGTCCGGGCAGGGCGAAACCCTGATGGACGGCATCACGATCATGTCCGTCACGCAAAGCCTGTCCGCTACCGACACCACGGCGGTCGCCATCAACCTGCCCGCGACGGTGAACAGCGGCGAATTGCTCGTGCTGGCGCTGGCCTTCGACGGCAACCCGACGATCAACGCCAGCAACATCACCATCGGCACCGACTGGCAGGCGATTGGCGATAAGGTGGGCAACTCCAACACCTCTCGGATCATCATCCTCGCGCGGGTGGCCGACGGGACGGAGGACGGCGGGCAGGTCACTTTCGCCCTCGCCACGGCCGAGCAGTATTCGGCGGCGGTCCTGCGCGTCGGCATGTCGCACGGCGGCATGGCTGTCAGCGTATCGGCGCAGGGCAACAACACCACGCCCGACACGGCCAACGTGTCGCCGGGATGGGGCGCGCTGAACGCGCTCTGGTTGTCGATCCTGTCCAAGGACGCGGAGGACGAGGCGGGCTGGACCGCGCCGACCAACTTCACGATCACGCACCTGCGCACGTCCAGCGCCTCGGGGCAGGCCACCCTTGCCATCGCGCACCGGCGTGTCGCGCTGGCATCCCTGAACCCCGGAACATGGACAACGGATGCCGGGCAATGGGTCGGCTACACGGTCGCCTGCCGGCCAAGCTGACGAAGTGTGCAAACGTTGCCAGATTCTTGCCGCGCACTGACCGAGCAGGGCGATGGGCGTAGGGGCGTTTTGCAGTTGCCATGTAACCAATTGAAAGGACTATAGGGCGCCAATGCCCCGTTTTGCGGATTTGGTGCGCAAAATCATCGCTTCGGCATGGTTTTGGGTACCGTAGGCCGGGGGTTCGAATCCTCTCGCCCCGACCACAGCCTTCCCTTCCGGGCGGCCCGGGTCATTCACCGCCGTTGGTCGCGCGGTCGTTCTGCCGCGCCTTGCGGTCGCCGACCTCGCGGTTGCGGCCGCCGGCATTCGGCTCGGTGTTGCCGGGCACCGTGCCGGCGTGCTTGCGGGCGGCTGCGTCGGTCTTGCGTTTCTGCGCGGCAAGCTGAACGTGGAAGCGGTCGTCCTCATCCCTGAGGACCGTGTTCCTGGCTTCGGATCGGGGTCGGGGCATCGGTCTCTCCGTCATGGCGTCAGGGTCAACCCGCGGCGGCGGATGCGGTTCCGCCGGTGCCGCGCTTGCGGGACGGCCCGTCGCGCGCCATATCTGGGCGGCCATGACATTCCGCTTCGACAACAGCTGGCTGCGCGACCTTGATGGCAGTTTCCTGCGGCTGCAGCCGGATGCGGCCCCCGCGCCGCGCCTGCTGGCGCTGAACGAACCGCTGGCCGCGGCGCTGGGCCTTGACCCCGCCGCACTGCGCCAGCACGGCGCCGCGTGGTTTTCCGGCGCCTCGGTGCCCGAAGGGGCGGAACCGGCGGCGCTGGCCTATGCCGGCCACCAGTTCGGCGGGTTTTCCCCGGTGCTGGGCGATGGCCGCGCGCATCTTCTGGGCGAACACATCGGGCCGGACGGGCGGCGCTGGGACATCCAGCTGAAAGGCTCGGGCCGCACGCCGTTCTCGCGCGGCGCCGACGGCAAGGCGGTGGTCGGGCCGATGCTGCGCGAATACCTGGTGTCCGAGGCGATGGCCGCCCTTGGCGTGCCGACCACCCGGTCGCTGGCCGTGGCCCTGACGGGCGAGCGGGTGGCGCGCGACGGTGCGTGGCAGCCGGGCGCGGTGCTGGCGCGGGTGGCGGCAAGCCATATCCGCGTCGGCAGTTTCCAGTTCCACGCCGCGCGCGGCGACGGCGCGCGGCTGAAGGCGCTGGCCGACTATGCGATCGCCCGGCACTACCCGGGTCTGGCCGCCGCGCCGAACCCCTACCGCGCCTTCTTCGACGCGGTGATCGCGGCGCAGGCGCGGCTGATCGCGCAATGGATGGGGCTGGGCTTCGTCCATGGGGTGATGAACACCGACAACATGGCCGTCTCGGGCGAGACGATCGACTATGGCCCCTGCGCCTTTGTCGATGCATATGCGCCGGGGGCGGTCTTCTCCTCGATCGACAGGCAGGGGCGCTATGCGCTGGCGAACCAGCCGCTGATCCTGGGCTGGAACCTTGCCCGGCTGGCCGAGTCGCTGCTGCCCCTGTTCGATGCCGATCAGGACCGGGCCGTCGCTCTGGCGAACGAAGCGCTGGGCGGCATCGCCGCCCGCTACCGGGCCGAATACCTGTCGGTGATGCGCGGCAAGCTGGGCCTTGCGGCCGCGGACCAAGGCGACGGCGCGCTGGTCGACGATCTGACGGAGGCCATGGTCGGGGCGGACTGGACGCTGGCCTTCCGCCGCCTGGCCGGCGCGACCGGCGGCGCGACGCCCGCGCTGAAATCCCTTTTCACCGATTTCGCCGCGATGGAGGAATGGCTGCCGCGCTGGCAGGCGCGGGCGCCCGACGCCGCCGCGATGCTGCGCAGCAATCCGGCGGTCATTCCCCGCAACCACCGGGTCGAAGAGGCGCTGGATGCCGCGACCGCTGGCGACATGGCGCCCTTCGAGGCGCTGCTGGCGGCGGTGCGCGATCCGTTTGTCGAGCGCGAAGCCTTCATGCTGCCGCCCCCCTCGGGCTTCGGCCCCTATGTGACATTCTGCGGCACGTGACCTAGGATCGGCCCGGCAGGGCCAGAGTCGGCAGGACAGAGACCAGGATGAACCCGCGTTCCGACATCCACGACCGGCTGGCGGCCAGCCTGCGCGAGGCGCGGCGCGCGCGCGGCCTGTCGCTGGACGCGGTGGCGAAACTGTCCGGCGTGTCGCGATCGATGGTCAGCCAGATCGAGCGCGGCGAATCCTCGCCCACGGTGGCGACGCTCTGGAACCTGACGCAGGCGCTGCAGGTGGATTTCGCCGGGCTTCTGGAAGGGCGCCCGCGCCCGGGGATCGAGGTGACGCGCGCCGCCGCCGCGCCGGTGATCGACCGGGGCGGCGTGCGCATCCGCATCCTGTCGCCGGCCGAGGCGGTGGGCGAGAACGAGGTCTACGAACTCGACTTCGCACCCGGCGCGCGGCTGGTGTCCGATCCGCACGGGCCGGGCTGCCGCGAACATCTGACGGTGATCGAGGGCCGGCTGCAGGTGGTTTCCGGCGAGGAGGCCGAGGCGCTGGGTCCGGGCGACGTGGCGCGCTATGCCGCCGACCGGGCGCATCAGATTGCCGCCGAAGGGGGCGCGGCGCGCGCCATCCTGATCGTGCAGGGAAGTTGAGACGGCCGGGGGTTTTCCACCCCCGGACCCCCGGAGGATATTTGGGGGCAGAAGATGCGGAATCCGTTTTGACGGATTTGCTTCTGCTATATTGACGAAGGCCGGCGGTTCGGGCATTCATCCGGGAAAGTGGAGGGACATCTGCAATGACGGATTCGGGCAGGGCGGCGTTTCTGGATCATCTTGGCGGCGTGCTTGACGGCATCCGCGCCGAGGGCCTGTGGAAGACCGAGCGGGCGATCGAAGGGCCGCAGGGCGCCTGGGTGCAGATGGGCGGGCGGCGCATGCTGAACCTTTGCGCCAACAACTACCTTGGCCTCGCGGACGATCCCCGGCTGGTCGCGGCGGCGGGGGCGGCGATGGAAACGGCGGGCTATGGCATGGCCTCGGTCCGCTTCATCTGCGGCACCCATGAGATGCACCGCACGCTGGAGGCGCGGCTGGCGGCGTTTCTGGGCATGGAGGATTCCATCCTCTTCGCCGCCTGTTTCGACGCCAACGGCGCGGTGTTCGAACCGCTTCTCGGCCCCGAGGATGCGGTCGTGTCGGACAGCCTGAACCACGCCTCGATCATCGACGGCATCCGGCTGTCGAAGGCGCGGCGCTACCGCTATGCCAATGGCGACATGGCCGATCTTGAGGCGCAGCTGAAGGCGGCCCGGGCCGAGGGGGCGCGGCACATCCTGATCGCCACCGATGGCGTCTTTTCCATGGACGGCTATTTCGCACCCTTGGCCGAGGTGCGGCGGCTGGCCGATGCCCATGGCGCGCTGGTCATGGTGGACGATTGCCATGCGACGGGTTTCGTCGGCGCGCAGGGACGGGGAACGCCGTCGCGCGCCGGTGTGTCGGTCGACATCCTGACCGGCACGCTGGGCAAGGCGCTGGGCGGCGCGCTGGGCGGCTATGTCGCCGGTCCGCAGGCGGTGATCGACCTTCTGCGCCAGCGCGGGCGGCCCTACCTTTTCTCCAACGCCCTGCCGCCGGCGGTGGTCGGGGCGGGCCTTGCCGCGCTTGACATCGTCGAGGGGGCGGACGACCTGCGGGCGCAGTTGTTCGCCAACGCCGCCTACTGGCGGACGGGGCTGCAGGCGGCGGGCTTCCGGCTGCTGCCGGGCGAACACCCGATCGTGCCGGTGATGCTGGGCGATGCGGTGCTGGCGCAGCGCATGGCCGCCGAACTGGGCGCGCGCGGGGTGCATGTGGCGGGCTTCTTCTTTCCGGTCGTGCCGAAGGGGCAGGCGCGGATCAGGACGCAGATGAATGCCCGGCTGACCAGGGATGATCTGGATTTCGCGCTTTCGGCCTTTGCCGATGCGGGGAAAGCGGTGGGGGTGCTGCAATGAAGGCTCTGGTCAAGGCGCAGGATGCCGAGGGGCTGTGGCTTAAGGACCGGCCGGTGCCCGAGATCGGCCCGGACGACGTGCTGATCAAGGTCCGGAAGACCGGCATCTGCGGCACCGACGTGCATATCTGGAACTGGGACGACTGGGCGCGGCGGACGGTGCCGGTGGGGCTGATCACCGGCCACGAATTCGCCGGCGAGATCGTCGAACTGGGCCGCGACGTTACCGACCTTGCCATCGGCCAGCGCTGTTCGGGCGAGGGGCACCTGATCGGCAAGCATTCGCGGCAGTCGCGGTCAGGCCGGTTCCATCTGGACCCGGAAACCCGCGGGATCGGCGTGAACGAACCCGGCGCCTTCGCCGAATACCTGCGGCTGCCCGCCTTCAACGTGGTGCCGCTGCCGGACACGATCCCCGACGAGATCGGGGCGATCCTCGATCCGCTGGGGAACGCGGTGCACACGGCCCTTTCCTTCGATCTGGTGGGCGAGGACGTGCTGATCACCGGGGCGGGGCCGATCGGCATCATGGCCGGGGCGGTGGCGCGGCATGTGGGCGCGCGGCATGTGGTGATCACGGACGTGAACCCCGACCGGCTGGCGCTGGCGGGCCGGGTCGCGGATGTGGTGCCGGTGAACGTCGCCACCGAAGACCTGCGCGAGGTGATGGGGCGGCTGAAGCTGGTGCAGGGCTTCGACGTCGGGATGGAAATGTCCGGGAACGCCCGCGCCTTCGACCAGATGGTCGAGGCGATGGTGATGGGGGGCCGCATCGCCATGCTGGGCATCCCGCCCGGCAAGTCGGCGGTGGACTGGAGCCGGATCGTCTTCAAGGCGATCACCATCAAGGGCGTCTATGGCCGCGAGATTTTCGAGACCTGGTACAAGATGATCGCCATGCTGGAAAACGGGCTGGAGATCGGCGGGGTCATCACCCACCGCTTCCCCGTCGCCGACTTCGAGGCCGGCTTCGCGGCGATGCGGTCGGGGTCTTCGGGGAAAGTCGTCCTCGACTGGGGATGATGCAGGCTCCGGGGGCGGGGGCGGGCGTTCCGTATAGCAAAATCAACGGGCTGCTTGGGCAGGTTCGGAGACTAGCAGCCTTTGCCGCCGTGCCCGTCAGCCGAAATCGGCGCGGAAGCTGGTGGCGGCCAAGGCCACATGGGCCGAGAGCGGCGGGCAGAGTTCGAAGGCACGCGGCGCCCGCGCGAAGTCGTAGACGCGGACCAACCGCCAGTCGGCGCGGCGTTCGTCGGCCACGCGCAGTTCGTTGGCCGAGATGTGGAACGGTGTGCGGTCCCAGGCGCCGTTTGTCGTCTTGACCTCGATCAGCCGGTCGCTGCCTTCCGGGGTGAAGCTGGCGATGTCGTAACCGGCGCCGTCGCCCCTTTCCTGCGAGACCCAGACGACGCGGCGGGCAAGGTCGTGGCGACCGGCACGACGCAGGCTGTCGCGTTCATGGGCAAGAACTCGTTCCTCTCCGGCGCGGCCAAGGCGACGGTTGCGTTCATCACGCGCCGCCACGTCGAAGCGGAGCGCGATGTCGCGCAGCTTGCCGGCGAAGGCCGGGGCGGGTTCGTTGCGCAGGGTGGGCGGGGTCTCGAAGGGCAGGGGCGCGGCGTCGTCAATGTCCATTTGCTGCATCCGGACTTTTGGTGCGGCGAAATCGGGATTCCGGTCGAGCCAGCGGTTCACCGGATCGGCGAGTGACATCTGAAAATTCTGCGCCGGGACGTAGCCGGCGATGCGCGGCGCGCCAAGGCCCAGAAGGACGGCGCTGATGTTCTGATGCTTGAACTCGACCGAAGCCTCGCTGCGGCCGTCAAGCCGGGGCAGGAGCGCGCGGCGGTGGGCGGCCTTGCTGTAGGGATGACCGGCCAGTTCAGCAGCAAGCATCGCGAAATAATCCGCGACGATCGCGTCGTTCTCTGCCTCGGTCCAGTCGTTCCCTGCCATCGCGGCAGGCTAGGGCGGTTTGTCGGGGCCGTCCAGGTTCGGGTGTCCCTGCCGATCGCCCGGGCGACTGGTCCCTCGGGGAGTCCCCGCCCCGACCGGGCGGCATGAATCCGCCGGCCGGCAACCCGTCAGGGAACCCGAATCCGCCCAGCCGGAACCCGGCCCGGAACCCTTGGCCCCCGCGCGCGGTTTCCGTCGGAACCATGAGGCCAGCGGCGGGAAGGGATGCTGCTTATGCAGCGAATGCATGCACGGCGGGCGTTTGCCTATTGCAATGACCGGTTTTCGGGCGCTTCGGCAAGAACCCGCAAACGCATGGCAGGTTTGACGCACAAGGTGGTGAAAACAATAGCTTCGCCATTGAAGCGCCCCTTGCCCGGCGATATGCCCTCGCAGCAGAATCGATGCTGCGGCTGCAATGCCGCGCTTGCGGATTCGGCTGCTGCAGCCGGGGCGGGTTCCGGTCCGGCGACAGGGCAGGGAATCCAGGCAGCCGGGGGGCGGGCCGGATGAGGCGAGAGGTGAACTGGGGCATCGTGAACCCTGACACGACTGGCAGACGGCCCAAGGAACGGGACTTGCGTCTCGATTTCTTCCGCGGCCTGGCGATGATCATCATCCTCATCGCCCATATCACCGACAATCCCTGGGCGCTCTGGTCGCCGTCGCGCTTCGGCTTTTCCGACGCGACCGAGATTTTCGTCTTCTGTTCCGGCATCGCCTCGGCCCTGGCCTTCGGCGCGGTCTTCGCGCGGGCGGGGTTCCTCGCCGGCACCGCGCGCGTCCTTTACCGGGTCTGGCAGGTCTACTGGGTGCATCTGGGCATCTTCCTTGTCGGCCTGCTGGCGATGCTGCTGATCAACATGTCCGGCGCCTTCCCGCGCGACGAGGTGGGGGGGCTGAACCTCTACCCGATCCTGCGCAACACCGGGCCGAACTTCGTCGGCCTGATGACGCTGACCTATGTGCCGAACTATTTCGACGTCCTGCCGATGTATATGGTGATCCTCGCCATGATCCCGGCGATGGTGGCGCTGGCGCGGATCGACCCGAAGCTGGCGATCCTGGCCAGCCTGACGCTCTGGGCCATGGCGACCGCGGGCTGGCTGGACCTGCCGGCGGAATGGTGGTTCGCGCGGCCCTCGACCCGGACCTGGTTCTTCAACCCCTTCGCCTGGCAACTGGTGTTCTTCACCGGCTTCGCGCTGGTATCGGGCTGGATTCCGGTGCCGCCGGTCCGGTCCTGGCTGGTGTGGTCGGCGGCCGCGGTGGTGGTTCTGTCGCTGCCCTTCGCCTGGCATGTGACGGCGGGCGCCGTCCAGTTCATCGGCGACTGGCGGCGCGACTGGCTGATCCTGCACGACAAGACGCATTTCGGCCTGCTGCGCTTCGGCTATTTCCTGGCGCTGGCCTATCTGGCCTGGGTGGCGGTGGGGCCGGCGGGGGAACGGCTGACGGCGGGGCCGCGGCGGCAGCCCCTGGTGCGGGCGGTGGCGGCGATCGGCCGGCAGTCGCTGGCGGTCTTTGCGGTGTCGATGGTGCTGGCGCGGGTGCTGGGGGCCTTCCTCTACCTCTTCGGGCCGGGGCCGCTGGTGACGCCCGTAATCAATCTTCTGGGTCTGGCGCTGATCTGGCTGACGGCGCTGGGCGTGGGCTGGATCAAGTCGAACCCGTGGAAGACCGCGGGATCGACTGCGGGGCGGGGCATGGCCCCCGCACCCGTGGCGCCGGTCACGGTGGCGATCGCGGAAACACGGCCGCAACGGGCGGCAGAGGTGCAGGCATGACGGGCGCGTATCAACCGACACGGCGCGATATTCTGGGCGGGGTTCTGGCGCTGGCGGCGACGCCCGGCGCGCTCAGGGCCGAGGATGTGCGGCGCGGCGTCGCGCTCGGCGATCCGGTGCCCTTCAGCCGCGAGGCGGTGGTGACGCTGGCGCGCGACCTGGCGGCGACGCCCTTTGCCCCCCCGCGCGAGACATCGCAGGAATGGCGCGACCTGAGCTATGACCAGACCCGCGAAATCTGGTTCGAAAGCCTGAACGCGCTATACCGCGACACGCCCAGCCCCTATGCCGCCGAGTTCTTCGTGGCGAGCCTTTACCAGACCTTCGAGGTGGAAATCCACGCGGTCGAGGGCGGGATGGCGCGGCCGGTGGCCTTTGAGCTGCGGCTGTTCGAGACGACCGACCGCTTCCCCGCGCTGCCCGAAAGCGGCACCGGGTTCGCCGGCTTCCGCCTGACCGAACGCAATGCCGAGACGGCGAATTTCGACGAATTCGCCGTCTTCCAGGGCGCCACCTATTTCCGCGCCATCGGTGCGGGGCAGCATTACGGGCTGTCGGCGCGGGGCCTGGCGCTGCGGACCGCGTCGGCCAACGGGGCCGAGGAGTTTCCGCTATTCCGCAGCTTCTGGATCGAGGCGGCGGCGCCGGACGCGCCCGAGGCGGTGGTGCATGCGCTGATGGACGGGCCGTCGGTGACGGGGGCCTATACGTTCCGCATCACCCGCGGCGAGACGACCGAGATGGTGGTCGAGGCCACGCTCTTCCCCCGCGTCGCGCTGGACGAGGTGGGGCTGGCGGCCGAGACGTCGATGTTCCTGTTCAACGACATGAACCGGATGCGGTTCGACGATTTCCGCGAGGGCGTGCATGACAGCGACGGCCTGCTGATCGCGAACGGCGCGGGCGAGCATGTCTGGCGGCCCTTGGCGAACCCGGTCGAGGGGGTGGAGGTGTCGTCCTTCGCCGACACCAGCCCGCGCGGCTTCGGCCTGATGCAGCGCGCCCGCGACGCGGCAAGCTATGCCGATTTCGAGGCGCATTACGAGGCGCGCCCCTCCCTCTGGGTCGAGCCGCTGGAAGACTGGGGGCCGGGCCGGGTGATGCTGGTCGAGATCGCGGCCGACAAGGAAATCTACGACAACATCGTCACCTTCTGGCGGCCCGACGTGCCGATGGCGGCGGGCGGCACCTACAGCTTTTCCTACCGGCTCTACTGGGGCGCCGGCGCGCCGCCGGTCGAGGGCGAGGTGGCCCGCGTCGTCGCCACCCGGACGGGTGAGCGGGTGTTCGAGGAAGGCCGCATCTTCACTATCGACTACGAGCCGCATCCGGCTGTGGGCGACGATCTGGAAATGCTTGAGGCGCGGGTGACCGCCGGCGCGGGCGAGGTGCGCTTCGTCCATGTGAAGGACAATCCCGTGACCGGCGGCGTGCGCATCGCCGCGACCCTGGTCCTGCCCGAGGATGCGCCGACCGAACTGCGCGCCGAACTCTGGCGCAGCGGCGTCCGGGTGGGCGAGGTCTGGCTTTACCGCTGGGTGCCGGCATGACCCTGGCATTGCGACCGCTTCAGGGCTTCCGCGAACGGCTGGTGCCGGCGGCGCCGCTGGCCATGCCCGACCAGCCGCTCGACTGGCCGTTCCGCGATGCGCGGGCCGGCAAGCCCGCGGCGACGCATGGCCGCGTGGCGCGGGGCGTGGTGCTGGCGCTGCCGGTGATGATGGCGGCAGGGTTCGGCTGGGCCTCGGTCCGGGCGCTGGCGGACGAAGGGCCGGCGGGGGTCGCGCTGGCGGTCCTCTCGGGCTTTGCCGTCTACTGGCTGGCGCTCTCCACCGTGACATCGGTCGTCGGCCTGTTGCGCCGGGCACGGCCGCGGCCCACCTCGGCCGTGCCGGGCATGCGCGCGGCGATCCTGCTGCCGGTCTATGGCGAAGACCCCGACGAGGTGATCGGCCGCGCCTTCACCCTGCTCGCCGGCCTTTGCGACCGGGGCGGCCATGCGCATCGCTTCTCGCTGCACGTCCTTTCTGACACCCGCGATGCCCGCGCCGTGCTGGACGAGGCGGCAGTCGTCGCCCGGCTGACCGCGCTCAGGCCCGACCTGACGGTGCTCTACCGCCATCGCGCGCGGAACACCGACTACAAGCAGGGCAACATCCGCGACTGGATCACCCGCCGCGGCAGCGACCACGACGCGATGCTGATCCTCGATGCCGACAGCCGGATGGGCGTTGAAACCGTCCTGACCATGGCCGACGCGCTGGTCGCCGATCCGGGCTGCGGCCTGGTGCAAAGCCTGCCGATGGTTCTGCCGGGCGAGACGGTCTGGCAACGCCTGCAAAGCTTTGCCTGCCGGGTCTATGGCGGCCCCCTCAGCCGCGGCTATGCCGCCTGGACCGGGTCGGAAGGCAACTTCATGGGCCACAATGCGATGGTCCGCGTCCGCGCCTTTGCCGCCTCCTGCGGGCTTCCGCATCTCTCGGGCCCCCGCCCGCTGGGCGGCGTGATCCTCAGCCACGATTTCGTCGAGGCGGCCCTGCTGCGCCGCGCCGGCTGGGGCGTGCGCATCCTGCCCGAGGCCACCGACAGCCACGAGGAAGCGCCCGAGACGCTGGGCGCCTATATCCGCCGCGATGCCCGCTGGTGCCAGGGCAACCTTCAGCACCTCCGGTTGATCACCGTGCCGGGGCTGCATCCGGTGTCGCGGTTCCACCTGTTTTCCGGCGCGATGGCCTATCTGGGGTCTGTCCTCTGGCTGGCGATCCTGTGCCTTGGCGTCGCGGCCGGCGGCGGCGGCCTGTGGCTGGCGCTGACGGTGCTGGCCCTGTTGTTCACGCCGAAGCTGATCGGCCTGGTCGACCACATCGCCCGCGTCGGCGTGCGCCGCGGCAACCGGCTGCGCTTTGCGCTGACGCTGGTGGTCGAGACCGTCGTCTCGACCCTGGTCGCGCCGGTGATGATGGTGCAGCACACGATGATCATCGCGCGGGCGCTGGGCGGCGTCGACACCGGCTGGATGCCGCATGCGAAGGGCGGGCTGACGCTGGGCCGGGCGATGCGGATGCACGGGCTGGAAACCACCCTGGGCCTGACGCTGGCGGCGCTGGTTGTCGCGGGCGTCCTCAGCCTCTGGGTGCTGCCGGTGGTGCTGGGGCTGGTCCTTGCCGCGCCGGTCGCGGTTCTTGCAGCGGCGCCGGGCGACTGGTTGGCCAAGGCCGGCTGGCGCGGCTGAAGAGAGGCCCCGAGGGCCGGCGCCGGCCGAAGGGCCGTCGCGCATCAGCCGAATGCCTGAGGATCTTTGGAGGCGGGTACCGGAATCGAACCGGTCTTCACGGATTTGCAATCCGCTGCGTAACCTCTCCGCCAACCCGCCGCCGAAAGGTGCGACGGGATTAGCGGAAAGGGCGGGGGGCTGCAAGGGCCACACGTCCCGTCCCGCCGCCCGCGGGCGGTTGACGCCCATCGTCCCCCGGCGCAAGGTCCGGCGAAAAGGGGCGGGCGATGCGTAGGGCTTTCATCACCGGAACGGCCGGGTTCATCGGCTTCCACCTGGCGCGGCTGCTGCTGGCGCATGGCTGGCAGGTCCACGGGTTCGACGGGATCACCGACTATTACGACGTCACGCTGAAGCGGCGGCGGCATGCGCTCTTGCTGCAGGCGCCGGGCTTTGCCGCGACCGAGGCGATGCTTGAGGAAGTGGCGGCGCTGGATGCGGCGGTGGACGCGTTCCGGCCGGATGTCATCATCCACCTCGCCGCCCAAGCAGGCGTGCGCTACAGCCTGGAAAACCCGCGGTCCTACGTGGAATCGAACGTCGTCGGCACGTTCAACGTGATGGAATGCGCCCGGCGGCTGGGTGCGCAGCACCTGCTGATGGCCTCGACCAGCAGCATCTATGGCGCGAACGAGGACATGCCCTTCCGCGAGACGGACAAGGCCGACGGGCAGCTGACGATCTATGCCGCGACCAAGAAGGCGACCGAGAGCATGGGCCATGCCTATGCCCATCTCTGGAACCTGCCGACGACGATGTTCCGCTTCTTCACCGTCTACGGCACCTGGGGGCGACCCGACCTTGCCTATTTCAAGTTCGTCGATGCGATCCTGAACGACCGGCCGATCGACATCTACAACCATGGCGAGATGTGGCGCGACTTCACCTGCGTCGACGATCTGGTGGAAGGCATCCGCCTCCTGATCGATGTGCCGCCGGTCAGGCCCCTCCCGGGCGAGGCGGTGCCGGAAGGCGACAGCCTGTCGAAGGACGCGCCCTTCCGCATCGTCAACATCGGCAATTCCGAAAAGGTCCGGCTTCTGGATTTCGTCGACGCGATCGAGGATGTGCTGGGCAAGAAAGCCGTCCGCAACTACCTGCCGATGCAGAAGGGCGACGTGCCGGCGACCTGGGCCGACGCCGCGCTTCTGAAGCGGCTGACCGGATACCAGCCGAAGACCGACCTGCGCGAGGGGATGGAGCGCTTCGTGGCCTGGTATCGCGACTATTACGGCCGGTAGGCGCGCCGGTCGCTGGCCTTATCCCGGCAGCCCGTCTGGTCCTAATGCGCGGGCGGGACTTGCCGCATAATGCGCCCGGAATTCTTTCACCGAAAGGGTGTGCCATGGAAGGCATGAGCGGAATGAACGACATGGATCGCGTGGTCGAGGCCGACCGCGCCCATGTCTGGCACCATCTGGTGCAGCACAAGCAGTTCGAGACGGTGGACCCCCGGGTGATCGTCGAGGGTAAGGGGCTCAGGGTCTGGGATGCGCGCGGGCGCGAATTCATCGACGCGGTCTCGGGCGCGGTCTGGACGGTGAACGTGGGCTACGGGCGCGAATCCATCGCCAATGTCGTGCGCGACCAGCTGATCAAGATGAACTATTTCGCCGGCGTGGGCGGGTCGATCCCGGGCGCGCTGTTTGCCGAAAAGCTGATCTCGAAAATGCCGGGGATGAGCCGGGTCTACTATTCCAACTCGGGGTCCGAGGCGAACGAGAAGGTCTACAAGATGGTGCGGCAATTGTCGCACCGGGTGCATGGCGGCAAGAAGGGCAAGATCCTCTACCGCGAGCGCGACTATCACGGCACCACCATCGGCGCGCTGGCGACCAGCGGGCAGGCCGAACGGGCGATGCAATACGGGCCCTACCCGGAGGGCTTCGTGATGGTTCCGCATTGCCTGGAATACCGCAAGCAATGGGATGTCGAGAACTACGGCGAGCGGGCGGCGGATGCCATCGAAGAGGTGATCCTGCGCGAAGGCCCCGATACCGTTGGCGCCATCGTGCTGGAGCCGGTGACGGCGGGCGGCGGGGTGATCGTGCCGCCCAAGGGCTACTGGGAGCGGGTTCAGGAAATCTGCAGGAAATACAACATCCTCCTGCACATTGATGAAGTGGTCTGCGGCGTCGGCCGCACCGGCGAATGGTTCGGCTACCAGAACTACGGCATCAAGCCCGATTTCGTGACCATGGCCAAGGGCGTCGCCTCGGGCTATGCGGCGATCTCCTGCACGGTCACGACCGAAGCGGTCTTCGACATGTTCAAGGCCGATGCCGCCGACCCGATGAGCTATTTCCGCGACATTTCCACCTTCGGCGGCTGCACCAGCGGCCCGGCGGCGGCGATGGAGAACATGCGGATCATCGAGGATGAGGGGCTTCTGGCCAACACCAAGAAGATGGGCCAACGCACCGTCGACAACCTGCGCGCGCTGATGGAAAAGCACGCGGTCATCGGCGATGTGCGCGGCGCGGGCCTTTTCTGCGGGGCGGAACTGGTGGCCGACCGCAAGACGAAGGAACCGATGGACGAAAAGAAGGTCGCCGCCGTGGTGGCCGACTGCAACGCGCAGGGCGTGATCATCGGCATGACCAACCGCAGCTTGCCGGGGCTGAACAACACGCTCTGCCTGTCGCCGGCGCTGATCGCCACCGCCGACGACATCGACGCCATCACCGGCGCCATCGACAAGGCGTTGACCAAGGTCTTCGGCTAGGATTTCCCTGCCGCGCCGCGCAGGCGGTGCGGCAGGTCCTTCGCCCCGGGTCCGTCCGGGCAGGCTTCCCCTTCGCAAATATCCCGGGGCGGGTGGCGAAGCCGGGGGGCAGCGCCCCCTCTCCGGATTGACAATCGCGCGGCCTGTCGCCTTGATGGGGCCAGTTTCCCTTGCCCATGGCTCCAGATGACGATCCCGGTCGAGGCGTTCTTCCTGACGGCGGGCGGGGCGGGCACGCTGCAAAGCCGCATCCGCGCCATGGTGACCGAGGGCATCCTGTCGGGCCGCTTCCAGCCGGGCCAAAGGATGCCGTCGTCGCGCGGGCTGGCCCGGCATCTGGGCGTCAGCCGGATCACCGTGACGCTGGCCTATGGCGAACTGGTATCGTCCGACTATCTCTCGGCACGCGGCCGGTCGGGCTACTACGTGTCCGAGAACGCGCCGCGCGCGCCCGAGTTTCCCGCCGCGGCCCGGCCGATGGTCGAGGTGGATTATCACGCGCTGTCGGGCGGGCGGTTCACCGGCGCCATGGCGGGGGTGGACCGGCCCGACGACTGGGAACGCTATCCCTGGCCCTTCATCTATGGCCAGACCGACCCGACGCTTTTCGACCACCAGAACTGGCGCGCCTGTGCCTTGCGGGCGCTGGGGCGACGCGACTTCACCGCCCTGACCTCGGACTATTACGAGCGCGACGATCCGGTGCTGATCGAACAGGTGCTGCGGGTGATCCTGCCCCGGCGCGGCATCGCCGCCGGCGCGGACGAGGTGCTGCTGACGCTGGGGGCGCAGAACGCGCTCTGGATCGCGGCGCAGGTGGTGCTGGGGCCGGGCCGGCGCGCGGTGGTCGAGAACCCGGCCTATCCCGGCCTGCGCCGCATCCTGCAGGTCTCGGGCGCCGAGGTGGTGCCGGTCGACGTGGACGAGGGCGGCCTGCCGCCCGTGCTGCCGCGGGGCGACGTGATCTTCGCCACCCCCAGCCACCAGAGCCCGACCAACGCCACCATGCCGCTGGACCGGCGGCTTGCCCTGCTGGAGGCCGCCTCGCGCGAGGGGTTCGTCATCGTCGAGGACGATTATGAATTCGAGATGTCGTTCCTGAAGCCGGTGTCGCCGGCGCTCAAGTCGCTCGACAAGGCGGGACGGGTGATCTACGCCGGCTCGTTCTCGAAATCCATCTTTCCGGGCATGCGGCTGGGCTATCTGGTCGGCCCGCCGGAATTCATCGCCGAGGCGCGGGCGCTGCGGTCGATGGTGCTGAAGCACCCGCCGGGGCATGCGCAGCGGACCGTGGCCTATTTCCTGGCCGAAGGCCACTACGACGCGATGATCAACCGGATGCGGACGGCGTTCCGGCGCCGCCGGCAGGTGATGGAGGAAGCGATCCGCGAGGCCGGGCTGACGGTGGCCGGGCAGGGCGGCTTCGGCGGATCGGCCTTCTGGATGGCGGCGCCGCCGGGGGTGGACACGGGCATCCTTGCGCGGGGCCTGCGCGCCGAGGGCGTGCTGATCGAGCCGGGGCAGGGGTTCTTCGATCCGGCCCGGGCCGAACGGCGGTTCTACCGGCTGGCCTATTCGTCGATCGCCGCGACCCGGATTCCCGAAGGCATCGCCCGGATCGGCCGGGCGCTGGCCCGCCACGCGGCCTGACGGGCGGCGGTCCGGGCCGGTCCGCTGCGCCCGGCCGGCCGCCGCCGCGATGGGCGATTGCGGCTTTGCGGCGACAGATCGCGGCAGAAGCGACCACAAGACTGCGTGAAACGCGCGGCGGCGCTGGCCAAATCGCTGCGGCTGCGGCAGAAAGGCAAGGTATTGCCGGTTGCCGGCCGCCGCTGGCCGTGGCAATACATTCGAAAGTTTGTATATGAACGGGGTCCTCGGAATGAGCGAGTTCGCGACGCGCCGGATGATGATGGTCGATACCCAGGTCCGCCCGTCGGACGTGACCAAGTTCCCGATCATCGACGCGATGCTGAAAACCCCGCGCGAGGTCTATGTGCCGCGCGACAGGCGCGAGGCGGCCTATGTCGGCGAGAACCTGGAAATCGCCCCCGGCCGCGTGATCCTTGAGGCGCGGACGCTGGCCAAGATGCTGGATGCGCTGGACATCCTGCCGGGCGACCTGGTGCTGGATGTGGGCTGCGGGCTGGGCTATTCCGCCGCGGTCATCGCCAGGCTGGCCGAGACGGTCGTCGCCGTCGAGGAGGATGAGGCGCTGGCGGCCGAGGCGCAGCGCATCCTCGCCGAAGAGGGCGCGGACAATGCGGTGGTGGTGACGGCGCCGCTGGCGGCCGGCGCGGCCAAGCACGGACCCTATGATGCGATCACGGTCGAGGGCGGCGTCGAGACGCTGCCCGACGCGCTGGCGGCGCAGCTGAAGGAAGGCGGGCGCATCGGCGCGGTCTTCCTCGACGGCGCGCTGGGCACGGTGCGGATCGGCCACAAGATCGAAGGACGGATTGTCTGGCGTTACGCGTTCAACGCATCGGCCCCGCTGCTTCCCGGTTTCGGGGGTGAGCGGGCCTTCGCGCTTTAGAAGACGCGGGCGCCTGGCAGAGGCAGGCAAGGCGACAACGCGGCCCGACACGGCCGGCCGCACTGAAGGAAGGGCAGAGACGATGCGGAACTGGTTTCGGGCGGCTGCGGTCGGTCTGGCCCTTGTGGCCACGGGCCTGCCGGCAAGGGCCGAGACGCTGACGGACGCGCTGATCGCGGCCTACAAGAATTCCAACCTTCTCGACCAGAACGAAGCGGTGCTGCGCGCGGCCGACGAGGATTATGCCATCGCCATCGCCTCGCTGCGCCCGGTGATCGGCTATGTGCTGAACTGGGGCCGGACCTGGAGCCGCACCAGCCTCGGCGGCGGCCTGCGCAGCGAGACCGACCGGCTGACGGCGTCGATCTCGATCTCGGCCGAGATGGTGCTGCTCGACTTCGGGCGCAAGGAACTGCAGATCGGCATCGCGAAGGAGTCGATCCTGGCCACGCGGCAGGCGCTGGTGCAGGTGGAACAGCAGGTGCTGCTGGCCGCCGTCCAGGCCTTCGTCGACGTGAAGCTGGCGGCCGAGATCGTGGCCCTGCGCCAGTCGAACGTGCGGCTGATCACCCAGGAACTGCGCGCCGCCGAGGACCGGTTCGAGGTGGGCGAGATCACCCGCACCGACGTGTCGATCGCCGAGGCGCGGCTTGCCGCGGCGCGGGCGAACCTTGCGGCGGCCGAGGGCGAGCTGATGGTGGCGCGCGAATCCTACAAGGCGGCGACGGGCCATTATCCGGGCCGCCTGGCGGCGCTGCCGCCCTCGCCGGGCATCGGCAGGACCATGGAAGAGGCGCGCGGCGTCGCGGTGCGGACGCATCCCGGCATCAAGCAGGCGCAGCACGAGGTGACGGTCGCCGAAAAGCAGGTGGCGCTGGCCGAGGCGAACATGAAGCCCACGATCGGGCTGGGCGTCACCGTCGGCACCAGCGACACCAGCAATTCGCTGTCCGCCGACGTGGGCCTGAACATGCGGCAGACGATCTATGCCGGCGGCCAGCTTTCGGCGCTTTACCGCAAGGCGCTGGCCGGCAAGGAGGGCGCCCGCGCGGCGCTGCGGCAGACGGTGGTGCAGGTGGAACAGAACCTGGGCAACGCCTGGGCCAACCTTGCGGTCTTCACCGCCTCGATCCGCGCGTCCGAGGAACAGATCCGCGCGGCACAGGCGGCTTTCGACGGCGTGCGCGAAGAGGCGACGCTGGGCGCCCGCACCACGCTTGACGTGCTGGACGCCGAGCAGGAGCTGCTGGACGCCCGCGCCTCGCGGCTTGAGGCCGAGGCGAGCCGCTATGTCGCGGTCTATACCGTGCTGGCGACGATGGGGCTTCTGACGGTCGATCACCTGAAGCTGGGCATCCCGACCTATGACCCCGAGGCCTATTTCGACGCGGTGAAATCGGCGCCGGCGACCACGACACGCGGCCGCAAGCTGGACGAAATCCTGAAGAAGATCGGCGACTGACACGCCGCCGGGACCGCCGGCCGCAGGGTGCCGGCGGGGGAAAGTTCAAACCTTCTCAAGCCCGTTCCTTGTGTGACGGACCGCTTGGGATTAGGCTTGCCGCAAAACACGCATGAGAAACGGGCAGGGACATGTCGGAACCGCTGACGTCGCACGAGATCGAGGATGTCCTGTCGTCGATCCGCCGCCTTGTGTCCGAGGATTTGCGTCCGGCGACCCGATCTGTCGGCCCGGCCATGCCGCCGGGGTCGGGCAAGCTGGTGCTGACACAGGCGCTGCGCGTGGTGCCGGGGGGCGACGACTTGGCCGCGCCGGCCGCATTCGCCGACCTGGCGCCGCAGGATGGCGGCATCGCCGCATGTGACGATGCGCCGGGCGCGGTGGCCATGGCGGCGGACGAGATGCTGGTGTCGCTTCCGGACGAATTCATCGCCGGCGAGGACGAGGTGATCTGGGCCACCGCCGGCAGTCTTGAACCCCTGGGGCTTGACACGATGTCGGCCAACGATCCCGCGCCGCCGGTTGCGGCCGAACCGGAAGCGTTCCGGCGCGGCCACTGGACGGTCGAGACGGTGCCGAGGGCCGACTGGATCCAGTCCGACGAGGATTGGGTGGACGAGGCGCCGGTGCCCTTTGCCGCCCATCGCCGCGCCACCCTGACCGAAGACCCGCTGGCCCGGGCCTGGGCCGATCGCGCCGAGGCCGAGGTGCGGGCCGAGATCGCGGCGCTGGACGCATCGCCCGGCGATGACGATCCGGCCACCGGATATGCGGCCGGATATGTGGTAGACGGTCTGGCCGTGCCGGACCCGATGGCCGCCGGACCGGCCAGCGACGACACGGCCGCAATGGCCTGGGCAGAGCCCGAGCAGGTGCTTGCCGCCGCCGCCGAACCGGCGGATGCGGCCCCCGCCCGTGAGGCGGCGCCCGAAGCCGCGCCCGCCGCCCGCGCGCCGGGGCTTTTCGACGGCGAGGAATCGCTGATCGACGAGGAAGTGCTGCGCGACATCGTGCGCGAGATCATCCGCGAGGAACTGGCCGGCACGCTGGGCGAAAGGATCACCCGCAACGTGCGCAAGCTGGTGCGGGTCGAGATCAACCGGGCGCTGACGGCGCGGGAATTCGAATAGCCGGAAAACCCTTGCGAACGCGAAAGGCGCGCCCCGGGGCGCGCCTTGCCGTTTCGGGGCCATCGAATGAAAAGCGCGCCCGAAGGCGCGCGCTTTCGCATCCGGCGGGGACGCCGGTCAGGCGGCTTCGGCGTGGTCGGCCTCAAGCGCGGCGCGGCGTTCGGATTCCTCGCGGCTGAGCGCGACCGAGGTCCGCACACCCTTGGAGACGAATTCCATCAGCCCCTTGACCACCCGCTCGTTCGGGTCGATCCCGGCGCAGGACAGCACTTCGCGGCCGTCCCGCGACCGCGCCCAGCGGGCGATCTGATCCGGCCCGTTGCCGTATTTCTTGTCATCGGCGATCGCATCGTCCAGGGCTGCCAGAACGACCGCCGCAAACAGTTTGCGCGACCGTTGGCCCTGTTCGAAGTTGAAGGCCGTGCTGTCGATCGTATCGAGCATCACTCGTATTCCTGCGCGTCTTGGCTTGTTCGTGTCCGACGGTTGTAACGATTTGATCACGATTCGGGAATTCTCGTTTCGCAGGGCAGCCATGCATTTGACGCATGTATCGGAACGCGACCCACATGATCTAGTCGTCCGCAGGCCGGAGGACTGGCCATATATGGGGGTCTGGCAAAAGAGTTCAAGATTTCGGCGGATTTTTGCCACTTGTTGCCGGCCCGCGGGCAGATTTGAAATCAGCTTCCCCGGCGTCACTCCGGCCGTGCGGCGACGGTTCCGGCGTAGAGCGGATTGTTCATCCGGTCGAAACGGAGGAAGGCCAGCGCCCGGTTGCCCGCGACGGTTCCAAGCCGGCCCGCCTCGCGCCCGTCGGGCAGGGTGACCGGGGTTCCGGGCGGCGCGGGCCCGTCAAGGACAAGCCGCGCCAGACCCTTGCGCAACTCGGTCTTGTGCTTCATCCGCGCCGTCACTTCCTGGCCCACATAGCAGCCCTTGCGGAAATCGACGCCGTGAAGCCGGTCGAACCCCATTTCCAGGATATAGCTGTCGTCTGGCACCAGATCGGCCGGGTATTCCGGCACCAGCAGGTCCACCCGTAGCGCATCCCAGTCGGCCGGCGCCTCGGCCGGCGGATCGGGCGCGTAGAGGCGCCAGCCAAGTGCCGGGTGGCGCGGATCGGCGAGGGCGCCGGGCGGTGGGTCGGCCAGGAAGCGGGAAACGCGCAGCGGGCTGACGGCGATGCCGACGTCGGCGCGCAGGCGATACATCATCAGCCGGCGCAAGGTGGCCGGGCCAAGGGCCGCGTCGATGTCGATCAGGATTTCGCCATCCGGCGCATCGGGCCGGCGGACGACGAAGAAATCGGCCAGATACTTGCCCTGCGGCGACAGCAGCGCCGCCCAGACCGCGCCGGGCGCGCGCGCCAGCGGCAGCACATCATTGGTGACAAGGCCCTGCAGGAAGGGCAGGACATCGCCGCCCGTCAGGGCCCAGATCGTGCGTTCGGTCATCGCGGCCTCCGTTCCCGTTCATATAGGGGCGCGGCTGCCTTCGTGGGAAGGGTCAGGCACGGAACTGCAGCGCATGCAGCCGCGCGTAAAGCCCGCCCCGGGCCAGCAGGTCCTGGTGGCGGCCTTCCTCGACCACCCGGCCGGCGTCCATGACGACGATCCGGTCGGCATCGCGCACGGTGGCAAGGCGGTGGGCGATGACCAGCGTGGTGCGGCCCTGGCGCGCGCGGGCCAGCGCCTCGGTCACCGCGGTTTCGGATGCGGCATCCAGCGCGCTCGTCGCCTCGTCCAGCAGCAGGACGGGCGCGTCGGCCAGAAGCGCGCGGGCAATCGCGATCCGCTGCCGCTGCCCCCCGGACAGGGACGATCCGCGCGGGCCGGCATGCGTATCAAGGCCCTGCGGCAGGCGCGCCAGAAACTCGGCCACGTTCGCATCGGCGATGGCGGCCGCCAGCCGGTCGGGGCCGATGCCCGGACGGCCGAGCAGCAGGTTCTCGCGCAGGGTTTCGTCGAACAGGCCGGGTTCCTGCGTCACCGCGGCGAAAAGCCGGCGCTGGTCGGCCAGCGTCATGCCGCGGGCGGGGGCGTCGCCGATCAGGATTTCGCCGGCGGTCGGGTCGGCAAGCCCGGTCAGCAGGTGGAAGATCGTCGACTTGCCCGCGCCCGAGGCGCCGACCAGCGCGGTGACGCAGCCCGCCTCGGCGGTGAAGGAAAGGCCGTTCAGGACGGGATGGCCGGGGTCATAGCCGAAGGAGACGCCGTCGAAGCGGATCGAAGGCGGCAGCGTCGCCGGCAGGGCGGCCGATGCGGCGGGCCGCTGCGTCGCCGCCTGGGTGTCGAGAAGCCCGAACACGCGTTCCAGCGAGGCGCCGGCGATCTGCCATTGCCCGGCCAGATCGCCCAGCCGGCGGATCGGTTGGAAGGTCAGCGCCATGGCGGTGAAGAACGACATGAATTCGCCGGTGGTGCGGGTGCCGGCCACCACCTCGCGCCCGCCCAGCAGCAGGACGGCGAAGAAGCCGATGCCGGTGACCACGTCGACCAGCGCCGGCATCGCCGACCGGCCAACCGCGGCCTTCACCTCGGCCCGCTGGATCGTGTCGACGATTCGGGCAAATCGGCCGGACTGGTAGCCTTCGGTCCGGGTCAGCTTCACCTGCTGGATGCCATGGAAAATCTCGTCCAGCCGCGTGGCGCGCAGGCCCGATTGCTGGCGCATGTGGCGCACCTTGCGGCGGATGTAGCGCTGCAGCGCCACCGCGGGCAGAAGGAGAAGCGGCGCGCCCACCAGCGCCGCCGCCGTCCAGCGCGCGTCGATCGACAGCGCGACGGCAAAGAGGGTAAGAAGCGAGACGGCATCGCGGCCGACGCCGCCGATGACGGCCAGCGTCGCGCCCTGCGCGGCCGTGGTGTCGCCCTGCACCCGCTCGATCAGCGTGCCGGGGGGATTGGTCTGGAAGAACGCGCCGTCAAGGGAAAGGAGATGATCGAGAAGCGCCTTCTGCATCTCGGCCGCGGTGCCCTGGTTGATGCGCGCCATCAGCCAGCGGTTCAGCACCGATGTGGCGGCGCGGATCAGGAACAGCGCCAGGATGCCGCCGCCGACCCAGACCAACGCCTGCGTCGAGCGGGCGGCGAAGACCTGGTCGAACAGGGGTTCCAGTAGCCCCGCCAGCGCCCCGAGGGTAGAGCCTTCGATGATCGAGGTCAGGAAGGCCAGCGCCATCAGCCCGGCGCGGGGGCGCAGGAAACGCGCCCAGTGGCGGCCGAACAGGCCCTTGCGGGCGGCAACGGCAATGGCGGGCTGGTGGTCGGTTCGGGACACGGGCGTTCCTTGGGGCGTTCCTTGCGGGCACCCTGCGCGGGCCTTCGAAAGGGGATAGCGGATGCGCGGGCGCGGGTCCAGCCGGGCCGGGCGTTGACGCCGCCCGGGCGCGGGTCTAGCCATGGCGGGCCTTGACCAGTGGAGCCAGAGAATGAGCCTTGCCAGCGGCCAGCCCTATCGCGCGATCCCCGGACCTTCGGTCATGCCCGACCGGGTCTTGCGGGCGATGCATCAGGCCAGCCCCAATATCTATGAGGGTGAGCTGGTCGACATGGTGGCGGCGATGATCCCCGACCTGCGGGCGGTGGCCGGCACGGCGGCGCATGTGGCGCCCTATATCGGCAACGGCCATGCCGGGTGGGAGGCGGCGAATGCCAACATGTTCAGCCGCGGCGACAGGGCGCTGGTCCTCGCCTCGGGCCGGTTCGGGGAATCCTGGGCGGCGCATGCCCGGCAGATGGGGATCGAGGTCGAGGTGATGGATTTCGGCCGGTCCGCCCCCGCCGATCCGGCCCGGCTTGAGGCCGCGCTTCGGTCCGACCGCGAGGGGAAGATCAAGGCGGTGCTGACGACGCATGTTGATACCGCGTCTTCCGTCAGGAACGACATCCCGGCGCTCAGGGCGGCGATCGACGCGGCCGGGCATCCGGCGCTGTTCGCGGTCGACTGCATCGCCAGTCTTGGCTGCGACGAATACCGGATGGACGAATGGGGCGTCGATGTAACCGTGGCGGCCAGCCAGAAGGGGCTGATGACGCCGCCCGGCATGGCCTTCGTCTGGTTTTCCGAAGCCGCGCGGGCGCGCTGCGGCCATGGCGACCTGGCGACACCCTACTGGCGCTGGGGGCCGCGGGCGGAACCCGAGGAATTCTGGCAATACTGGCACGGCACCGCGCCGACGCATCACCTCTATGGCCTGCGCGAGGCGCTGACCATGATCCTGCACGAAGAGGGGCTGGCGGCGGTCTGGCAGCGGCACGAGGTTCTGGCGCGCGCGGTCTGGGCGGCGTTCGACGCCTGGGGTGCGGGGAACGCCGCCATCGCCATGAACGTGGGCCAGGCCGGCTGGCGCGGCCGGTCGGTCACGGCGGCGCGGCTGGGCGCGCCCGACGCCACGCGGCTCCGCGACTGGTGCGAGCGCGAGGCGGGCGTCACGCTGGGCATCGGCCTTGGCATGGCGGCACCGGGCGACCCGGCCTATCACGGCTTCCTCAGGGTGGCGCATATGGGCCATGTGAACGCCCATATGACGCTGGGCGCGCTGGCGGTGATGGAGGCCGGGATGCAGGCCCTGCGCATCGCCCACGGATCGGGTGGCGTCGTCGCCGCGGCGGCCGAAGTGGGGCGCGGCTGATCGGCAGCCGCCTTTTGCGCTTGTGTGCCATGCGGTTCCGTCCCAGAAATCCGATCGAAACAATCGGAAATCAGGGGTGATCATGGACAGGGTGCACACGGCCGGGCGGATACTGATGGCGACGCCGGCCGACGTGATCGGACGGCTTCCCCGGTTCGGGCGGGTGATGATCATCTCGTCCACCGGCGCGGTGACGCATGAACGGATCGGCCGGGTCGAGCAGGTGTCCGAAGCCGGCGGAAGGTTCGATGCTTCCGGCCCCGGCCACGATTGCAGCCTTGATCCGGGCGGGGTGACGGAACTGGTGGTCACACGCAGCCCCAATCCGGCCGGCAAGGTCTTTCCCCGCGTGGATTTCCTGGCGGGCGGGGCCACGATCCTTTTCAGCTTTGTCGGTTTCGAAGGGCCCGAGGCCTTTGACCGCGCGCTGACGGGACTGGAAGAACGACCGGATGATGCCTTGCGCAAGGGGTTGGCGTTCGAGGCGCGGCCGGACGCGGCCGGGGACGATCCCGCCCGGCTTCCGTTTGACGCAGCACGCGCAGCGGGGCGTGAGGCGCGGGTCACGCTGGAACGTCCGGGCTTCCGCCAGTCATGGTGTGGCATGGTGCCGGAACTGAAACTGTCGATGGGCTTCGTGAACCTGCTGGTGGAGGACTTTCACATGCATGTCGCCGGTGGCGCGGTTGCCGGATGGCGGACCACCGACGGGGTTGCGCGGGCCTTCGGCGCGGATGGTGGCGGTCTGGGCCTGTCGGTAGAGATGGCCCGGGCCGGACCGGCCTGAGGGCGGCCGCTCAGAACGCGTTGCCGATCACGAACAGCGCCGACATCACCAGCGCATAGCCAAGGCCGGTGACATAGATCAGCGCGCCGACGGCGGCGATCAGGCCAAGGATGATCCAGACCCCGTCGCGTTCAAGGACGCCCAGCCCGATCAGGCAGATCGCGGCCGAGGGGGCAAGGTTGGCAAATGGAATGGGCAGCGCCAGCGCCAGCGACAGGATCAGGCAGACCGCCCCGATCAGCCGCTGCGACAGCGGCCAGGCCAGCGGCTTCAGCCGCGCCTTCAGCAGCCGTTCGGCCCGCGCAAGCCAGGGCACGATCCGCGCCACCATCGCGGCGAATGCGCTGCGCGGCATCGACCGCCGGGCGATGAAGCCCGGCAGCCAGGGCTCAACCCCCAGCATCATCTGCGCCGACAGGAACATCAGCGGCATCCCCAGGACGCCGGCCAGGCCGGGGGGCGAGGGCAGGATGTTCGGGAAGGCGAAGATCAGCAGCAGCGCCCCGAAGGCCCGCGTCCGCATGGTTTCCAGCATGTCGGCGATGGCGATCCGGTCCTTCGACGGATCCTCGGCCAGCCGGAGCAGGATTTCGGTCAGCCGCGGCGGGCGGGTGCGGTGGCCGGAAGCCGGGCGTTCCTCGGGCTCGACCGGGCGCGAGGCCCAGATCGCGTCCGCAATCACGTCGGGCTGGCGGGACGGATCATCCTTGCGCGGGGGGGAAACGGGTTCGCCTGTCATCGCCGGCACCTGCCGGGCCTCCTTGAGGGCGCATCAATCTGCGGTTTCCGGCAGCGGCGCAAGCGGGGTTTTCCCGACCGGCCGCCTTTCGCGCAGCGCGATGTAGATGGCCGAACCGATCAGGATCGCCACGCCAAGCACGGTCCAGCGGTCGGGCAGGTCGCCGAAGAAGGCCCAGCCCAGGGCCGTGGCGGTGATGATCTCGGTGAAGGCGAGGGGGGCGAGAAGCGACGCCTCGGCCTCTTCATAGGCAAGGGTGATGAGCGCGTGGCCAAGCGTGGCGATGATGCCGACCCCGGCCAGCATCGGCCACTGATGGGGCGCGGGCGTCACCCAGACGAAGGGCAGCGCCAGCGTCAGAAGAACCGCGCCAAGCGCCGTGGTCTGGAAGGTCAGCACCATGGCCGGGGCGCGGCCGGCGATCTGGCGGGTCAGGACGAAGTAGCTGGCCAGCGCCACGCCGGCGCCAAGGGCCAGAAGCGTGCCCTGGTTCAAGGGCACAAGGCCCGGCCGGATGATCACCAGCGTGCCAAGAAACCCCAGCGCCAGCGCGATCCTGCGGCGCGGCCCGACGGTTTCGCCCAGGACCAGCGCCGAAAGCACGGTGACGATCAGCGGATTGACGAAGAAGATCGCCAGCGCATCGGCAATCGGCAGCGACCTGAGCGACAGGAAGAACAGGAAGGTCGCGCTGTAAAGCAGCACCGCGCGGGCCAGGTGGTGCAGGGGTTGCCTCGTGCGGAAGGCGGCGGGTCCCGCGGTGCGCAGCGCGAAGGGCAGGACGGTCAGCGTCCCGAAGACGGCACGCGCCCAGACGATGATCAGGATCGGCAGGCCGGACTGGCCAAGGAGCTTGGCGAGAACGTCGATCAGGGGCAGGATGGTCATGGCCAGAAGCATCAGGCCGATGCCGAGAAGCGGGCGCGCGTCTTTCATGGGCCGACCCTAGGGGGCGGCGCGCCGGGCCGCCTGCCCGAAAGCGACGCCAGGCAGGAAGGAACGCGGCGGGATGGACGGCTGGTTTCGGACCGAAGAGATCGCGCCCGGCGTCTGGCGCAGCGAAGAGCCGTTCGTCGATCCGATGTTCCGCGCGGCCATGGTCACGGTCAGGGGCCGCGACCGCGACCTGCAGTTCGATTTCGGCTGCGGCGTCCTGCCGCTGCGGCCGGCGCTGCCCCTGACGGGCGGGCCGGTGGTGGCGGTGGCAAGCCATGCCCATGTCGACCATGTCGGCGGGTTCCATGAATTCGCCGAACGGCTGGGTCACCCGGCCGAGGCCGAGGGCTTCGCCGGCCGCGACGCGGGCCAGACCTTTGCCGACGAATTCCGCGGCTGGCCCGGGGTGGTGACGCGCCCGCCCGCGCCCGGCTGGACGGCGGCCGGCTGGTCGCTTCACCCCGCGCCGCTGACCGGGCTGCTGGACGAGGGCGACCGGATCGACCTTGGCGACCGGACCTTCACCGTCCTGCACCTGCCCGGCCATTCGCCCGGCGGGATCGGCCTGCTGGACGAACGCGACGGGCTGCTGCTATCGGGCGATGCGATCTATGACGACGAATTGTTGGACGACCTGCCCGGTGCCTCGGTCCCCGACTATGTCGCGACGATGGACCGGCTGGCTCGGCTGGACTGCCGCCTTGCCATCGGCGGCCACGGGCCGGCGATGACCGGTGCGCGACTGCGCGAGATCGCGCTTGGCTACCTGCGGGCGAAGGGGGCGTGACCGCCCGTCAGTCCTGCGGCGCGTTCTTCGCCAGCCAGTCCTTCATCCAGAGGATTTCGGCCTCCTGCGCGGCGATCACCGCCTCGGCCAGTTTGCGCACCTCGGGGTCGTCGCCGTATTGCAGCGCGATCCGCGCCATGGCGACGGCGCCTTCGTGGTGCGGGATCATGCCGGCAATGAAATCGACATCGGCATCGCCGGTATAGGGCTGGTCCATCGCCGCGTGCATCTCGGCATTCGCCGTCTCGAACGCCGGGGTCGAGGGGCTGTCCGTCGCCTCCATCCCCGCCATGTCATGTCCGGCATGGTCCATCGCCGGGGCGTCGCTGTCCTGCGCGGCGGCGGGCAGCCCGGCAAGCATCAGGATCACGGGGGTCAGCAGGCGGGCGATCAGCGTCATGTCATTCGGGCCTTCGGTCTGGTGTCATGTCCGGCCGCAGCAACGCCCGGCGGCTGCCGGAAGGCAAGTCAAGCTTCGGTGACCCTGCCCGATCCTTGCGCATTGTGCACCGGTGGCGGGCGATTGTGCGGCATCGGGGCCTTCACGGCGGGCCGGTCGGGGGCTATCTTCGGGCGAACTGTCAGCTGACGGACACCGTCCATGCCCTGCCGCCGCCGCCCCGTCGTGGGCATCATCGGAAACTCGCACGCCCTGAACGACCGCTACGAGGTGCATGCCGGCGGCACGATGAACACATCCGCCGTGGCCGAGGTGGCCGGATGCCTGCCGCTGATCATCCCGTCCGATCCGCGCTATGTCTCGGTCGCCGAACTGCTGGACGCCTGCGACGGGTTCGTGCTGACCGGCGGCCGCCCCAACGTCCACCCCAGCGAATATGGCGAGGACGAGACGCCGGCGCATGGCGCCTTTGACCGGGGGCGGGATGCGATCACCCTGCCGCTGGTGCGCGCCTGCGTCGACCGGGGGCAGCCCTTCCTCGGCATCTGCCGCGGCTTTCAGGAGGTGAACGTCGCCCTGGGCGGGTCGCTCTACCCCGAAATCCGCGAACTTCCCGGCCGGATGAACCACCGGATGCCGCCGGACGGGACGATCGAGGAAATCTTCGAGCTGCGCCATCGGGTGCGCTTCGCGAAGGGCGGGGTCTTCGCCCGGCTGATGGGCGCGGATGAGGTGCTGACCAACACCCTGCACGGCCAGGGGATCGCGCGGGCCGGGGCGCGGATCGTGATCGACGGCGTCGCCGAGGATGGCACGCCCGAGGCGATCTATGTGAAGGATGCGCCGGGCTTCACCCTGTCGGTCCAGTGGCACCCCGAATTCCGCGCCGGCGAGGATCCGGTGTCGCGCCCGCTGTTCGAAGCGTTCGGCCGCGCGGCGGCCGACTGGGCCGCAGGCGCAAGGCCGGCGGCGCAGGCGGCGGAATAGCCCCCGGGGCGGACGATCGGCCGCAGGCGCGGGGGCTTTCCCGGGCGGCATGGCCCGGCCCAGACTGGCCCCGTGACCGCTGCAAATGGAGGGCTCCGTGAAGGTTCTGATCGCCTATGCCACGACCGACGGGCAGACCCGCAAGATAGCGCGCTTCGCCGCCGACCGCCTGGCCGATGCCGGCCATGCCGTCGAGTTGCTGGACGTGGCCGATGCCGGCGGGCTGGTGCTGGCGCGGTTCGACCGGGCGATCCTGGCCGGGTCGCTGCATATCGGCGGCTATCAGAAGGCGCTGACCGCATTCGCATCCGAAAACCGCGCCGCCCTTGCCGCGCTGCCGACGCTGTTCCTGGCCGTCTCGCTCTCGGCCGCCGGGCAGGATGCCGACGACTGGGCCGGCCTGCGCAAATGCCTCGACGGGTTCCTCGCCGAAACCGGCTGGACGCCGGGGCAGATCGCGCATGTGGCCGGCGCGTTCCGGTTCTCCGGCTATGATTTCTTCCGCGCCTGGGCGATGCGCCGGATCGCCGACGCCAAGGGCGAGACGGTCGAGACCGGCAAGGACAAGGAATATACCGACTGGGCGGCCCTGGGCCGGCTGCTGGACGACTGGTTGGCGGGATAGGCGCGCGTCAGACCCCGGCCACCAGCGCGGCCAAGGCGAAGGCGGCAGGCGCGGCCTGGATCGCCAGGATGCGCTGGCTGGCGGTGAAGCCGCCGTAGACGCCGGCCGCCAGCACGCAGGCAAGGAAGAAATAGGCCGGCCCGTTCCCCGCGGCATGGACGCCCGCGATCAGCGCCCAGATCAGCCCGGCGGCAAGGAAGCCGTTATAAAGCCCCTGGTTGGCGGCAAGGACGCGGGTTTCATGCGCGAAAGCCTCGGTCGTGCCGAAGGCGCGGCGGCCCTGCGGCGCGGTCCAGAGAAACATCTCAAGGACCAGTATCCAGAGGTGCAGCGCGGCGATCAGGGCGATCAGGCTGGTGGCGATCATGGCATGCTCCGGCAGGTGGCGGCCGCGCCGCAACGCTAGCCGAGCGGCCGCGGCCCGGCAATGCTTGGATCGGGCGGCGGCGGAGGCTATGGTCGGGGCGGAAGACGGGAGGAACGGCATGAAACGGTCGCGCATCAACGGGATCATGGCGGCGGCGGACGAGATGATCCGCCACTACGGCTTTGTCCTGCCGCCCTTCGCCGGCTGGACCCCGGATGAATTCCGCGCCCGGCGCGGGGCGGCGGAACGGGTGATTTCCGGCCGCTGCGGCTGGGACATCACCGATTACGGGCAGGGCCGGTTTGACGAGATGGGGCTTTTCCTATTCACCCTGCGCAACGGGCGGCTTGCCGACCTGCAGCGCGGCGGCGGCATGTGCTATGCCGAGAAGCTGCTGATTTCCCGGCAGGATCAGCTGTCGCCGATGCATACCCATGTCATCAAGGCCGAGGATATCATCAACCGCGGCGGCGCGACGCTGGTGGTTGAACTTTACGGCAGCGACGACCGGGGCGGTTTTGCCGGCGACCGGGGCGGACAGGTGCTCTGCGACGGCATCGCCACGCCCTACGGCCCCGGCCAGAAGCTGCGGCTGGCGCCGGGCGAAAGCGTCACGCTGATGCCCGGCGACTGGCACGCCTTCTGGGGCGAGGGGGGCGACGTGCTGATCGGCGAGGTGTCGACAGTGAACGACGACCTGACCGACAATATCTTCCGCGAGCCGATCGGCCGCTTTGCCGAGATCGAGGAGGACGAGCCGCCGGTGCATCTTCTGGTCAGCGACTACGACACCTGGCTGAAATGAAAAGGGCCGCAACCCTGGCAGGTTGCGGCCCCGTGTTCATGTGACGGCCGTCAGTTCTGCGGGCAGGCGCCGTTGACCAGCGGCACCGGGCAGCTGGCCGGTTCCGGCGTCGCCGCCGGGGCGGCGGGTTCCGGCGTTGCCGCGGGCGCGGTCACGGCGGGCGCAGCCGTCGCCGGTTCCGTGGCGGGCGCTGCGGCCGGGACCGGCGTGGCAGGCGCCAGCGCCGGGGGCACGCCGCCCAGACCCGGGGGCGGCCCCATCAGCGTCAGGTCGGGGGCGGGCACGGTGACCTTGGGCGCCGCCGTCTTCTTCGGCGCCGGCGGTTTCGGGATCGACAGGCCCTTGGGCATTTCGCCCGACGAGGTAAGGACGATCACCTTCTCGCCGCCCTTCACCCGCTCGAACAGGTCCATCACGTCCTGGTTGATCATGCGGAAGCACCCGGATGAGGCATTGCGGCCGATCGACTTCCACTCCGGGGTGCCGTGGATGCGATAGCCATAGTCGACGCCACCCGTGGTCAGGTAGATCGCGCGCGAGCCGAGCGGGTTGGTCGGGCCGCCGGGCTGGCCCTTTTCCCATTTCGCCAGCTTGGGATCGCGTTCGATCATTTCCTTGGGCGGCGTCCAGGTGGGCCAAGTCTTCTTCTCGGCCACCGTCGCCTCGCCCGACCAGCCGAACCCGTCGCGGCCGACGGCGATGCCGTAGCGCAGTGCCTTGCGGTCGCTGAGGACGTAGTAGAGCAGCCGCTTCGACGGGTCGATGATGATCGTGCCGGGCGCCTGGTCGTTCGGATAATCGACGACCTGGCGGCGATAGGCCTCGGGGATTTCGGCCACGGGAAGCTCGGGCACGGTGAACTGGCCGTCCGAGGTGGCGAGGTAGAGGTTTTCCTCGGGCTTGGGCAGCGGCGGGCCGTCGGCCGCGACGCCGGTCACCTCGACGCAGGCGGAAACCAGAAGCGCGGCGAAAAGCGCCGCGAGGGGGGCTTTGGCAATCATGCCGGAAAGGCGCATCTCTTGGACCCATTTGTTTCTATTCCGGAAACAGACGCTCCCGGTTCATTTGGCGCGAAACTACCGTCTTGGCGGCGTAGCGTCAAACGGGCCATGGGGCGTAGTGATCACCGAAGCGTGAAAATCCGCTGGTTTTGCGTGTGTCGGCGCGTTTCTGGCGCCGGAAAGGGCGATCTGCAGCCGGGACGGCGCGGAAGGGGCGGTCGGGCCCGGTCATTCTTGACAATGGAATGATAAGGATGCGTTGCGTCGCGTGAGATTTTCGCCGTCGGCAGATGCCGCGCCGCGCCGCTACCCGAGGTCGATCGCCATCGGCCGGTTCTGCGGATTTGCCCCGGGCCGCTGGTCGGGGTCCTGTCCTTCGCGCGACGGCAGGTCCGGCGCCGGATGCCAGCCGTGGCGGCGGAAGAAGCCTTGCGCAAACCGGCTGGCGAGCGTGGTCATCCGGCTGAGGCCAAGGTCGCGCGCGACCGGCAGCAGCGCCGCATAAAGCGCGTCCGCCGTGCCCTTGCCCATGCATTCGGGCAGGACGAAGGCCATGTTCAGATAGCCGTCGCGTTCCAGCATGAAGAAGCCGGTCACGCCGCCGCCCTCGGTCGCGACAAGGGTGATGTGTTCGGCCAGCCAGTCGCCCCAGTCTTCGGGCATCGTCGCATCGGGCAGCCAGTCGTCGCGCTCGGCCAGGCTGTAGCGCGACGCTGCCCCCTCGCGCACGGCGCGGACGAAGACGGCATGGGTCGCTGCAGCGTCATCCGCGGCGAAGGGGCGGACGGCCCTTGCCATCAGGTGACGCGGGCGCGGGTCCGGTATTCGGGCCTGTCCCAAAGCGCCCCGTCCATGATCCCGGCCAGCGTGGCGGCCGCATGGTCGATGTCGGCGGCGTCGATGTACAAGGGCGTGATGCCGAAACGCAGGATGTCGGGGGCGCGGAAGTCGCCGATCACCCCCCGCGCGATCAGCGCCTGCATGATCGCATAGCCCTCGGCATGGCGGAACGACACCTGGCTGCCGCGCATCGCATGGTCGCGCGGCGTGGCGAGCGTCAGCGCCGGGCAGGCGGATTCGACCGCGGCGATGAACCGGTCCTGCAGCGCCAGCGACGCGGCGCGCAGATCATCAAGGTTCACCGCATCCCAGACATCCAGCGCCGCATCCAGCGCCGCAAGCTGCAGGATCGGCGGCGTGCCGACGCGCATCCGCTCGATCCCGGCGCCGGGGCGATAGCTCAGGTCGAAGGCGAAGGGCGCCTCGTGCCCCAGCCAGCCGGAAAGCGCGGGGCGGGCGCGGTCCTGATGCCGGGGCGCGACATAGATGAAGGCCGGGCCGCCGGGGCCGGAATTCAGGTATTTGTAGCTGCAGCCCACGGCGAAATCGGCCCCGTCGCGGGCAAGGTGAACCGGGAAGGCGCCGGCGGAATGGGCCAGGTCCCAGACGACCATCGCGCCCATCGCATGCGCCCTGGCCACCAGCCGCGCCATGTCATGCCGGCGGCCGGTGCGATAATCGGTCTCGGTGACCATCAGCACGGCCACGGTTTCGTCGATTGCCGCCTCCACCGCCTCGGGTTCCACGGTGCGCAGGGCGAAGTCGGGGCCAAGGCTGCGGCACAGCCCCTCGGCCATGTAAAGGTCGGACGGGAAGTTGCCGGTGTCGGACAGGATCACCCCGCGGCCGGGAACCATCTCCAGCGCCGAGGCAAGCGCCTGGTAGACCTTGATCGACAGCGTGTCGCCCATGACCACGCTGCCCGGCTCTGCCCCCACCAGCCGGGCGATACGGTTGCCGACACGGGTCGGCATTTCCATCCAGCCGGCGGCGTTCCAGCCGCGGATCAGCATCTCGCCCCATTCGCCGGTGACGCAGGCGGCAAGCCGGGCCGGAACCGCCAGCGGCAGCGGCCCAAGCGAGTTGCCGTCAAGGTAGGTCACGCCGGCCGGCAGGTGGAACTGGCGTTTGGTGGCAGCGAAATCGGTGGTCATCGGCATCTCCCCTGCGCGTTTCTGCCAAAGCGCGCGGCGGATTCCTAGGGGTGGTCTGGGGCGATCGGCGCTTGCAAAGACCGCCGCAAGCGGAAAGGGTGGCCCCGGCAGGGCGGAGGCGCGGATGAACGGGTTTCAGGTGCCGGACTGGCTGGACTGGCCGCAACCATGGGCGCTGGGGGTGCTGGTCATCGCGGTCCTCTGCGCGCTGGTGCTGCCCTGGCCGGTTCTCGGGGCCACCGGAACGGTGCTGGGGGCGCTTCTGATCGCCGCGGGCGTCGCCTTCATGCTGGCCGCCGTCTGGGAAATGCGCCGCGCCCGCACCACGGTGGTGCCGCGGCGGACCCCGGGCGCGCTGGTGACGACCGGCGTCTTCGGCATCAGCCGCAACCCGATCTACCTTGGCGATGCGCTGGTCCTGGCGGGGGCGATGCTCTGGCTGCAGGTGCCCTGGCTCTTGCCGCTGGTGTGGGTCTTCTGCCGCATCATCGAAACCCGTTTCATCCGGGATGAGGAGGCCGGCCTGACCCTGGCCTTCGGGGCGGAATACGGGCTCTGGGCCGCGCGGGTGCGGCGCTGGTTCGGCCGCAGGACGGGCCGATGACGCGGGATCATTGCAGTCCGCCATTGAAATAGTGTTGCGCGGTGATACAGGGACCACGGAAGATTCGAGACGAGCGGGGAGAGGTCTGTTGAAGATCGGTTCGGTGAGCGAGACGTTTTCGGGCGAGGCGCGGGTTGCGATGACGCCGGAGTCTGCGTTGCAGTTGCAGAAGCTGGGGCATGATTGCGTGATCCAGTCTGGGGCTGGGGAGAAGGCGGGCTTCACCGATGCGGCCTATCGGGCGGCGGGGGTCGAGGTGGTGAAGACGGCGCAGGCCGTGTTCGACGCGGCGGATGTGGTGGTCAAGGTGCGCGGGCCCGAGGCGGGCGAGGCGGGCCTGCTGAAGAAGGGGCAGACGCTGATTTCCTTCTTCTGGCCGGCGCAGAACGAGGCGCTGCTGAAGCAGGTGGCCGGGGCCGGCGCGACCGTCGTCGCCATGGACATGGTGCCGCGGATCAGCCGGGCGCAGAAGATGGACGCGCTTTCCTCGATGGCGAACCTTGCGGGCTACCGCGCGGTGATCGAGGCGGCGAACAACTTCCCCCGGTTCTTCACCGGCCAGGTGACGGCGGCGGGCAAGGTGCCCCCCGCGAAGGTGCTGGTCGTCGGCGCGGGCGTCGCGGGCCTTGCCGCCATCGGCGCCAGCGTGTCGCTGGGCGCGATCACCCATGCCTTCGACGTGCGGCCCGAAGTGGCCGAGCAGATCGAGAGCATGGGGGCCGAGTTCGTCTATCTCGACTTTGCCGAGGCGCAGACCGACGGTGCGGCGACCGGCGGCTATGCGGCGCCCTCGTCCCCCGAGTTCCGCGAGGCGCAACTGAAGAAGTTCCGCGAACTGGCGCCCGAGATGGACATCGTCATCACCACCGCGCTGATCCCCGGCCGGCCGGCGCCGAAGCTCTGGACCGAGGACATGGTCGGCATGATGAAGCGCGGCAGCGTCATCGTCGACCTTGCGGCCGAACGCGGCGGCAATTGCGAGCTGACGGTGCCCGACCGGAAGATCGTGACCGACAATGGCGTGACCATCGTCGGCTATACCGACTTCCCGAGCCGGATGGCGACCCAGGCGTCCAGCCTCTATGCCAGCAACATCCGCCACATGCTGACCGATCTGACGCCGAAGAAGGATGGCGTGATCGACCACAACATGCAGGATGACGTGATCCGCGGCGCGACCGTGGCGCATGCGGGCGAGGTGACATGGCCGCCGCCGCCACCGAAGATCGCCGCCATCGCCGTGCAGAAGCCGAAGGAGAAGGCCCGCGAGCTGACGCCCGAGGAACGCCGCGCGAACGAGGTTGCGGCCTTCAGGGCGCAGACCCGTAACCAGGTGGGGCTTCTTGCCGTGGGCGGCGGGCTGATGCTGCTGGCCGGCTACTACGCGCCGGCAAGCTTCATGGCCCATTTCATCGTCTTCGTGCTGGCGGTCTTCGTCGGCTTCCAGGTGATCTGGAACGTCAGCCATAGCCTCCACACGCCCTTGATGGCGATCACCAACGCGATCTCGTCGATCATCATCCTTGGCGCCCTTCTGCAGATCGGTTCGGGCAACTGGCTGGTCATCCTGCTTGCCGCCGCGTCCGTGCTGATGGCCGGGGTGAACATTTTCGGCGGCTTCCTCGTCACCCGGCGCATGCTCGCCATGTTCCAGAAGTCGTAAGGGGAGACGGGATCCATGGAAATCGGGTTCACAACCGCGGCCTATGTCGTTGCCGCGATCCTGTTCATCCTGTCGCTGGGCGGGCTTTCCGGCCAGGAAAGCGCCAAGCGCGCGGTCTGGTATGGCATTGTCGGCATGGCGCTGGCGGTTGCCGCCACGCTGATCGGCCCGGGCGCGGGCCTCTGGTGGCTGTCGGTCGTGCTGATCGCCATCGGCGGTGCGGCCGGCTGGTATGTCGCGCAGCGGGTGCAGATGACCGAGATGCCGCAGCTGGTGGCGGCGATGCATTCGCTGGTCGGCCTGGCCGCCGTCTTCATCGGCTTCAACACCCATATCGAGATGGCCCGCATCGGGGCGATGGACGAGGCGGCCAGGGCGGCGCTGTCGGGCTTCGCCGCCGTGGTCGCCCACAAGACCGGGGCCGAGATCGCCATCCTGCGGGTGGAGACCTTCCTTGGCGTCTTCATCGGGGCGGTCACCTTCACCGGCTCGGTCATCGCCTTCGGCAAGCTGGCCGGCCGCGTCGACGGCAAGGCGCGGAAGCTGCCGGGCGGACACATGCTGAACGCCGCCGCGGCGCTGATCAGCATCGTGCTGCTGGTGGTCTACCTGCAGTCGGGCGCGACGCTCGCCCTGATCGGCATGACGCTGGCCGCGCTCTTCATCGGCTATCACCTGATCATGGGGATCGGCGGGGCGGACATGCCGGTCGTGGTGTCGATGCTGAACAGCTATTCCGGCTGGGCGGCGGCGGCGATCGGCTTCTCGCTGTCGAACGACCTCTTGATCGTCGTCGGCGCGCTGGTCGGCTCCTCGGGGGCGATCCTCAGCTACATCATGTGCAAGGCGATGAACCGCAGCTTCATCAGCGTGATCCTCGGCGGCTTCGGCAATACGACCGGCCCGGCGATGGAGGTGACCGGCGAGCAGATCGCCATCGACGCCGAAGGCGTGGCGGCGGCGCTGAACGATGCGGATTCGGTCATCATCGTGCCGGGCTACGGCATGGCGGTGGCGCAGGCGCAGCAGTCGGTTTCCGAACTGACCCGCAAGCTGCGCGCCAAGGGCAAGGAGGTGCGCTTCGCCATCCACCCGGTCGCCGGCCGGCTGCCCGGCCACATGAACGTGCTTCTGGCCGAGGCCAAGGTGCCCTACGACATCGTGCTGGAAATGGACGAGATCAACGAGGACTTCCCCTCGACGGATGTCGCCATCGTCATCGGCTCGAACGACATCGTCAACCCGGCCGCACAGGAAGACCCGAACTCCCCCATCGCCGGCATGCCGGTCTTGGAGGTCTGGAAGGCAAAGCAGGTGTTCGTCTCGAAACGCGGCCAGGGGACGGGGTATTCCGGCATCGAGAACCCGCTCTTCTACAAGGAAAACACCCGCATGTTCTACGGCGACGCCAAGAAATCCGTCGACAGCCTCTTGCCCATGATCGAGTGAGGGCGATCCTTCGGCGAAGGATCGGGAAGGGGCCGCGGTTGCGGCCCCTTCTTCATGGCGCAGAGAGGGGTCACAGCGCGGCGGCGAGGATGCCTTCAAGCACCTTGACCGGCAGGGGCACCGGGTTCGCCTTCATGCTGGACGCGGCTTCCGCCGCCGCGGCGACGGCGGGGATGTCGGCCGGATCAAGCCCCATCGCGCCAAGCCCGGGCAGACCCTGCGCCCCGGCCCAGCCGGCAAGGGCATCCGGCACCGCGCCGGCCGCGCAGCCAAGGGCCGGCGCCAGCACCTCCAGCAGATGCGCCATGCGCGGGGCGAAAGCGGTGCCTTCGGTGGCCGCGCGGTTCGCGGTCAGGCATGGGCCGAAGAGCCGCCCGCAAAGCGCGCCATGCGCCGCGCCGGTGATGCCGCCCAGAACCCCCGCCAGCCCGTGCACCGCGCCCAGGCCCGCATTGGCCAGCGCAAGGCCGCCGGTCAGGCTGACCCAGGCCATCGTGTCGCGGGCATCGGCATCTTCCCCCGCCATCAGCCGCATCAGCGCCGGCAGGGCCAGCGGCAGCACCGGCGTGACCAGCGCATCGGTGTAGGGCGTGGCGCGGTGCGACAGGAAGGGCTCTGCCACCTGCACCAGCGCATCAAGGCCCGAGGCCAGCGTGACCCCGCGCGGGCAATGGTCGGTCAGCGCCGGATCGACAATCGCCAGCCGCGCCAGCATCGCCGGGTCGCGCAGCGAAACCTTGCGGCGATGGTCCGGCAGGCCGATGACGGCGTTCTTCGTCACCTCGGCCCCGGTGCCGGCGGTGGTGGGAATGGCGACGAAGGGCAGGGGCGGCGCGGTCAGGGGCAGGGCGCGGCCCACCACCTCAAGATGATCCAGCGGATCGCCTGGCGCCGGGATCAGCGCCGCCAGCGCCTTGCCCATGTCCAGCGCGGCCCCGCCGCCGATGGCCGCAACCCATTGCGGTTCGAAGGCCCGGGTGTGGCCAAGCGCCTCTTGCAGGTCGGCAAGGGTCGGTTCGCCCCGGCAAGGCCAGCCGATGATTTCAGCGCCCTGCAACCCCTGCGACAGCCATCCGGCGCGCGTGCCATCCGCACCGTGAACGATCAGCCCGCGGTCGCCAAAGGCGCGGATCAATGCCGGCGCCTTCGCAGCCTCGCCCCGGCCGAAGAGGAGGCGGGGCGGCGCCTCGATGGCGAAGGGGCGCATCGGGATCAGAACGCCATGGTGGCGGCGACGGCGCGGGTCCAGCGGGCGTATTTCTCCTGCCGGGTCTTCTCGTCCATCGCCGGGCTGAACCGGCGGTCAAGCGCCCAGTGCCGCGAGAAGGCGGCCTCATCCGTCAGCCCGGCCTGCCGGGCGGCAAGGAAGGCCGCGCCAAGGGCGGTCGTCTCGGTCACCACCGGGCGGTCGACCGGCGCGCCAAGGATATCCGACAGAAACTGCATCGCCCAGTCGCTGGCCGTCATGCCGCCGTCGACGCGCAGCACGCCGTCCGCCGCCGCGCCCCAGTCGGCGCGCATCGCCTGCAAGAGGTCGCGCGTCTGGTAGCCGACGCTTTCCAGCGCGGCGCGCGCGAGTTCGGCCGGCCCCGAGTTGCGCGTCAGCCCGAAGATGGCGCCGCGGCAGTCGGGCCGCCAGTAGGGCGCGCCAAGGCCAGTGAAGGCGGGGACCAGCACCACGCCCTGCGCCGCATCGGCCGCATCGGCCATCGCCTGCGTCTCGCCCGCGTGGCGGATGATCTTCAGCCCGTCGCGCAGCCACTGGACCACGGCGCCGGCGATGAAGATCGAGCCTTCCAGCGCATAGGTGGTGCGCCCGTCCAGCCGCCAGGCGACGGTGGTCAGCAGGCGGTTCTTCGAGGGCACCAGATCGGCCCCGGTGTTCAGCAGCGCAAAGCAGCCGGTGCCATAGGTGGATTTCATCATGCCGGGGGCGAAACAGGCCTGGCCCAGAGTCGCCGCCTGCTGGTCGCCCGCAACGCCGAGGATGGGGATTTCGCGGCCGAAAAGATCGGGCCGGGTGGTGCCGAACCGGGCCGCGCAATCGCTGACCGCGGGCAGGAGGGCCATCGGAATGTCGAGCAGGCCGCAGATTTCGGCGTCCCAGTCGCCGGTCGCGATGTTGAACAGCAGGGTGCGCGCGGCGTTGGTGGCGTCGGTCGCATGGACCCTGCCGCCGGTCAGGTTCCAGATCAGCCAGCTGTCGACGGTGCCGAAGGCAAGTTCCCCCTTTGCCGCGCGCGCCCGCGCGCCCGGGATCGTGTCGAGCAGCCACTTGAGCTTCGTGCCCGAGAAATAGGGGTCGAGGAGCAGGCCGGTCCGGGCGGTGATCATCGGCTCGTGCCCGGCCTCGCGCAGGGCGGCGCAGGTGTCGGCCGTCCTGCGGTCCTGCCAGACGATCGCGTTGTGCAGGGGCTGGCCGGTGGCGCGGTCCCAGAGAAGGGTGGTCTCGCGCTGGTTGGTGATGCCGATGGCGGCGATGGCATCCGCGCCGACCCCGGCCTTTTCAATCGCGGCGCGCGCGGTGGCGGCGACGGTGGCCCAGAGATCGGAAGGGTCATGTTCCACCCAGCCGGGCTGCGGGAAATGCTGGGCGAATTCTTCCTGCGCGCTGGCGACCGGACGCAGGCCCGCGTCGAACAGGATCGCGCGCGATGAGGTGGTGCCCTGGTCGATGGCAAGGATATGGGACATGGGTCAGGGCCTTGGGTGGTGGATGTCCCTGTGCGGGACCGGGCTATAGCTGAATTATTACAATGGTTTGTCAGGGAATCTTCGCGAAACCTCGACCATCGGTGAGACGACACGGTGGGGAAGCGGGCCAGGAGTTTGTGAAAACTCCTGGCCCAAATTCCTTCGAAGGAATTTGGTCCGGGCGGCACCGGCTGGCGCCGCCCGGACCCGTCAGTCGCTTACTGCCAGGACTTGATCAGCTCGTCATAGCTGATGGTTTCCGGCGTCGGGTCTTCGTTCTCAAGCTTGGCGACCGGCGAGCCGGGTTCGTCAAGCCAGACCTGCGGGTCCTGCGGTTCGTTCATCTTCGGACCGATGTCGCCCTGCACGCCGGCGCGTTCCAGCCGTTCCAGCACCTTTTCCTGTTCCTCGCAAAGCGCATCCAGCGCCTCTTGCGGGGTCTTGGCGCCCGACATGGCATCGCCGATGTTCTGCCACCAGAGCTGGGCAAGCTTCGGATAGTCGGGGATGTTGGTGCCGGTGGGCGACCAAGCGACGCGCGCCGGGCTGCGGTAGAATTCCACCAGACCGCCAAGTTGCGGGGCGCGGTCGGAGAAGCTCTGGTGCTGGATGGTCGATTCCCGCGCGAAGGTCAGGCCGACATGCGATTTCTTCACGTCCACCGTCTTCGAGGTCACGAACTGCGCATAAAGCCAGGCGGCCTGGGCGCGGTCCACGGGCGTCGACTTCATCAGCGTCCACGATCCCACGTCCTGATAGCCGACCTTCATGCCGTCGACCCAGTAGGCGCCGTGCGGCGAGGGGGCCATGCGCCACTTGGGCGTGCCGTCCTCGTTCATCACCGGCAGGCCGGGCTTCACCATGTCGGCGGTGAAGGCGGTATACCAGAACATCTGCTGGGCGATGGCGCCTTGGGCGGGAACCGGGCCGGCCTCGCCGAAGGTCATGCCCTGGGCTTCGGGCGGCGTGTATTTCTGCAGCCACTCGATCGCCTTGGTCACGGCATAGACCGCCGCCGCATCGTTCGTCGCGCCGCCGCGGGCCACGCAGGAGCCGACGGGACGGCTGTTTTCATCGACGCGGACGCCCCATTCGTCGACCGGCAGCCCGTTCGGTTCGCCCACATCGCCCATGCCGGCCATCGACATCCAGGCGTCGGTGTAGCGCCAGCCGAGGGACGGGTCCTTCTTGCCGTAGTCCATGTTGCCGAAGACACCCGAGGCCGGGCCGCCGACATAGGACATGTCGCGTCCGGTGAAGAATTCGGCGATGTCTTCATAGGCCGACCAGTTCAGCGGAACGCCAAGATCATAGCCATAGGCGGCCTTGAAGTCCTCCATGGTCTTGGCGTCGGTGAACCAGTCGTAGCGGAACCAGTAGAGGTTGGCGAACTGCTGGTCGGGCAGCTGGTAAAGGTCGCCGTCCGGCGCGGTGGTGAACTTGGCGCCGATGAAGTCGGCCACGTCGAGGCCGGGGTTGGTGACGGACGCGCCCTCGCCGGCCATCCAGTCGGTCAGGCTGCGCGCCTGCTGATAGCGCCAGTGGGTGCCGATCAGGTCGCTGTCGTTGATGTAGGCGTCATAGATGTTCTCGCCCGACTGCATCTGGGTCTGCAGCTTTTCCACCACGTCGCCTTCGCCGATCAGGTCATGGGTGATCTTGATGCCGGTGATGGCGGTGAAGGCGGGCGCCAGCACCTTGGATTCGTATTCATGCGTGGTGATGGTTTCCGAGACGACCTTGATCTCCATGCCCGCGAAGGGGGCGGCCGCGTCGACGAACCACTGCATCTCGGCCTCCTGGCCGGCGCGGTCGAGGGTGGACATCTCGCCGATCTCGGCATCGAGGAAGGCTTTCGCCGCCTCCATGTCGGCCCAGGCCGGTGCGCCTGTGGCCATCAGCGCAAGCGCCATAGCGGTTGCGGTTTTGCGAAGTTTCATCGTTTTCCTCCCTGTGAACTTCGTTCGATTGCCGGAACCGGGGGCGGGCGCGCTGTCCCGCCGCCGGCAGGGTATTCCCCGCTAGACGAGCCGGAAGACCAGCGCCGCGTAGACGAGGCAGACAAGCATCGGCGCCCAGCCGAGGCTGCCGAAGACGAAAAGCCAGACCAGATGGATGAAGGCCGAGCCGAGAAGCGAGATGAACAGCCGGTCGCCCCGGGTGGTCTCGATCCGCAGGATGCCGACGCGCGGGGTTTCGGGCCAGCGAATGGCCAGAAGCGTCATCACGATCAGCAGGCAGGCGATGATCCAGAAGAAAAGCGCGACCGGGAAGGTCCAGGCCATCCAGCCGCCGGGGATCAGGGGATCGGTCCAGAGCTTGCCGCTCTCGTCGGTGGGGACGGCCCACCAGAGGAAGGCAAGGATCAGCCCCATCAGGGCGGCAAGGCCGGCGTAGAGCGTGTTCCAGCGGGTTGCGGTCATGCTCACACCCTCCCCAGGGCGAAGCCCTTGGCGATGTAGTTGCGGACGAAGTAGATCACCAGCGCGCCGGGCACGATGGTCAGGACGCCGGCGGCGGCAAGGACGCCCCAGTCCATGCCGGATGCGGAAACCGTGCGGGTCATCGTGGCGGCGATCGGCTTCGCGTCCGTCGTGGTCAGCGTGCGGGAAAGCAGCAGTTCCACCCAGCTGAACATGAAGCAGAAGAAGGCGGCGACACCGATGCCACTGGCGATCAGCGGCATGAATATCTTCACGAAGAAGCGCGGGAAGCTGTAGCCGTCGATATAGGCGGTCTCGTCGATTTCCTTCGGCACGCCGCGCATGAAGCCTTCCAGGATCCAGACGGCGAGCGGCACGTTGAACAGGCAATGCGCCAGCGCCACGGCGATATGGGTGTCGATCAGGCCGAAGGCGGAATAGAGCTGGAAGAACGGCAGGGCAAAGACCGCGGGCGGTGCCATCCGGTTGGTCAGGAGCCAGAAGAACAGGTGCTTGTCGCCGAGGAACGTGTAGCGGCTGAAGGCATAGGCCGCGGGCAGGGCGACGGTGATCGAGATCACCGTGTTCATCACCACGTAGATCAGCGAGTTGACATAGCCCATGTACCAGCTGGGATCGGTCAGGATCGTCGCATAGTTCCTGAAGGTCAGGTTCGCGGGCCAGAGGTTGAAGGTCGAGGTGATCTCGGTATTGGTCTTCAGGCTCATGTTCACCAGCCAGTAGATCGGCACCAGCAGGAACAGCAGGTAGAGCGTCATCACGATGGCGTTCGGGCGGATGCGCATCAGCGGGCCTCCTCACGGTCGAGGTTGGTCATCACGGTGTAGAAGACCCACGAAATCAGCAGGATGACGAGGAAGTACATGATCGAGAAGGCGGCGGCGGGGCCAAGGTCGAACTGGCCGGTCGCCATCTTCGCCAGGTCGATGGAGAGGAAGGTGGTCGAATTGCCGGGGCCGCCGCCGGTGACGACGAAAGGCTCGGTATAGATCATGAAACTGTCCATGAACCGCAGGAGGACGGCGATCAGCAGGACGCCCTTCATCTTCGGCAGTTCGATGTAGCGGAAGACGGACCAGCGCGAGGCCTGGTCGATCCGCGCGGCCTGGTAGTAGGCCTGCGGAATGGACTGCAGGCCGGCATAGCACAGCAGCGAGACGAGCGAGGTCCAGTGCCAGACATCCATGATGACGACGGTGAACCAGGCGTCGATCGGGTCGCGGACATAGTTGTAGTCGACCCCGAGGTTGGCGAGCCCGCGGCCGAGAAGGCCGATGTCCACCCGGCCGAAAATCTGCCAGATCGTGCCGACGACGTTGAACGGGATCAGCAGCGGCAGGGCCATCAGGACAAGGCAGAAACTGGACCAGAAGCCGCGCTTCGGCATGTTCAGCGCGATGAAGATGCCAAGCGGCACCTCGATCGCCAGGATGATGGCGGAAAAGACCACCTGCCGGCCAAGCGCGCCATGCAGCCGGTCGGAATGGATCATGTCGTCGAACCATTCGAGCCCGGCCCAGAAGAATTCGTTGTCGCCGAACGTGTCGTTGACCGAGTAGTTGACCACGGTCATCAGCGGGATCACCGCCGAGAAGGCGACCAGCACCAGCACGGGCAGGACCAGGAACCAGGCCTTGTTGTTCTGGGTCTTTTCCATCAGGCGGCCCCTTTCCCTGCAGCCCCGGCGCCCCGCGGCGCGAGACGCCAGTCATCGGCGTAGACGTTGATCTTGCCCGCCGCGAAGCCAAGGTGCGGTGCGGCCGGCAGGTCTTCCCCTTCGTGCAGGATCGCGTTCAGGTTCTGGCCGTCGAGCGTGGCGCGAACGATGCGGTGGCGGCCCACGTCTTCCACGCGGGTGACGGCCAGCGGCAGGCCCTGATCCGAGACCTGCGCATATTCGGGGCGGATGCCGATCTGCACCCGGCCCGCGGGCGCGCCGTAGTCGGCGCCAAGGTCGATCGCCGCCCCGCCGGGCAGGCGCGCAGTGCGGCCCTCGACCGTGGCCGTCAGCAGGTTCATGCCGGGCGAGCCGATGAAATAGCCGACGAACGTATGGGCCGGCGTTTCGAACAGCTCTTCCGGCGTGCCCATCTGCACCACGCGGCCGTCATGCATGACCACCACCTTGTCGGCGAAGGTCAGCGCCTCGGTCTGGTCGTGGGTGACATAGATCATCGTATGGCCGAACTGGCGGTGCAGCTGTTTCAGCTGGGTCCGCAACTCCCATTTCATATGCGGGTCGATCACCGTCAGCGGTTCGTCGAAGAGGATGGCGTTCACATCCTCGCGCACCATGCCGCGGCCAAGGCTGATCTTCTGCTTGGCATCGGCGGTCAGGCCGCGCGCCTTGCGGTTCAGCATCGCCTCCATCCCGATCATTCGGGCGATCTGGTCGATGCGGCGGGCGATATAGGCCGGGTCCATGCCGCGGTTGCGCAGCGGGAAGGCCAGGTTGTCGCGGACCGTCATCGTGTCGTAGACGACCGGGAACTGGAACACCTGCGCGATGTTCCTTTGCGCCGTCTCGGCATCGGTCACGTCGCGGTCGCCGAAAAGCACGCGGCCCTGGCTCGGGCGCACAAGGCCCGAGATGATGTTCAGGAGCGTGGTCTTGCCGCAGCCAGACGCGCCAAGCAGCGCATAGGCGCCGCCGTCCTGCCAGACGTGGTTCAGTTCCTTCAGCGCGAAGTCCTGTTCGCCCGCCGGATTGGGCAGGTAGCTGTGCGCCAGGTTTTCAAGCGCGATCCGTGCCATGTCAGGCGGCCCCCTTCCGGGTTTCGCCGGCATAGGGCGCGGCAAGCGCCAGACGGCCTTCGGTGTCGAACAGATAGACATGCGCCGGGTCGAGCCAGACCGAAACCTGCTGGCCGGCGGTCAGGTTCTGCACCCCGCCGATCAGGCCGACCCAGCGGTCCTGCCCGTGCAGGACATGGATGAAGGTTTCCGATCCGGTGATCTCGGTCACGCCAAGGGTGCAGGCGAATTCGACCGCATCGCCGGAATGGCGGTTCAGCGCCAGGTGGTTGGCGCGGAAACCGGCGGTATAGCGGCCGTCGGGCAGGGCGGCGAGCGCGCCGGTTGCCGGCGCATGCGCGGCCTCGCCGAAGGTGATGCGGTGGCCGCGCTTCGTGGCCTCGACAAAGTTCATCGGCGGATCGCTGAACACCAGCGCCGTGGTCGCGTCGGCCGGGTTGCGGTAGACCTGCGCCGTGGGGCCGAACTGGGTGACGCGGCCTTCCCAAAGGGTTGCGGTATTGCCGCCAAGCAGCAGCGCCTCTTCCGGTTCGGTCGTGGCGTAGACGAAGATCGCGCCGGAAGCTTCGAATATCCTTGGGATTTCCACGCGAAGCTCTTCGCGCAGCTTGTAGTCCAGGTTCGCCAGCGGCTCGTCCAGCAGCACCAGGCCGGCGCCCTTGACCAGCGCGCGGGCCAGGGCGCAGCGCTGCTGCTGGCCGCCCGACAGTTCCAGCGGCTTGCGCGCCAGCATCGGCGTCAGACGCAGCATTTCGGCCGTCTCGCGCACGGCGCGGTCGATCTGGTCCGCGGGGCGCCGCATCAGCCGCAGCGGCGAGGCGATGTTTTCATAGACCGTCAGGCCGGGGTAGTTGATGAACTGCTGGTAGACCATGGCGACGCCGCGGTCCTGCACCCGGACGCCGGTCGTATCCTGCCCGTCCCAGAAGACGCGGCCGGTGGTCGGCACGTCAAGCCCCGCCATCAGCCGCATCAGCGTTGTCTTCCCCGCAAGCGTGGGGCCGAGAAGCACGTTCATCGTGCCCTTCTGCAGGGTCAGGTCGGTGGGGTGGATATGCACCCGCCCCCCGACCGACTTGCCCACACCTTTCAGTTCCAGCGCCATTCCCCCTCCCGTCCGTCGCGTTCTATCCGGCGGCGCGGGCTGCTGCCGCGCCCCCGGCCGCCGCGGCCATGAAGGCCGCCAGTATCTCGATCTCTTCCGCAGTCATCCGCAGGCCCAGCCGGCTGCGGCGCCAGACCACATCCTCGGCGGTCTGCGCCCATTCCCGTTCCATCAGCCAGCGCACCTCGGCCTCGGTCAGCGTGGCGCCGAAGTCGCGGCCCAGATCCTGCGGTGCCTTCGCGCCGGCAAGGATCCGGGCCGCCTCGGTCCCGTAGGCACGGAGGAGACGCGTCGCCCAGGGGCCGGTCAGGAACGGATGATCGGCGCAAAGTGCCGCGATCCGGGCATCGACCTCGTCGACCCTGAAATCCCCGCCGGGCAGCGCCACCCGCGCGGTCCAGGCCGGGCGGGCCGCCGGGAAGAACGGCGCAAGCTTTGCCAGCGCCGATTCCGCAAGGCGGCGGTAGGTGGTAATCTTTCCGCCGAAAACATTCAGCAGCGGCGCGCCGGCCACATCCAGCGACAGCACATAGTCGCGCGTCGCCGCGGTGGCCGACTTGGCCCCGTCGTTGTAGAGGGGACGCACGCCCGAATAGGTCCAGACCACATCGGCCGGTGTCACCGGGCGCACGAAATACTGGCTGGCGAAGCGGCAGAGGTAATCGCGTTCCTCATCGGTGCAGCGGGCTTCGGACGGGGTTCCCTGATGGTCCTTGTCGGTGGTGCCGATCAGGGTGAAATCCTGCTCGTAAGGGATGGCAAAGATGATCCGCCCGTCGTCGCCCTGGAAGAAATAGCAGCGGTCGTGATCGTAAAGCTTCCGGGTCACGATATGGCTGCCGCGGACAAGGCGCACGCCTTCGGTGGAATTGATGCGGGCGACGTTCCGGATCACATCCTCGACCCAGGGGCCGCCGGCGTTGACCAGCGCGCGGGCGCGGTGCAGCGCGCGGCCGGCGGGGCCTTCGGTCTCGATCTCCCACAGCTCGCCCTTGCGGGTGGCCGAGACGGCGCGGGTCCGCGTCAGGACGGTCGCGCCCTGCCGGGCCGCATCGCGCGCGTTCAGGATGACAAGGCGGCTGTCCTGCACCCAGCAGTCGGAATATTCGTAGGCCTTGGCAAACCGGTTCTGCAGCGGCCCGCCGGCCGGATCGCGGCGCAGGTCCAGCGTGCGCGTCGCCGGCAGGATCTTTCGGCCGCCCATCGTGTCATACATGAAAAGGCCAAGGCGGATCAGCCAGTCGGGGCGGCGGCCGCGCAGCCAGGGCATCGTCCAGCCCAGAAGCCGCGCGGTGGGCGTGTCGCCCTCGAACCGCATCTCGGGCGAGAGCGGCAGGACAAAGCGCATGGGCCAGCTGATATGTGGCATGGCGACCAGCAGCGTCTCGCGCTCTTCCAGCGCCTCGCGCACCAGGCGGAACTCGAAATACTCAAGATAGCGCAGGCCGCCGTGGAAAAGCTTGGTCGAGGCCGAGGACGTGGCCTGCGCGAGATCGCCCTGTTCCGCCAGCGTGACGCTGAGGCCACGGCCGGCGGCGTCGCGGGCGATGCCGCAGCCGTTGATGCCGCCCCCGATGATGAACAGGTCAACCGCTTGCGGCTGCCCGTCGGCCCCGACGTCCCTTGGCAATTCCCGTCCTCCCCTTGCGCAGAAGCTGCGGCAGAACGGGGCCCCTGTCAACGAGATTTCTTTCGTTTTTGTTCGTTTTTGTGTTTATCGAAACTTTGCGCGCGCAGAACGAAATGAAACAACGCTTTCAGGGACTTGCCCGGCAAGGCTTCACCGCTGGTTCGCGTCTGCGGCGAGAAATCGCGGGAAAACGAAGATCGCGCGTGCTGCAGCGCGCAAGTGACAGACGCCGCAAACCGTGTCACATCCTGCACAATCGGGGGGGAGGGATGCGATGGCGCTGAGCTTTCGGCAGAGCGAGATACTTGAGATCGCCCGCAGCGAGGGGCGGGTCGTCGTCGAGAATCTGGCGCAGCGGTTCGACGTGACGCTGCAGACCATCCGCCGCGATCTGAGCGAGCTGGCCGAGGCGGGGCATCTGGACCGGGTCCACGGTGGCGCGGTGGCGCGGACGGGGGTGGCGAACATCGCCTGGGAAAGCCGCCGCAAGATGAACGAGGACGCCAAGACCGCGATCGCGCGGGCCTGCGCGGCGGCGATCCCCGACAATTCCAGCCTGATCCTGAACATCGGCACCACGACCGAGGCGGTGGCCCGCGCCCTGCTGCAGCACCGCAACATCACCGTCATCACCAACAACATGAACGTGGCGAACATCCTGGTGGGCAACCCGGCCTGCGAGGTGGTGGTGGCGGGGGGCGCGCTGCGCCGGTCCGACGGCGGGCTGGTGGGCGAACTGACCACGCAGTTCTTCGCCCAGTTCAAGGTGGATATCGCGGTGATCGGCACCTCGGCGGTGGATGCCGATGGCGAGCTTCTGGATTTCGACCTGGCCGAGGTCCGGGTGTCGAAGGCGATTCTCGGCCGGGCGCGCAAACGCTATCTGGTGACCGACCACACCAAGTTCGACCGGTCGGCCCCGGCGCGGCTGGCGTCGCTCTCCGAGATCACGGCAGTCTTCACCGACCGGCCGCTGGCGCCCGATCTGGCGCGGAAATGCGCGGATTGGGGCACGGCGGTGCATGTTGCGCGCGGCTGACTCTTCCCAGGGTTGAAACATGCGCCGCCTTCTGCTGCCCTGACGGCGGCCGTCGGCCAGCCGCAGCCGATTTCGGGGCCGGGCGGCCGGCGCGGCCCGCGTGGCGAATTGACAGGCCCCGGGGCGGCTGCCCTATGGTATGTTTCGCAGGCGCACCCAGGATTGCCTTGTCCGGTCCGTTTCGTCGCGCAGGGGACAGGCGGGGGGCGCCGGAAAAGCCGACGGCGGGATCAAGCCCGCTGCGAGAACGCGAACATGCGTCAACCAGGGAGAATGACCTTGACCATGACTACCAACCTCAACCGCCGCCGCTTCCTCAAGGCATCGGCGGCCGGCGCGGGCCTTCTGGCCGCGCCCGCAATCATCTCGTCGAAGGCCTTGGCCTCGTCGGGCGAAATCAACTTCACCGGCTGGGCGGGCTATCCCGCGCTGGCCGAAAAGGTGTTCCCCGCGTTCGAGGCCGCGACGGGCATCAAGGTGAACTTCAAGGAACTGCCCGACCAGGACACGATGTTCGCCGAGGCGAAGGTTGCGCTGGAAGCGGGCGGCATCGACGTGATCGAGCCGACGATCGACCGCTGGGGGGGCTGGAACTCGAACGGGTTGCTCGCGCCCTTCGACGAATCGAAGCTGGCGATGGACAACTATCTGCCCGGCCTGGCCGACGGGTCGGCGGGCGAACGCAGCCGCGCCGACGGCCAGCTGTTCTATGTGCCTTCGAACTGGGGCACCGAAGCGCTGGTGGTGAACGTGGCCGAGGCCAAGCTTTCGGACCCGCCGTCGCTGGGCGACCTGTTCAACGCCGAGAACATGGCCACCGTGCGCCCGCATTCGGCGCTTGCCGCGGTCGGCCGCTGGATGGACGCCACCGGGCAACTGCCGCGCCCGTGGATCGACGGCTATAGCGACATGGCCGCGATGACCGAGCTTTGGGACATCGCGCTGGCCAAGGCGATCGAGCTGAAGGGCAACGTGGTCCAGTGGTGGTCGGGCGAGAACGAGGCGAACGCCGGGTTCACCGCCAACGGCGCCACGATCGGCCTGTGCTGGGATTCGACCGGCTACAACCTGCGCAACGACGGCTACAAGTACATTGCGCCGGCCGAAGGCGCCTTTGCCTGGCACCAGGGCTTTGTGCTGATGAAGAATGCCGTCAACATCGACCAGGCGCATGAGTTCGTGAAGTTCGTCTCGACCGCCGAAGGTGCTGCGGGCTGGGCCACGGCCTTCTCGTCGAACCCTGTGGGCAAGGGCGCATCCGACCTGATGGATCCGGCGGTGAAGGAATACTACAACGGTACCTTCAACGACGACGCGCTTGCAAAGCTGTGGTGGTGGCCCGAGCAGACTGCCGAATTCATCGCCAAGCGCACGGAATACGCCGACAAGTACAAGGCGGCGTGATCCGGGGGCCTGCCGGGGCGGAACCGCCCCGGCAGCACCCGTTCGGGACGGCGGCCGGTTTCGGCCGCCGTCTGCGTTTCGCGCCGCCGGCCCCTGTCGTCGCCGATGCCGTCCAGCACGGCGCCGCGCCAGCGCGCGCGCGGTCTGCCCGTATTCAGGGCAGATGCGTCGGGGACGGGGCGGCAGGTGCCGCGAAATCCGTTGCGGATGCAGGGGCGGCTGCCGTAGCGTGCCGGAAAATACATCAACAAGGCCGGGCAGCAATGCAACCGCGCCGAACCTTCAGGGGGAATGCGCGCGATGAGCGCCGGAATCGATCTTGACGACGTGTGCTGCGACTTCGGCAGCTTCCGGGCGGTGGACCATGCCAACGTGTCCATCCGCCCCGGCGAATTCTTCTCGTTCCTCGGGCCTTCGGGCTGCGGCAAGACCACCATCCTGCGGATGATCTCGGGCTTCATCGACCCGACCGCGGGCGTGATCCGCATCGGCGGCAAGGATGTGAAGGGCACGCGGCCGAACCAGCGGCCGACGGCGCTGATCTTCCAGAACCTGGCGCTGTTCCCGCTGATGCCGATCTGGGAGAACATCAGCTTCGGGCTTGAGGTGCGGGGCGTCGGCAAGGCCCGGCGGCGGGCGAAGGCCGAGGAACTCCTGAAGCTCGTCGACCTGCCGGGGGCCGCGGACAAGATGGTCAGCCAGCTGTCGGGCGGCCAGAAGCAGCGGGTGGCGATCGCCCGCGCGCTGGCGGTGGAACCCAGCGTGATGCTGCTGGACGAACCCCTGTCGGCGCTGGACCTGAAGCTGCGCCAGCACATGCGGGCGGAACTGCGCGCGATCCAGAAGCGGACGGGCGTGACCTTCATCTACATCACCCACGACCAGGGCGAGGCGCTGGCGATGTCGGACCGGGTGGGCGTGATGAGCCAGGGCCGCATCCAGCAGATCGCCGACCCGCGCGACATCTACAACAACCCGGTGAACGGCTTCGTCGCCAGCTTCGTCGGCGAGAACAACATTTTCGACGGCAGGCCCGGCCCCCTGGCCGAGGGCATGGCCGGTTTCGAGACCGCGCACGGCCGGTTCCGCGCGCGGCTGGCCGCCGATGCCGTGGGCAAGCCGGTCAAGCTTTACGTCCGGCCTGAGCACACGATCCTGTCGCCGGCGGCGGGGCCGGAAAACTCGGTTCCGGTCACGGTGACCGAGGTTTCCTTCGAGGGCGCCTTCATCTCGGTCCTGACCGAGGCCGAGGGCGGCAAGGGTATTGCCGCCGAAATCCGCAACGACGGTTCGGCCACGGTGCCGGACATCGGCGCCAGGCTTTATGCCGGCTTCGACGCGCAGCGCGCGGCCCTGCTGCCAGACGCGAACGTGCGGGGCTAGCCGCGATGGAAAACATGCTGCGCCGCTACGGGCCGGGGCTGACCCTGCTGATCTGCCTGCTGGTCGCCTTCTGGCTGGTCATGCTGGTGATCGTGCCGAACATCACCCTGTTCGAGCAAAGCTTCCGCCCCTATCTGCCGGTGACCGAGATCGGCGGCCCGCGCGACGTCTATTCTGTCAACAACTACATGAAGGTCTTTGACGGCAGCGTGCAGAAAAGCCTTCTCGGCATCAGCTTCACGATCCCGGTGCATGTCTACACCTTCTGGCTGACGATCTTCTATTCCGTCGTCGTGACGGTGATCTGCTTCCTGCTGGCCTATCCGCTGGCCTATTACCTGGCCAAGATCGTCAACCCCAAGTCGCTGCCGACGCTGATCCTGCTGCTGTTCATTCCCCTCTGGGTCAGCGAGGTGCTGCGCGCCTTTGCCTGGTGGATCATCCTGGCGTTCAGGGGGCCGCTGAACGCGCTCCTGCTGGGGCTGGGCGTGATCGAGGATCCGATCCGCTGGACCAACATGGGCTATACCGGCGTCGTGATCGGGCTGATCTACACCTATGTCCTGTTCATGCTGTTCCCGGTCTACAACGCGGTCCAGTCGCTTGACACCAACCAGATCGAGGCGGCCGAAGACCTTGGCGCACCCTGGTGGAAGATTCACCTGCGGATCGTCCTGCCCCATGCCAAGCCGGGGATCGCCTCGGGGTCGGTCATGGTGTTCATGCTGTCGGCGGGCTCGCTTCTGGTGCCGTCGATCCTTGGCTCCACCACCTCGCAATGGTTCACCCAGACCATCGACCAGTGGTTCAAGGACGCGCTCGACTGGAATACCGCCAGCGCCTACGCCTTCATCCTGCTGAGCCTTTGCACCCTGTTCGTCACGCTGGCGATGTGGGCGTTCAGGGTGAAGCTGTCCGATATCGCCAAATAGGGGCCGGGATCATGCACAGGCTGCGACTGAACCTTGCGCATTTCTACATGGCGGTCTTCATCGTCTACCTGCTGGCGCCGCTGATCGTGATGTCCGGCGCCGCCTTCAACGATTCCAAGCTGCCCTCGATCGTGCCCTGGAAGGGCTGGACGCTGAGCTGGTTCGGCGAGATGATCGCCGACCAGCGGATGATGGTGGCCTTCGGCAACACGCTTTGGGTGGCCGCCGCGGTCGCGCTGCTGTCGATCGTCGTCGGCACGGCAAGCGCGATCCTGGTCAACTCGATCTCGGGCCGGTTCAGGACGGCGCTTTACGGGATGATGATCTCGACCATCCTGATCCCGGGCGTGGTGATCGGCATCTCGACGATGATCCTGTGGACCAAGATGGGCAATGCGCTGGGGACGGATTTCTTCCTGTTCAACCCCGGCCTGCACCTGAGCGTTCTGGGCCAGGTCAGCTATATCGCCGCCATGGTGATGCTGCTGGTGCTGGCGCGGCTGCAGTCGTTCGATGCGGGGCTGGAGGAGGCGGCGCTGGACCTGGGCGCCAGCCACGCGCAGGTGATGCGGCGCATCCTGCTGCCGCATCTTTACCCCGCGATCGGGGCCGGGGCGGCCGTCGCCTTCTTCCAGTCGATCGAGAACTTCAACGTCACCCAGTTCACCCGGGGCGGCAAGGACACGCTGACGGTCTATGTCTTCTCCAAGGTCCGCTCGGGCATCACGCCGACGATCAACGCGCTGGCCTTCCTGTTGATCTGCGTGACGCTGCTCTTGGCGGTGATCTACGAGGTGAACCGCCGGCGCCGGGCCCGGGTCGAGGGCGCGCGCGAGGCCGAGGCGCGGCGGGCCGAGGCGGCGGCGGAAATCACCGGGACGGCCTGAGGCCGGAGCGCCGGGGGGTCAGCCCCCCGGACCCTCCGGGATATTTGCCGGGCAGAAGAGGGATCAGGTCGCGAGAAGCGTCTGGACCAGGGCGGACCCGGGATCGGCAAGGGCGTCGATCACGTCGAAATGGTGCCGGCCGGGCGCCGGCGTCCAGGGGCAGGCCCATTCCTCGGCCAGCGTGCGCGCCTGCCAGAGGAAGGCGGGGCGTTCCGCGGCGCCGACCCAGACATGCGCAGTGCAGCCCGCGCGCAGGGGCAGGCGGGCGGGGCTTTCGGCCGCTGCCTCGGCCGCGTCGATCTGCAGCGTCACGTTCATCTGCGTCGCCATCAGCGGGCCAAGCTCGGCCAGCGGCGAGATCGGCACCACCCGGGCGATCGGAAGATCAAGGTCGGCGCAGCCCATCCGGGCGGCGAGATGGCCGCCGGCGCTGTGGCCGGTGACATGCAGTGGGCCGGAAACCAGCGCCGTGACCTGGCGGCAGGCGGCGGCGATCTCCTGCGTCATCGCCGCGATGCGCGCCGCCGGGGCCAGCGTGTAGGAGGGAAGCGCCACCGCCCAGCCATGGGCGAGCGGGCCTGCCGCCAGATGCGACCAGTCCTCGCGCCCGAAGGCCATCCAGTAGCCGCCATGGACGAAGACCAAGGCGCCGCGGGGCGGGCCTTCGGGAAGGAAGAGGTCAAGGCGCTGGCGGTCGCCCGGCCCGTAGGACAGGCTAAGCCGCGCGCGGCCGCCAAGGCCCGCGCGGAAGGCGGCGGCCGCGGCGGCCCAGCGGGGCGGATAGCCGGCGGCATCGGCGATGAACGCGCCGTTGGCGTGGTCGCGGTCGGGGTCTGGCCAGCGGTACGGGATCACGGCTTCTGCGCCGCCAGATGGGTGGGACAATGCTCGCCCGTGTCGAGGACGGGGATCATCCGTTCCCAGATGCCGATGTTCTGGTCGACGAAATCCTGCCCGACCACGCGGGCGGCCTCGGCCCCCATCGCGCCCTTCATCCGCTCCACCTCGCGCCTTGCCTCCTCGCGATACCAGGCGTTGCGCGAGGTGATGGCGATGCCGGTGAAGCCGTTCGCCTGAAACGCGGCGCGGTAGCGGGCCGGCGTCGCCATGCCGAAATCCAGCCCCTCGGCGGCGATGTAGTCGGCCATCATCGGCGAGATGGTTTCGGTGCCGATCAGCCAGTCCGAGGCGAGGAACCAGCCGCCGGGTTTCAGGACGCGGGCGACCTCGGCCATCAGGGCGTGCTTGTCGGGGATATGGACGATGCTGTCCTTGGAAAAGACCACGTCGAACGTGCCGGGCGGGAAGGGCAGCGGGCCGGGCGCCACCTTGACCAGACCGATGCGGTCGGAAAGCCCGTGCCGGCCGACCAGCGCGCGGGCATGGGCAAGGACGGAATCCTCGACATCCACGCCGGTCACATAGGCCGCGCCGTGGGTGGTGGCGAGGTCGATGTCGATCCCGCCCGCGCCGCAGCCGATGTCGAGGACGGATTTGCCGGCGATGGAATGGCCTTCCAGGATGCGGCCCACTTCGGCCGGGCCGCCGGGGGACAGGAACCCCTCGCCCCAGACGGCCTGCAGCATGGCGATCATCCGGGGCGGGTAGTGTTCCCCGCCTGCATCGTCGGTTGTCACATCACGGCTCCGATCTGCCAGGGCACGAATTCCGCCCCGCCGAAGCCGAGCTGTTCCGAGAGTGTCCTTTCGCCCGAGGCGACCGCAACGATTTTCTGCAGGATTTCGCGGCCCTTCGCCTCGATCGTGACGCCGTCGAGGATGTCGCCGCAGTTGATGTCCATGTCCTCTTTCATCCGGCCATACATCTCGGAATTCGTCGCCAGCTTGATGCAGGGGCTGGGCTTGTAGCCCGACACCGAGCCGCGGCCGGTGGTGAAGACGATCATCGTCGCGCCGGACGCGATCTGGCCGGTGACGGAACAGGGGTCGTAGCCGGGGCTGTCCATATAGGTGAAACCGGGCGTGGTGATCGGTTCGGCGAATTTGTAGACGCCGGCAAGGGGGGCGGTGCCGCCCTTGGCGACGGCGCCGAGGGATTTTTCAAGGATCGTCGTCAGCCCGCCGCGCTTGTTGCCGGGGCTGGGGTTGTTGTCCATCTCGCCCTCGTTCCTTGCGGTGTAGTCCTCCCACCAGCGGATGCGGTCGATCAGCTTCTCGCCCACTTCGCGGCTGGTGGCGCGGCGGGTAAGCAGGTGTTCGGCGCCGTAGATTTCCGGGGTTTCCGACAGGATCGTGGTGCCGCCCATGGCGACCAGCAGGTCCGAGGCATGGCCAAGAGCGGGGTTGGCGGTAATGCCGGAATAGCCGTCGGAGCCGCCGCACTGCAGGCCGACCATCAGATGCGAGACCGGCGCGGGGGCGCGTTTCACCTGCGCCGCGACCTGCGCCATGTCCCGGAGCACGCCAAGCGCGCGGTCGATGGTGGCGCGGGTGCCGCCTTCGCCCTGGATCGTCATGTAGCGGAAATTGCCGTCAGGGCGCAGCCGTCCCTGGCCGACGAGGTCGGGCACCTGCATCACCTCGCAGCCAAGGCCGACCAGCAGGATGCCGCCGAAGTTGGGGTTCCGGGCATAGCCCTTCAGCGTGCGCATCAGCGTGGCATAGCCCTCGTTCGTGCCCGACATGCCGCAGCCTGTCTGGTGGACGATGGGCACGATCCCGTCGATCCCGTCGATGGCGGCAAGGACCGGGTCGCGTTCGGCCGCCTCGGCGATGAAGCGGGCGACCGAGCCAGAGCAGTTCACCGAGGTGAGGATGCCGATGTAGTTGCGGGTGCCGACGGTGCCGTCGGGCCGGTGGTAGCCCATGAAGGTCAGGGGGGCGAGAGGTGCGACCGGCCGCACGGCGCTGCCGATGGCATAGTCGTCGCTGTGCGGCCCCATGCCGAGGTTGTGGCTGTGGACATGGGCGAATGCCGGAATATCCGCCGTCGCCTGGCCGATGACCTGGCCGTAGCGCACCACCTTGTCGCCCTGCGCGATGGGGCGGCTTGCAATCTTGTGGCCGCGCGGTATGGCCTGTGTCAGTTCCCCGTCCAACCCTTCGGGCCGCGTTCCGGCCCTGAGATCGGAAAGCGCGATGACCACATTGTCGGCCGCATTCAGCCGGATGATCCCCTCGGCCATGTCCATCCCTTCCTTGACAGGCCCCGGCGCCCGTCTAACATGTTAGCATGTTACAGCCACCTGAACCCGATGCTCAAGAGGAACTGCGCCAGAGGGTGCTGATGCCGCTTGATCGGTTCTCGGGCTCGCTGGGGCAGCGGGTCTACCAATGCCTGCGGCAGGCGATCCTCTCGCTCGCCTACCGGCCGGGCGAGATCATCCGCAAGCCGGAAATCTGCGGCGCGCTGGGCGTCAGCCGCAGCCCGGTGTCCGACGCGGTGGCGCGGCTGGCGGCCGAGGGGCTGGTCGATGTGGTGCCGCAGGCCGGCACCTTCGTCGCGCGGTTTTCCATGGATGAAATCCGCGAGGGCGCCTTCCTGCGCGAGGCGATCGAACTGGCGGCGGTCGAGCGGGTGGCGACGGTGATCACCGAAGACCAGCTGCAGCTTCTGCGCCGCAACCTGACGGTGCAGGCAGCACTGGTGCAGGACGGCGACATTCCCGGATTCTACCAGGCCGATGCGGCGATGCACGAGCTGATCCTGTCCTTCACCGGGTTCCGCAAGCTGGCCCAGGTCAGCGAGACGGCCTGGCTGCATGTGAACCGGGCGCGGCAGCTGATCCTGCCGGTGCCGGGGCGGGTGGAACAGACGCTGGACGAGCATCGCGCGATCCTGGCAGCACTGGAGGCGCGCGATCCGGTGGCGGCGCGGGCGGCGGTCAAGGCGCATCTGGCGCAGCTGATCCGCTATCTGGAGCCGCTTGAACGCGACCGGCCCGCCCTGTTCCAGCCGCGTCAGGCGTAGACGGCCGGCGGGTTCCGGCCTCAGCCGGTCGGCGCGTCCGGGTTCAGAAGGCCGCGCGTCCGAAGATCGGCCCAGAGGTCGGCCGGGATGGCGGCGGCGACGGCCTGCAGGTTGCTGTCCATCTCGGCCGGGCCCTGGCCGCCCGGAATGACGCTGACCGTGGCGGGGTGGAGAAGCGGGAAGCGGAAAGCGGCGTCGACCAGCCGGATGCCATGGTCGGAACAGGCCTCCCGCAGCCGCGTTGCCCGGTCCAGCACCCATTCCGGGGCTGGCCCGTAGTTCCAGGTCGCGCCGGGGAAGGGGCCGCGGGCGAGGATGCCGGAATTGTAGGGGCCGCCGATCACCACGCCGACGCCGCGCGCCCGGGCGGCGTCCATGAACGGCAGGCCGTCCTGTTCCAGGAGCGTGTAGCGGCCGGCGAGGAGGAATATGTCGAAATCGCCCCGCTCCATCATCCAGTGCGCCGGCTGCCATTCGTTGATGCCCGCCCCGAAGGCGCGGATCACCCCTTCGTCGCGCAGCCGCAGCAGCGCGCGGTAGCCGCCTTCCATGAAGGCATCGAGCCGCGCCTGCAGCGCATCGGCGGTGCCGTGGTTGAAGAGATCAAGGTCATGGGCATAGAGGATGTCGATCCGGTCCACCCCCAGCCGTTCAAGGCTGAATTCCACGCTGCGCAGCGTGCCGTCGTGGCTGTAGTCATAGACTTCGCGCCGCGAGGGCACATCATACCACTTGCCGGCGCCGTCGCCCTGCCCGGGCGGCACCGCCCGCAGAAGCCGGCCGATCTTGGTGGAGAGGACATAGCTGTCGCGCGGCTTTTCCCGCAGGAACGGGTTCAGCCGGGTTTCGGAAAGGCCAAGCCCGTAAAGCGGCGCGGTGTCGAAATGGCGGATGCCGCCGGCCCAGGCCGCGTCCAGCGTGGCGCGCGCCTCGGCCTCGGGCACCTTGCGGTAAAGGCCGGCGATGGGCGCGGCGCCGAAGCCGATCTCGGTGAAGGTCAGCCCGCCATTGCCGAGGCGGTCCCAGTGGCGTGTGCGCTGCATGTGGTCCTCCCGTTGGTCTGGCATGCTAGTATGCCGGGCCTTCCCGGCCAATGGCTTTCACGCTAGCCTCTGGGCCAAGGGAGAATGCCATGTCACGTTTCACCGCCGTCTTCGGCACGGGAAAGCCGGTCATCGCCATGGTGCATCTGGGGGCGATGCCGGGCACGCCGCTGCATGACACGGCGAAGGGGGTTGAGGGGATCGTCGCCGCGGCGCGGGCGGACCTGGCGGCGCTGCAGGCGGCGGGCGTCGATGCGGTGATGTTCGGGAATGAGAACGACCGGCCCTACGAGCTGCGGGTCGACGCCGCGACGACCGCGACCATGGCCGCGGTGATCGGCCGGCTGCGGGCCGAGATCAGGGTGCCCTTCGGGGTCAACGTGCTTTGGGACCCGATGGCGACGATGGCGCTGGCGGCCGCCACCGGCGCCGCCTTCGTGCGCGAGATTTTCACCGGCACCTATGCCAGCGACATGGGGCTCTGGGCGCCCGATGCGGGGGCGGCGCGGCGCTATCAGGCGCGGCTGGGGATCGGCGGGGTGGCGGTGCTTTACAACGTCTCGGCCGAATTCGCCGGATCGCTGGACCCGCGGCCGCTGGCCGAAAGGGCGCGGTCGGCGGTCTTTTCCTCGGTCCCCGACGCGGTGCTGGTGTCCGGCGCCATTACGGGTGAGGCGGCGCGGATGGCGGACCTTGAGGCGGTGAAGGCGGTGCTGCCGCAGGTGCCGGTGCTGGCAAACACCGGGGTGAAACACGCGACCGTGGCCGAGGTGCTGGCCGTGGCGGACGGCTGCATCGTCGGCTCGGCGCTGAAGTTCGGCGGCGATACCTGGTCGGCGGTGGACCCGGAACGGGCGCAGGATTTCATGGACCGGGCGCGCGCGGCGCGGGGAGGGGCGTGATGGTCAATTCTCTTCGAAGAGAATTGCGAATTCCTGCGAAGGAAATTGCGGGGCCGGTCGGATGATCCGCGATATCTTGCGCGAATTGATGCTGATCCCCGGCCTTTCGGGGCATGAGGGGCGGGTGGCGGCGGCCATCGCAGGGCATCTGGACGGGATGGGGCTTAAGCACCGGTCGGACCGGCTGGGCAACCTGATCTGCTCGCTGCCCGGCGATCCGGCGCTGCCCTCGGTCATGGTCTTCGCCCATATGGACCAGCTGGGTTTCGTCGTCCGCAAGGTCGAGGCGGACGGGCTGATCCGGCTGGAGCGGCTGGGCGGCGTGCCGGAACGGGCGCTGGCGGCGCAGGCGGTGGTGATCTGCGCCGCGGCGGGCGACGTCGCCGGTGTGATCGCCAACAAGGCGCATCACGCGACGGGACCGGACGAGAAATACCGTGTCGTGCCCTATGCCGAGCTTTACATCGATGCGGGATTTTCCAGCCGGGACGCGGCCTTGGCAGCCGGTGTTCAGGTGGGGGTGCCGGTCGTCTATGCGCCGCGCGTGCTGGACCTGGCCGGCGGCCGGATCGCCGGGACCAGTGTCGACGACCGCGCGGGCTGCGCGGCGCTGATCGCGCTGGCGGCGGCGCGGCAGGGCCGCAACGGGCCGCCGCTGCACCTCGTCTGGTCGGTGCAGGAGGAATTCAACCTGCGCGGCGTCCTGCCGGCGGCGACGGCGATCGCGCCCGACATCGCCCTGCAGATCGACCTGATCCTGGCCTGCGACACGCCCGACATGGCGCATCGGGGTGAGGTGCGGCTGGGCGGCGGGCCGGGCATCTCGCTCTATTCCTTCCACGGGCGGGGCACGCTGAACGGGGTGATCCCGCACCCGGCACTGGTCGGCCTGATGGAAGACGCGGCGGCGCGCGCCGACCTGCCGCTGCAGCGCAGCGCCCATACCGGGGCGCTGACGGACCTGAGCTATATCCAGTTCGCCGGGCCTGCCGGTGTGGCCTGTCTCGACGTCGGGTTCCCGATGCGCTACTCGCATTCCGCGCTGGAAGTGGTTGATCCGGAAGATATATCCGGTCTGGTCACGCTGCTGGATGCAGCACTTGACGGGATCGGCCCCGGGTTCCGGCTGGATCGCGCGCCATGAGCCTGACCCTGGGCGTCGATATCGGCACGTTCGAAACGAAGGGCGTTCTGGTGGACGCCGAGGGTGCCATCGTCGCCACGGCGACGCGGGCGCACCGGATGCTGGTGCCGCAGCCGGGCTGGGCCGAACATCGCGCGGATGAGGACTGGTGGGGCGATTTCGTCGCCGTCACGCGGGACCTGCTGGCCGCGCCAGAGGTGGCGGGCAGGCCGGTGGTGGCCGTGGCCGCCAGCGCCATCGGCCCCTGCATGCTGCCGGTCGATGCCGATGGCGCGCCGCTGACGAACGGCGTCCTTTACGGCGTCGATACCCGCGCGACGGCGCAGATCGCCGCGCTGAACGCCGAAATCGGCGAAGACCGCGTCCTGCAGCTCTGCGGCAATGCGCTGACCTCGCAGGCGGTGGGGCCGAAAATCCTGTGGCTGAAGGAGGAACGGCCCGAGATATTCGCCCGGACGGCGCGCATCCTGACCTCGACCAGCTACCTGACCTGGAAGCTGACCGGCGAGACGGTGATCGACCACTATACGGCGGCGAATTTCGCGCCGCTTTACGATGTGGCCCGTCAGGACTGGACCGATGAACTGGCGGGTTTCTTTCCGCTGGAAAGACTGCCCCGCCTGCTGTGGTCGACCGAGATCGCCGGCCATGTCACCGCCCGCGCCGCCGCCGAGACCGGGCTTGCGGAAGGGACGCCCGTCACCTGCGGCACCATCGACGCCGCGGCCGAGGCGGTGTCGGTGGGGGTCGCCGGTCCGGGCGAGATGATGCTGATGTATGGATCGACCATCTTCCTGATCCAGGTGACGGCGGCGGCGGTGCGCGACCCGCGGCTCTGGTATGCGCCCTGGCTGTTCCCGGGGCTCCATGCCTCGATGGCGGGGCTGGCGACCAGCGGCACGCTGACCCACTGGTTCCGGGACACGCTGGCGCGCGATGCCGATTTCGCCACGCTTGCGGCCGAGGCGGCGGCCAGCCCGAAGGGGGCGAACGGCGTTCTCTGCCTGCCGCATTTCTCGGGCGAGCGGACGCCGCTGCATGACCCGCTGGCGAAGGGCGCCTTCTTCGGGCTGAACCTGACCCACGGGCGCGGCGACCTTTGTCGCGCCGTGCTGGAAGGGATCGCAGCGGGCACGGCCGATATCCTTGACTGCTGCCGGGCGGCGGGGGCCGTCCCGGGCCGGGTTCTGGCGGTGGGCGGCGGCACGCGGAACGACGTCTGGCTGCAGGCGACATCCGACATGGCGGGCGTGGCGCAGGAGGTGTGCGCCACGACCATGGGCGCAAGCTACGGCAACGCCTTCCTTGCCGCGCTGGCGACCGGCAGCGCGGCGCCCGGCGACATTCTGCGCTGGAACCCGGTCACGCGGCGCATCACGCCCGAGGCGGTGCCGGCCTATGCCCGGCAATACCCGCTGTGGAAGCGGCTTTACACCCAGACGCGGGACATTTCCCATGCGCTTTGAGGAGATGCGCCCGGATGATTTGCGGGCCGCCGTGGCGGCGGGCCTGCCCTTCGTGCTGCCGATCGGGGTGATGGAATACCATGGCGCCCATCTGCCCTGCGGGGTGGACCTGCTGGCGGTGACGCGGGTGATGGACCGGCTGGGCAACAGAGTGGTGATCCTGCCCGCGTTCGCCTATGGCGCGGCCAGCCATGCGGTCGCCGGGCCGGAAGGCACCGGAACGCTGCATCTGGCCGCCGATGCCATCCTGCCGATGGCCGGGGCGCTGTTCGGTGCGCTGCTGGCCGGCGGGTTCCGCAACATCCACGGCGTGATCCATCACCAGACCGAGAATTTCGCCCAGGGCATGCCGACCGACCTCGCGTTCCGGCTGGCCGCCCGCGACGCGATCTTCCGCCATCTTGAGGCGACACGGGGCGCCGGCTGGTGGGGGCGGCGCGACATGGCGGATTACTACGCCCTGCAGGGCGGCGCGGATGATCCGTTCAACTGGATCCGCATCCATCCGCTGTTCCCCAAGGGTGCGGACTTCCCCTTTGACCACGCCGGCGAGGGGGAGACGGCGCTGATGCTGGCGCTGGCCCCCGAAACGGTGGAGATGGCCCGGGCGGGCGAAGGCGGGCACTGGTTCACCGAGACGGCCCGCCGCGCCAGCGCGGAACAGGGTGAGGCTGGCGTCGCGATTGCCATGGCCCATCTGCGGCAGGTGCTGGGACTGGCCGGCTAGCGGGCCTATTTCACCGCGCCGGCCGCCATGCCCTTGATGATGAAGCGTTCAAGGACGACGCCGATCACGATCAGCGGCAGGATCGCCGCGAAGGAGAGGGCTGCCATCGACCACCATGAAATCCCCTGACTGCCGGTCTGGCTGGCCACCATCACCGGCAGCGTGTTGGCATGGGTCGATGTCAGCAGCGCCGCGAAGAAATATTCGTTCCAGGTCAGCACCAGCGACAGGATGAAGGCCGCGACCATGCCGGGGAGCGCGATGGGCAGGATGATCGTCAGGAACGCCCCCCAGATCGACAGGCCGTCGACCAGGGCCGCCTCTTCCAGCTCGGTCGGGATGGTGGCGAACTGGTCGCGCATGATCCAGATGACGATGGGCAGGACGGTCAGCGTGTAGAGAAGGATCAGCCCGATCCGCGTGTCATGCAGCGCAAGCTCGCGGTAGAGGACAAGGAACGGCAGGGCGAGGACGACCGGCGGCAGGATCAGCTGCGAAAGGAAGAAGAAGGAAATGTCCTGGTTCTTCATGAAGCCGAAGCGATAGCTGAACCGCGACAGGCCATAGGCGGCAAGACTGCCGAGGATGACCGCAAGAGTCGAGGAGGCAAGCGCCACGATGGCGGAATTCGTGAACCTTTTCATGAACTCGGCCCGGACGGTGCTTTCCTGGCCGATGGTGCCGGGGGAAAGGCCGATCGATTCCCAGCCCTTCCACTTGGGCGCGAAATCGACCCAGGGCACCATGTTCCCCTTCATCACGTCGGGCGCCATCTTGAAGCTGGTCGTGGCGGTCCAGTAGATCGGGAAAAGGCAGATCACTGCCCAGAGGATCAGGACGCCGTAGACGGCGATGCGGCTGGCCCACCATTTCATCCGGTAGGCGCGGTCGGCGTCGCTGTCGTGGAAAATCTGCGCGGTCGGGACGGCAGGTTCGGTGGTCATGTGCGCGGCCTCATCCAGCGGTCGGCGAGTTTCATCAGCACCGTCATGAAGACCACGATCAGCACCAGATAGACCATGGCCAGCATCGTGCCATAGCCGACGTTCGACCGTTCACGGTATTCGCGGAAGATGAAGCTGGTGACGGTGTCGGTCGCGCCGCCCGGTCCGCCGCTGGTGATGTTGATCACGATGTCGGCAAGCTTCAGCTTGAAGATGATGCGGATCAGGATCGCGGTGATCGAAACCGGCAGCATCAGCGGGAAGGTGATCTCCCAGAAGCTTTTCCAGCCGGTCGCACCGTCGACGCGGGATGCCTCCTGCAGCTCCTTCGGGATCGCCTGCAGCCCGGCCAGCAGCATGATCATCATGAAGGGGATGAAGGTCCAGGCGTCCAGCACCATGATCGTCGCCTTGGCCATCCAGGCCTGTTCGAAGAACGAGGGGTTGTCCCAGCCGAGCGCCCGGGCAAGGCGCGCCAGCGGGCCGAAGCGCGGTTCCAGCATCGACTTGCCGATCATCCACGACACCGCGACCGGCGACAGCATCAGCGGCAGGAGGAAGGCGACGCGAAAGAACTTGCGGGCGCGAATCTGGCCGGCCAGCAGCAGCGCAAGGCCGAAGGCGATGGCATATTCCACAAGGATCGCAAGCAGATACCAGACCATGTTCAGAAGCGCGTTCCAGTAGAACGGATCGGTCCACATCTGGGCGATGTTGTCGAAGCCGTTGAAGGCGCGGCCGGTAGGGCTGGAAAGGTTCCAGTTGGAAAAGGCGATGATCAGTCCGAACAGCAGCGGGAATACCGTCAGCGAGACGACGAACAGCGCCGCCGGCAGGACGAAGAGCGTGCGCTTGCCATGTTCGCCCCGGATCAGCACCTGGCCGGCGCAAAGGCAGACCGACCAGAGGACATAGGCGTAAAGCGTCGGCCGCCAGTTGCCGAAACCGAAATCGGCGCGGCCGAGCGATTGCAGCAGCTGCGCCGCTGCGACGGCGAGCAGCAGCGCCGCCGAACCCCAGATCAGCCCCTGGCCAAGCCGCTTGCGCGCGGGGGGGATGTTGTCGTTGGTTACGACATGGAGAAGATCGCCGGTGCTCATGCTAACATGTTAGCTGGCGGTTTTCTGGCTGCATAGGGGGATGCTGCGGCCGGGCGGGGAATTGTGACCGGAGGAACCGATGCGGAACTGGCAGGGCATCATCGCGGTGCCGAACACGCCTTTCACGGCCGAAGGCGCGGTGGATGTCGCCGGGCTGGAACGGCTTTGCGCCTATCTGGCCGCGTCGGGGGCGCCGGCGGCGCTGGTGCTGGGCGTGGTGGCCGAGACGCATCTTCTGACGGCGGAGGAACGCGAAACCGTCGCGCGGGTGATGACGCAGGGCGCGGCGGGGCGCTTTGACGCGATCCTTGCCATCGGCGGCGACGGGCCGGAGGCGCTGGCGCGGGCGGCGGCGGATGCGGCGCGTCAGGGGGCGGCCGCGGTGAACTGGCGCCCGCCGGCCGGGATGGAGACCGGGGCGGTGGTCGCGGCGCTGCGGGCGATCGCGGACGCGTCGGGGCTGGCGATCATGCTGCAGGATTTCGACCTGACGGGCGGGGGGATCGCCGACGCGACGCTGCTGGCGGCGGTGGCGGAGGTTCCCGCGGTCGCGGCGATGAAGATCGAGGTGGCGGAAAGCCTGCCGAAAATCGCCCGCATCCGTGCGGCGGCGGCGCGGCCTCTTACCCTTTGCGCCGGTTGGCCGATCCATGCGCTGATCCGGGCGCTGGCCAACGGCGCGGATGCGGTGATGCCGACCAGCCTGACGCCGCTTCTGTGCCATTTCGCCCGTCAGGTGGCCGCCGGCGACGCCGCGGCCGCCGAGCGGGATTTCGCCCGGCTGCTGCCCCTGTTCGCGGTGATGACGCAGGGCCTGGGCCCCAGCATCCGGATCAACAAGGAGATGCGCCGGATCGAGGGGGTCTTTGAAACCGCACGCTGCCGGGTGCCGGAGGCCGCGGGTTTCGTGCCTGGCGAAGGGGTGCTGGCCATGGTGCGCGACGCCGTGGCGCTGCAGGCGGAACGGACGGGCTGGCGCGCGCCCTGAGGCGTGACGGGCGCGCCGGTTTCCCGGCGCGCCCCGGCTGGTTCGTCAGCCCATGCCCAGCGACGCCTTGTAAAGCGCGATCTGGCTGTCGCGGCCGATCTGGTCGGTGATCTTTTCCCAGGCGGCGGCGATGGCATCGGCCGTTTCCTGCGCCGATCCGTATTGCCCGGCAAAGCCCTTGGCCAGTTCGTCCTCGGCCACCGAGTAATACTGGAAGATGCCGGGAATCCGCGGTTCGATCGCCGCGTTCGGGTGGTTGTAGCTGTCGAGGTTCGAGCCGAGGTAATCCTCGATGAAGGCCCGGTCATAGCCCGCCGCTTCCCATTCGTCATACTGGAAGTGGGAGTTGCGGTAGGGCTGGAAGCCGGACGGATAGGCCGCCGTCCAGAGCGACAGGTCCTTGCCGCCCAGATGCGCCGCCGCCGACCATGCGGCCTTGCGCTTCTTTTCATCCCCCGAGACGCGGCTGGTGACATAGACGCCCCAGCCGATATAGGCCATCAGCGGCGCTTCGTTCGGCGTTTCTTCCCAGGCGCCGGCCGCGCTGTTGTAGCGCCGGTCCGAGCCGGGGTTGATGCCGAAGCCTGCCACATCGCCCACGACCGAAGTGTCGGAGGTGCGCGCGGAGGATCCCACGTCGCCCCACCACATCAGCATGCTGCCGGTGCCCGCCAGGAACTGCGAAAACGCGGTGGTGCCCGGGTCGGCGTTGATCTGGTCGGCCGGATAGGCGCCGGGGGTGGCGATCAGGTCCATCACGTCCTGGAAGGCCTGCACCCAGCCCGGATTGTTGACCCGCGGCTTCATCGTCTCGGGGTCGAAAAGCCAGGCCCGGTCGTCGGGATGCTTGACATAGGCGGTGGCGCGGTTGGCCACGAAGTAGAAGCCGAAACCGCCCCAGCCCTTGAGCGGATCGAGATAGCCATGCGCCGGCAGGCCGGTCAGCGGATCGGTCTGGCCGACCAGCGCCTTCGACACGGCATTCACCTGCTGCCAGGTCGAGGGCACTTCGGCCCCGCCGATGGCGCCTTCGCCGAAATAATCCTTGCGGTAGCTGAAGGTATGGCAGTCGCCGTCGATGGTGACGCGGTATTTCTTGCCGTCCCAGGTGCCGACCGGCGGCTGGAGATAGCCCACGAGGTCGGTCTCGTCGATCTGGGCCGACACCCAGTCGGGCATCTCGTCCAGGAGGCCGCGGCCGGCGGTATCGCCCTCGAACGGGGCGCCCATCTCGACGATGTCGAAGTCGACGGTGCCGGTGGCGATCGACTGCTGCAGGCGCGCGTTGTAGTCGGCCTGCGCCAGGTCGATCCAGTTGATCTTGGCGCCGGTATAGGCTTCCCAGGGTTTCAGGAAGCCGCGGAACAGCAGGTTGTGCAGGTTCTGGTTGTTGAGCCCCATGAAGGTAAGCTCGACCCCGGCGAATTCGCCTTCGGCGACATTGCCCTTGGTGGCGGCAAGGCACAGTTCGCCCACCTGCTGCCAGTGGGCATCGGTCGGGCTGCCCTGGCCGACGCCGGGAATGGCAAGGATCTGGGCGCGGATGTTGTCCTGCGCGGCGGCGCGGTTCGCCGCCATCGGCATCGCCGCCACGGCACCAAGCGCCGTCGCCCCCTTGAGGAAGCGGCGCCGGCTGAGCGCGCTGGCGTAGTTGTAGAGATCGACCTTCACGTTTCATCCTCCCGTTGGCGCCCCTTGGCCCGGACGGGTGGGGCTGGTTCTGATCTGTGCAGGAATGGCGGTGACCGGCGCCGGCAGGGCGCCGGGACAGAAGCGGTGCAGGGGCCTCCCGTCCCCGTCCGTCGCCTGACCATGGCCGACTTTCGCAAGGGGCGGGGGGCCTGTCAACATCTAACATGTTAGTATGTTCAGTCGGGCTGGACAGGGCTTCGACCCTTGGCTTAGCATGGGCCAGGGGACGAGGAGCGGGCAGGACATGGCGGAAGTGACAATCCGGGACTTGCGCAAGCTTTACGGCGGGTTGCAGGTGATCCATGGCATCGACCTCGACATCCGCGATGGCGAGTTCGTCGTGCTGGTCGGACCCTCGGGCTGCGGCAAGTCCACGCTCTTGCGGATGATCGCCGGGCTTGAGGAAGTGACCGCGGGCGATGTGCTGATCGGCGACCGGCGGGTGAACAACCTGCCGCCATCCGAACGCGACATCGCCATGGTGTTCCAGAGCTATGCGCTTTACCCGCACAAGACGGTGGCGGCGAACATGGGCTTTCCGCTGAAGATGCGCGGCATGCCGAAGGACGAGGTCGAGGCGCGCGTCGGCCGCGCCGCGGGCATCCTGGGGCTTACGCCCTATCTGGAGCGCTATCCGCGGGCCCTTTCGGGCGGGCAGCGCCAGCGCGTCGCCATGGGCCGGGCAATCGTGCGCGACCCGCGGGTGTTCCTGTTCGACGAGCCGCTGTCCAACCTTGACGCGAAGCTGCGGGTGCAGATGAGGACCGAGATACGCGAACTGCACCAGCGGCTGAAGACGACGACGATCTATGTCACCCATGACCAGATCGAGGCGATGACCATGGCCGACAAGATCGTGGTGCTGAACGGCGGCCGGATCGAACAGGCGGGCGCACCGCTGGAGCTTTATGACCGGCCGGTGAACATCTTCGTCGCCGGCTTCATCGGCAGCCCGTCGATGAACATGCTGCCCGGCGTGACCGAGGCCGGCGGCGTGCGGGCAGGCGGCGCGCTTCTGCCGCTGCCGGCGGGGATGAAGGCCGCGGCGGGGCGCGAGGTGACCTATGGCATAAGGCCCGAGCATCTGGCGGCGGGGCCGGGGATCGAGGGCACCGTTGCCGTGGTGGAGCCGACGGGTTCGGAAACCCATGTCGTGCTGCGCGCCGGCGGGGCCGAGATCGTGGCGCTGTTCCGCGACCGGGTGGCCTTCCGGCCGGGCGATGCGCTGTCGCTGGCGCCCGATCCGGCCAAGGTGCATCTTTTCGACCGCGGGTCTGGGGTGCGGCTCTAGCCCGGCGCGGCCGGGGGCGCTGCCCCCGGACCCCCGGGATATTTGGGCCGAGATGAAGGGGCAGGGAGGGGTTTTCGGGATGCTGAAGGGGATCGACAACCGGCTGAACGCCGAGGTTCTGGCCTGTCTGCGGGCGATGGGGCATGGCGATGTGCTGATCGTCGCCGACACCAATTTCCCGTCGGAGTCCGTGGCGCGGGCGACGGTGACGGGGCAGCTGCTGCGGATGGAGAACCTGACCTGCGCCGAGGCGGTGCGGGCGATCCTGTCCGTCCTGCCGCTGGACACGTTCGTTGACGATTTCGCCGGGCGGATGGAAGTGGTCGGCGCCCCCGCCGAGGTGCCGCCGGTGCAGGCCGAGGTTCAGGCCGAGATCGACCGCGCCGAAGGGCGGCCGCGGCCGATGGTCCCGATCGAGCGCTTCGCCTTCTACGACATGGCGCGGGCGGCCTATGCGGTGATCCAGACCGGCGAGCGGCGGTTCTACGGATGTTTCATGTTCAGGAAGGGCGTGATCCCGCCCGGGGAGTGATGTCGTGAAACCCATTGTCATCCTTGGGATTTTCGTCGCCGACACCGCCTATCGGGCCGAGCGTCAGCCGAAGATGGGCGAGACGATCCTGGGCCAGAGCTTTGCCTTGGGGCCGGGGGGGAAGGGATCGAACCAGTCGGTCGCCGCGGCCATGGCGGGCGGACGGTGCCATTTCATCACCCGGCTGGGCCGCGACGACTTTGCGCAGATCGCCCGGGCGACCTGGGAAAAGGCCGGCGTCGTGCCCGAGGTGACCGAGGACGGCGAAAGCTATACCGGCGCGGCCTATATCTTCGTCGAGGCGGCGACGGGGAACAACGCGATCATCGTCTCGCCCGGCGCGGCGGCGCGGATCACCCCGGCCGATGTCGAGGCGCGGGCCGGGCTGATTGCCGGCGCGTCGGTCTTCATGACCCAGCTGGAACAGCCGGTCGCGGCGGCGCGCCGGGGGCTGGAGATTGCCCGGGCGGCCGGCGTGACCACCATCCTGAACCCCGCACCGGCCGCGCCGCTGGACGACGCCATCCTGCGGCTTTGCGACTATCTGACGCCGAATGAAAGCGAGGCCGAGGGCCTGACCGGACTGCCGGTGACGACGGTCGCCGAGGCGGAAAGGGCGGCCGATGCGTTGCTGGCGCGCGGGGTGGGGGCGGTTGTCGTCACCCTGGGCGGCAACGGCGCGCTTTACCGCGACCGGCAACAGTCGGTGCATGTGCCGGTGATTTCCGCCGGGCCGGTGGTCGAGACGACGGGCGCGGGCGATGCGTTCAACGGCGGCTTTGCCGTGGCGCTGAGCGAGGGCAGGGAGGTGATCGAGGCGGTGCGTTTCGGCTGCGCCACGGCGGGGATCAGCGTCACGCGCCCCGGCACCGCGCCGTCGATGCCGTCGCGGGCCGAGATCGAGGCGCTGCTGGCGCGGGGCTGACCGGCGTCCTGCGCCCGGATTTCGCGGAACTGTCACACGCGGGTTACAAAACCGCAGCATAGCCAGCCCAGAACGGACGGGCCCGGGGAATCGGGCTCCGGTTCGGGAACCTGCAACCCAGGTGGCGTGGCGATGACGGTCCTTCTGCTGATCCTGATCCTTGCGGTGCTGGCGGCCGCAGGCTTCTTCCTTGGCCGCCGTCGCGCGCTGGCGCTGGCGGGCGGCAATCCGCGGCGCCTGCATTCGCTGCCGGGCTATTATGGCTGGCACGCCGCGCTGATGGCCTTCGTGCCGGCGGCCATCGCGCTGATCCTGTGGGTGATCATCCAGCCGATGGTGGTGCAGTCGCGCGTCGCCGATGCGCTGCCGCCCGAGAAACAGGCCGACGCGACCCTGCTGGAACTGGCCATGGCCGATGTGCGGCGGCTTGCCGGCGGGCTTGATGCCGCGGTGGCGGGCGGCCGGATGACCGCCGAGGAAGCGGGCCGGCTGCGGACCGAATTCGGCGATGTCCGCGACAAGCTTGCGCAGGTGGGCGTGGCGCTGGGGTCGAACGTCACCGCCGATATCCTGAAGGCGGCGCAGGATTACCGCGAACTGACCCGGCGCTTTGCCGTCTGGCGCGCGGTGGCGATCCTGGCGATCGGCGTCGTCGGCCTGGGCGTGGCGCTGCGCCTGACGCGGCCGGATTTCTGGGCGCGGAACCGGGTCGAGGCGGCGATGCTGGGCCTTCTGATGCTGGCCTCGACCATCGCCATCCTGACCACGCTGGGGATCATCTGGTCGCTTTTCAGCGAAAGCGTGAACTTCTTCCGCCAGTATCCGTTCGGCGAATTCTTCTTCGGCCTGACCTGGAGCCCGAACTTCCGCGGCGGGTCGGAACTGGGCTTCCTGCCGCTTCTGTGGGGCACGCTTTACATCACCCTGATCTCGATGATCGTCGCGGTGCCCCTGGGCCTGTTTGCGGCGATCTACCTGGCCGAATACGCCAGCCCCAGGGTCCGCGCCTGGGTGAAGCCGCTGATCGAGGTGATCGCCGGCATCCCGACCGTGGTCTTCGGCATCTTCGCGCTGATCACCGTGGGCCCGTTCCTGCGCGACTGGTTTGCCCAGCCGCTGGGCCTTGGCAATTCCGGTTCGTCGGTGATGACGGCGGGGATCGTGATCGGCATCCTGAACATCCCGTTCATCTCGTCCTTGTCGGACGACATCATCAACGCGGTGCCGCAGTCGCTGCGCGATGGCAGCTACGGGATCGGCGCCACCCGGTCGGAAACCATCAGCAAGGTGGTGCTGCCCGCAGCCCTTCCCGGGATCATGGGCGCGGTGCTGATGGCAGCGAGCCGCGCGATCGGCGAGACGATGATCGTGACCATGGGCGCGGGCGCGGCCGCGAAGCTGAGCCTGAACCCCTTCGAGGCGATGACGACGATGACGGTGAAGATCGTCGGCCAGCTGACCGGCGACACCGATTTCGCCGCCCCCGAGACGCTGGTCGCCTTTGCGCTGGGGATCACGCTTTTCGTCTTCACGCTGGGGCTGAACATCCTGGCGCTGTGGATCGTCCGCAAATACCGGGAGCAATACGAATGAGCGATCTTTCGGCAGCGGCCGGGGCGCCGGCGAAGCGGTCGATCCTCACGGCCTCGGCCGAGATGAAGCGCCGCAACCGCCGCGAGGCCCGGTTCCGGGTCTATGGCATCGCCGCCATCGCGGTCAGCCTGGCGGTGCTGGCGCTGATGCTGTTCATCATCGTCCGCGACGGCGCGTCGGCCTTCTTCCAGGCGCGGCTGACCTTCCCGGTCACGCTGGACGCGTCGGCCCTTGACCCGCAGGGCAACGCGAACCGCGACCAGATGGCGAAGGTCACCACCATCGGTTATGGCAAGGTGCTGGGCGCATCGTTTCGGGCGGCGCTGGCGGCGCGCGGCATCGACACCGGAGAGCTGGGCGACAAGGAAATCGACGCCATCCTGTCGAAGGATGCCGCCGGCACGCTGCGCGCGCGGGTTCTGGCCGACCCCGCGCTTCTGGGCCAGACGATCGAGTTCCGCGCGCTGGCGTCCGGCCGGATCGACGGCTACCTGAAGGGCCGGATCACCCGCGAAACCGCCGCACGGGATTCCAACATCAATGTCGGCCAGCTGGACCTGGCCGATCGGCTGCAGGGCGCGGGCATCCTTGGCACCGGCTTCAACATCGGTTTCCTGACCATGCCGGATGCCTCGGACCAGCGGCCCGAGGCGGCGGGACTGGGCGTGGCGCTTCTCGGCTCGCTCTACATGATGATCCTGGTGGCGCTGATCTGCGTGCCGGTGGGCGTGGCGGCCTCGATCTATCTTGAGGAATTCGCACCGAAAAACCGCTGGACCGACCTGATCGAGGTGAACATCGCCAACCTTGCGGCGGTGCCGTCGATCGTCTTCGGCATCCTTGGCCTTGCGGTCTTCATCAACTTCATGGAATTCCCGCAATCGTCGAGCCTCGTTGGCGCGCTGGTCATCAGCCTGATGACGCTGCCGACGATCATCATCGCCACCCGCGCGGCGATCCGGGCGGTGCCGCCGTCGATCCGCGATGCGGCGCTGGGGATCGGGGCGTCGAAGATGCAGACGGTGGTCCATCATGTGCTGCCGCTGGCCATGCCCGGCATCCTGACCGGGGCGATCCTTGGCCTTGCCAGCGCGCTTGGCGAAACCGCGCCGCTGCTGCTGATCGGCATGGTCGCCTTCGTCGACAACTACCCTTCGGCGCCGGTCGAGGGGTTCCTTGATCCGGCGACCGCGCTGCCGGTGCAGGTCTACAGCTGGGCCTCGCGCTCGGACCCGGCCTTCATCGAACGGTCGAACGGGGCGATCATCGTGCTTCTGGTCTTCCTTCTGGTGATGAACGTGGCGGCGATCCTTCTGCGCCGCAAATTCGAGCGGCGCTGGTAAGGGCCCGGGGAAAAGGCGACAACGACATGAACGACATGCGGATGACGGAGCGCGCCGTGGACAGCAACCAGGCGAAAATCTCGGCCAGGGACGTGCAGGTCTACTATGGCGACAGCCAGGCGATCAGGGATGTCTCGGTGGAAATCCTCGACAAGGCGGTGACCGCCTTCATCGGGCCGTCGGGCTGCGGCAAATCCACCTTCCTGCGCTGCCTGAACCGGATGAACGACACGATCCCGATCTGCCGGGTCGAGGGCACGATCCTCCTGGACGGCGAGAACATCCGCGACCGGCGGGTGGACCCGGTGCAACTGCGCGCCAAGGTCGGCATGGTGTTCCAGAAGCCGAACCCGTTCCCGAAGTCGATCTACGACAACGTGGCCTATGGTCCGCGCATCCACGGGCTGACGGCATCGAAGGCCGAACTGGACGAGGTGGTGGAGAGTAGCCTGAGGAAGGCCGCCCTCTGGAACGAGGTGAAGGACAGGCTGGGTGCGCCCGGCACCGGGCTTTCGGGCGGCCAGCAGCAGCGGCTGTGCATCGCGCGGGCCGTGGCGACCAGCCCCGAGGTGCTGCTGATGGACGAACCCTGTTCGGCCCTGGACCCGATCGCCACGGCGCAGGTCGAGGAACTGATCGACGAGCTGCGGGCGAATTTCAGCGTGGTGATCGTGACCCATTCCATGCAGCAGGCGGCGCGGGTCAGCCAGAAGACCGCCTTCTTCCACCTGGGCAACCTGGTCGAATACGGCGACACGCCCGAGATATTCACCAGCCCGCAGGACCCGCGGACGGAATCCTACATTTCCGGCCGGATCGGCTAAGGAGAGCGATGATGGAACAGCACATCCTTTCGGCCTTCGACCGCGACCTTGAGGCGGTGCAGGCGCAGGTGATGAAGATGGGCGGGCTGGTCGAGAAGGCGCTTCTCGACGCGGCCGAGGCGCTGGAACGCCGCGACGAGGCGCTGGCCGAGCAGGTGCGCGCCGGCGATGCCGCGATCGACGCGCTGGAAGACCTGATCCAGAACGACTGCGCCCGCATCATCGCGTTGCGCGCGCCCAGGGCCACCGACCTGCGCACCGTCCTGACGGTGATGCGGATGGCGGCGGCCTTGGAACGGGCGGGCGACTATGCCAAGAACCTGGCCAAGCGGAGCCTGGTCTTGATGCAGATGTCGCCGGTGATCGGCGCGTCCGGCGCGGTGCGGCGGATGGCACGGACGGTGGTGCAGCAGCTTTCGGATGCGCTGGACAGCTATATCGCGCGCGACGTGCAGAAGGCGGTCGAGGTGCGGCGGCGCGACCAGGAGGTCGACCAGATGTACAACGCGCTGTTCCGCCAGTTCCTGACCTACATGCTGGAAGACCCGCGGACGATTTCCGCCTGCATGCACCTGCATTTCATCGCCAAGAACATCGAGCGCGCGGGCGACCATGCGACGGCGATCGCCGAGCAGGTGATCTATCTGGTCGAGGGCAAGCTGCCGCAGGACGAGCGGCCCAAGCTCGACAGCGTGGGCGATACGGCCGACTGAGAGGCAAGGCATGACCCAGGACAGCAGGCCCACCGTTCTACTGGTCGAGGACGAGCCCGCGCAGCGCGAGGTTCTGTCCTACAACCTTGATGCCGAAGGCTTCCGCGTCGTCCCCGCCGACAATGGCGAGGATGCGATGATGCTGGTCGAGGAAGAGGCGCCCGACATCATCATCCTGGACTGGATGATGCCGAGGCTGTCGGGGATCGAGGTCTGCCGCCGGCTGAAGATGCGGCCCGAGACGCGGACGATCCCGATCATCATGCTGTCGGCGCGGGCCGAGGAGGTGGACCGCATCCGCGGGCTTGAGACCGGGGCGGATGACTATGTGATCAAGCCCTATTCGGTGCTGGAACTGATGGCGCGCACGCGGGCGCAGCTGCGCCGGGTGCGGCCGTCGACTGCCGGCGTGGTGCTGGAATGGGGCGACATCCGGCTGGACCCCGAGACCCACCGCGTCTACCGCGCGGACAAGGTGCTGAAGCTGGGCCCGACCGAATTCCGCCTGCTGACCACGCTGATCGAAAAGCCGGGCCGGGTCTGGAGCCGCGAGCAGCTGCTTGACCGGGTCTGGGGCCGCGACATCTATGTCGACACGCGGACGGTCGACGTGCATGTCGGCCGGCTGAGGAAAAGCCTGATGCAGTTCGGCGGCGAGGATCCGGTGCGCACGGTGCGCGGCGCGGGCTACGCGCTGGGCTGATCGCGGCGCCGATGGCCGGCCGGGCATGCTGCCGCGCGCCCGCGACCGGCAGCGCTGCGGTCATTCGGCGCCTTCGGTGACAAGAAGGACCACCTCGCCCGCGCCTTCCAGCGTGCGGATGGCGGTGACGATCTGGTTCATCGCCGCCTCGGCATCCTTGTCGGCCACCTTGCCGCGGGTCGCCATATCCTCGCGCAGCGTCTGGGCAAGGCGCTGCGACATATGCGTCAGCAGGAACTCGGTCGCCGCATCGACGCCGTCGCGCCCCTGCGACCAGGCCATCGCCGTCACCACGGTCGCCTGTTCGGCGGCGCGGATGATCTTGGGCACATCGCGCGGGGCGATGCGCAGGGGGATATGCGCATAGGTGAAGATCGCGCGCCGGACTTCGGCGGCGAAACCGGCATCCTCTGCCTCAAGCCCGGTCAGCACATCGTCGCGGGTGGCCGAGGGCGAGACGTTCAGGATCGCACCGACCCGTTCGCCCGGCTGCCGGTCGAAGGCGCGCGGCGGCAGGCTGTCGATCTGGCCGAGGATCGACAGGCCGATGCGGCGCACCGTTTCGGGGTCGACGTTGCCGGTCATCGAGATGGCAAAGGCAATCCGCCGCGCCCGTTCGCCCGGCAGCCTGCCCAGAAGTTCGGCCGCGCGCGGCACCGGCAGTTTCGACAGGACGACGGCCGCCACCTCGACCGATTCGTCGGCCAGGACCGGCAGGATGCGGTCGGGCGGCAGCGTCACCAGCCGTTCCCACGGGTCGCCCTTGGCGCCGACGCCGGCCTTGCGGCGCAGCCGGCTGGCCGCGGTCTGAGAGATATGGCCGTCCATCACCTGCAGCGCCCCTTCCAGCCCGCCGGGGAAGGCGAGGCCGACCGATTCCACCGCGCCGGCGAATTCGCCAAGGACGGCATCCAGCGTGGCCCGGTCGACCAGCCGCATCGCCGCCATCTGTTCGGCCAGCGCCGACTGCATGTGTTCCGGCAACTGGCTGAGCGGCAGCGCCGCCCCTTCGCCCAGAAGGAACCGGACGATCACCGCCGCCTTCTCGCGCGCCGACAGCGCCCGCGGCGCCGGCCGCTGAGCAGACGCCACCTCGCGCCGGGCGGGGGCAATTCGGGCCAGGGGAAGGGCGTTCGCAGCCATGCCAACCTCATCGATTCTGTGAGGTCAGGCTGGCAGGGCTGCGTTAACAGCCGCTTTCCGGGCGTGTCACGAAGTCGGCGACAGGACGCAACGGCCCATCAGCGTATCCCAGACCTGCCCGTCGGCGCAGGTCGAGGCGGTGATCTCGGACATGCCCTTGTCGCGGCAGCCCTGCGCCAGCGCCAGGCCGGGCGCCAGCGCGAGGGCCAGCACGGCGAGTGTGATCCTTGTCTTCATCCGGGCCTCCGTTCGGGTTCGGGTTCAGAAACTGTAGGTCAGGCCGGTCGCGATGGCCGAGGCGAGCGCGACCTCGGCCCAGCTGCCGGTGCCGCCCGCATCGCGGATCGCCGCCAGATGGGAGCGCGCCGCGTCGATCTCGTCCATCTCGACCAGCAACTGGCCGTAATAGCTGTGCGCAAGGATATTGCCGGGGTTCACCGCCAGCGCGGCCTCATAGGCGGCAATGCCCGCCTCGACCTGTCCGGTCTTGCGCAGCAGGAAGCCGCGGTAGGTCAGCACGCGGTCGGTCTCGCCCTCGGTCATCGCGGCAAGGACGCGCAGCGCATCCTGATGCCGGCCCGCCCAGGCCAGTTCGCGTACGGCGCCAAACCGGGTGTCGTCATCCAGCCGCGAATCCGCCGGTTCGACGCAGGTCCTTGTCTTGTCGTCGAAGACCAGGCCTTCGGCGCATTCGGTGGTGGTTGCCGTTGGCGTCGGCGGCGCGCTGTCGTCGGAACCGACCGCATGGGCGGCAAGGGGCAGCGTCGCGACAAGAAGGGCGGGCAGCAGGCGCATGGCATACCTCCGGTTCCGGCCAGTCTAGCACGAAATCCTGCGTTCGGGATGCAGGAATTGGTGATCGCCGGCGCCGGCGCCGTCCGGCAATGAAAAGGGGCGGCCGCGACGGCCGCCCCGACGGTCATCTGCCGGCACCGCTCAGCGGTGGTGCAGGTCGGTGTAGTTACGCTTCTTTTCGCCGATATAAAGCTGGCGCGGCCGGCCGATCTTCTGGTTCTTGTCGGCGATCATCTCTTTCCACTGGCTGATCCAGCCCACGGTGCGCGAGATCGCGAAGATCGGCGTGAACATCGAGGTGGGGAAGCCCATCGCCTCGAGAATGATGCCCGAGTAGAAATCGACGTTTGGATAGAGCTTCTTGGAGACGAAATATTCGTCCTCGAGCGCGATCCGTTCCAGTTCCTTGGCCACCTGCAAGAGCGGGTTGTTGTGGATGCCCAGAAGTTCAAGCACCTCGTCCGCCGATTCCTTCATCACCTTGGCGCGGGGGTCGAAGTTCTTGTAGACCCGGTGGCCGAAGCCCATCAGCCGGAAGCCCGAGTTCTTGTCCTTGGCCTTGGCGATGAATTCGGGGATGCGGTCGACGGTGCCGATCTCGCGCAGCATTTCAAGGCAGGCCTGGTTGGCGCCGCCGTGGGCGGGCCCCCAGAGGCAGGCAATGCCCGCGGCGATGCAGGCAAAGGGGTTCGCGCCCGACGATCCGGCAAGGCGCACCGTCGAGGTCGATGCGTTCTGTTCATGGTCCGCATGCAGCATCATGATGCGGTCCATCGCCTTTTCCAGAATGGGCGAGACCACGTAATCCTCGGCCGGGACGGCGAAACACATGTTCAGGAAGTTGCCGGCATAGCTGAGGCTGTTCTTCGGATAGACGAAGGGTTGGCCGACCGAATACTTGTAGGCCATGGCGGCGATGGTCGGCAGCTTGGCGATCATGCGGATCGCCGCGACCTCGCGCTGCCAGGGATCGTTGATGTCGGTCGAGTCGTGGTAGAAGGCCGCCATCGCGCCGACCACGCCCACCATCGTTGCCATCGGATGCGCGTCACGGCGGAAGCCGCGGAAGAAATAGTGCATCTGTTCATGCACCATCGTGTGCCGCGTCACCCGCTGGGTGAAATCGGCCAGCTGGCCCGCGTTCGGCAGTTCCCCGTAAAGCAGCAGGTAGCAGCATTCGATATGGCTGGACTTCTCGGCCAGCTGCTCGATCGGGTAGCCGCGATAAAGCAGTTCGCCCAGGTCGCCGTCGATATAGGTGATGGTCGATTCGCAGGATGCGGTCGAGGTGAAGCCGGGGTCGTAGGTGAAGACGTCGGCCGCCGCGTAAAGCTTGCGGATGTCGATGACATCCGGTCCGGCGGTGGGCGAAAGGACCGGCAGGTCATAGCTCTTGCCGTCAAGCGTGACTGTGGCTGTGCGTTCGGACATTCCCTTATCCCCGTTCAGGGCCGGTCGTCGACAGCGCGACCGGCCGATGGCCAATTCTCCACCCCCGAGCGGGGCGTTCCAAGGCCGCGGGGACGCGGACGCGGGATCAGGCCGCGGCGTCCGTAAGCCTTGCGATCGTCTCATCCCGACCGATGGCAAGCATCATGTCGAAGACCGAAGGCGTCACGCTGCGGCCCGCGATTGCGGCGCGCAGCGGGGCCGCGAGCTTGCCGAATCCGATGCCGTTCTCAGCGGCGACATCGCTCAGGATGGTCTCGAGCGAGTCCTTCGTCCAGCTAGCATTTCGCAGTCGCGGCGTCAATGAGGACAGTATACCACGGGATACCGTATCCAGCGCAGCCGCCGCCTTGTCGTCGGGAACGATCGGCCGGGATGCCAGCGCAAACCGCGCCTTTTCAATCAGTTCCGGGAAGGACTTCGCGCGTTCCTTCAGAACCGGCATCGCCCGCAGCAGCAGTGTCGCCTGCGCCTCTGTCAGCGCATCCTGGCCGCTGGCGGCAAGAAACCCCTGCAGTTCATGCAGCAGCGCGGCGTCGGGGGCCATGGCGATGTGGTGGCCCGAGGTGTTTTCCAGCTTCTTGAAATCAAGCCGGGCCGGCGCGCGGCCGATGCCGGCAAGATCGAAGACTTCCGTCGCCTCTTCCGAGGTGAAAATCTCCATGTCGCCATGCGCCCAGCCAAGCCGCGTCAGGTAGTTGCGCATGCCCGAGGCCGGGTAGCCCATGGCCTGATACTCCTCCAGCCCGGTCGCACCGTGGCGCTTCGACAGTTTCTTGCCATCGGGACCGTGAATAAGCGGTATATGCGCCCAGACCGGCACCGCCCAGCCCATCGCGTCATAGACCATCTGCTGCCGCGCGGCATTGTTCAGATGGTCGTCGCCGCGGATGACATGGGTCACGCCCATGTCGTGATCGTCGACCACCACCGCCAGCATGTAGACCGGCGTGCCGTCCGAGCGCAGGACGATCATGTCATCCAGCGTCTCGTTCCGGATGGTCACGTCGCCCTGGACCTGATCGCGGATCACCGTCTCGCCGCTGCGGGGCGCGCGCATGCGGATGACGTAGGGCGCGTCGGGATATGTGGCCGGGTCGGCGTCGCGCCAGGGGGAAAGGAACACCGGGTAGCTGACGCCGCGGGCCTTCTCTGCCTCCTTGAAGGCGGCGATCTCCTCGGCGGTGGCGAAGCATTTGTAGGCGGTGCCGCGGGCCAGCATCGCATGCGCCACCTCGGCGTGGCGGTCCTTCCGGGCGAACTGGCTGACGACATCGCCGTCCCAGTCGAGGCCAAGCCAGGCCAGACCCTTCAGGATCGCGGCCGCGGCTTCCGGGGTGGAGCGTTCGCGGTCGGTATCCTCGATCCTGAGCAGGAACCGGCCGCCGCGGCCGCGGGCGTAAAGCCAGTTGAACAGCGCCGTCCTGGCCCCGCCGATATGCAGATAGCCCGTGGGCGAAGGGGCGAACCGGGTGACGACTTCGGCGGACATCGGCGGCGTTAACCTTTCGGAAACCAGGATCGGGCGAGGATCGGCGCGCCTCGCGGCGGTCGGGACGGCGGTCGGGACGCGGGCATTTAGACGGCTCGGGCAGGGAAGGGCAAGGTGTCGGGCATCGCGGTCGGCAGGGGCGAAGGCGCGGTGGCGCTGGTGCTGGCGCCGCTTGGCGCGCTGGCGGCGGCGCGCGGGCGGCTGTTCCCGCTGGCGGCCGTCGCCATCGGCGCGGGCGTCGGCCTGTGGTTCCTCTGGCCGCAGGAGCCCGGGCTGCGGGCCCATGCCGGCGCGGGGGGGCTGGCAGTGCTGGGCGCGCTGGTCCTGCTGCGCGCTCCCGAACTGGCCCGTCCGGCAGGCGGGCTGCTGCTGGCGCTGGCCGCGGGGTTCCTGGCCGCGGGGCTGCGGGCGCAACTGGTGGCCGGGCCGATGCTGGAACACCGCTACTACGGCCCGGTCGAGGGCCGGGTGGTGGAGATCGACCGTTCATCGTCGGATGCGCTGCGCATCACCCTTGACCGCGTGGTGCTTGAGGATATGGCGCCCTCCGCGCGGCCCCAGCGGGTGCGGGTCGCGCTGCACGGCGATCTGGCGCTGCACGATCCCGCGCCGGGCGAGACGGTGATCCTGACCGCGCATCTGGCAGCGCCCGAGGGCGCGGTGGAACCGGGCGGCTTCGACTTCCGCCGGATGGCGTTCTTCGACGGGCTGGGGGCTGTCGGCTACACCCGCAGCCCCGTCCTGCTGCTGGAACCTGCCGGGCGGGGCGAGGAATGGATCGGCCGGCTGCGGGTCTGGCTGGCATCGGGGATGCGCGATGCCATTCCCGGCGACGCCGGGGCCTTCGCCGCCGGCGCCATGACCGGCGACCGTTCGGGCATCAGCCGCGACACGGTCGAGGCGCTGCGGGATTCGTCGCTGGCGCATATCCTGGCGATTTCGGGGATGAACCTTGCCTTCCTGACCGGCTTTGTCTTCGCGCTTCTGCGCACGGCGATTGCGGCGGTGCCGCCCCTGGCGGTGCGGCTGAACGGCAAGAAGGTGGCGGCCGGCGTGTCGTTCTTCGTGGCGCTTTTCTACCTGATGCTCTCCGGTTCCAACGTCGCGACGGAACGGGCCTTCGTCATGGTCACGGTGATGCTGGGCGCGGTCCTGCTGGACCGCAGGGCGATCACCCTGCGCTCGGCGGCCGTCGCCGGGGCGATCCTGATGCTGTGGAAGCCAGAGACGCTGCTGGAGCCGGGCTTCCAGATGTCGATGGCGGCGACGGTGGCGCTGATCGCCGGGTTCCGGGCGCTGGATCACCGGGTGGCGCTGGGGCGCTGGCCGCGCTGGACGGTTCCGGTCTTCACCCTGGTCGTCAGTTCGGCGATCGGCGGTCTGGCGACGGCGCCCTATGCGGCGGCGCATTTCAACCGCTTCGCCGATCTTGGCTTTGTCGCCAACCTACTGACCGTGCCGGTGATGGGGGTGATCGTCATGCCGATGGGCGCGCTGGCGGCGATCCTTGCGCCGATAGGCCTTGCCGGGCTGCCGCTCTGGATCATGGGGCTGGGCTGCGACTGGATATTGTTCGTCGCGCACCGGGTGGCGGCAATCGAGGGGGCGGTGACGGCGATTCCGGCGCCCGGGCCCTGGGTGCTGCCGCTGCTGTCGCTGGGGGCCCTGTGGCTTATCCTGTGGCCGGGCCGGGCGCGCTGGGCGGGGATCGCACCGGCGGCGCTGGCGCTGGCGCTCTGGCCCGCGGCGGAACGGCCGGGGCTGATCATCGCCGGCGACGGCCGGCTGGTCGGCCTGATGGGGCCGGAGGGGCGGGCGCTGTCGGCATCCAGCGGCGGCGGCTTCGCGGCGGAGAATTGGCTTGAGAATGACGGCGACCTTGCGACGCAAGAGGTGGCGGCGGCGCGGCCGGGGTTCACCGGGCCGAAAGGCGCGCGGGCCTTCGTCTTCGCCGGGCTGCGCTGGGTGGCGCTTTCGGGCAAGGGTGCCGAGGACCGGCTGGCCGCGGCCTGCGCGGACGCCGATCTGGTGGTGCTGGCGGCGCGGGCGGAGGCGGTGCCGCCGGGTTGCCATGTGATCGACCAGCGCGTGCTTGCCGAAACCGGCCCGCTGGCGCTGCATGCGACGGCGACGGGGATCGAGGTCCGGGCGGCGCGGTCGGGCGGCAGGGTCTGGTCCGGCCCGCCGATGGATGCAGCGGTCCTTGCCGGCATCCTGCCCGGAACGGCGGGTCTTCCGGCCGTCCCCGGCAGGCCGGCCGAGGGGAATCCGCCGCCGTCAGCCGCCCCGCAGGGCGCGGATCAGTAGCTGCGGATCAGCCCGACCAGCCGGCCCTGCACCTTGACCAGATGGTCGGGGAAGACGCGGGTTTCATAGGCGGGGTTCGCGGCTTCCAGCGCGATCATGTTGCCGCGGCGGCGGAAGCGCTTCAGCGTTGCCTCATGGTCCTCGACCAGGGCGACCACGATGTCGCCGTTCTCGGCCGTGGTCTGTTCGCGGATCACCACGATGTCGCCGTCGTTGATCCCGGCCTCGATCATGGAATCGCCCTTCACCTCAAGCGCATAGTGGTTGCCGCGCCCGGCGAGCATCGACCCCGGCACCGCGACGTGATGCGAAACCTCGGAAATCGCCTCGATCGGGACGCCGGCGGCGATGCGGCCCATCACCGGCAGTTCAAGCGCATGGACGGATTGCAGCGGGATCGCGTCCTTTGGCCGGTCGGGCCGGTCGCCGGGGATGACGCGCGGGGTGAAGCCGGGGGCCTGTGCTGCGGCCTGGGCCGCGGCCTTTTCCATCGCCTCGGGCAGCTTGATGATTTCCAGCGCGCGGGCGCGGTGGGCCAGGCGGCGGATGAAGCCGCGTTCCTCCAGCGCGGTGATCAGCCGGTGGATGCCGGATTTCGACCGCAGATCAAGCGCCTCCTTCATCTCGTCGAAGGACGGGGGAACGCCGTCCGCTTCCGTCCGGGCCTTGATGAAGGTCAGAAGTTCCAGCTGCTTGCGCGTCAACATTGCCACACCCCCGGGCCAATCGTTAACACAATGTTCTGCCCGTGTTCCCTTTTTGTGTCAAGACTTTTGGCGGCAGCCTGTGGACAAGTCGGTCAGAGCGGCAGGTAGGGCACCGTTTCGCCCGCGTGGCGGGCCGCGTCGCCGGCGGGGCGGATCAGCAGCGCGTCGGCCTCGGTCAGGATCGACAGAAGGGCGCTGTCCTGCCGGTCGAACGGGGTGATGGCGCCGCCGGCCAGACGGGCGCGCATGTAGTGGACGCGCGGGCCGTTCGCCGCCAGATCGGCGCCAAGGGTTGCGGTCAGCGGCCGGGGAAGGGGGGCGGCGTCGCCCTGCAGCGCGCGCAGCAGCGGCACGAGGAAAAGGCGCGCCGTCACCAGCGCCGAGACAGGGTTGCCGGGCAGCCCAAGCAGCACCGCGGCGCCCATGCGCCCGGCCATCAGCGGCTTGCCCGGCCGCATGGCAACCTTCCAGAACGCCGGATCAAGCCCGAGGTCGAGGGCGACCCTGCCGACAAGGTCATGGTCGCCGACCGAGGCGCCGCCGATGGTCAGGATCACATCGGCCCCTTCGGCCAGGGCGAAGACGGTGCGCAGGCCGGCCTCGCTGTCGCGGGCGATCGGCAGCAGGCGCACCACCGCCCCCTCGGCCTCGGCCATGGCGGCAAGGGCGAAGCCGTTCGAGGCGGTGATCTGGTCGGGCCGGGCGGGTTCGCCGGGCATGACGAGTTCGTCGCCCGTCGCCATGATCGCGACCACCGGGCGGCGGGCGACCGGCAGGTCGGCGTGGTCCATTGCGGCCAGCAGGGCAAGATCGGCCGGGCGCAGGCGGCGGGGGCCGAGCGTGGCCCCGGACGGGAAATCCTGCCCGCGCCGGCGGATGTTCGTCTGGGCGTCGGCCGCGGTCAGGGTGATGCGGTTGCCGTCGCGTGCGACATCTTCCTGGATGATGACGCGGGTCGCGCCTTCGGGGACCGGGGCGCCGGTGAAGATGCGCACCGCCTCACCCACACCCACGCGGCCGGCGAAGGCATGGCCGGCGCCGGATTCGCCAATCAGGGTGAAGCTGTCGCCGGCAACCGGATCGCCCGCGACCGCATAGCCGTCCATGGCCGAGGCGTCGAAGGGCGGCTGGTCGCGGCGGGCGGCCACCGGCCGGGCAAGATAGCGCCCGGCGGCCTGCCGCAGCGGCACGGTTTCCGCCGGCAGCACCGTCGCCAGCGCCAGAAGCCGCGCCGTCGCCTCCTCGACCGGAATCACGGTGCGGCCCGGTAGTTGCCGGATTTGCCGCCATCCTTGGCCAGAAGCCGTATCCCCTCGATCCGCATGGACTTTTCGACGGCTTTCAGCATGTCGTAGACCGTCAGGCAGGCGACCGAGACGGCGGTCAGCGCCTCCATCTCGACCCCGGTCCGCCCGGTGGTGCGGACCGTCGCTTGAACCCGGATGCGGCCCGCCGCGGGCTCGGCCGTCAGGTCGAGCGCGACCTTTGACAGCGGCAGCGGATGGCAGAGCGGGATCAGCGTCGCCGTCTGCTTCGCCGCCATGATGCCGGCGAGGCGCGCCACGGCAAGGACATCGCCCTTTTCGGCCCGGCCCGCGGTCACCAGCTCCAGCGTGGCGGGGGCAAGGTGGACGAAACCCTCGGCCGTGGCGGTGCGCTCGGTCGCATCCTTGCCGGTGACGTCGACCATATGGGCCTGGCCTCGGTCGTCGAAATGGCTGAGCCCGGTCATACGCCCCCCTCTGCCGTCAGCGGCCGGGCGAGGATGCTGCGGGTGGCGGCGGCGACATCCTGCTGCCGCATCAGGCTTTCGCCGATCAGGAAGCAGCGCGCGCCGAAACGGGCAAGGTCGGCCAGATCCTCGGCGGTGTGCAGGCCGCTTTCGGCGACGATCAGCCGGTCCTCATGCACCAGCCGGGCAAGGCGCCGGGTCGTGTCGAGGCTGACCTCGAACGTGTGGAGATTGCGGTTGTTGATGCCGATCAGCGGCGATTTCAGCAGCTGGGCGCGGTCGAGTTCCGCCTCGTCATGCACCTCGATCAGCACGTCCATGCCCCAGTGCAGGGCGGCCGCCTCAAGCTCGGCCGCCTGTTCGTCGGAAAGCGAGGCCATGATCAGCAGGATGCAGTCGGCGGCAAGGGCGCGCGCCTCGGCCACCTGCCAGGGGTCATAGAGGAAATCCTTGCGCAGGCAGGGAAGGGCGGTCGCGTCATGGGCCTGGGTCAGGAATTCGTCGGCGCCCTGGAAGCTTGGCCCGTCGGTCAGCACGGAAAGGCAGGTGGCGCCGCCTTCCTCATAGGCGCGGGCGAGCGCCGGCGGATCGAAATCGGCGCGGATCAGGCCCTTCGATGGGCTGGCCTTCTTGATCTCGGCAATCAGCCCGTAGCCGGTGGCGGCGGCGGCCTGCAGGGCGCTGGCGAAGCCGCGCGGCGGGGCGGCGGCGCGGGCGGCCTCTTCCACCTCGGCCAGCGGGCGGGCGGCCTTGCGGGCCGCCACCTCTTCAAGCTTGTAGGCGCGGATACGGTCGAGAATGGTGGTCATCGGCGTCTCCTCGGCCCGGCGCCGCCGGGGGTTTCACACCCCCGGACCCCCGTGGGATATTTGCAGACAGAAGATCGGGGCCGGGCCCCGGCGTTCGAAGTAGCGGACGGGCGGACGGAAGGGAAGCGTCAGCGCGCCCATTCTACCGGCGGCTGGCCCCGGGCGGCAAGCCAGCGGTTCACCGCCGAGAACGGGCGCGAGCCGAGAAAGCCGCGATGCGCCGAGAGGGGTGAGGGATGCGGGCTTTCGAGGAAAAGGTGGCCGGCGCGGGGCAAGGCGGCCGCGAGTTTCTGCGCCGGCGCCCCCCAGAGAAGGAAGGCGCGCGGGCCATCGGCGGCGGTGGCGGCAAGGACATCGCGGGCGAGCGCGTCCCAGCCAAGGTGCTTGTGGCCCATCGGGCGGCCGACCGGCACCGAAAGCGCGGTGTTGAGGAGGAGGACCCCCTGTTCGGCCCAGGGCGCAAGGTCGCCGTCGGGCTTGGGCTGGCCGGTATCGGCGGCAAGTTCGGCGAGGATGTTCCGGAGGCTGTCGCGCGGCCGTTCGCCGGGCGGGAAGGCGAAGGCAAGGCCGGTGGCCCGGCCCGGCGTGTGGTAGGGATCCTGGCCGAGGATGACGACGCGGACCTTGTCGCGCGGCGTCAGGGCCAGGGCGCGGAACAGGTTTTCCGGCGCCGGCTGCCAGCCGGCTTCGGCGGCAAGGCGGGCGCGAAGGGCGGGCCAGCGCTCGCGGAAGAAGGGCAGGCCCGCCCAGGACGGGGGCGGGTCGGGCAGGTCAGCCATTGGTGATGCGGACAAGCGCCTGCAGCTTTTCCCTGGCCGCACCACTGTCAAGCGAGGTGCGGGCGATTTCCGCGCCGTCCTTCAGGTTACCCGCCCGCCCGGCCACGACCAGGGCCGCGGCGGCGTTCAGGAGGACCGCATCGCGATAGGCGCCGGTTTCGCCGTCGAGAAGGGCGCGGAAGGCGGCGGCATTCTCGGCCGGCGTGCCGCCGAGGATCGCCTCGAACGGATGGGCGGGCAGGCCCGCATCTTCCGGGTGGATGTCGAATTCGCGCACCGCGCCGTTTTCCAGCGCGGCGACGCGGGTCGGCAGCGCGATCGACACTTCGTCGGTGCCGTCGCCGCCATGGACGAGCCAGGCCTTTTCCGAGCCGAGCGCCAGCAGGGTTTCGGCCATCGGCCGGACCAGCCGGGCCGAGAAGGTGCCGGTCAGCTGCCGCCTGACCCCGGCGGGGTTGGTGAGCGGGCCGAGGATGTTGAAGATCGTCCGCGTGCCCAGTTCGGCGCGGACCGGGCCGACATGGCGCATCGCCGGATGGTGCATCGGCGCCATCATGAAGCCGATGCCGGCCCCGGCAAGGCAGGTCTCGACGACATCCGGCCCGACCATGACATTCAGGCCCAGTTCCGTCAGCGCATCCGCCGCGCCGGATTTGGACGAAAGGTTGCGGTTGCCGTGCTTGGCGACCGGCACGCCGGCTCCGGCGACGACGAAGGCGGTGGCGGTCGAGATGTTGAGCGTGCCCTTGCCGTCGCCCCCGGTGCCGACGATGTCCATCGCCCCTTCGGGCGCCCGGACGGCCAGGCATTTCGACCGCATCACCCGGGCGGCGGCGGCGTATTCCTCGACCGTCTCGCCGCGGGTGCGCAAAGCCATCAGGAAACCGCCCGTCTGCGCCGGCGTCCCCTCACCCTCGAACAGCGCGGTGAAGGCGGTTTCGGCCTCGTCCCGGGTCAGCGGGCGTTCGGCCGCGGTGCCGATCAGGGGTTTCAGCCTGTCGGTCATGCGGGAACCGCGACGCGGGCGGCGTCAAGGAAGTTGCGCAACAGCCGGTGGCCGTGTTCCGAGGCGATGCTTTCGGGGTGGAACTGCACGCCCTCGACCAGTTTCTCGCGGTGGCGCAGGCCCATGATCGTGCCGTCTTCCAGCCAGCCGGTCACTTCCAGGCTGGCGGGCAGGCTGGCGCGGTCGACGATCAGCGAATGGTAGCGGGTGGCAAGGAAGGGCGAGGGCAGGCCGGCAAAGACGCCGGCGCCGGTGTGGTGGACGGTGCCCATCTTGCCATGCACGATCTCGTGGCAGCGGACGACCTTGCCGCCGAACGCCTCGCCGATCGTCTGATGGCCAAGGCAGACGCCCAGAAGCGGCACCCCCGCCTCGGCCGCGGCGCGGGTCAGCGGGATGCAGATGCCGGCCTGTGCCGGGTCGCAGGGGCCGGGCGAGAGGACGATCGCCTCGGGGCGCATGGCCAGCGCGTCCTGCACTTCCAGCGCGTCATTCCTGCGGACGACGACATCGGCGCCCAGTTCGCCCAGGTAATGGACGAGGTTCCAGGTAAAGCTGTCGTAGTTGTCGATCAGAAGCAGCATCTTGCTTGGCCTTGCCGGAAAGGGGATGAAGGGCGGCGCGTGACGCGCTATACATGGTCCCGGTCCTGCGGCAAGGTCAAGGCCGGGCGGCGGCGTCCGGTGCGGCGCCGGGCCGATGGTGAAGCGGGAGCGAACCCGCAACGGGCCGACGCGCGAACGCGGCGGGAATGAACGGGGCAGGCTAGGACGGAGGCGGATGTGATCGGCAGGTTCCTTCTGGGGTCGGGACTTGGTGCGCTGGTGGGGACGGGGCTCTTGGCGCTGGCCTCGATCGTGGCGCCCGGGCCGGACCCGCGCGCGCTGGAGCGCCTGCTGTCGCCGGGGCAGGGCGAAGGGACGGGCGGGACGCCCCCCGCCGCCGATCCTGCGCCCGAGGCAGCGGCCGAACCCGCGCCGGCGGTCGAGGCCGCCCCTGCGGAGGCTGCGCCCGATGCAGCGCCGGCGACCGCGGACCCCGGCCCGGACGAACCTGCGCCTGTCGAGGCCGCGCCCGCCGAATCCGCGTCGGACGAACCGGCGACGGAAACCGCCCCCGAACCCGCCCCCGTTGCGCCTGCACCGGCCGCAGAACCTGCGCCCGCGGCCAATCCGGCCCCGGATGTCGCCCCCGCCGAACCCGTCGCGCCCGAAGCCGAGGCCGCGCCTTCGGAAACGGACGGCCAGGACGGGGCGGCGGCGCCGGATGCCGCGACCGGCGTCGCCCCGGCCGAAGACGCGCCGGCCCTGGCGACCGAATCCGCCGCCGATCCTGCGCCGGAGGTTCCCGCCGCGCCCGAAGCCGCGCCGCCCCCTGCCGTTGCCGCGGCGCCTGATGCATTGCCCGCCGCGGACGGGACGGCAACCGACGACACCAGCCTGACCGCCGAAGCCGCGCCTGACGCGGCCGCCACGCCGGACGGGCCTTTGCTGTCCGGTTCCGACACAGCGCCCGAGGTTGCGGCGGCCGCGCCGGCGCCTGCCCCGGTGGCCGCGCCGCCGGTCCCCGCCGCGCCGGCGCTTCCCGCCCCGGTCGAGCCGACGGTCGAGGTGCCGGTGGCCGACAGCGCCCCCGGCCAGCCGGCCGACGCCGCCCTTCCCCCGACCGCCGCGCCCGAGCCGGCGCCGGTCGCCGACGCGCCCGCGCCGCCGCCGCTGACCCCCGAGGAAGAGGAGCTGCTGGCGCGGATCACCGAAGAGGGCGCCGAGGCCCCGCCGGTTGCGGACGCGCCCGCGCCGCCGCCGCTGACGCCCGAGGAAGAGGCGCTTCTGGCGCGGATCGCCGAGGAAGGCCCGGATGCCGTGCTTCCGCCGGAAGCCGCGCCGGCGCCCGAGATCGCGCCGGAACCCGCGGAGGATGCTGCCCGCATCGAACTGGGCGAGGAATCCTCGACCCTGCCGTCGGCCCCGGCGCTGGACGAGAAGATTGCCGGCATCACCACCGACCGGCTGCCGCGGATCGGCGACGACGCACCGGCCGAGACGCCGGCAGACGAGGCCGCGGCCGCCGATGCCGGTGCGCTGGTCGACGACCGGCCCATCGTCCGCAATGCCCGCGCCTTCGAGAACCCCGACGCGCGGCCGCGGTTCAGCGTGATCCTTGTCGATACCGGCGAGGCCGATCTTGACCGCGCGGCGCTGGCGGGCCTGCCGTTCCCGGTCAGCTTCGCGATCGACCCGCTGGCGGATGGCGCGGCCGACCGGGCGGCGATCTATCGCGCCGCCGGGCAGGAGGTCATCCTGCTGGCGACCGGGCTGCCCAGGGGCGCCTCTGCCGCGGATGTCGAGGTCGCCTTCCAGGCGATGCTGCGCGACCTGCCGGTCGCCGTGGCGGTGATGGACCCGCCGGACCATGCTTTCCAGGGCGACCGGATGCTTTCGGCGCTGGTCGTGCCGGTGGTGGGGGCCAGCGGCCTGGGCCTGGTGACCTGGGATCAGGGGCTGAACGCCGCCGACCAGGTGGCCCGGCGCGAGGGCGTGCCCGCCGCCGCGGCCTACCGCAGCCTTGATGCCGAGGGCGAGGATGGCGAGGTGATCCACCGCTACCTTGACCGCGCCGCCTTCAAGGCCGCGCAGGAGGGCGAGGTGACGGTTGTCGGCACCACCCGGCCCGAAACGGTGAAGGCGCTGGTGGAATGGGCGGTCGAGGGGCGGGCGGCCACGGTCGCCCTTGCGCCGGTGACCGCGGTCCTGCTGGCGGATTGAGCGGCCGGCCACAGCATCCGGCCCGGCGGGCGGTCAGGGATCGCCCGCCCTTGAACCCCCCGAAGCGGACAACTAAGACTCTGGCAACCTTCCGGCGGTAACGCTGCTCATCAACGAAAAGGCAGGCCAGATGCGCGATCCGATCGACACCTACATGAACACGCTTGTCCCGATGGTGGTCGAGCAGACGAGCCGCGGCGAACGCGCCTATGACATCTATTCGCGCCTGCTGAAGGAGCGGATCATCTTCCTGGCCGGCCCCGTCCACGACGGCATGTCCAGCCTGATCTGCGCGCAGCTCCTGTTCCTTGAGGCGGAAAATCCCTCGAAGGAAATCGCCATGTATATCAACAGCCCCGGTGGTGTGGTCACCTCGGGCCTGTCGATCTACGACACGATGCAATACATCAAGCCCAAGGTCTCGACCCTGGTCATCGGACAGGCGGCGTCGATGGGCTCGCTTCTCCTGACCGCGGGCGAGAAGGGGATGCGCTTCTCGCTGCCGAACAGCCGCGTCATGGTCCACCAGCCCTCGGGCGGCTACCAGGGCCAGGCGACTGACATCTGGATCCACGCGCAGGAAACGCTGAAGCTGAAGCGCCGGCTGAACGAAATCTACGTCCGCCACACCGGCCAGACCTATGAAACGGTCGAGGCGGCGCTTGAGCGGGACAATTTCATGTCGGCCGAGGATGCCAAGGCATGGGGCCTGATCGACGAAATCCTCGCCGACCGCGGCAAGGCCGACGACACGACGAAGTGACCGCTGCCGCCGCCGGCCGGGCCACCAGCCCCGGCCGCCGGCCGATTTGGCGTTGTGGAGCACCGGGCCTTGTCCTAGACTTCACAGGAGTATGACGGGCACACGACCCCGCAACAGGCGGGCAAGAGGGCGACGGATGGCTACGAATTCGGGCGACAGCAAGAACACGCTCTACTGCTCGTTCTGCGGGAAAAGCCAGCACGAGGTCAGGAAACTGATCGCCGGGCCGACCGTGTTCATCTGCGACGAATGCGTCGAGCTTTGCATGGACATCATCCGGGAGGAGACCAAGACCACCGGGCTGAAGTCCGGTGACGGCGTGCCGACCCCGCGTGAAATCTGCAAGGTGCTGGACGATTACGTGATCGGCCAGGACCACGCCAAGCGCGTCCTCTCGGTCGCGGTCCACAACCACTACAAGCGGCTGGCGCATTCGTCGAAGCAGGACGTGGAACTGGCGAAGTCGAACATCCTATTGATCGGCCCGACCGGCACCGGCAAGACGCTGCTGGCGCAGACGCTGGCGCGCATCCTCGACGTGCCCTTCACCATGGCCGACGCCACCACGCTGACCGAGGCCGGTTACGTGGGCGAGGATGTCGAGAACATCATCCTGAAACTCCTGCAGGCCAGCGAATACAACGTCGAACGGGCGCAGCGCGGCATCGTCTATATCGACGAGGTCGACAAGATCACCCGCAAGTCCGACAACCCCTCGATCACCCGCGACGTCTCGGGTGAGGGCGTGCAGCAGGCGCTTCTGAAGATCATGGAAGGCACGATCGCCAGCGTGCCGCCGCAGGGCGGCCGCAAGCATCCGCAGCAGGAATTCCTGCAGGTGGATACGACGAACATCCTGTTCATCTGCGGCGGCGCCTTCGCGGGTCTGGAAAAGATCATCGCACAGCGCGGCAAGGGTTCGGGGATCGGTTTCAAGGCCGATGTGAAGGATCCCGAAGCCCGCGGCGCGGGGGAGCTTTTCCGCGAGCTGGAACCCGAGGATCTGCTGAAATTCGGCCTGATCCCCGAATTCGTCGGCCGCCTTCCGGTCGTCGCGACGCTCGCCGATCTGGACGAGGCGGCGCTGGTGTCGATCCTGACCGAACCGAAGAACGCGCTGGTCAAGCAGTATCAGCGCCTGTTCGAGATCGAGGCGGTCAAGCTGACCTTCACGCCCGATGCGCTGGTCGCCATCGCCAAGCGCGCGATCAAGCGCAAGACCGGCGCGCGGGGCCTGCGGTCGATCATGGAAGACATCCTTCTCGACACGATGTTCGAACTGCCCGGCATGGGCAATGTCTCGGAAATCGTCGTCAACGACGAGGCGGTGAACAACGGGGCGAAACCCCTGCTGGTCCATACCGAGCCGAAGAAGAAGGAACCCGCGGCCGCCGGCTGACCGGCCGCGACGACCGTATCCGCAGCGCCGCCCCGTCCGGGCGGCGTTTCGCTTTCAGAAGGGCGCCGCCATGACCATCCGCCGCATCACCACCGGATCGACCTGGGAACCGAAGGTCGGCTATGCCCGCGCCGTGGTGGCGGGCGGCTGGGTCTTCGTCTCCGGCACTACCGGAACCGACCATGCGACCGGCGCCATCCCGGATTCCGTGACCGACCAGTGCGCGCTGGCGCTGCAGATCATCGGCGCCGCGCTCGCCACGGCCGGGGCCGGCTTCGCCGATGTCGTCCGCGTCCACTACATCCTGCCCGACCGGGCCGACTTCGAACCCTGCTGGCCGCTTCTCGCCGCCACCTTCGGGGCAAACCCGCCGGCGGCGACGATGATCGAGGCCGGACTGATCGACCCGCGCCACCGGATCGAGATCGAGGTGACGGCAGTTCTGCCGGGTTGAGGCGCCGCGCGACCGCCCCAGACCGGGCAAAGCCGCCTATCCGGCTTTCGCAAGGCTGGACCTTGGCGCCGCAATCGGCCATATCAGGCAGGACGAAACGGAGGCCGCCCCATGTATTTCCTCAAGCGCCTGCTTACCTGGTGGAACAGCCAGACGCTGAACACCCAGCTTTTCACCGCCCGCAACGGCGTGAAAGTGGGCGAGGACGATCAGGGCAACGTCTATTACCGATCCAGGGACGGCAAGCGCCGCTGGGTCATCTTCAACGGCGAGATGGAGGCGAGCCGCGTGCCCCCCGACTGGCACGGCTGGCTGCACCACACCTGGGATGAGGCGCCGACCGATGCGCCGCTGCCGCACAAGCCCTGGGAGAAGCCGCACAGTGAGAACCTGTCGGGCACCGAGCTTGCCTATGCGCCGCCCGGGTCGATCCGTCGGACCGAACCCGCGCCCCGGCGCGACTATGAGGCGTGGCAGCCGGAATGAGCCGCTTTGCCGCCGAGGTCGTGACCGGCGCGCTGGTGCTGGTGCTGGCCGCCGCTTTCGCGCTTTACGCCGCGCGCGGGGCCGGGCTGACCACGGGCGGCGGCACCTATCCCTTGACCGCCAGCTTCCGCTCGGTCGAGGGGATTTCGGCCGGGTCGGACGTGCGGCTGGCCGGCGTCAAGGTGGGCACGATCACCGACCTGCGGCTGAATGCCGAAACCTACATGGCCGATGCCACCATCGCGGTGGCCGAGGGCATCCTGTTGCCGACCGACAGCGCCATCCTGATTTCCTCCGAGGGGCTTCTCGGCGGCAATTTCGTCGAGATCGTCCCCGGCGGCGCGCTGGAGAATCTGGCGCCGGGCGACGAGATCGAGGATACGCAGGGCGCGGTCAGCCTGGTGACGCTCTTGATGAAATTCGTCGGCGCCGCCAGCGGCGACGAGGCGGCTGCCGGCGATGCCCCGGCCGGGGACGGTGGATGAAGGCCCTTCTGGCCCTGGTGCTGAGCGCTGCGCCCGCGCTGGCGCAGGGCTTCGCCGAGGCGCCGGGCGGCGTCATCCGCTGGCTGGACAAGCTGACCGGCGAGACCGGCGATGTCGAACTGCAGCGCGGGCAATCGGCCAGCAACGGCCGGCTGACCATCCAGCTGGACGGCTGCCTCTATCCGGCCGACAACCCCGCGGCCGAGGCGCAGGCCCACCTGACCATCCTCGATTCCAGCCGCGACGGCACGGTCTTTTCCGGCTGGATGCTGGCCTCGGCGCCGGCGCTGTCGGCGCTGGACCATCCGCGCTATGACGTCTGGGTGCTGCGCTGCGTGGTGCCGGGCTACACCCCGCCCGAGACCGTGCCGGAAGAGGGCGCGCCCGACGACGCCACGTCGGAAGGCGAGGGCGAGTAGCCTTCGGGAAGGAAGGTCGCCGCGCGCGGCAGCGCCGCGGCCAGCAGGCGGTGATACTGGCTGCGCGGCACCTCCACCCCGCCCAGCGAGGCCAGATGCGGCGTCAGGAACTGGGTGTCGAAGAGGACGAACCCGCCGGCGCGCAGCCGGTGGACGCACCAGGCCAGCGCCACCTTCGAGGCGTCCGTCGCGCGCGAGAACATGCTTTCGCCGAAGAACGCCCCGCCCAGGGTGATGCCGAAAATGCCGCCAACCAGCCGGTCGTCTTCCAGGATTTCCAGCGAATGCGCGAAGCCCATCTCGTGCAGGTCCAGGTAAAGGGCGAAGATGGCGGGGTTGATCCAGGTATCGTCGCGGTCGGCACAGGCCTGCACGACGCCGGCAAAATCGCCATTTGTTCGAATAGTGCAATTCCAGCGGCGGATTCGGCGCGACAGGCTGCGCGAAATGTGAAACCTCTCCAGCGGGATGATCCCCCGCCGGCGCGGGTCGACCCAGTGGAACCCCGGCGCGTCGCGGGTTTCGGCCATGGGAAAGATGCCCGCCGCATAGGCGCGCAGCAGCATTTCCGGGGTGATCTGGGTCAGGGGGATCGGGGCCACGGCGATGAACCTAGAGCCTGTCCGACAAAAGTGGAATCCGGTTTTGTCGAAAGACAGGCGGCCACTGTAGAGCTAGAGCCTGTCCGATGCTCCCATCTGCATCGGACAGGCTCTAGCACGGATGCCGCGCCGCGCATCGGGCCGTGTCGCCGCGGCGACGGCAGCGCGGACCGGGCCCGCGCCGCGGCAGCATCAGCCGAACTGCGCCGCCAGCCACTTTTCCAGCCAGTGAATGTTGTATTCGCCGTTCTGGATGTCCGGCTCGTTCAGGAGCGCGTCGAACAGCGGCACCGTCGTGTCGATCCCGTCGACCACCAGTTCCGACAGCGCCCGGTTCAGCCGGGCCAGCGCCTCGTTCCGGTCGCGGCCGTGGACGATCAGCTTGCCGATCAGACTGTCGTAATAGGGCGGGATCGCATAGCCGCCGTAAAGCGCCGAATCCATCCGCACGCCCAGGCCGCCCGGCGCGTGGAAGGTGCGCACCTTGCCGGGGCAGGGGGTGAAGTTCGGCAGTCTCTCGGCGTTGATCCGCACCTCGATCGCGTGGCCCTGCAGTTCCAGCTCGTCCTGGCGCAGCGACATCGGCAGGCCGGCGGCGACGCGGATCTGTTCGCGCACCAGATCGACGCCGAAGACGAATTCCGTCACCGGATGCTCGACCTGCAGGCGGGTGTTCATCTCGATGAAATAGAACTTGCCGTCCTCGTAGAGGAATTCGATCGTGCCGGCGCCGATATAGTCGATCTTCGCCACCGCATCGGCGCAGATCTTGCCGATCTCGGCCCGCATCTTGGGCGTGATCACCGGGCCCGGCGCTTCCTCGAACACCTTTTGGTGGCGGCGCTGCAGGCTGCAGTCGCGTTCGCCCAGATGCACCGCGCGGCCCTTGCCGTCGCCGAAGACCTGAATCTCGATATGGCGCGGCCGCTGCAGGTATTTCTCGATATAGACCTCGTCATTGCCGAAGGCGGCCTTGGCCTCGCTCCGCGCGGTGCGGAAGGCGATTTCCAGGTCGTCGGCGGATGTGGCGACCTTCATCCCGCGCCCGCCACCGCCGGCCGTGGCCTTGATGATGACGGGAAAGCCGATCTCCTCGGCCACCTTCAGCGCGGTCTCGAAGTCGGGGACGCCGCCGTCGGACCCGGGCACGCAGGGAATGCCCAGCGACCTTGCGGTTTCCTTGGCGGTGATCTTGTCGCCCATGATGCGGATATGTTCGGCCGACGGGCCGATGAAGGTGATCCCGTGGTCTTCCAGCGCCTGGGCGAAGCTGGCGTTTTCCGACAGGAAGCCATAGCCCGGATGCACCGCCTGCGCGCCGGTGATCTCGCAGGCCGAGATGATGGCGGATTTCTTCAGGTAGCTTTCCGAAGACGGCGCCGGCCCGATGCAGACGCTTTCGTCGGCCAGCCGCACATGCATCGCGTCGGCATCGGCTGTGGAATGGACCGCGACCGACTTGATCCCCATTTCCCGGCAGGCGCGGATCACACGCAGCGCGATCTCGCCCCGGTTGGCGATCAGGATTTTCTCGAACATCGGGCTGTCCCCTTATTCGATGATCATCAGGGGGGCGCCGTATTCGACGGGAATGCCGTCATCGACAAGGATGCGCTTCACCGTGCCGGCCCGGGGCGAGGGGATGTGATTCATCGTCTTCATCGCCTCGATGATCAGCAGCGTCTGCCCCTCGGTCACCGCCGTGCCGACGCTGACGAAGGCGGCCGCCCCCGGTTCGGGCGAAAGATAGGCGGTGCCAACCATGGGCGAGGTGACGGCGCCCGGGTGCTGGCTTGGGTCTTCCGCCGGGGCGGCGGCGGCCGGGGCATGGGCGGCGACGGCGGCGGCCGGCGCGGGGCCGGGGGCATAGACGGGCGCGGGCGCGGCGATCACGGTGGCCTGCTTGACGACGCGCACCTCAAGACTGTCATCCTCGCCGTATTCGCGCTTCACCGCGATTTCCGTCAGCTCGTTCTTGTTGAGCAGCTCGGCCAGGGCCGAAATGAAGGCGACGTCCGCGTCGGGAGAGTTCTTGCTCATGCCATCCTCTGTTCTTCTTGTGCGTCACCGGGCCGGTCCGGCGCGGGTTGACCGCTTATAGGACAGGCCGCGTGGGGTGAAAAGCGCCCATTCCCCGTGCGCCGGCGCGAACCATGGCCCGGAAAGGCGGGTTGCGGGGCCCGGCAGAAAATTTACCGTTTGATAAAATATCAGCACTGTGAGACGCTTTTCCCAGGAAGCCAGAGCCAGGGAGGCCCGAGCCGACATGACGAACAGCCCGCTGACCCCGGGGGTCGTCCCGGGGCGTTTGCCCGCAGCCGACCTTGCCGCGAATTTCGCCGATCACGAGCCGCCCTTCGACATGCACGAGGCACGGGTGGCGGCGGACCGCTGCTACTTCTGCCACGATGCGCCCTGCATGACGGCCTGCCCGACGACGATCGACATTCCCCTGTTCATCCGCCAGATCGCCACCGGCACGCCCGAGGCGGCGGCGCGGACGATCTGGAACCAGAACATCCTTGGCGGCATCTGCGCCCGCGTCTGCCCGACCGAGACCCTGTGCGAAGAGGCCTGCGTGCGCGAGACGGCCGAGGGCAAGCCGGTCGAGATCGGGCGGCTGCAGCGCTATGCGACCGATGTCGCCATGGCGCATGGCCATCCGTTCACCCGCGCCCGCCCCACGGGAAAGAAGATCGCCGTGGTCGGCGCCGGGCCGGCGGGGCTGGCCTGCGCGCACCGGCTGGCGATGAAGGGCCATGATGTCGTGGTGATCGAGAAGCGGCCCAAGGCCGGCGGGCTGAACGAATACGGCATCGCCAGCTACAAGGCGACCGGCGGCTTTGCCCAGCGCGAGGTCGACTGGCTGCTCGGGATCGGCGGCATCGAGGTGCGGACCGGCGTCGCCCTTGGCCGCGACGTCACGCTGGATGCGCTGCGGGCCGATTATGACGCGGTCTTCCTTGGCATCGGCCTGCAGGGCGTGAACGCGCTGCGCGCCGAGGGCGAGGACAAGGACGGCGTCCGCAACGCCGTGGATTTCATCGCCGAACTGCGCCAGGCCGACGACAAGGGCGCGCTGCCGGTGGGCCGCGACGTGGTGGTGATCGGCGGCGGCATGACCGCGGTCGATGCGGCCGTGCAATCGAAGCTTCTGGGCGCCGAGAACGTGACCATCGTCTATCGCCGCGGGCAGGAGAAGATGTCGGCCAGCGGGCATGAACAGGACCACGCGCTGCAGGCGGGGGTGCGGATCATCCATCACGCCGCGCCGGTGCGCGTGCTGGGCAACGGCCATGTCGAGGCGGTGGAATTCGCCTATACCCAGGACGGCGAGCAGGGGCTGAAGCTTCTGGCCGAGACCTTCACCCTCAAGGCCGATCAGGTGTTCAAGGCCATCGGCCAGACCCTGACCGGCGTGCCGCAGGGCCTGCCGGCCACCGCGGGCAAGATCGACGCCTCGGGTCCGATGGCCGGCGTCTGGGCCGGCGGCGACTGCGCCCTGGGCGGCGAAGACCTGACCGTGACCGCGGTCGCCGAGGGGCGCGATGCCGCCGAGGCGATCCATCGCCACCTGACGGGCGCGTGATGGGCACGCTTTTCCCTTGCCGGATGCTGCAGCCGCATCCTATGCGGGGCGGGGCAAAGGACGCGCATGGACAGCTGGGTCGAACAGGTCATCGCCTTCATCGAGCGGAACCAGGCCTGGGCGCCCTGGATCATGCTGGTCTTTGCCGCGGCCGAGACCACGGCCTTCCTGTCGATCCTTGTGCCGTCGACCGCGATCATGGTCGCGGTGGGGGCGCTGGCGGCGACCGGGGCGCTGAACTTCACGACGCTCTGGATCGGCGCGTCCATCGGCGCGATGATCGGCTCCTTCGGCAGCTACTGGCTGGGCTGGCGCTACGGCGGCGCGATCCTGCAGATGAGGCCCCTGAACCAGCACCCCGACTGGGTGGAAAAGGCGCGGGCCGCCTTCACCCGCTGGGGGCCGGCCACCGTCTTCGGCGGCCATTTCGTCACCTTCCTGCGCCCGGTCGTCTTCATCATGGCCGGGATGAGCGGGATGCGACTTTTCCGCTTTGCCTTCTGGAACGTGATCGGCTGCCTGACCTGGGCCTGGGTCGTGCCCAAGTTCGGCGAGGTGGGCGGCCATGTCATCGGCTGGATCTGGGGCCTCTTCTCGGCCTGAACCCCGGCCCGACCCCGATCCGGGCGGCTGAACGCCCGGCCCCCTTCCCAAGACACCAGACGCCCGCGGCGGCGCCTCTCCAGGGAGTTTTCCATGGCTGACCTGACATCGGACTTCATCGGGATCAAATCGCCCAACCCGTTCTGGCTGGCCTCGGCCCCGCCGACGGACAAGAAATACAACGTCGAACGCGCGTTCGAGGCGGGCTGGGGCGGCGTCGTCTGGAAGACGCTGGGGTCCGAAGGGCCGCCGGTCGTCAACGTCAACGGCCCGCGCTACGGCGCGATCTGGGGGGCGGACCGCCGGCTTCTGGGCCTGAACAACATCGAACTGATCACCGACCGGCCGCTTGAGGTGAACCTGCAGGAGATCAAGGAGGTCAAGCGCAAGTGGAAGAACCGCGCCCTGGTGATCAGCCTGATGGTCCCCTGTGACGAGGAAAGCTGGAAGGACATCCTTTCCCGCATTGAGGATACCGAGGCCGACGCGGTGGAACTGAACTTCGGCTGCCCGCACGGGATGAGCGAGCGGGGCATGGGATCGGCCGTCGGGCAGGTGCCGGAATATATCGAGATGGTCACCCGCTGGGTGAAGAAGCACAGCCGGATGCCCTGCATCGTCAAGCTGACCCCCAACATCACCGACGTGAGGAAGCCGGCCGAGGCGGCCAGGCGCGGCGGGGCGGATGCGGTTTCCCTGATCAACACCATCAACTCGATCACCTCGGTCAACCTCGACAGCTTCTCGCCCGAGCCGATGATCGACGGCAAGGGCGCGCATGGCGGCTATTGCGGCCCGGCGGTGAAGCCGATCGCGCTGAACATGGTGGCCGAGATCGCCCGGTCGGCCGAGACCCGCGGCCTGCCGATCAGCGGCATCGGCGGCATCACCACCTGGCGCGACGCGGCCGAGTTCCTGGCGGTGGGCGCCGGCAACGTGCAGGTCTGCACCGCCGCCATGACCTACGGGTTCAAGGTCGTGCAGGAGATGGCCTCCGGCCTGTCGCAATATCTGGACGAAAAGGGCATGGCGCTGTCCGATCTGGTCGGCCGCGCGGTGCCGAACGTCACCGACTGGCAGTATCTGAACCTGAACTACGTGGCCAAGGCGAAGATCAGCCAGGCCGACTGCATCAAATGCGGCCGCTGCTATGCCGCCTGCGAGGACACCAGCCACCAGGCGATCCTGATGAAGCCCGGCCGCGTCTTCGAGGTGAACGACGCCGAATGCGTCGCCTGCAACCTGTGCGTCAACGTCTGCCCGGTGGAAAACTGCATCACCATGGAGACGATGCCGCTGGGCGCGGTCGACCCGCGGACCGGGCGCAAGGTCGGCAGCTACGCAAACTGGACCACGCATCCCAACAACCCGATGGCGGTGAAGGCGGCGGAATGAGGCGGATCGTCGTCGCCGGCGCCTCGCGAGGCCTCGGCGCGGCGGTGGCGGGGCGGTATGCGGCGGCGGGGGACGAGGTGATCTCGCTCTCGCGCGGGGCTGCGCCGCATGGCCGGTGGCTTCGCTGCGACCTTGCCGATCCGGCGCAGATCGCGGCGGCGGCCGCGGCGCTGGCGGGCAGGCTGGACGCGCTGATCTTCGTCGCCGGGATATGGGAAGAACGGGCCTTCGCGCCCGACTACAGCCTTGCGCATTCATCCGCGGAAGAGATTTCCCGAATCCTCGCGGTGAACCTTCGGGCGCCCGTCCTGCTGGCCCAGGCCCTGCTCGGGCAGTTGCGCGGCGGCAGGATCATTCTTGTCGGCTCGACCAGCGGGCTTGACCATATCGGGACGCCGGAAGTCGCCTACAACGCCTCGAAGGCCGGGCTGCGCGGGGCGGCGCAGGCGCTTTCCCACGCGCTGCGGAATGACGGGATAGCGGTATCCATCCTGAACCCGGGCGACATTGGCACCGATGAGGTGTTGGCGGCAAAGCGGGACGGGACGATGCGGGCCGAGGGCAGCCTGCCGATGGCGGACCTGCTGGCGACCATCGACTACCTGCTTGGCCTCTCGCCCGACGCCGCCTTCTGCGAGATCGACCTTCTGCCCCACCGCGGATGATCGCGCCCGCAGCGGCGGGCTGTCCTACCGCGGCGTCAAGAGCCGGCGGAAGAGCGTGTCAAGGAAGCTGCCGGCCTCGGTGAACGGATCATGCCCGGGGCCAAGGACCGCGCGCACCTGCACGTCGAAATCGGCATAATGCTGGGTCAGCGCCCAGACCGAGAAGATCAGATGCACCGGATCGACCCGGGCCAGCCGCCCCTCGTCCATCCAGCGCGACAGGAGCGCCGCCTTGTCGTCCACCAGCCGCTTCAGGTCGCCCTCGATCGCCTCGCGGATGCGCGGCGCGCCCTGCAGGATTTCATTGGCGAAAAGCCGGCTTTCGCGCGGGAAATCGCGCGACAGCAGAAGCTTGCGGCGCACATAGGACAGGACTTCCTCGACCGGGTCGCCGGCGGGGTTCATCGCGCGCAGGGGATCAAGCCAGGTGGCCAGAAGCCCGGTCAGCAGCGTGGTATGCACGGCCTCCTTCGACGGGAAGTAGTAAAGCAGGTTCGGCTTCGACAGGCCGGCCGCATCGGCGATCTGGTCCAGCGTCGCGCCGCGGAAGCCCTGCGAGGAAAACACCTCCAGCGCGGCCTCGAGAATGGCCTCGCGGTTCTTCTTCTGGATGCGGCTGCGCTGGGCGGTCATCGGGGCCTGTCTTTTCGGTCTGCCGCGTATTTAAGCGCCCCGCGGCGGCGGGGTCAAACACCGGGCGCGAAAGCCCCGCCCCCATGGGGCAGCGCGATGGCGCCATCCCGCGGGCCGGCGCGGCCCTGCGTTGCGCCCGCAAGTCACATGTATTGAGGGCCAGCCTAAAGCCCAGCCAGCACCTTCTCGATCCCGCGCACGGCAAGCCGGTGGTCTTCCACCTGCGGCAGGCCTGAGACGGTGACGCAGGCGACGACGCCGGTGCCGGTGACGCGGATCGGCACCGCGCCGCCGTGATCGGCATGGGTTTCCATCGAAAGCCCGTGCTTGGCCAGCGTCTCCCCCTTCTCGCGGTTGCGCGCCCCGACCAGCAGCGACGGCAACTGGAAAAGCAGCGCCGTCGCCGACTTGCGGGCAACCCACTTGTCGTTCAGCGGCGCCGATCCGGGCAGGGCTGCGTGGAACAGCACGCGGTCGGGCGTGCGGATGTCGATCACCACCGCCAGTTCCGCCAACCGCGCAAGATCGGTCAGCGTGGTGCCAAGGGCCAGCGCCGTGCCTTCGTCGAAGCGCGGAAAGGCAAGGCGGGCGTATTCCTCTTCCAGCGTCTGGCTGTCCATCCCTGCCTCTCGCGCGGTCATACTGGGTCCAGGCTACTGGATGGTGATGGCCGAGGTAAAGCTGGCCGACTGGCCGCCGTGCCGGTCGCGGAAGGTGAATTCCAGCACATAGCTGCCGGCCGGGGCCTGGCCCATGCTGACCGTCATGTTGGCGACGAATTCGCGGGCGACGCCCCAGGTCTGGTGCTGCAGCGCCATGAAGCCCGGCATTTCCACCAGCACCGAACCGGCCGGGTCGAGGACGCGCAGGTCGATGTCGAAGGCGATCTCGAACCTGCCGCCGCCCAGGTCGCCGAAACCGTAACCTTCGGGTTCGGCATAGATCAGGATCGGCTCGCCCGCGGCATAGACGGAATCGGCCCGCGGTTCGTAGGAACCGTAGCCCGTCGCCGGGCCGTTCGTCAGGATCATGCGGTTGAAATGCAGCCCCGGCTGGAACCAGGCCTTGGCCAGAAGCGTGGCGTTCGCCGCCTGCCAGCCGTTGAAGTCGCCGGCGGCGACGGCCGCCTCGACCGCGGCGGCGGCATCGACCACCTCGCCGGCGTGAAGGGCGGGGGCGGCGGCGAAAAGCCCGACGCAGAGTCCGGCCGCAAGGGCCGCGGGGAAAAGACGGATGGACATAAAGACCCCAATGCAAATGGCCGCCGGCGGGACTGCCGCGGTGATGCCACGCTAGCGCGGCGGGCCGATTCGGCGAAAGCCGGATCGCGGGGGGCGCAAGGGGGGGGCCGTCAGGTCGCGCCGATGCCGCGCAGGATGATCGCCTTGACGCTTTCGGTCGCGGCCTTCCATTGCCGGTCGGAAAGCGGCTTGCCGGCGTTCAGCGTCTCGATCTGGTGGCCGAAGTCGGCATAGTGCTGGGTCGTCGCCCAGAGCATGTAGAGCAGGTGGCGCGGGTCGATCGGCTCCATCTTGCCCTCGTCGATCCAGCGGCGGATCGCGGCGACCCGCCCCTCGGTCCAGTCGCGGAGCGTGGTTTCCAGATAATCCTGGATCACCGGGGCGCCGTGCATCACCTCGGACGCCCAGACCTTCGATCCGAACGGGTGGCGGCGGCTGATCTCCATCTTGGCATCGATATAGGCGCCGATGCCGGTGGCCGGATCGGGCGCGTTGTCGAAACAATCGGCGGCGTGAAGCCAGATTTCAAAGATATTGCGGACGACGCAGCGATAGAGGTCTTCCTTGGTGGCAAAGTAGTAGTGCAGGTTCGCCTTGGGCAGCCCGGCCATGTCGGCGATCAGCTGCATGGTCGCGCCGCCGAACCCGGCCTCGGCGAACACTTTTTCGGCGGCGTCCAGGATCAGCCGCTCGTTCTCGCGCCGGATATCGGTGCGGCGGCCGCGGGCGATGCGTGTTTCTTGGGCATTGTCGTCCATGGGCCTGCCCGGGATTTTCGTTGACCGGATGGTCAGGTTGTGGTCGCGTAAGGCTTGACCATACGGTCAGGAAACGAGTCGCGGCAAGGGGTGCGCGAAAGACACCCGGTAGCCAGGGAGAAGACGATGGCGGCAGAGAGTCCGGCCCCGGGCCCGGTCATGGGCGCCAACCTGCGGATCAATTCCGCACGGCTGTGGTCAAGCCTGATGGACATGGCGAAAATCGGCCCCGGCGTCGCGGGCGGCAACAACCGCCAGACCCTGACCGATGCCGACGGCGAGGGGCGTCGGCTGTTCCAGTCCTGGTGCGAGGCGGCGGGGATGACCATGGGCGTCGACACCATGGGCAACATGTTCATGACCCGGCCGGGGACAGACCCCGCGGCGGCGCCGGTCTACATGGGCAGCCACCTTGATACCCAGCCGACCGGGGGCAAGTATGACGGCGTCCTTGGCGTCCTGGGCGCGCTGGAGGTGGTGCGGACCATGAACGACATGGGCGTCCGCACCAGACACCCGATCGTGGTGACCAACTGGACGAACGAGGAAGGCGCCCGCTTCGCGCCGGCGATGCTGGCGTCAGGCGTCTTCGCCGGCATCCATACCGAGGCCTACGCCAAGGCCCGCACCGACCTGGACGGCAAGGTGTTCGGCGACGAACTGGCCCGGATCGGCTGGGTGGGGGATGAAAAGGTCGGCGCCCGGAAGATGAAGGCGATGTTCGAACTCCACATCGAGCAGGGCCCGATCCTTGAGGCCGAGGGGCGCGACATCGGCGTCGTCACCCACGGGCAGGGCCTCTGGTGGCTGGAAATCACCCTGACGGGCAAGGACGCCCATACCGGCAGCACGCCCATGCACATGCGGGTGAACGCGGGGTTGGGCATGGCGCGGATCACCGAACGCGTCCACCAGATCGCCATGGCGCACCAGCCGAACGCGGTGGGCGCGGTGGGACAGGTGAAGGTCTTCCCGAATTCGCGCAACGTGATCCCGGGACGGGTGGTCTTCACGGTGGATATCCGCAGCCCCGAACAGGCCAAGCTCGATGCGATGAAGGCCGAGGTGATCCGCGCCGCCCATGCGGTTGCGCGCGAACTGGGCCTTGGCTGCACGATCGAGGATGTGGGCCATTTCGACCCGGTCACCTTCGCGCCCGAACTGGTGGCGGTGGTGCGGGCAAAGGCCGAGGCCTTGGGCTATTCCCACATGGACATCGTTTCGGGCGCCGGCCACGACGCCTGCTGGATCAACCGCGTCGCGCCGACGACGATGATCATGTGCCCCTGCGTCGGCGGGCTATCGCATAACGAGGCCGAGGAGATCAGCCCGGAATGGGCGGCAGCGGGGACTGACGTGCTGCTGCATGCGGTGCTTGAGGTGGCGGAGGTGGAGGGGTGAGGGATGTTGACCTCCCCGCCCCGGACCTGATCCGGGGCCTCCCGGCGCGCGCGGACGCGCCGGTTGGAAACCGCGGCCCCGGATCAGGTCCGGGGCGGGGTTTGCATTTGATTAACCTTCCTGCCCCACAACGGGAGCACGGCGCTTTGCGTCTACATCATGGCGTCGCGGCCCTGCGGGGCGATCTACATCGGCCGCACCGGGAACCTTGCTGCCCGGGTCGCGGCGCATCGGGCGGGGCTGTCGGTCCATACCGCCCGCTACAGGATCAGGACGCTCGTCTGGTTCGAGCAGCACGAGGATTTCGCCGTCAGCCTGCAACGGGAACGCGCGATCAAGCGCTGGCCGCGCGCCTGGAAGAACGCACTGATCGCCGGGCACAATCCGCACTGGCAGGACGTGACCGCGCTGATACCGTTCTAGGGCTGCCCCGTCCCGGGCTTGACCCGGAACCGCGTTCGATGCGTGGCGGTCCTGTCGGCCCGAGGTCCCGGGTCAAGCCCGGGACGGGGTTGGTTCTGGGGCGGCTGCTTGAGGTGGCGGAGGTGATGGGGTGAGCCACACACACGGCGATGTAACCGGCATCATCTGCAATCACGCACTCAGGCGGGATCGCCCGGTCAACCTCGTGCAACATGACCGGCAAGGCATGTGGCAGTTTCTTTGCGGTCAGAGCGACGGTCACGACAGCCATAAGGATGGCTCAATCATCTGCGCCGGTTGCGCCTTCGACAATTTTGTTCAGGGACTCCGCGCGGAAGATGTGCCGCTCGGTAACTTGGCCGAGAGGTCTTCTGTTCATGCGCGCTGGGTTGTTATGCCCATTGGGGAAGAAGAGTCCGAAGAGGAGGACTGAACAATGTCCACCGTCATCAAGAACGGCACCATCGTTACCGCCGATCTGGCCTACACATCCGATGTGCTGGTCGAGGATGGCCAGATCATCGCCATCGGCAATGGGCTGAAAGGCGACAGGGTGCTGGACGCGACCGGCTGCTATGTCATGCCGGGGGGGATCGACCCGCATACGCATCTGGAAATGCCTTTCATGGGCACCTACAGCGCGGATGACTTCGACAGCGGCACCCGCGCGGCCCTGGCGGGGGGGACGACGATGGTCGTCGACTTCGCGCTGCCCTCGCCGGGGCAGGGGCTGCTCGATGCCCTGAAAATCTGGGACAACAAGACCGCGCGGGCGCATTGCGACTACAGTTTCCACATGGCGGTGACCTGGTGGGGCGAGCAGGTCTTCGAAGAGATGAAGACGATCACCGAGCGCGGCATCAACACGTTCAAGCATTTCATGGCCTACAAGGGCGCGCTGATGGTGAACGATGACGAGATGTTCGCCTCGTTCCGCCGTTGTGCCGAACTGGGGGCGATCCCGCTTGTCCATGCCGAGAACGGCGATCTGGTGGCGGAAATGTCGGCCAAGCTGCTGGCCGAGGGGAACACCGGGCCGGAGGCGCATGCCTATTCCCGCCCGTCGCAGGTCGAGGGAGAGGCCACGAACCGCGCGATCATGATCGCCGACATGGCGGGCGTGCCGCTTTATGTGGTCCATACCTCTTGCGAGGAGGCACACGAGGCAATCCGCCGGGCGAAGATGAACGGCAAGCGCGTCTGGGGTGAGCCGCTGATCCAGCACCTGACGCTGGACGAGACCGAGTATTTCAACAAGGACTGGGACCACGCCGCCCGCCGGGTGATGTCGCCGCCCTTCCGCGACAAGCGGCACCAGGATTCGCTCTGGGCGGGGCTCGCCTCCGGCACGCTGAGTTGCGTGGCGACCGACCATTGCGCCTTCACCACCGCGCAGAAGCGCACCGGTGCGGGCAATTTCACCAAGATACCGAACGGCACCGGCGGGCTTGAGGACCGGCTGCCGATGCTCTGGACCTATGGCGTCAATACCGGGCGGATCACGATGAACGAATTCGTCGCCGTCACCTCGACCAATATCGCCAAGATCATGAACTGCTATCCGAAGAAGGGCGCGATCCTTGTCGGCGCCGATGCCGATATCGTGGTCTGGGACCCCGAGAGGGAAAAGACCATCACCGCGGCAAGCCAGCAGTCGGCCATCGACTACAACGTCTTCGAGGGCAAGACGGTCAAGGGCCTGCCGCGCTATGTGCTGAGCCGCGGCCATGTGGCGGTGACCGATGGCGCGCTGACCTCGACCGAGGGGCACGGGCGTTTCGTCGCTCGCGATCCGATGGGCGCGGTCAGCCGGGCGCTGTCGACATGGAAGGCCGTGACCAACCCGCGGCCGATCGCCCGCGAGGGCATTCCGGCGACGGGGGTGTGATGGTCGAAACCGGACGGGACAGGGCGGCGGGTCGAAAACGCCTTCAGGCCGCGGCCTTTGCGGCCGCCTTGGGCTACGGTGCGGCGGTTTGCGCTGTCGCGGCGGTCATGCTGCTGGTGGTGGGGGTTGGCCACGATGATCTGACGGTTCTGCGCCTTTATCCGGTGGCCGTCTTGGTGGCACTGGTTTTCGCGCTGCCGGCGGCCATGCTGGCGAGGGCCGCGCTCTACATGGCCTCGGCGGACGGCCTTGGCGCCTATGTCGCCGCCGGGGCGACGGCCGCGGTCGCGACGGGGGCAGCAGCTGTTCTCCTGTCCGATGGCCCGGCTGGGCCGGAAGGGACATTGATGGCCGTCGCGCTGGCCCTTTCCGGCGCAGCTGGTGGCGCGACCTATCGCATGGTGGAAAAACTGGTGTTGAATGCGTCGGAGCAACCGGCATGACAAGCGGAAGGCGCCATGTGACCCGGATCATCCGCAACGGCAAACTTCCCTTCCGGCCGCAAGGCGGGACGGTTCCGCTCGTCCGGGCCAGCGGTAGCGCGGTGTCCGGGCGTATTGGCGGGTGCCGAAATCAGGATCGGGGCGTCGAAATGCAGGTCGTCAAGGTCTTCGGCCGTGGGCGCGAAGGCAAGCGTGCTGGCCATGGTCGGTCTCCTCTCCCTTGGGGGAAGGGTGCCACGGGAATGCAACGGGCAGATGATGGCCGGGGGGACCGCCGGTGAAGGACACCCAGAACATCGCCGCCCCGGTGATCGAGGCGAAGGGCCTCGATCTGGTGTTCCAGACGGCGGACGGGCCGGTCCATGCCTTGCGCGATGTCAGCCTGACCATCGGCAAGGGCGATTTCGTCAGCTTCATCGGCCCCTCGGGCTGCGGCAAGACCACCTTCCTGCGCTGCATCGCCGCGCTTGAGGCACCGACCGGCGGCACGCTGACGGTGAACGGCCTGACACCGGACGAGGCGCGGCGGAAGCGGGCCTATGGCTATGTCTTCCAGGCGGCGGGGCTTTACCCCTGGCGGACCATCGCCGGCAACATCCGCCTGCCCTTGGAGATCATGGGGTTCGACCGCGCCGAACAGGCCAGGCGGGTGGAGCGGGTGCTGGACCTGGTCGACCTCAAGGGGTTCGGGCGCAAGTTTCCCTGGCAATTGTCGGGCGGCATGCAGCAGCGCGCCAGCATCGCGCGGGCGCTGGCCTTCGATGCCGACATATTGCTGATGGACGAACCCTTCGGCGCGCTGGACGAGATCGTCCGCGACCGGCTGAACGAGGAACTCCTGAAGCTCTGGGCGCGGACCGGCAAGACCATCGGCTTCGTCACCCATTCCATCCCCGAGGCGGTCTATCTGTCGACCCGGATCGTCGTCATGTCGCCGCGGCCGGGGCGGATCACCGATGTGATCGACAGCCCGCTGCCGCGCGAGCGGCCGCTGGAGATTCGCGACAGCCGGGACTTCATCGAGATCGCCCATCGCGTGCGCGAGGGGCTGCGGTCGGGGCATTCCTATGACGAATGAACCGCCGGTCTGGCTGGCGCGCGCCTGGCGCGTGCGGGCGGTGCTGCTGGTGCTGGTGCTGGGCCTGGTGGCGCTGGCGCTATACGGGCGGTCGTCCGGGGCCGAGGGCGGGGTCTGGACGCGGGCGCTGCCGGTCCTGGCGGTGCTGGTGATCGGGCTTGCCCTCTGGGCCGACTGGCTATGGCTGAAGCGCAACCACCACCGGGTCAACGAATGGGGCCTGACCAGGGGCAAGGACGCGCGGAAGAAGCCCGGGCCAGGGGGCGGCAAGTGACGCGCCATGGCCCGCAGCAAGCCCCCCGCACCCCCCGCACCCCTGCCGCCGCCGACGGCCTGGGCCTGCTGGGCCACCTTCCTGAAATGGGTGCTGGGCGTGCCGCTGGCAGTGGCGGGCGCCGGCGGGGTGATCTGGGCGGCGCTTTGGGCCACGGGGGCTGGCGGCATGTCCTGGCAGGCCGAATCCGACATGGCGACCACGCTTTTCTGGCTGGCGGCGATCGTGCTCATGTATCCCGTCCTGCTGTTCATCTGGGTCGGCGACCTGCGCGCGGGCCTGCGCGAGGCGCGGCGCTGGGCGGCGCTGAGCGATGCCGAACGCGCGGCGGAACTGGCCGCGCAGCCGCCGCCACCGGCGCCCGCCCGCCGGCGCGCAAGGCGCAAGGGGTAGGGGCATGAGGAACCTGGTCCCCGTCCTGACCATCCTGCTGGCGATCGTCGTGGTCTGGTATCTGGCCGCGGTCTGGATGAATGCGGCCTGGGTCTACGATCAGGCCACCCGCTCGGGCGAGGAGGTGACGCTGTCGACGCTGATCCCCGCCACCATGGCGCAGGACCGCCCGGTGCTGCCGCCGCCGCATCAGGTGGCCGCGCAATTGTGGGAGGGGCTGTTCGGGCAGAGCTTCACCTCGAAGCGCAGCCTCGTCTACCACGGGTTCATCACCTTCCGCGGCACGATGGCGGGCTTTGCGCTGGGGATCGTCTTCGGCGTCGGCCTGGCCATGGCGATCGTCCGGTTCCGGGTGATGGACCTGTCGGTGATGCCCTGGGCGATCATCAGCCAGACGGTGCCGATCGTGGCGCTGGCGCCGATGATCCTGACACTGTCAAATCAGGTGGGGATCGGCGGGCGCGAGGTGCCGAAGGCGATCATCTCGGCCTATCTGTCGTTCTTCCCGGTGCTGGTCAGCATGGTGAAGGGGCTGCGCGCGCCCGATGCGATGCAGCTTGACCTGCTGAAGACCTGGGGCGCGTCCGAGGCAGAGACCTTCCGCAAGCTGCGGCTGCCGGCGTCGATGCCCTATTTCTTCGCCTCGCTGAAGGTCGCCATCGCCGCGGCGCTGGTCGGCACCATCGTCGGCGAACTGCCGACCGGCGCGGTCGAGGGGCTGGGCGCAAGGATGCTGATCGGCAGCCAGTTCGGCGAACCCCTGATCATGTGGGCGGCGCTCTTCGCCACGGCCATCCTTGCCGGCGCGCTGATCCTTGCCGTCGGCGGGGTGGAGCGTGCGGCAAACCGGATGATGGGGGTCAGGGGATGAGCGCGGGCCTCCAGCATCCCCTGTGGCTGATCGCGGCGCTGGCGGGCTGGGGCGCGCTCTGGGCGCTGAACGTGGCGCTGGCAGGGCGCGGCGGGCCTTCGGCGCGGTTGGTCGTGCCGGTCCTGTTCGGCGTCGCCGTCCTGGTCCTCTGGGAAGGCGCGGTGCGCGCCTTCGCGGTGCAGCCGGTGATCCTGCCGGCCCCAAGCGCCATTGCCGTGAAGTTCCTCGATTCGACCGGCACGCTCTGGGCCGATTTCGTGCAGACCGTGGTCAAGGGCGCGCTGTCCGGTTTCGTGATCGGCTGCGTCGCCGCCTTCGGCGTGGCGCTGCTGGTCGACCGCAGCCCGTTCCTGCAGCGCGGCCTCCTGCCGGTCGGCAACTTCGTCTCGGCCCTGCCCATCGTCGGGCTGGCGCCGATCCTGGTGATGTGGTTCGGCTTCGACTGGCAGTCGAAGGCGGCGGTCGTCGTCGTCATGGTGTTCTTCCCGATGCTGGTGAACATCGTCGCCGGGCTGAAGGCATCGGAACCCATGCAGCGCGACCTGATGGCGACATGGAGCGCGAGCTACTGGCAGGCGCTGATGAAGCTGCGGCTGCCGGCGGCAATGCCCTTCGTCTTCAACGGGCTGAAGATATCCTCGACGCTGGCGCTGATCGGGGCCATCGTGGCGGAATTCTTCGGCAGCCCGGTGGTGGGCATGGGCTTTCGCATCTCGACCGCGGTCGGCGTCCTGAACCTGGAACTGGTCTGGGCCGAGATCGTCGTCGCCGCACTGGCCGGATCGGCGCTTTACGGCGCGATTGCCCTGATCGAACGGAATGTGACCTTCTGGCACCCGAGCCAGAGACACTGAACCCGGACCCGGCCGGAAAGCCGGGCCGCAACATGGAGGTTAAGGGAATGAAGAAGCTACTGATGACGGCGCTTCTTGCCGCTCTGGGCAGCGCTGCCCAGGCCGAGGACGTGACGCTGCAGCTCAAATGGGTGACGCAGGCCCAGTTCGCCGGCTATTACGTCGCCAAGGACAAGGGCTTCTACGAGGAAGAGGGCCTGAACGTCACGATCAAGCCGGGCGGCCCCGACATCGCCCCCGAACAGGTGATCGCCGCCGGCCAGGCCGACGTGATCACCACCTGGATGCCGGCCGCGCTTGCCGCCCGCGAAAGGGGCGTGCCGCTGGTCAACATCGCCCAGCCGTTCAAGAACGGCGGGCTGCAGCTGACCTGCCGCAAGGACATGGGCGTGGCCTCGACCGCCGACTTCGCCGGCAAGACGCTGGGCGTCTGGTTCTTCGGCAACGAATATCCGTTCTACGCCTGGATGGCCAAGCTGGGCCTGCCGACCGAAGGCGGTGACGGGGTGACGGTGCTGAAGCAGGCGTTCAACGTCGATGCGCTGCTGCAGAAGCAGGCCGCCTGCATCTCGGTGATGACCTACAACGAATACGGCCAGGTGATCGACGCCGGCATCACGCCCGAGGAACTGGTGACCTTCTCCTATCGTGACGAGGGGGTCGTCGTGCTGGAGGACGGGCTTTACGTCATGGAAGAGAAGCTGGCCGATCCGGCCTTTGCCGAGACGATGGTCAAGTTCGTCCGCGCCTCGATGAAGGGCTGGAAATATGCCGAGGCCAATCCCGACGAGGCGGCGCAGATCGTTCTCGACAACGACGAGAGCGGCGCGCAGGCGCTGGACCATCAGAAATACATGATGTCCGAAGTGGCGAAGCTGACCGCAGGGTCCAACGGTGCGCTCGACCCGGCCGACTTTGACGCAACGGTTGCCTCGCTTCTGGCCGCCGTCTCGCCCGAGAACCCGGCGATCACCAAGGCGCCCGAGGGGACGGCCTGGACGCATGCGATCACCGACGTGGCGCTGGCGCCCTGACAGGCGTCGCCGGATGACAAACCAGGGATGCCGGCGCGGCGACGCGCCGGCATTTTTCGTTGCGCCGCCGCCGGCACAGGCCGGACAAGCCCGACCCCGGGCAGGAAGTCCGGCCGGGTTAACAGGTGCGAAGCACCCCCGGCCAGCGCCCGACCGCCCCCCGGGCGGGCGCTTCTGCGCCGCCGCTTGCCGTTCGATCCGCAAGAGACGCCGCACCATAAAGCGCCTGCATCGCATCGTCGCCAGCGCCCACCCGCGGTCGGGCGCCGGCCTTGCGACACACCCTTTTACTACCATTTGTAAACCCGCGGTCCGGCTGTAAACTCCGTTCCCGAACGGGGGGATGCCATGGCGCTTTCGGCACTGGTCGGCACAAGGCTGCGCGAAAGGCGGCTGGCGGCGGGGCTGAAACAGGCCGATCTGGCCGCGGCGGCCGGCGTGTCGCCGTCCTACCTGAACCTGATCGAGCACAACCGCCGCAACGTGACGCCCGCGGTCCTGGCCCGGCTGGCCGCGGCGCTGGGGGTCGAGCCCGCGGCGCTGGGCGAGGGCCGCGCCGGCGCGCTGGCCGAAGACCTGCGGGCGGCGGCGGCCGCCTTGCCGGCGGCGGGGGCGGAACTCGACCGGATCGACGAGCTGATCGGCCGCTTTCCCGGCTGGGCGGCGCTGGCGGGGGGCCTGCAGGGCCGGGCCGCGGCGCTGGAACGCGCGGTCGCCGTCCTGAACGACCGGCTGGGCCACGACCCCCACCTTTCGGCGGCGCTGATCGAACTCCTGTCGGCGCTTTCGGGCGTCCGGGCGACGGCGGCGATCCTGGCCGAGACCGAAGACCTGTCGCCCGACTGGCAGGCGCGGTTCCACCGCAACCTTCATGCCGACAGCGAACGGCTGGCCGAGGGCGCCGAGGCGCTGGTCGCCTATCTGGACCGCAGCGAGACCGGCGCCGACGAGGGGCTGGCCACCCCGCAGGACGAGGTGGAGGGCTGGCTGCGCGCCCGCGGCTGGCAGTTCGAGGACGACGCGCCCGGCGCGGTAGAGGCCGAGATCGCCGGCCTCGCCTCGGGCACGGCGCGCGAGATGGCGGCGCAGCTGGCCGGACGGCTGCGCGCCGACCGGGCGGCGCTGCCGGCGGCGGAATTCGCCGCGGCGCTGGCCGAAACCGGCGCCGATCCGGCGCGGCTGGCGCAAAGGTTCGGCGCCGGCGTCCTGGCGGTGATGCGGCGGATCGCGCTGATGCCGGGCGCGGTGGCGGGGTTCGTCAGCTGCGACGCTTCGGGGACGCTCCTCTTCCGCAAACCGGCCGAGGGCTTCGCGCTGCCGCGGTTCGGCGCGGCCTGCCCGCTCTGGCCGCTTTTCGCCGCACTGGCGCGGCCCGGCCTGCCGGTCGAGGCGCTGGTCGAGACGGCGGGGCCGGCCGGGGGCATCTACCGCGCGCTTGCCTTCTGCGAGGCGCGCCAGCCCTTCGGCTTCCACGGGCCCGACCTGCGCGAGGCGGCGATGCTGATCCTGCCGGAACCGGGTGCGCGGGCCGGCCGGACGGTGCTGGCGGTGGGTTCGACCTGCCGCATCTGCGCCCGCGCCGCCTGTCCCGCCCGGCGCGAGCCGTCGATCCTGCGCGAGGCGTCCTGACCGCCGCGCCCGGCGCATCGGCGTTTTGACAGCCGCGCGACTTTCGGCACATACTGGCGGCCCCGGGGGGAACGGGGCCTGGGAGGGCAGCGCGACATGGGCCGGCAGGTTCTGCTGATCGAGGACGAGGCGAACATTGCCGAGGCGATCGGCTTCATCCTTGCGCGCGACGGCTGGCAGGTCACCCACCTGACCGAGGGCACATCGGCCCCGGCCGAGGCGCGGCGCATCCGGCCCGAGATCGTGATCCTTGACCAGATGCTGCCCGGGCTTTCCGGGCTTGAGGTGCTGGCCGCGCTCAGGGCCGACCCGGTCACCGCCAAGGTGCCGGTGCTGATGCTGACGGCGCGCGGCCACCCGCGCGACCGCGAGGCGGCGGAACGCGCCGGTGCCGACCGCTTCATGGCCAAGCCCTTCTCGAACGCCGAGGTCCGGGCGGCGGTGCGCGCCCTGACGGCGGTTCCCCCGCCCGCCGCCGAGCCCGGGGCGGCATGAGACGACCGCGCCGCCCGCTGTTCCTGGCGCCCACGCCCTACCGCCGCCGCCGCATGCGCGATGCGGCGCGCCTGCTGCCGGCGCTGGGGGCCTTCCTCTGCATCGTGCCGATGCTCTGGTCCCCGCTGGGCGAGGGGCTGCGCCGCCTGTCGGGCGATGTCTTCTACTTCTTCGCGGTCTGGGTGCTGCTGATCGGCCTCGCCGCCGGGTTCGCCCCCGGACTGTCGCAGGGGGCCGACGCCGACGACGAGGACGAGGACTGAGCGCGTGCCCTTCAACGTCCTTGTGCTGTCCTGCTTTGCCTATGTCGTCTTCCTGTTCGCCGTCGCCTTCCTGGTCGAGCGGCGGGCGCGGGCCGGCCGGCTGCGCTGGCTGCGCTCGCCCGCGGTCTACACATTGTCGCTGTCGATCTACTGCACCGCCTGGACCTTCTATGGCGCGGTCGGCTATGCGGCGCGGTCGGGGCTTGAATTCCTGACGATCTATCTTGGCCCGACGCTGGTCTTCATCGGCTGGTGGTGGATCCTGCGCAAGCTGGTGCGGATCGGCCGGCAGCACCGGCTGACCTCGATCGCCGACCTGCTGTCCAGCCGCTATGGCAAGTCGAACTCGCTGGGGGTGATCGTCACCGTCATGGCGCTGGTCGCGACCACGCCCTACATCGCGCTGCAGCTGCAGTCGGTGGTGCAGTCCTTCGGCGCCTTCGCGGTGGCCACGCCCGGCGATTTCGTCTCGCCCGGGGGCGGGCGGACGGCGATCTGGGTGGCGGCGGGGCTGGCCCTGTTCACCATCCTGTTCGGCACCCGCAACCTTGACGCCAAGGAACAGCACCACGGCATCGTCACCGCCATCGCGGTCGAGGCGGTGGTGAAGCTGGTGGCGCTTCTGGCGGTGGGGGCCTTCGTCGTCTGGGGCATGGCGGGCGGCGTCGCCGGCATGATGGAGCGGATCGACGCCTCGGAAATCGCCGGCTGGTCGATGCAGCCGGGGCGCTGGGCGGGCCTGCTGTTCCTGGCCGGCGCCGCGGTCATCTGCCTGCCGCGGATGTTCCACGTCATGGTGGTCGAGAATTCGGACGACGGCCAGCTGGCGCGGGCAAGCTGGGCCTTCCCGGCCTATCTGATGCTGATGAGCCTGTTCATCGTGCCGATCGCGGTGATGGGGCTGGAACGGCTGCCCGCCGGCGCCAACCCCGACATGTTCGTCCTGACGCTTCCCTTGGCCGAGGGGCAGGGCGGGCTGGCCATGCTGGCCTTCCTGGGCGGCTTCTCCTCCGCCACCTCGATGGTCATCGTCGAGGCGATCGCGCTGGCGACCATGGTATCGAACCACATCGTCGTGCCCTTGTGGCTGCGGCTGCGCCATTCGGGGGCGATTTCCGAAGACCTGCGCTCGCTGGTGCTGAACGCGCGGCGGCTGTCGATCGGCCTCGTCCTGGCGATGGGCTATGGCTACTACCATCTTTCGGGCGGGTCGACGGCGCTGGCCGCCATCGGGCTGATCGCCTTTGCCGGCGTGGCGCAGTTCCTGCCGGCGATGCTGGGGGGCATCTTCTGGCGCGGCGCGACGCGGGTCGGCGCCTCGGCCGGGCTGGTCACGGGCTTTGCCGTCTGGGCCTATGCGCTGTTCCTGCCGTCCTTCGGGCCGGGCGCCGTGCTGTCGGCGCAACTGATGGCCGAGGGGCCGGCCGGCATTTCCTGGCTACGCCCGCAGGCGCTGTTCGGGACCGACGGCATGGACCCGCTGATCCATGCGATCTTCTGGTCGCTGATCCTGAACGCCAGCGCCTTCTTCGTCCTTTCGGTGCTGACCTTCCCCGGCCCGGTGGAACGGCTGCAGGGCGCGGCCTTCGTCAACGTGTTCGACGGCCCGGTCGGGCCGCAGCGCTGGGCCACCGGCGCGGCCGAGCCCGAGGCGCTTCTGGTCATGGCGCAGCGCATTCTGGGCGACGAGGCGGCGCAGGCGCTGTTCGAGAAGGCGGCCCGCGACCAGGGCAAGCAAAGCACCATCCTGCCCGATCCGACCCCGGCCTTCGTCGCGCGGCTGGAGGAACTCCTCTCCGGATCGGTCGGCGCGGCAACGGCGCATGCGATGATTTCCAAGCTGGTGGGGCGCGAGACCGTCACCGTCGAGGACCTGATGACGGTGGCGCGGGAAAGCGCGCAGATCATGGAATATTCCGCCCAGCTTGAAGAACAGCGCGCCGAGCTTTCCCGCACCGCGACGGCGCTGCGCGAGGCGAACGAGAAGCTGACCCAGCTTTCGGTGCAGAAGGATGCGTTCCTGAGCCAGATCAGCCATGAGTTGCGGACGCCGATGACCTCGATCCGGGCCTTTTCCGAGATTCTGGCCGAGGGCGACCTGCCGCCCGCCATGGTGGCGCGCAACGGCCACATCATCCATGACGAGGCAAAGCGGCTGACCCGGCTGCTGGACGATCTTCTGGACCTGTCGGTCCTTGAAAGCGGCCGGGTGCAGCTGACCCTGGGCCTTGCCAACCTGCGCGAGATGATCGACCGGGCGATCCTTGCCTCGGAACAGGTGAAGCCGGAAAAGCACGTCATCTTCCTGCGCGATCTTGCGGCCGAGAACCTGTTCCTGCGCACCGACGCCGACCGGCTGACGCAGGTGTTGATCAACCTGATCTCGAACGCGCGGAAATACTGCGATGCCGGGCAGCCCGAGATACGGATCACCGTGCGCACCCGCAGCGGCCGGGCGCGGATCGACATCGCCGACAACGGCCGCGGCATTCCCAAGGATGCCCAGGGCCTGATCTTCGAGAAATTCGCCCGCCTGCCGGGCGAGATGCGGGCCAAGGGTGCCGGTCTGGGCCTGGCGATCTGCCGCGAGATTCTGGCCAACCTCGGCGGCTCGATCGCCTATCTGCCGGGGCAGGGCGGCGCGGCCTTCCGCGTCTATGTGCCGCTGCGGCTGGAACGGCGCGCGGCTTAACCCTTCGGCAATGCGCCCATGGCAGGCTGCGCCGAGGACGGGGGTGCGGCAGGCAGGCGGGCGGACGGATGGGCGATGTGATCAGGCGCAGGCTGGCGCGGGCGGCCGCGGCGACCGGGGGCGCGGCGCCGGGGGCGGACCAGGGCTGGCGCCTTGCCTTTGCCCGCGCCGCGCGTGACGGGCTGGGCCTGCATGTCGACTGTCGCGGCCAGCGCGTCACCCGGACCGGCCTGGCCGAACTGCTGGAAATGCTGCCCGAACATGCGCTGGTCGCCCTTCTGGACGGGCCGGCGGCCGGGCTGGGGCTGATCGCGCTGGCGCCGGCGACGCTGGCCGCGCTGGTCGAGGTGCAGACGGTGGGCCGGGTCGGGCCGCAGCCGCCCGCGCCGCGCCGGCCGACGCGGACCGATGCGGCGATGGTGGCCGGGGTGATCGACCTGGCGCTGGCGGGGCTTGAGACGGCGCTGGCGGACGAGGCCGATCTCGAATGGGCGGGCGGCTTCCGCTACGCCTCGTTCATCGAGGATACCCGGCCCCTTGGGCTGCTGCTGGAGGATCAGCCCTATCGCCTTCTCGTCTCGGACCTGGCGCTGGGCGAGGCGGGGCGGGCGGGGCAGGTGATCCTTGCCCTGCCGGCCGAGGGGCGGGGCGAACGCCCGGCGCGCGCGGCCGGCGAGGACGGCGCGGCCGAGGGCGCGGCCTTCGCCGGCGCGCTGGCCGAGGTGGCGCTGGGGGCGGAATGCGTGCTGGCGACGGTGATCGCCCGGGTGACTATGCCGATCGCGGCGTTTCTTGATCTGGCGCCCGGCGGCGTGGTCGCGCTGCCCGGCGCGGCCCTTGACCGGATCACGGTGACCGGGATCGACGGCCGCGCCGTCGGCCTTGCCCGGCTGGGCCAGCAGGGCGGCATGCGCGCCCTGCGGCTGACCGCCGAGGTTGAGGCGGATGCCGCAATGCACGCCTTGCCCGCCGGCCTGCCGCGCGCCGATGCCACGGCCGCGGCTCCGGTGGCGGAAAAGCCGGCGCCCGTCGCCGTCCCGGCCGAACCCGTGGCCCGCCCGACCCGCGCCGCGCCGGATGTCCCGGCCCGCCTGGCCGCTGCGGGGTAACGGGGCGCCGGGGCGCAGGTGAACGGCGGTTTCCTCGCGTCGCGCAGCGGTCGTAGCGCCGGCCCGGACGGGGCGTTCAGCGCCGGCGCTGGGCAGCAAGCCCGCAACGCCCGCCGGCGCAGGGCCCGGCCCGCGCCGGATGCTCCGGCCCGCCTGGCCGCTGCGGGGTAAGGGGGGCACCGGGGCGCAGGCGAACGGCAGTTTCCTCGCATCGTGCAGCGGGTCGTCGCGCCGGCCCGGACGGGCGCGCGGCGGCGGCGGCAGGGTAGCAGGCCCGCAACGCCCGCCGGCGCCAGGCCCGGCCCGCGCCAGATGCTCCGGCCCGCCTGGCCGCTGCGGGGTAAGGGCGCGCCGGGGCGCAGGCGAACGGCGGTTACCTCGCGTCGTGCAGCGGGTGGCCGTGCCGGCCCGGACAGGGCGCGCGACAGCGCCGGCGCTGGGCAGCCAGCCCGCAACGCCCGCCGGTTGCGGGGTCAGGATTACGCCGGGCGGTCGGGATCAGGCCGAGGCGCGGGCGGCGGCCAGGGCCTCGATCTGCGGGCGCAGGTGTTCGAGGTTGTAGCCGAAGCGGGCGGGGACGCCGATCAGCTCATCCGCCGGGCGGCGGCCGGCCTGGGTCAGCGCCCAGACGATCGAACAGCGGTTGCCGCTGGCGCAATAGGCGAAGACCGGGCCGGCCGAGTCCGCCATCGCCTGCGCCTGCGCCTCGACATTCGCCATGGTCAGCGCCCCGCCGATCACCGGGTTGGCGACGAAGGCCAGACCCAGCGCCTCGGCCGCGGCGCGCATTTCCGCGGTGTGCAGATGCGGCGGAATCTCGCCATCGGGCCGGTTGTCGATGACGGTGACATAGCCCGCCGCCTTGACCGCCGCGAGGTCGGCAAGCTCGATCTGGGGCGAGACGGCATAGGCGGGGGTCAGCGGGCGGATGTCCATCGGCGGTTCCTGTCTGGCGTGGCGGGGCGACTTTAGGCGGGATGCGGCCGCGACGGAAGGCCGAATGCCGCGGCCGGACCTATAGCCCGTTGAGCGGCACCTTCAGATAGCTGACGCCGTTCTCCTCGGGCTCCGGCATCTGGCCTGCGCGCATGTTCACCTGCAGCGACGGGATGATCAGCCGGGGCATCGCCAGCGTCGCGTCGCGCTTCTGCCGCATCTCGACGAATTCCGCGCGCGACCTGCCGGCGCCGACATGTACATTCGCCGCCTTCTGCGCGCCCACGGTGGTTTCCCAGGCGAACTGGTCGCGGCCCGGCGCCTTGTAGTCATGGCCGACGAAGATGCGCGTCCGATCGGGGAGTGTCAGGATTTTCTGCACCGAATCCCACATCACCTCGGCCGAGCCGCCGGGGAAATCGCAGCGCGCGGTGCCGAAGTCGGGCATGAAAAGCGTGTCGCCGACAAAGGCCGCATCGCCGATGACATAGGTCAGGCAGGCGGGCGTGTGGCCCGGCGTGTGCAGCACGTCGCCCCTGAGCTGGCCGATCATGAACAGGTCGCCCTCGCGGAACAGCCGGTCGAACTGGCTGCCGTCGCGCTGGAACCTTGTGCCTTCGTTGAAAATCTTGCCGAAGGTTTCCTGCACCACGGTGATCCGGTCGCCGATGCCGATCTGGCCGCCCAGCCGTTCCTGGATATAGGGCGCGGCGGAAAGGTGGTCGGCGTGGACATGGGTTTCCAGCACCCATTCCAGCTTCCAGCCCCGGTCGCGGATGAAGGCGACGATGGCGTCGGCCGAGCGCGTGTCGGTCCGCCCGGACGCATAGTCGAAATCAAGGACGGAATCGATGACCGCGCAGGCGCTGCCCTCGGGGTCGCGCACGAGGTAGGAGATGGTGTTCGTCGCCTCGTCGAAGAAGGCATGGACTTCCGGCGTCATCGGGTCTCTCCGTCGTCGGGCGCATCCGCAGCCGATGGTGCCATTCCGGGCCGCGTCGCGCTATGCTGTCGTGACTCTAGGGCCGGGGACGACAGATTTCCAGTTGTGAATATGTCCCGCCGGTCTTGACCTGCATCAAGGCGTCCGGCCGCAGGACGGGGCAGAATTCCACCAAGGAAAGGGACCGAGATGCCAGCCGATACCGCAGACCACCTTCAGCGCCGGACCGTGCTTGAAACGCGGCTGTCCGAACTGACCGGCCGCCTTGCCGCGATCGAGGAAGAGCTTGATTCGCACAACGACCGCGACTGGTCCGAAATGGCGGTGGAACGCGAGGGCGACGAGGTGCTGGAGGCGACCGGCCTGTCGGGCCAGCAGGAGATTCGCATGATCGAGGCGGCGCTGACCCGGATGGAAGAGGGCGAATATGGCTTCTGCGTCAAATGCGGGGCCGAGATCGCGCCCGAACGGCTGGACGCGCTGCCCTTCACGCCATTCTGCCGCGCCTGTGCGCGCTAGGCCGCCGGGTGCAACCGAGAAAGGGGGAGTCGATGACGACGGAAAGGACGACGGAAAACCTGGCGCGGCTGGCGGCCGAGGCGACCGGCGCCGCGACCGAAATGGCACGCGTCGGGCAGGAACTGGCGCTGGGCGCGCTCAGGGCCGAGATGATGGCGCTGGCCGCGATGATGCCGGGCGCCGCGGCACATCAGCAGGACGAGGCCGCCCGGGCGGCGCGCGAGGCCGAGGTCGAGGCCGGCTTCGACAACATGCCGGTCTGACCGCCCGCCGGCCTGCCGGATCGCCGGCGGCATCTTGCCAAGGGACCGGGCTTGCTTGTTAAACTCGGGCCGGGATGCGGCGGTCGGGAAGCGGCCGGGGCCGCGGGGCCAGAGGCGGCAGGGGCCGCAGGGGGCGCTGCCGATGACCGCTGCTGCGGGAACAATCAGAACCGGCCGGACTGCCGCGGGCGTGGCGGTCGTCACCATCGACAATCCGCCGCTGAACGCGCTGACCGCGCCGCTGCGCGCGGCGCTGGTCGAGGCGCTGGCGGCGGCCGTGGAAGGTGGCGCTCGCGCCGTGGTCCTTGCCGCGGCAGGCCCGAACTTTTCGGCCGCGACTTCGGTCGATGCGGCCCCGGGAGAGATGGGCGGGCGGCCGACGCTGGCGGAACTGGCCGATGTGATCGAAGGGCTGCCGGTGCCGGTGGTGGCGGCCCTGCACGGCATGGCGATCGGACCGGGGGCAGAGCTGGCGCTGGCCGCGCATGGCCGTATCGCCGCGCCCGGGCTGCGCATGGTCTTTCCCGAGGTCGGGCTTGGCCTGCCGCCGCAGGGCGGGGCGACGCAGCGCCTGCCGCGGCTGGTCGGCGTGGCCGAGGCGCTGGCGATGCTGGTCGCCGCCGCGCCGGCGACGGCCGAGGAGGCGCTGGCCACCGGCCTGGTGGACCGGCTGGCCGACGGTGACCTGATCGAGGCGGCTGTCGCGCTGGCCGCCGGCTTGCCCGGCCCCCGCCCGGTTGCCGACCGGCACGGCGCGCTGGCCGATGTCCTTGACGCGCAGGCGGCGGTCGATGCGGCGCGGGCGGGGGCGGCGCGGGGCGTGCTGCCGGCGCCCGGCCGGATCATCGACTGCGTCGAGGCGGCGCTTTACCTGCCCTTTGAAAACGGCCTGGCGCTTGAGGCGGTGGCGCATGAAGACCTGGCGGCGACCGATGAATCGCGCGGCCTGATCGCCGCGGCCGCGGCCGAGCGCCGGGCGGCGGAACGGCCGGCGGGGCTGGCCACGGCCGAAGGCGCCGCGGTTTCGCATCTGGGCCTCTTGGGCCACGGGCCGCAGATGGCCCCGCTGGCGCTGATGGCGCTTGGCCACGGGCTGCGGGTGACCTGGGCCGATCCCGACCGCGGGCGGCTGGATCAGTCGATGCGCTGGATCGTCGAGCGGCAGGAAGCCGACCTGCGCGCCGGCCGGCTGAGCGTGGCGCAGCGCGATGCCGATAGGGCGCGGCTGGCGACGGCGGCCGATGCCGCGGGCCTTGCCGGTGCGGGGCTGGTGGTGCATGGCGCGGCCGGGGCCGATCTGGCGGCGCTGGCCCGGGCGATGCCGGGCGCGCCGCAGCTGGTTCTGGGCGGGGCCGAGGGGGCGCTTGGCCTCGGGCTGGCCCCGTCGGGGCGGATCGCCGAACTGGCCGTGCCGGCCGATGCGCCGGCCGAGGCCGTCGCCACCGCGCTGCGGCTGTTGCGCCGGCTGGGGCTGGCGCCGCTCATGGTCGGTCGCGCGCCCGTCCTGGGGCGGCGGGTTTCGGCCGCGGGACGGGCGGCGCTGGCGCGCATCCTGCAGATGGGCGTGCCGCGCCGGCTGGTCGAGGCGGCGCTGGACGGCTTCGGCCAGCCGGTCCCCGACCTGCCCGATCCGGCGGCGCCGGCGCCGATGCGTTCCATGGCCGAGGCGGAAATCCTGCGGCGCTGGCTGGCGGCCATGGCGAACGAAGGCTTCCACCTGATCGACGCCGGCGTGGCGCGGCGGCCGTCGGACGTGGATCACGTGCTGGTGCAGGGCTGGGGCTTCCCGCGCTGGCGCGGCGGGCCGATGCATCAGGCGGCGCAGCGCGGCCTGATGGTGCTGCGCGCCGACATGCACGACTGGCAGGCGGACGATCCGCTCTGGCTGCCGCATCCGCTGGTCGACCGGATGATCGCCGAGGGGCTGCGGCCGGAAGACCTCGACCGGGCGGCGGGCAGACCCTAGCCGAGAAAGATGCCGAGGACGACCAGCATCAGGCCGACCGCCGACACCGCCAGCGCGCCCATGTTGATGATGACGACGCGCTGCAACTCCTCGCGCATCGCCTCGTCGGCGAGGCCGGCACCCCGGGCCCTGAGCGCGCGCAGGACGCAATAGACCAGGCCGCCGATCCCGAGAAGGGACACAAGCGCGCCGGCCCAGACCACGGTCTGCATCCCGAAACTCCTATCTGCTTGCGCCCCCTCGCATTGGCTAGCCGGTCGGGCGCCCGCGCGCAAGGCTGCTGATGGTCGCGGGGCCCGCGGCGCAGGCCGTACCAGATCGGGCTTGAACCCCCGCCCGCCGCCGCGCTATCTGCCCCGGCACGGGCAGATTGCAGGAGAACGGGCCATGGCCGACGCGACAGACAGCTACGGGATCGCCGCCGACGAGCTGCGCCAGTTCATCGAGCGGTTCGAGCAGCTGGAAGCGGAAAAGAAGGACGTGGCCGAACAGCAGAAAGAGCTGATGGCCGAGGCCAAGGGCCGCGGCTACGACACCAGGGCCATGCGCAAGATCGTCGCGCTGCGCAAGAAGAAGCCCGACGATGTGGCCGAGGAAGAGGCGGTCCTTGAAATGTACAAGACCGCCCTTGGCATGGCCTGACGCGTTCAGGCCGAGATGACGGTGACATCCGGCATCTGCCGGATCACCTCGACATCCTCCAGATAGCCGTCGGTCATCCGGTCGATCAGCGCATCGGTCCAGCCCGGCATCTCGAACTCGACCGAGATGCGGTCGGGAATGGCGAACTTGTCGAGGAAGGCCGAGACGATGCGCCGGCGCTGCAGGATCGACGCGGGCGGGTGGCTGGCGGCATAGCCGCGCATCCGGGCAAGGCCGTCGGGCGCCATGATCGCGGCCAGCAGCTCGTCGGTATCCTCAAGCGCGGTCGCGTCGTCGTGTCCCGAAACCGCCTGCAGCACCTCGGGCCAGATGAGCGGCGTATCCTCGTCGCACCAGACGATCAGCGGCACGCCGGGGTTCTGCTTGACGATCTGGCGCACCACGTCGGACCAGCGCACCTGCGCGGGATCGGTGCCTTCGATGAATTCCTCGTAGGTCTTGGCCTTCTGCTTCTCGAACAGCGCCGGCAGGAAGGTGGCGGGGTTGCGAAGTGCCAGGTGGAACTCGGCCTCGATCTCGGGGAAAATCTGGGTGAAGGCGCGGATGCGCTCGCCGGCGAAACCGTAAAGCGTGCCGCGCAGCGCCCATTGCGGAAAGGAAAGGAAACTGTCCCAAGAGAGGACCAGCCGGTCGGCCGCCTCTTCCTCCATGATCTGTTCCAGGACCAGCGCCTGCGTCTCGACCGTGGCCGTCCGCCCCTTGAGCTGCACCGCCGTGTCGCGCAGCAGCCGGCGGTAGCGGGTGGGCGAGGGGACGACGATCCCCTGTTCGGCCAGGACCGCGCGGTTCTTCAGCAGGCACCTGACCAGCCGCTCTTCATCGGTGCAATGGGCGCCAAGGTGATAGACGATGCGCATAGGTGGCGGGCTGCCCGGTCTTCCCTGGTGGTCTTGTCGGCCGGATGGCCTGTTGGCGGCCACTATACGGCGTTTTCTTTACAGGCAAACCGGATTCCTGTAGCGCCGGGACATGATGGCGAAGGCAGACCCCCGTGCGCGCACCGGCCGCTGGCGCGCCGATCCCTGGGTGATCGGGGCGGCAGCGATCGCCGCGCTGGTGCTGATGCCGGTGGTGTCGGTGATCTGGATCGCCTTCCACCCGACGGAAAACATCTGGCCGCATCTGATGGCCACCGTCCTTCCGCGCTACATGGCGACCACCTTGCTGCTGATGGTCATGGTCGCCGTCCTTGCCGCGGTGGCCGGCACCTCCGCGGCCTGGCTAGTGACGATGCACGACTTTCCCGGCCGGCGCTGGCTGGACCATGCGCTGCTCTTTCCGCTGGCGATCCCGGCCTATGTCGGCGCCTATGCGCTGGTCGACCTGACCGATTATGCCGGGCCGGTGCAGATGGCCCTGCGGGCGGGTTTCGGCTGGACCTCGGCGCGGGACTACTGGTTTCCCGAGACGCGGTCGCTCTGGGCGGCGGGGCTGGTGCTGGCGGCGGCCTATTACCCCTATGTCTACCTGCTGGCGCGCGCGGCCTTCCGCGAACAGTCGGGTTGCACCTACGAGGTGGCGCGCGCCCTGGGCCAGGGGCCCTGGGGCCTGTTCTACCGTGTCGGCCTGCCGATGGCGCGGCCGGCCATCGCCGCGGGCGTGGCGCTGGCGCTGATGGAAACGGTCGCCGACTACGGCACGATCCAGCATTTCGGGGTGCAAACGCTGACCGCCGGCATATTCTCCACCTGGCTGAACGGCGGCAATGCCGGGGGGGCGGCGCAGATCGCCGGGATCGTGCTGGCGCTGATCCTGGTCCTGGTGGTGCTGGAACGGCTGTCGCGCCGCAACGCCCGGTTCCACGCCGCCGGCCGGGTGCATCGCCCGATCGAGCGGGCGCGCCTGCCCGGATTGCGCGGCTGGGCGGCCTTCGCGCTGTGCTTCCTGCCCTTCGCGACCGGGTTCCTGATGCCGGTGGGCGTGATGTCCTACCACGCGGCCGAGGCGCCGGCGCACTGGCTGGCGCCCGGCCTGTTCGACGCGCTGGCGAACACGCTTCTGGTGGGGGGGCTTGCCTCGGTCGTGACGGTCGGCGCGGCGCTCTTGACGGTCTACGGCCTGCGGCTGAGCCGCAACCCGGCCGGGCGTGTGCTGCTGCCGCTGACGACGCTCGGCTATTCGACCCCCGGCGCGGTGCTGGCGGTCGGGCTGCTGTTCCCGCTGGCCGCCTTCGACCACCGGCTTGCCGACGGGATCGAGGCGCTGACCGGCCACGACCCCGGGCTGATCGTCACCGGCACCGCGCTGGCGCTGGGGCTGGCCTATATGGTGCGGTTCTTCGGCGTGGCGCAGGGCGCGGTCGAAAGCGCCTTCGGCCGCGTCTCGCCCAGCCTGCCGATGGCGGCGCGGTCGCTGGGGCGGGGTCCGGGCGGGGCGCTGGCTGCCGTCTACATGCCGCTGATGCGCGGATCGGTGCTGACGGCGCTGCTGGTGGTCTTCGTCGACTGCGTCAAGGAACTGCCGGCGACGCTGTTGCTGCGGCCCTTCAACTTCAACACCCTGTCGACCCGCGTCTTCGAACTCGCCTCGCTGGAACGGCTGTCCGAGGCGGCGCCGGCGGCGCTTCTGGTCATGGCGATCGGCCTTGCCGCCGTGGCGGTCCTTGCCCGGGCGAACCGGGCCTAGCCCCTTGCACGACCGGCCGCCGGCAGGCTATGGAAAGGCCGCGCCCTTATAGCTCAGCTGGTAGAGCACCTGATTTGTAATCAGGGGGTCGGGGGTTCAAGTCCCTCTGGGGGCACCATCATCCAGCCGCTGTTCGTCCTGTGCCCAATTTGCGGGCATGTGCTGCGGATCGGCGCCGTGTTTCGCGGCGGGGCGCGCGCGGAACGGCGCCGGCGGCGGTTTCGGGCCGCGAAGCGTGCCGGGGCGTGCCAGAAACCGGGGCATGACGATGCTCTCGCAGATCGCCCACCCAGACCTGCCGCCGGCGGACCGCGCGGCGGTGCGGCTGGAACGGTCGCAGGGCCGGGCCGAAGTGGTGCTGGCGGCGGGCGCATCCGGGTGGGGGGCGCGGCTCTGCCGGCTTTACCAGCGCGGATCGGCCAAGGCGGTGCCGCTGCTCGCGCCCGCGGCCGAGGTGGCCTTCCTGAACACGTCGGGCGGGCTTGCCGGCGGTGACCGGCTTTCCTATGCGCTGGCGCTGGGGCCGGGCGTCAGCGCGACCGGCACCACCCAGACCGCCGAACGCGCCTATCGCGCCAAGGCCGAGCCGGCGGCCGAGGTGGAGGTCCACTTGTCGGTCGGCGCCGGCGGGCATCTGGACTGGCTGCCGCAGGAGACGATCCTCTTCGACGGCGCGCGGGTCCGGCGGCGGACCGAGGTGACGCTGGCCCCGGACGCAACCTGCCTTCTGGCCGAGACGGTGATCCTTGGCCGCCCGGCGATGGGCGAGAGGGTGGCCGATATCGACCTTGCCGACTGGCGCGAGGTGCGCCGCGACGGCCGCCCGGTCTGGGTCGAACCGCTGCGGCTGCTGCCGGGCGCGCTGGCCGGAACGGCGACGCTTGCCGGCGCCCGCGCCGTCGCCTCGGTCGCGCTGATCGCCCCGGGCGCGGGCGACCTTCTGGCGCCGCTCAGGGCCGTGCCGGACGAACCGGGCGTGGCGGTCGCGGCTTCGGCCCTGCCGGGGCGGCTGATGCTGCGGATGATGGCGGCGGATGGCTGGCCGCTGCGGCGGCAGATGATCCGGGCGCTGGCGGTGCTGCGGCCCGGCCTGGCGCTGCCGCGCGTCTGGCAGATCTAGGAAAGGGCAAGGATGAACCTGACCCCGCGCGAGAAGGACAAGCTTCTGGTCAGCCTCGCCGCCATGGTCGCCCGCGGCCGCCTTGCGCGGGGCGTGCGGCTGAACCACCCCGAGGCGGTGGCGCTGATCACCGATTTCGTGGTGGAAGGCGCCCGCGACGGCCGGCCGGTGGCCGAACTGATGGAGGCCGGCGCCCATGTGGTGACCGCCGGTCAGTGCATGGCCGGCGTGCCCGAGATGATCCATTCCGTCCAGGTCGAGGCGACCTTCCCGGACGGCACCAAGCTTGTCACCGTCCACCACCCGATCCGCTAGGGGGTACCATGGCCCGCATCCTCTTTCCCGTCCTCTGCGCGCCGCCCCGGTTGCGCCCGCGGCTGGCATGGTGGCGCCGATGATCCCCGGCGAAATCCTTGCCGCGGCGGGCGACCACCTGCTGAACGAGGGGGCCGAGGTCACCGTCCTGACCGTTGCCAACACCGGCGACCGGCCGGTGCAGGTGGGCAGCCACTACCATTTCGCCGAGGCCAATCCGGGGCTGGATTTCGACCGCGCGGGCGCGACGGGCAAGCGGCTGGACATTCCCGCAGGCACCGCCGTCCGGTTCGAGCCGGGGCAGACCCGCGAGGTGCGGCTGGTGCCGCTTGCCGGCGCGCGCGCCGTCTATGGCTTCAACGGGCATGTCATGGGGGCCTTGCGCTGACGGCGCTTGACCGGGGCGGGCCGGGGGTGGAAGCCTTGGCAGATGACCGCGCGACATGCGCCTGAACAGGGAGACCGGACCAATGTGCAATGCCTGCCTGATCGACTCGGTGAAATCCTCGATGCTGTCGCGTCGTGCGCTGCTGACCGGCGCCGCCGCCACGACCGCCGCCATCGCCGGCATGGGGCTGACCTCGGCCCGCCCGGCGCTGGCGCAGGCCGCGGGCAGGGTGGTCGACCTGACCCATGCCTATGACGGCAGCTTCCCCACCTTCGACGGCGTGCCCGGCATCCTTTACGAACCGGCCGTGAAATTTGCGGACTCGGGCTATCAGCTGTGGAAGCTGACGATTTTCGAACATACCGGCACCCATATCGACGCGCCGCTCCATTTCACCGCCGACGGCACCTCGGTCGCCGACCTGCCGCCCGAGAAACTGGTCTGCCCGCTTTGCATCATCGACATCACCGCCAAGGCGAAGGACGACGCCAACGCCATGGTCGAGCCCGCCGATATCGAGGCTTTCGTCTCGGCCAACGGCGCCATTCCGGCGGGGTCTTGCGTCGCGTTCAACTCCGGCTGGGCGGCCAAGGTCGCGACGCCCGAGTTCCGCAACACGCCCGACGGCGCGCTGGCCTTCCCCGGTTTTTCCAAGGCGGCGACCGACATGCTTGCCGGGCTGGACGTGGCCTGCATCGGCGTGGATACGCTGTCGCTCGACCCCGGCAATTCGGCCGATTTCGCGGTGCATTTCAGCTGGCTGCCCGGCGGGCGCTTCGGGATCGAGAATCTGGCGAACCTTGACCAGCTGCCCGCGACCGGCGCGACCATCTTCATCGGCGCGCCCAAGCACAAGGGCGGCACCGGCGGGCCGGCCCGCGTCATGGCGGTGGTCTGATGGCGGTCCTGCCGGTCCTGTCGGACGAGGCGGCCGGGCCCGAGGCCCGCGCCGTCTTTGCCGACATCCGCGAAAGGCGGCAGACCGATTTCGTGAACAACTTCTGGCGGGTGCTGGGGCATGACCCGGCGCTGCTGAAGGCGACATGGGAAAGGCTGCATCAGGTGATGGCGCCCGGTGCCCTGGACCCGGTGGTGAAGGAGATGGTCTATCTGGCCGTCTCCACCGCCAACGGCTGCAGCTATTGCGTCCATTCCCATACCGCCGCCGCCAAGGCCCGGGGCATGACGCCCGCAATGCACGCCGAGCTTCTGGCCGTCATCGCCATGGCCAGCCAGACCAACGCCCTTGCCACCGCGCTGCAGGTGCCGGTGGATGAACGGTTTCTTGCGTGAAGGTGATGTGACCATGCTGTTTTTTCCCCCGCCCTCGACCCCGGTCGAGATGCTGAAGCTGACGGTGCGCAGCACGATGATGCTGGCCGAGGCGCAGTGGGTGATCGCGCTGCGCCTGATGGGCATGGCCGGCATCTGGCGGCTGGACCGCGGCTGCCCCGCGGAACAGGCCCGCATGGTGGCGGAAAAGTTCAGCGCCGCGCATGAGGCGGGCCGCGCCGCCGGCCGCGCCGTGATGGCCGGCCGGTCGGCCGCCGCCGTCGCCGACCAGGCGCTGAAACCGATCCGCCGCCGCACCCGCGCCAATGCCAGACGACTGGCGAAGGGCGGCCCGGCAATGCCCGCCTGACCGTCCTGAGGAACCCATGGCCTACACGATCTCCCGCGCCGCCTATGCCGACATGTATGGCCCCACCGTGGGCGATCGCCTGCGGTTGGGCGACACCGACCTGATCATCGAGGTGGAGCGCGACCTGATCGCCGAAAGGTCGTCGGCGGGTGCCAACGCCCTGCGCTACGGCGAGGAGGTGAAGTTCGGCGGCGGCAAGGTCATCCGCGACGGCATGGGCCAGTCGCAGCTGACCCGCGCGCAAGGGGCGATGGACACGGTCATCACCAATGCGCTGATCCTCGACCATACCGGCATCTACAAGGCCGACGTGGGCCTGCGCGACGGGCGGATCGCCAGGATCGGCAAGGCCGGGAACCCCGACACCCAGCCCGGCGTCGACGTGATCATCGGCCCGGGGACGGAAATCATCGCCGGCGAGGGGAAAATCCTGACCGCCGGCGGCATGGATGCGCATATCCATTTCATCGCGCCCCAGCAGATCGACGATGCGCTGCATTCCGGGCTGACGACGATGCTGGGCGGCGGCACCGGCCCGGCACATGGGACGCTCGCCACCACCTGCACGCCGGGGCCCTGGCACCTGATGCGGATGATGCAGGCGGCGGATGCCTTCCCGATGAACCTGGCCTTCGCCGGCAAGGGCAATGCCTCGCTTCCCGCCGGGCTTGAGGAACAGGTGCGCGCCGGTGCTGCCTGCCTGAAACTGCATGAGGACTGGGGGACGACCCCCGCCGCCATCGACTGCTGCCTGACCGTGGCCGACCGGATGGACGTGCAGGTGATGATCCACACCGACACGCTGAACGAATCGGGCTTCGTCGAGAACACGCTGAAGGCCATCGGCGGGCGCACCATCCACGCCTTCCACACCGAGGGCGCCGGCGGCGGGCACGCGCCCGACATCATCAAGGTCGTCGGCCGCCAGAACATCCTGCCCAGTTCGACCAACCCGACGATGCCCTATACGGTGAACACGATCGAGGAACACCTCGACATGCTGATGGTCTGCCATCACCTGTCGCGCAAGGTGCCCGAGGACATCGCCTTCGCCGAAAGCCGCATCCGCCGCGAAACCATCGCCGCCGAGGACGTGCTGCACGACCTGGGGGCGTTTTCGGTGATCTCGTCCGACAGTCAGGCCATGGGCCGCGTGGGCGAGGTGATCACGCGGACATGGCAGACGGCGCACAAGATGAAGGTGCAGCGCGGCCGCCTGCCCGAGGAGATGGGCGCCAACGACAATTTCCGCGTCCGCCGCTATGTGGCGAAATACACGATCAATCCGGCCATCGCCCATGGGATCAGCCAGCACATCGGCAGCGTCGAGGAAGGCAAGCGCGCCGATCTGGTGCTGTGGTCGCCGGCCTTCTTCGGCGCCAAGCCGGAAATGGTGCTGCTGGGCGGCGTGATCGTGGTGGCGCAGATGGGCGATCCGAACGCCTCGATCCCGACGCCGCAGCCGGTTTACACCAGGCCGATGTTCGGCGCCTTCGGCGGCAGCCTGCAGCGCAACGCCGTGACCTTCGTGTCGAAGACGGGGCTTGAGGCGGATGTGAAGGGCGCCTACGGCCTGTCGCGCGACGTGCTGGCGGTGGAACACACCCGCGGCATCGGCAAGCGCGACATGAAGCTGAACCACGCGACGCCGGAAATCGCGGTGGACCCCGAAACCTACGAGGTGCGGGCGGACGGCGTGCTGCTGACCTGCGAACCCGCGACCGAACTGCCGCTGGCGCAGCGGTATTTCCTGTTCTGAAACCGGGACGCGCGGATGACGATCGCCCAACCCGTCTGTCGGCACCATCTGCGCCCCGGGCCGCGCCGCGCCGGCCCGGATCGGGGGACGCCATGACACGCGGTATCTGCCATGACCTTGAAGCAACGCGGCTATTCCGTCCTGCCGGTTGTCCGGCCCGCTGCGGCGCAGCATATCTGCCACGGGAAAGCGATCCCGTGAAAGGATACTCCGATGGCTACGACTTCGCCCCGCCGCTTCCTTGCCTGGCGCCTTCTCTCGGCCTTTGCCGAGGCGCGGCATCAGGCGCATGCGATGGAACGGCTGTTCATGATCCCGGACGAAAGCCTTGCCGCCCGCGGCCTGACCCGCGACGGCGAGATGCGCCGCATCATGGGCCTCGACTGACCAGCCCGTCCCCCCGGCCCCCCGCAGCGGGGCGGCCGGGCCTGACGGGCGATTGCCGCCCGTCTTCGTGCAGCGCACCCATGCAGATGGTGCAACGCGGGTATTCGCCACAACATGTTGTTCCGGTTGCTGCGCCGCGGCAATTCTGGACGCAGGGAGGGAACGATCCTTTGAAAGGGTATTCCCATGTCGCACCGCACCTCTCTGACCCGAAAATCGCTGTGGTCCCGTCTTGTCGCGCTGGCCGAATCCCGGCCCGAGTCGCGGCAGATCGCCCGTCTGGCCGAAATGTCGGACAGCGAACTCGCCGACCGCGGCCTGACGCGCCGGGGCGAGCTTCTGCGCATCCTTGGCCCCCGCGCGCTGATCTGACACCTGCCGGGCGGTGCGGCCATGGCTGACCTGGCCCCCGCCCGGACCTTGCTGAAACAGGCGCCCGGCCGGACGGATGGCCGGGTCGTCCTTGGCTATGACGAACGGCTGATCCGCCGGAAGCGGCTGGTGACCGAGGCGGGCGAGGGGTTCCTGGTCGACCTGCCCGCGGTCACCAATCTTGACGATTTCTGGGGCTTCCGGCTGGACGACGGGCGCACCATCGCCGTGGTCGCCGCGGGTGAGGCGCTGATCGCGGTCACCGGGCCCGACCTTCTGCGCTATGCCTGGCACATCGGCAACCGCCACACCCCCTGCCAGATCGAGGCGGGCCGCCTGCTGATCCGGCAGGACCATGTGCTTGCGGCCATGCTGCAGGGCCTTGGCGCGACGCTGTCGCCGGTGACCGAACCCTTCACCCCCGAGGGCGGCGCCTATGGCCATGGCCGGACCATGGGCCACAGCCACGGGGCCGATGGCCATGCGCACGGGCACGCGCCCGGGACGTTCGGCTGGCACGATCACGGCGACGGGCTTCTGCATTTCCACGGCCCGGCATCCGCCCGGCGCCGTCGCCCCGTCAAACCCGGGGACGAGGGGTAGGGCGGGGTGACCGGGCTTCTGACGCTGGTCCAGTATCTGTCGCCGGCCTTCCCGACCGGCGCCTTCGCCTATTCGCACGGGCTGGAACAGGTGATCGCCCGGGGCACCGTCACCGATGCGGCCGGGCTTGACCGCTGGCTGCGTGGCGTTCTGGAGCATGGCGGCGGCTGGCAGGACGCGGTCCTTCTGTCGCTGGCCCTGCGCCCGGGCGCCGACCACGCGGCGCTGGCCGGGCTGGCCCGCGCGCTGGCGCCCTCGGCCGAGCGTCTGGCCGAGACGGAAGAACAGGGGGCGGCGCTGGCCCGGACCGTGGCTGCGCTGACCGGCCGGCCGCTGCCGCCTGCGCCGCTGCCGGTGGCGCTCGGCATGGCGGCGGCGCCGCTGGACCTGCCGGCGGCGCAGGTGATCGCGCTTTACCTGCATGCCTTCGCCTCGAACCTTGTCTCGGTCGCGACGCGGGCGGTGCCCCTGGGCCAGACCGCGGCGCAGGCGGTGCTGGCGGGCCTCAATCCCCTGTGCGAGGATCTGGGCCGCCGCGCGGCTGATGCGGGCGAGGCCGACCTTGGCAATGCCGCGCTGGCGGCCGACCTTGCTGCCATGGCACATGAAACGCTGGACGTAAGGCTCTGGAAGACATGACATCTTCGAATGGACCCCTGCGCGTCGGCATCGGCGGCCCGGTGGGCGCGGGCAAGACCACGCTGACCGAACAGCTGGCCCGTGCGCTGGCCCCGCGCTGCGAGATGGCGGTGATCACCAACGACATCTACACCCGCGAGGATGCCGATTATCTGGTCCGCGCGCAGGTTCTGCCCGAGGCGCGCATCAGGGGCGTCGAAACCGGCGGCTGCCCGCATACCGCGATCCGCGAGGATGCCAGCATCAACCTTGCCGCGGTCGCCGACCTGAACGCCGCCTTCCCGGCGCTGGACCTGATCCTGATTGAATCGGGCGGCGACAATCTGGCCGCGACCTTCAGCCCGGAACTGGCCGACCTGTCGATCTACGTGATCGACACCGCCGCCGGGCAGGACATTCCCCGCAAGCGCGGGCCGGGCGTGGCGAAATCCGACCTGCTGGTCGTCAACAAGACCGACCTTGCGCCGCATGTCGGCGTCGACCTCGCGCTGCTGGAGGCGGATACTGCCCGCGCCCGCGGTGCGCGTCCCTATGTCATGGCGCGGCTGCGCCACGGGCAGGGGGTGGACCGGGTGATCGCCTTCCTGCAGCAGGCGGGCGGGCTGGCCCTTCGGGACTGAAGGGTTTACGGATCGTCCCCGCGCCCCTAACCATGCTGGGCGCGCAGCAGGACGGGTCAGGATGCCGCAAGCCGCCAATGCCGCCATCTGGTATGCGCCCGACGGCTATGACCCGGCGGCGAAGGGCATCAATGGCCGGCGGGTGGCGGGCGAAAGCTTCCTGCGCGGCTTTCTGGCGCATGCGGTGGCCGATGAATTCGTCTGCCTGACCAACGGCCCCGGCGACGAGCAGCGCTTCCGCGACTTCGCAGCGCAGCAAGGGGTGACCCGGCCGATCCGCGGCGCGCGGCTGGACAATGCGGCCGGGGTCGCGCCGGTGGATGTGGTCAGCTACCCCAGCCCCAACTACGCGGCCGAGGCATGGCGGCGCGGCCTCTGGGGCGCTGCGTCCTATGCCATCTGCGGCATCACCCACACCACGGCGACCGGGGTGGTGATGCAGGGCATGTTCGACCTGCGGGCCGCGCCGCAACAGCCCTGGGATGCGGTCATCTGCACCTCGCGCGCCGTCCGCGCCTCGCTTCTGGTGCAGATGGAGATGACGGATGCCCATCTGGCGCAGCGCTTCGGCGGCACCCTGCCGCCCCGCCCCCTGCTGCCGGTCATCCCGCTGGGGGTAACCTGTGCCGATTACGCGCCCGATCCCGCGGCCGGGCGGGGCTTGCGCGACCGGCTGGGCATCGCCGAGGGCGACATCGCCTGCGCCATCATCGCCCGGCTGACCCCGCATGAGAAGTTCGATCCGCTGCCGCTCTACCTCGCGCTGGCGCGGGCGCAGGCGGCGTCGGGCCGCCGCTTCCATCTGCTGCTCTGCGGCCAGTTCCGCGACGATTATGGCCGCAAGGTCTTTGTCGAGGGCGCTGCCGGCATGATGCCCGGCGTCGGCTTTCACCTTCTGGACGGGGGCGATGCGGCCGAACGCAAGGCGACGCTTGCGGGCGCCGACATTTTCCTTTTCCCGATCGACAACGTGCAGGAAACCTTCGGCCTCGCGCCCATCGAGGCGATGGCGGCGGGCCTGCCCGTCATCACCACCGACTGGGACGGGATGAAGGATACGGTGACACCCGAAACCGGCTTCCGCATCCCGACCGAGGCGGCGCGGCCGGACCTGACGCTGCACCTTGGCCTGCGCCATTTCGGCGGGGCGGACAGCTACATCCAGTATCTGAGCCAGCTTTCCGCGCTGACCCGCATCGACCTGCGCCGCCTGACCGAGGCGCTGGTCGCCCTTGGCACCGACCCCGGCCGCCGTGCGGCAATGGGGCAGGCCGGGCGCGCGCGGGCGCTGGCGCATTACGACTGGTCGCGCCTGATCCCGCAGTATCAGGCGCTCTGGGCGGAACAATCCGCCATTCTGCGCCGTGCGCGCGCGGCCGGCACGGCGGCGCCGCCGCTTGATGCCGCGCGCCTGCCGCCGGCGCCGGCGCCTGGCCTGTTCTTCGCCGCCTATCCCAGCCGGTTCGGCCCCGATCCCGCCCGCCGCTATGCCGCCCGTCCGCGGGATGACCGTCCGGGCATCGCTGCCACGCTGGCGCTGCGTGACTATCAGGGCAGCCGCCGCATGTTCGAGATGCCCGAGCGGATCGAATCCGTGCTGGCCGCGCTGGATGCCGCGGGCGACGATGGGGCCAGCCTCGCCGCGCTGGCGCAGGCGACCGGGATGCATGAACGGGTCGTGGCGCGGATCGTGCTGTGGCTTCTGAAATATGATTTCGCCGAGGAGGAGGACTGAATGACAGGGATTGCCCTTGTGACCGGTGCCGGATCGGGCATCGGCCGTGCCACCGCGCGGGCGCTGATCGGGGCCGGCTGGCGCGTCGCGCTGCTGGGCCGGCGCGCCGAACCGCTGATCGAAACCGCCGGCGGCAGCGGATCGCTGATCCTGACCGCGGACGTGACCGATCCGGCGCAGGTCGACGCCGCCTTCGCCCAGCTGGCGGCCGAATGGGGCCGGCTGGACCTTCTGTTCAACAACGCGGGCCTGTCGCTTCCCGGCCGGCCGATCGACGAGATCGCGGTCGAGGACTGGCAGCGCCTGTCGCGCACCAACATCGACGGGATGTTCTATTGCGCCCGCGCCGCCTTTGGCCTGATGCGCCGGCAGGACCCGCAGGGCGGCCGGATCATCAACAACGGATCGGTCAGCGCCCATGTGCCGCGGCCGGGAAGCGCGCCCTACACGATGTCGAAACACGCCGTCACCGGCCTGACGCGGACCCTTGGCCTGGACGGGCGGCGCTTCAACATCGCCTGCAGCCAGATCGACATCGGCAACGCGCTGACCGCACTGGGCGAGAAGTTCCAGAAGGGCGTGCCGCAGGCCGACCTGTCGGTGAAGGTGGAGCCGGTGATGGACGTGGCCCATGTCGCCGGCATGGTCCTGCATATCGCCGGCCTGCCGCTTGAGGTGGGCGTGCCCTTCGTCACGGTGATGGCGCGCGACATGCCGTTCCTGGGCCGCGGCTGACCCGGGCACCGGTCCGCAGCTGCGCCGGCGTCAGGCCTGCGGCTTGCAGAACATGTCGTAGACCAGGGTGATCGTGCGCAGCACCTTGGGGTCCTGGATCGAGTAGAAGATCGTCTTTCCGTCGCGCCGCGTGGCGACCAGCCCTTCCAGCCGCAGCCGCGCCAGCTGCTGGCTGACGGCGGCCTGCCGGCTGACCAGCAGATGTTCCAGTTCGGTCACCGATTTCTCGCCCGACGACAGGTGGCACAGGATCATCAGCCGCCCCTCGTGGCTGAGCGCCTTGAGGAACGCCGCCGCCGCCGTGGCCTGGGCCAGCATCTCGTCCGCGGGCAGGTGGCCGCAGCCGTCATCGTCCCCGGGCGTGGTGGCAGGGGCGGGCTCGGGGGTCGTTCGGTCAAGCGACATGGGATGATCCGGGGGCGATCCGCGGGGAAAGCGTCACATTCAATAGCATGCATGACAGGGCTTGGTAAGGGCCTTGCCGGACCGTCGGCGGCAGGCAAGGATCGGGCCGCGATTCCGTCGTGGCCGGACCCGGCCCCCAGAGAAGGACATGCCTCCCGTGCTGCGCCAATCCGCCTTCACCGCCCCCGGCCGCTTCTGGCGGGGCAACCTGCACACCCATTCGACCCGCTCGGATGGCGTCCTCAGCCCCGAGGAAGTCTGCCGCCGCTATCGGGACGAGGGCTATGATTTCCTTGCCCTGACCGACCATTTCGTCGGCGCCTTCGGCTATCCGATCGTCGATACCGTGCCCTTCCGCACCAACAGCTTCACCACCATCCTGGGGGCGGAACTGCATTCCGGCGCCATGGCGAATGGCGAGCTGTGGCATATCCTGGCCGTCGGCCTGCCGGCCGGTTTCGCGCCGTCGGACAGCCCCGACTTCACCCCGAAGGCCGGGCAGGAGACGGCGGCCGAAATCGCGCAGCGCGCGGTCGACGCCGGGGCCTTCGTCGCCATCGCCCATCCGCAATGGTCGGGGCTGACGCTGGCCGATGCCCGCGCCGTCACCGCGGCGCATGCGGTGGAAATCTACAACCACGGCTGCGCCACCGGCGCCGACCGGGCCGATGGCTGGGCGATTGCCGACCTGCTGCTGTCGGAAGGCCGGCGCCTGTCGGCCGTCGCCACCGACGACGCGCATTTCCACGAGCCCGACCATTTCGGCGGCTGGACCATGGTCAAGGCGGCCGAGAACACGCCCGAGGCGCTGCTGGACGCGCTGAAGCGCGGCGACTTCTATGCGACGCAGGGCCCGCAGATCCACGACTTCCGGCTTGAGGGCGACATCGTCCATGTCGAATGCTCGGCCGCGGTGTCGCTGATCGCGCTGGGGCACGGGGTTTCGTCGAACGCGGTGCATGGCCAGTCGATGACGCGGCCCTCGGTCAAGATGCGCTGGCGCGGCGATTCCCCCTGGGTGCGGGCGGTGGTGGTCGATGCCGCCGGGCGGCGGGCCTGGACCAACCCGATCTGGCGCGACGGCGCCTGATCCGCCGGTCAGCCCGGCCGCGCCGGCAGCGCCCGGCCGACGATCCGCGTCAGCTTGCGGTGCATCGGCGTGATCCGGTGCCGGATATGCATGGCGGCATAGACCGGCTGGCGCAGCGGCACCGCATCGACCACGGCGCGGACGCGGCCCTGCGCGATCAGCTCGCGCGCGGTCTTTTCCAGCACATAGCCCGACCCGCCGATGCCCAGGAGCAGCGACACCACCGATCCGCTTTGCCCGACCGAAAGGGGGCTGGTCGCCAGCGCGGGCGTCACCTGGCGATGCATCTCCTCGAAGGCGGGCGAGAAATGGGCGAAGATGAAACGGTCGGCCGTGACGCCGTCGATCCTGTCGGTCTCGGTCGAGACCATCAGGTAAGTCACGTCGCCCACGCTTTCGAAATGCAGGTCGGGATGCGGCTTGGGGCTGAACATCACCGCGAAATCAAGGATGCCGGTCAGCAGATCGGCGCACATCTGGTTGGAATAGTCGGGTTCGATGTAAAAGGCGGTCTGGGGAAACTGCCGCCGGAAGCCCGCCACCCAGTCGCCCAGATAGATGGCGGCAAGGTCGTTCTGGATGCCCAGCCGGGCAAGATGCCCCGCGCCGGTCGGCACCGCGATCCGCCGCCGCGCCTCGTTCCATTCGTGGCGCAGCGTCCTCGCGTGGGGTTCGAACCTTTTCCCCTCGGTCGTCAGGTCGGTGCCGGCGCGCGAGCGTTCGAAAAGCCGCGCCCCCACGGCGGATTCCAGCGCCTGCAGCCGGGTGGAGACGGTGGATTGCGTGACGCCCAGCCGTTCGGCCGTGCGGTGGAAGCTGCGGCTTTCGGCAAGGTCAAGGAACGTGTCGATCAGTTCGATCTGCATGGACGCCGCCGGGGACCAGCCCCCGGACCCCCGGGATATTTCGGAACGGAAGACGGGGCAGGCGGGCGCCCCTGATCGGATTTGCCGATCAATAGCGCGGGCGGCGCCGAATTGAAAGGGCTGTGATACGGTCGCATAATTGCCGCGGGTCAGGATGGAGACGGGCATGGGCGAGTTCGCAAGCGCGCGGGTGGCGATCATCGGCGGCGGCGCCGTGGGCGTATCGGCGCTCTACCATCTGGCGCTGGCAGGCTGGACCGACTGCATCCTTCTGGAAAAGAACGAACTGACCGCGGGCAGCACCTGGCACGCGGCGGGGAACGTGCCGACGTTTTCCTCGTCCTGGTCGATCATGAATATGCAGCGCTATTCGGCCCAGCTGTACCGGGGTCTGGCCGAGGCGGTCGACTATCCGATGAACTACCATGTCACCGGGTCCTTGCGGATCGGCCATACCGCCGACCGGCTGATGGAATTCCGGCGCGTCGTCGGCATGGGGCGCTATCAGGGGATGGACCTGACGATCATGGGACCGGAGGAGATGAAGCGGGTCTATCCCTTCATCGAGACGCATGGACTGACCGGGGCGCTTTACGATCCGAATGACGGCGACATCGACCCCGCACAACTGACGCAGGCGCTGGCCAAGGGGGCGCGGGCCCTGGGTGCGCGGATCGAACGGTTCTGCCCGGTGACGGCGGCGCGCTGGACCGGCAGCGAATGGCTGCTGGCGACGCCGAAGGGCGAGGTTCGGGCGGAATATGTGGTCAACGCCGCCGGCTATTATGCGCGCGAGGTCGGGCGGATGTTCGGCCGCGACATCCCCATGGTCGCGATGAGCCACCAGTACATGCTGTTTGACACCGTGCCCGAGGTGGCGGCCTGGTCGGCCGAAGTGGGCCACAAGCTGCCGCTCCTGCGCGACGTGGATTCAAGCTATTACCTGCGGCAGGAGAAGGGCGGCTTCAACCTTGGCCCCTATGAGCGGAAGCCGAAGGCGCATTGGGTGACGCCCGAAGACCCGTTCCCCGAGGATTTCAGCTTCCAGCTTTATCCCGACGACCTTGACCGGCTGGCCTTCGAGATCGGCGAGGCGATGGGGCGGGTGCCCTTGCTGGAGAAGGCGCCGCTGGTCAAGACGATCAACGGCCCCATCCCCTATGCGCCCGACGGCAACCCGCTGATCGGGCCGATGCCGGGGGTGCCGAACGCCTTCGAGGCCTGCGTCTTCACCTTCGGCATCTGCCAGGCGGGAGGCGCGGGCAAGGTGCTGGCCGAATGGGTGACCGAAGGCGCGACGGAATGGGACATGTGGTCCTGCGACCCGCGCCGCTTCACCGGCTTCGAGGACCGCGACTATGCGATCACCAAGGGGATCGAGGTCTATGCCCATGAATACGACATCCTCTATCCCCGCCGCGTCTGGCCCGATGGCCGGATGAAGAAACTGTCGCCGGTGCATGACCGGACGGCGGCGCTGGGGGCGCAATATGGCGCCTACAACGGCTGGGAGCGGGCGCTCTGGTATGCGCGGCCGGGCGACGACACCTCCGAGCCGGCGAGCCATACCTGGAAACGGCAGGGGCCATGGGCGGCTGCGGTGGCGGCGGAATGCGCGGCGGTGCGGGATGCGGCCGGCATCCTCGACCTGCCGGGGTTTTCGCGGTTCCGCCTCGCGGGGCCGGGTGCGGCCGACTGGCTGTCGCGGCAGATCACCGGCAAGGTGCCGGGCGCGGGCCGGCTGGGCCTGTGCTATTTCGCCGACGACAAGGGGCGGATCGTCACCGAAATGTCGGCGGCCCGGCTGGGCGCGGACGAATTCTGGCTGATCACCGCTGCGACGGCGCAAAGCCATGACGGCGAATGGTTGCGCCGGCATCTGGAACTGGGGCTGACGCTGACGGACGAGACGGTGGACTGGTCGACCCAGATCCTGACCGGGCCGAAGGCCCGCGCCATACTGGCCGATGCGGCTGAGGCCGATCTGGCGCTGCCCTGGCTGACCTGGCAATGGGCCCGGATCGCCGGGGCGCGGGTCATGCTGATGCGGGTGTCCTTCGCCGGCGAACTGGGCTGGGAAATCCATACGCAGGTGGCCGATACGGCGCGGGTCTGGGACGCGGTGATGGCGGCGGGGCAGCGCCACGGGCTGCAGGCCTTCGGCATGTATGCGCTGGACAGCTTGCGGATCGAGAAGGCGTATCGGGCGTGGAAGGGCGATCTTTCCACTGACTACACGGTCCTTGCCGGCGGTCTGGGCCGGTTTGTCGACTGGTCGAAGCCCGGGTTCCGCGGCAAGGCGGCGCTGGCGGCCGAGAAACAGGCCGGATCGGCCAATCGCTTTGCCGTCCTGAAGATCGAGGCCGGCGACTATGACCCGCCCTATATGTCGACCGTCTGGCAGGGCGACCGGGTGGTGGGCGAACTGACCTCGGCCGGCTGGGGCCACCGGGTCGGCGCCTGCATCGGGCTGGGGGCGGTCGCGGCGGATGCGGCGGCGCCGGGGACCGCGTTGGAGGTCGAGGTCTTCGGCGAACGCATTCCGGCGGTGGTGACGGGCGACGGCGCGCTCTGGGATCCGCAGAACGAACGCATCCGCGCGTGACGGCGGGCGGGCCGGGGGCCAGCCCCCGGACCCCCGGGATACTTGGGCCGAGATGAAGAGGCAGAGGGCGCAATGAACATTCCCCAGAAGGCGCGGGCAGTGGTGATCGGGGGCGGGGTGTCGGGCTGTTCGGTGGCCTATCACCTGGCCAAGGCGGGCTGGACCGATGTGGTGCTGCTGGAGCGCCGGCGCCTGACCTCGGGCACCACATGGCACGCGGCGGGGCTGATCGGCCAGTTGCGGGCGAACCAGAACATGACCCGGCTGGCGAAATACTCGGCCGAGCTTTACTACCGGCTTGAGGCGGAAACCGGCGTCGCCACCGGGATGAAGCGCGTCGGGTCGATGACCGTGGCGCTGACCGCGGACCGGATGCAGGAAATCCTGCGGCAGGCGACGGTGGCGAAAATCTTCGGGGTCGAGGTCAATCGCATTTCGCCCGACGAGGTGAAGGCGCTTTATCCGCTGCTGAACACCGAGGGCGTGGTCGGCGGCGTCCATCTGCCGAACGACGGCCAGTGCGACCCGGCCAACATCGCCATGGCGCTGGCCAAGGGCGCGCGGATGGCCGGCGCGATGGTGGCCGAGGGGGTGAAGGTGACACGCGTCACCGAGGGACCGGCCCCGGGCGGCAACCGCCGGGTGACGGGGGTGGATTACATCGGGCCTGACGGGCCGGGCCATATCGAGGCCGAGGTCGTGGTCAACTGCGGCGGCATGTGGGGCCGCGATCTGGCGGCGCAGAACGGCGTGACCGTGCCGCTGCATGCGGCCGAACATTTCTATCTGGTGACCGAACCCGTGCCCGGCCTGGGCGACATGCCGGTGCTGCGGCTGGTCGACGAATGCGCCTATTACAAGTCGGACGCCGGCAAGATGATGATCGGCGCCTTCGAGCCGGTGGCGAAGCCCTGGGGCATGGGCGGCATCCGCGAGGATTTCGAGTTCGACACCTTGCCCGAGGACTGGGACCATTTCGCCCCGATCCTTGAAATGGCGATGAACCGGATGCCGCTGTTCCAGACCACCGGCATCCACACTTTCTTCAACGGGCCGGAAAGTTTCACGCCGGATGACCGCTACTACCTTGGCCCGGCGCCGGAACTGGGCGGCTACTGGGTGGCGGCGGGGTATAATTCGATCGGCATCATCTCGGCCGGCGGGGCGGGGATGGCGCTGGCGGAATGGATCACCACCGGCGAGGCGCCCTTCGACCTCTGGGATGTCGACATTCGCCGGGCGCAGCCGTTCCAGCGGAACCGCCGCTACCTGCAGGAGCGGGTGACCGAGACGCTGGGCCTGCTTTACGCCGACCACTACCCTTACCGGCAGGTTGTCACCAGCCGCGGGGTGCGGCGCACGCCGCTGCACGAACACCTGAAGGCGCGGGGGGCGGTTTTTGGCGAAGTCGCGGGCTGGGAACGCGCCAACTGGTTCGCCGATGAAGGGCAGGCGCGCGAATACCGCTATGCCTGGGGGCGGCAGAACTGGTTTCAGAACCAGCAGGCCGAGCATATGGCGGTGCGGACCGGCGTCGGGCTTTTCGACATGTCGTCCTTCGGCAAGATCCGGGTCGAGGGGCGCGATGCCTGCCGCTTCCTGAACCGCATCTGTTCGGCCGAGATGGACGTGACCGCGGGGCGGATCGTCTATACGATGCTGCTGAACGACCGGGGCGGCATCGAGGCCGACCTGACGGTGACGCGGCTTGCGGAACGGGCCTACATGCTGGTGGTGCCGGGGGCGACGCTGCAGCGGAACCTCGCCTGGCTCCGCGCCCATGTCGGCGAGGAATTCGCCACGATCACCGATGTGACGGCGGCCGAGGCGGTGCTGTGTGTCATGGGACCCAAAGCGCGCGAGCTGATGCAGGCGGTCAGCCCGGACGACTTTTCGAACGCGGCGCATCCCTTTGGCATGGCGCGGGAAATCGAGATCGGCCACGGCATCGCCCGGGCGCAGCGGGTGACCTATGTCGGCGAGCTGGGCTGGGAAATCTATCCCTCGGCCGATCAGGCGGCGCATGTCTTCGAGGCGCTTGTCGAGGCGGGCGCGGACCACGGGCTGAAGCTTTGCGGCCTGCATGCGCTCGACAGCTGCCGGATCGAGAAGGCCTATCGCCACTGGGGCCACGACATCACCGACGAGGATCATGTGCTGGAGGCGGGGCTTGGCTTTGCCGTCAGCCGCAAGAAACCTGCGTTCATCGGCCGCGACGCGGTGCTGCGCCGGCAGGATGAGGGGTTGAAGCGCCGGATGCTGCAGTTCCGCCTGAAAGACCCCGGGCCGGTCCTGTTCCACAACGAGGCGGTGGTGCGCGACGGGGCGATCGTCGGCCCGGTGACCAGCGCCAACTACGGCCATTTCCTCGGCGGCGCGATCGGCATGGGCTATGTTCCCTGTGCGGGCGAGACCGAGGCGCAGGTTCTGGCCGCGCGCTACGAGATCGAGGTGGCGGGCGTGCGGCACGAGGCGGTGGCAAGCCTGGTTCCGATGTATGATCCGAAAGGCGAAAGGGTCAGGGCGTGACCCGCGGCGGGCCGGGGGCCAGCCCCCGGACCCCCGGGATATTTGGAGAAGGGGAAATGGGCAGGGCGTTTTCCGGTCGGCACCAAGCGTTCTTCGACCTGCATCAGGCGGGCTGTTTCGTCATCCCGAACCCCTGGGATGCCGGATCGGCGCGGATGATGGCGGCCTTGGGCGCGAAGGCGCTGGCCACGTCATCCGCGGCGCATGCCTTCACGCTGGGCCGGCCCGACATGGGGGGCGTCAGCCGTGACGAGGCCCTGGCCCATGCGGCCGATCTTCTGGCCGCGACGGGCCTGCCGGTGTCGGGCGATTTCGAGAACGGGTTCGGCGATGCGCCGGATGTGGTGGCCGAGACGGTGCGGCTGGCGGCAGAGGTGGGCCTGTCGGGCATTTCGGTCGAGGACACGCAGATGGTGCCGGGCAACCCGGCATATGCCTTCGATCTGGCGGTGGAGCGTATCCGGGCGGGCGCGGCCGCGGCGCGGGCGCTGGGGCGGCCCTTCGTCTTCTGCGCGCGGGCGGACGGGGTGATGAACGGCAGCTGTGATCTGGCCGAGGGCATTCGTCGCCTGCAAGCCTTCGAGGCGGCGGGGGCCGATCTTCTCTATCTGCCGGTGCCGCCCGGGCCTGCCGAACTGGCGCAGGTGCTGCGGGCGGTGACGAAGCCGGTGAATGCGCTGGCGGCGGGGCCGCTGAAGGCGCTGACCGTGGCCGAACTGGCGGCGATGGGGGTGCGGCGGATTTCCACCGGCAGCCAGATCGCCCGGCTGACCCATGCGGCGATCCGCGACGCGACGGCGGCGATGCTGGGCGAGGGGTCGTTCGCGCCGCTGGCCGGTGCGGCGCCGGGCAACGAGATCGACGAATACCTGCGCAACGGCGCGGCCACAGGAAAGGATATGCCATGAGCGGCATCGAACACATCTGCGCGCCCGAGGCGGCGCGGCGGTCGGCCCGGGCGGGCGGACGGGCGGCGCGGGTGGCGCTGCGGGCGGCACCCCTGGCCGATGACGTGCGGCCGGTCCGGCCCGGCATGCCCGGCGGGCGCTACCGGCCGCTGGACCCCGCGGGGGTGGAGCGTATCCATCAAAGCGCGCTGCAGGCGCTGGAAGAGATCGGTCTGGCGAACGCCCCGCCTTCGGGCGTCGAAATCCTGACCGGCGCGGGCGCGGTGCAGGGCGCGGACGGCCGCATCCGCTTTCCCCGCGCGCTGGTCGAGGACATGCTGGCCAAGGCCGCCCGCAACATCACCCTGCACGCGCGCGATCCGAAGTTCGACCTGCACCTGACGGGCAGCAACGTCCATTTCGGCACGGCGGGCGCGGCGGTGCATGTGGTCGACCTTGAGAAGAACGAATACCGCGATTCTACCGCGCAGGACCTTTATGACGCGGCGCGGATCGTGCAGAATCTTGACAACGTCCATTTCTACCAGCGCACCATGGTCTGCCGTGACGTGCTGGACAACAAGGAGATGGACCTCAACACCCTTTATGCCTGCCTTGCCGGCACGACCAAACATGTCGGCACCAGCTTCTTCGACCCGGCGCATGTGGCCGATGCCTTCGAAATCCTGCACATGGTGGCGGGCGGCGAGGAGGCCTGGCGCGAACGGCCGTTCGTGTCGAACTCGAACTGCTTCGTCGTGCCGCCGATGAAATTCGCCGAGGAAAGCTGCAAGGTGATGGAGGATTGCATCCGGCGCGGCATGCCGATGCTGCTGCTGTCGGCCGGGCAGGCGGGGGCGACGGCGCCGGCGCCGATTGCGCTGGCCATCGTGCAGGCGGTGGCGGAATGCCTGGCGGGCGTGGTCTATGTGAACGCGATCCGGCCCGGCGCGCCGGCGATCTTCGGCACTTGGCCCTTCGTTTCCGACCTCAGGACCGGCGCCATGTCGGGCGGCAGCGCCGAACAGGCGCTGCTGACGGCGGGCTGCGCGCAGATGCACCGGTTCTACGACCTGCCCGGCGGTGCCGCGAGCGGCATTTCCGATTCGAAACTGCCCGATATGCAGGCGGGCTGGGAGAACGCGATCACCAACACGCTGGCGGGGCTTTCCGGCCTGAACATGTGCTACGAGTCGGTGGGGATGCATGCCTCGCTTCTGGGCTTCAGCCTGGAATCGCTGGTTCTGGGCGATGATATCCTGGGGCAGGTGATGCGGCTGGTGCGCGGCATCGACGTGACCGAGGATTCGACCAGCATCGAGGCGATGAAGGAAGTCTGCCTTGGCGGGCCGGGGCATTACCTTGGATCGGACCAGACGCTGCGGCTGATGCAGACGGAATATGTCTATCCCGCCATTGGCAACCGGATGAGCCCGAAGGAATGGGTCGAGGCCGGCAAGCCCGCGCTTCTGGACCGGGCGATTGCCCGGAAGAACGATATCCTTGCCAGGGCCGGGATGCAGGTCGACCCGGCGATCGACGCCGCGGTGCGCGCGCGGTTCAACATGTATTTCCGCTAGGCCGGGCGTCGCGAACGGCGCGCGGGGCGTCTTTCCCGGCACTGGACGCCGGCCGGGGAAGGGGCGATGAAGGGAAGCGGGCCGCCGCAGGCCGCGGCCGATTGCGCGGGCAGGCCCCGACGCACTAGGCTGGCGCATCAGGCCGCGGACGGGCCACGGGATCAGCGCCGCGAGACGCGGCCGGAAACAGGAGAGGGCGATGACCATTTCGGCGAACCTTGGGAAATTCTACATCGACGGCGCCTGGGTCGATCCGCTGCCCGGCGGATCGAAACTGGGCGTGGAAAACCCCGCGACCGAGGAAATCGTCGGCGAGATCGCGCTGGCGACCGAGGCCGATGTCGACCGCGCCGTCGCCGCCGCCCGCGCGGCCTTCGACCGCTATACCGTCACCCCGCTGAAGGAGCGCATCGCCCTCGTCCAGCGCATCCTTGATCTCTACAATGCCCGGGCCGAGGACATGGCGCAGATCATGTCGACCGAGATGGGCGCGCCGATCACCTGGTCGCGCGAGGCGCAGTTCTGGGCGGGGCAGGTCCATCTGGAATCCACCATCAAGGCCGCGCAGGAGATGGAATGGGAATACATGCGCGGCGACACCCGCATCGTGCTGGAAGGGATCGGCGTCTGCGCGCTGATCACGCCCTGGAACTGGCCGATGAACCAGATCGTCTGCAAGGTGGCGCCGGCGCTGATCGCCGGCTGCACCATGGTGCTGAAACCCAGCGAGATCGCGCCGCTGTCGGGCGTCCTTTTCGCCGAGCTTTGCCATGAGGCGGGCGTGCCCAAAGGCGTCTTCAACATGGTGAACGGCGCAGGGCCGGTCGCCGGGGCGCGGATGTCCAGCCACCCCGATGTCGACATGGTCTCCTTCACCGGGTCGACCCGCGCCGGCACCGCCATCGCCGCCGCCGCCGCGCCGACGGTGAAGCGCGTGGCGCAGGAACTGGGCGGCAAGTCGCCGAACATCATCCTGCCGACCGCCGATCTTGAGGCTGCGGTGAAGGGCGGGGTCGAGGGCTGCTTCGGCAATACGGGGCAATCCTGCGACGCGCCCACCCGGATGTTCGTGCCGCGCGCTGCCCATGATCAGGCGCTGGTCTTTGCCAGGGCGGCGGCCGATGCCGTCGTCGTCGGCGACCCGACGGACGAGGGCACGACCATGGGCCCGCTGGTGTCGAAACTGCAGTGGGACAAGGTCCAGCGGCTGATCCAGGCCGGCATCGACGAAGGCGCCACGCTGGTCGCCGGCGGCACCGGCCGGCCGGCCGGGCTGAACCATGGCTGGTTCGTGAAGCCGACGATCTTCGGCGGCGTGACGAACGAGATGACCATCGCGCGCGAGGAAATCTTCGGCCCGGTCCTGTCGATCATCCCCTATGACTCGCTGGATCAGGCGGTGACCGAGGCGAACGACACGCCCTATGGCCTTGCCGCCTATATCGCCGGCCCGGTCGAGGATGCAAAGCCCGTCGCCCGCCGCCTGCGCGCCGGCACGGTGAACCTGAACTACCCGGCATGGGATACGTTCGCGCCCTTCGGCGGCTACAAGCAATCGGGCAACGGCCGCGAATATGCCGACTGGGGCATCCACGACTTCTGCGAGGTCAAGGGGATCGTCGGCTGGGGGGCCTGACGACAGGAAAAAGGCGGGAACCGGGAGTGACATGCCCCCGATCCCGCACACCGGGGTCGGGGGTCCGGGGAGGGTGCCATGAACTACGGCTATATCGGACTGGGCAACCTTGGCGGGCATCTGGCGGCAAGCCTGATCCGCGCCGGGCATTCCGTCACCGTCTATGACCGCCATCCCGGCCATGCCGACCGGCACCGCGCTGCCGGCGCGACGGTCGCCGGCAGCGTCAGCGAACTGGCCGAGTTGGTCGATCATGTCTTCACCTGCCTGCCGTCGCCCGTCGCCTCGGAAGCGGTGCTGGCGGAACTGATGACCGGGCTGAAACCCGGCGCAAGCTGGATCGAGAATTCCACGCTGGGCCGCGATGACGTGCGCCGTCTGGCCGGCCTTGCCCGGGTCGGCGGGGTGCGCATGCTTGAGGCGCCGGTGACGGGCGGCGTCCATCTGGCCGCGCGGGGCGAGATCACCGTTCTGGTCGGCGGCGACGACGATCTTTTCACCCTGCACCGGCCGGCGCTGCAGGCGATGGGCGGCCGCATCTTCCACATGGGCCCCCTGGGCAGCGCGGCGGTGATCAAGGTCATCACCAACATGCTGGCCTTCATCCACCTTGTCGCCGATGGCGAGGCGCTGATGCTGGCCAAGCGCGGCGGGCTGGACCTGAAGACCGCGTGGGAGGCGATCGCCGCCTCGTCCGGCACCAGCTTCGTGCATGAGACAGAGGGCCAGCTGATCCTGAACGGCAGCTACGACATCGCCTTCACGATGGACCTCGCGCTGAAGGACCTTGGCTTTGCCATGGGTTTCGGGCGCGAATTCGGGGTGCCGCTCGACCTTGCGGCGCAGGTGACGCAGACCTTCCTCAAGGGCCGGGCCGTCTATGGCGGCGGCGCGCAGTCAACGGCGATCGTCAAGCTGCTGGAAGACGCGCTTGGCACCGACCTGCGCGCCGCGGGCTTCCCGGCGCGGCTGGAATAGCGCTTACCCCCGCCGGGCGGCGTCGATCTTCGCGACGTCGATCTTGCCCATGTCCATCATCGCCGCGAAGGCGCGCTTCGCCTCGTCCCCGCCGGCCAGCATCGCCTCGGTCAGGGTGCGCGGCGTGATCTGCCACGACAGGCCCCAGCGGTCCTTGCACCAGCCGCAGGCGCTTTCCTTGCCGCCGTTGCCGACGATGGCGTTCCAGTAGCGGTCGGTCTCTTCCTGGTCCTCGGTGGTGATCTGGAACGAGAAGGCTTCCGACTGGGTGAAGGCGGGGCCGCCGTTCAGCCCCATGCAGGGGATGCCGCAGACGGTGAAATCCACCGTCAGCACATCGCCCGCCTTGCCCGACGGATAGTCGGCCGGGGCGCGGTGAACGGCATGGACATGGCTGTCGGGAAAGACGGTCGCATAGAATCGCGCCGCCGCCTCGGCGTCCCTGTCATACCAAATGCAGATCGTGTTCTTGGCAATCTCCATCGTATCCTCCCTGTTTCCGCAAGACCGGGCCTCTGGCGCGGGACCAACGCCCGTTTTCGCGTCGCGTTCCGTCAGCAAAGCCCGAAAGCCCGCGCGCGACAACCGTGTTGCGGCCCGCGCCGCGCGCCGCACCTTTCCTTTTCCGCGGCCGGCGCGCAGTCTCGGCCCCGCCAGAACCGCGCCGGAACCGGGGACAACATGACCGACCAGACCGAAGACCGCATCGCCCGCCTGCTGCACCACCGCAAGGCCGGCCTGACGCAGGGCGACCCCGTGGTGCCGCCGATCACCGCGACCGCCACCTTCCACCTGCCGGGCGTGCAGCAGGGCGGGCATTTCTACGGCCGCAACGGCACCCCGTCGTGGGAGGCGGTCGAGACGCAGCTTGCCCTGCTGGAAGATGCCGAGACGGTGGCCTTCCCCTCGGGCATGGCCGCCATCGCGGCCGGGCTTTTCGCCACGCTCAAGGCAGGCGACCGGCTGGTGATCCCGTCCGACGGCTACTACGTCACCCGCGTCCTCTCCGAAGGGTTCCTGCAGCCGCTTGGGGTGACCGTCAGCCAGATCGCGACCCGCGACTATGCCGGGGCCGATTTTGCCGGCGCCGCGGTCGTCTATCTGGAAACCCCGTCGAACCCGGGGCTTGATGTCCTTGACATCGCCGCGGTCGCGGCGCGCGCGCGGGCGGCGGGGGCCCTGGTCATTGCCGACAACACGACGATGACGCCGCTGCTGCAGCGCCCGCTGGATCTGGGCTGCGATCTGGTGGTCGCGGCCGACACCAAGGCGCCGTCGGGGCATTCCGACGTGCTTTTCGGCCATGTCGCCGGCCGCGACGCCGCGCTGATGGCGCGGGTCCGCGACTGGCGGCGGATGGCCGGGGCCATCCCCGGCCCGTTCGAGGCGTTCCTGGTCCACCGCGGGCTGGAAACGCTGGAGGTGCGGCTTGCGCGCATGTGCGCCAGCGCCGGCGTGATCGCCGAACGGCTGGCGGCGCATCCGCGGGTGCGGGGCCTGCGCTACCCCGGCCTGCCGGGCGATCCGTCCCATGCCATCGCCCGCGCGCAGATGGCGGCGCCCGGCTTCCTGATCACCTTCGAACTGGCCGATGCCAGCGCGGCCGAAGGCTTCCTTGCCCGCTGCCCCTATCTGGAACAGACCACCAGCTTCGGCGGCGTCCATTCCTCGGCCGAGCGGCGCGCCCGCTGGGGCGACCGGGTGTCCGAGGGCTTCATCCGCCTTTCGGTCGGGGTCGAGCCGGTGGAACCCCTGTGGCGCGCCATCGCGGCGGCGCTGAACGGGTAGCGGCATCTGGCCCCATGGCGGGGGCGCGGCTGGCCCTACGGCCATATCCGGCCCGGCGGCTATAGAGGGCACGGAAACCCGGTTCACGGAGGAACACCGATGCGGATGACGACCGAGGAAGCCTTCGTCAAGGTGCTGCAGATGCACGGGATCGAGCATGTCTTCGGCATCATCGGTTCCGCCTTCATGCCGGTCTCGGACCTGTTCCCGAAGGCCGGGATCACCTTCTGGGACTGCGCCCATGAAGGATCGGGCGGGATGATGGCCGATGGCTACACCCGCGCGAGCGGCAAGATGAGCATGATGATCGCCCAGAACGGCCCGGGCATCACCAATTTCGTCACCGCGGTGAAGACCGCCTACTGGAACCACTCGCCGCTTCTGCTGGTGACGCCGCAGGCGGCGAACCGGACGATCGGGCAGGGCGGTTTCCAGGAAGTCGAACAGATGGCGCTCTTCCGGGACATGGTCGCCTATCAGGAAGAGGTGCGCGATGCTGCCCGCATTCCCGAAGTGCTGAACCGGGTGATCCTGAACGCGAAACGGGCCAGCGCGCCGGCGCAGATCAACGTGCCGCGCGACCTTTTCACCCAGGTGATCGACGTGGACCTGCCGCGCATCGTCGCCTTCGAGCGACCCTCGGGCGGCGCCGAGGCGCTGGACGAGGCGGCGGCGCTGCTGTCCGGGGCGAAGTTCCCGGTGGTGCTGAACGGCGCGGGCGTGGTGCTGGCGGGGGCGATCCCGGCCACAATGAAACTGGCCGAACGGCTGGATGCGCCGGTCTGCGTCGGCTACCAGCACAATGACGCCTTCCCCGGGTCGCATCCCCTCTTCGCCGGCCCGCTGGGCTACAACGGCAGCAAGGCGGCGATGGAACTGATCGCCAAGGCCGATGTGGTGCTGGCGCTTGGCACGCGGCTGAACCCGTTCTCCACGCTGCCGGGCTACGGCATCGACTACTGGCCCAAGGACGCGGCCATCATCCAGGTGGACCTGAACCCCGCGCGCATCGGCCTGACCAAGAAGGTTTCGGTCGGCATCGTCGGCGATGCCGGCAAGGTGGCCGAGGGCATTCTGGCGCGGCTGGGCGATCATGCCGGCGACGCTGGAAGAGCGGATCGCAAGGCGCTGATCGCACAGAAGAAATCCGCCTGGGCACAGGAACTGGCCAGCATGGACCATGAGGCCGACGATCCCGGCACCACCTGGAACCAGCGCGCCCGCGCCGCCAAGCCCGAATGGATGTCGCCCCGCATGGCCTGGCGCGCGATCCAGTCGGCGCTGCCGAAAGAGGCGATCATCTCGTCCGACATCGGCAACAACTGCGCCATCGGCAACGCCTATCCGACCTTCGAGGCGGGCCGCAAATACCTCGCCCCCGGCCTTTTCGGCCCCTGCGGCTATGGATTGCCGTCGGTCGTCGGCGCCAAGATCGCCTGCCCGGATGTGCCGGTCGTCGGCTTTTCCGGCGACGGCGCCTTCGGCATCGCGGTCACCGAACTGACCGCCATCGGCCGCAAGGAATGGCCGGCGATCACCCAGATCGTCTTCCGCAACTACCAGTGGGGCGCCGAGAAGCGGAACTCGACCCTCTGGTATGACGACAATTTCGTCGGCACCGAACTGGATACCGACGTTTCCTATGCCGGGATCGCCCGCGCCTGCGGGCTGCAGGGCGTGGTTGCCCGCACGATGGACGAACTGGCGCAGGCGCTGCGCAAGGCAATCGACGACCAGATGAAGCATGGCAAGACCACGCTGATCGAGGCGCTGATCAATCAGGAACTGGGTGAGCCGTTCCGCCGCGACGCGATGAAGAAGCCGGTCGAGGTGGCGGGCATCTCGAAATCCGACATGCAGCCGCAGGTCGTGTGATGGAAACCCGCGCCCGGCGGCCCCGGGGGGAACGGCCGTGACCCTGCCGTTCGACCTTGGGCCCGGCGGCGCGGTCTGGATGGCCGTCGCCATTCTTGGCGCGGCCTATATCCGCGGCTATTCGGGCTTCGGCTATTCCGCCATTGTCATCGCCGCCTCGGGTCTGGTGACCAACCCGCTGAACTTCGTCGCCGTCGTGGTGATCCTGGAATCCGCCATGTCGCTGCAGGCCTGGAAGGGCGCGGGCAAGGCGGTGGACTGGCGGCGGGTCTGGCTTCTGCTGGCCGGCGCGGCGGTCGGGCTGCCGCTTGGCCTCTGGGCGCTGACCGCGATTTCCGAGAATGCGGCGCGGGCGGTGATCTCGGGCTACATCCTGCTGATGTGCGGCGTGCTGCTGGCCGGCTGGCGCCTTGGGGCCGAGGTGCGCGGCAAGGCCAATCTGGCGGCGGGGCTGGTCTCGGGCCTGGCCAATGCGCCGGGCATGGGGGGCCTGCCGGTCGCCGCCTTCTTCGCCGCCCAACCGATGCCGGCCGCCGTCTTCCGCGCGACGCTGATCGCCTACTTTCCGCTGCTCGATCTATATTCCGCGCCGCTCTACTTCTGGGCCGGGCTGGTCAGCTGGGATACGTTCTGGGCCGCGCTCTGGGCGCTGCCGCTGACCTTCCTGGGCAACTGGATGGGCGGGCGGCATTTCTTCGGCTCGGACCCGCAGGATTTCCGCCGCTTCTCGATCCTTCTCTTGGCGGCGCTGGCCGCGCTGGGTCTGGGCAAGGCCCTTCTGGGATGAAGCCGGTCGCGGCGGCCCGCGCGGGAAGAACGGTTTTCCACGCGCGGCCGCTGAAATGGAACGTCATTCACCTTGTTCCCGCCCCCGCGGAACGGCAGACTGCGGACCAAGCCATCGGCGGGCGGGCCGGCCGCCCGGCAGCCACCAGAGCCAAGGAGCATCGGGCGTGACAGCAGAGCCGCGTGTCGTCACCTCGGCCCCCGTGTCCGACGAGGTGCGGAAGACCACCTGCTACATGTGCGCCTGCCGCTGCGGGATCAACGTCCACATGAAGGACGGCCGCGTCAGCTATATCGAGGGGAACCGCGACCACCCGATCAACAAGGGCGTCCTCTGCGCCAAGGGTGCAAGCGGCATCATGCAGGTCACCGCCCCCTCGCGCCTGCGGGCGCCCTTGCGCCGCGTCGGCCCGCGCGGATCGGGGGCGTTCGAGGAAATCAGCTGGGACGAGGCGCTGGAAACCGCCGTCGCCTGGCTGAAACCGCTGCGCGAGACGGCGCCCGAGAAGCTGGCCTTCTTCACCGGCCGCGACCAGAGCCAGAGCCTGACCGGCTGGTGGGCGCAGGCCTTCGGCACGCCGAACTATGCCGCGCATGGCGGTTTTTGCAGTGTCAACATGGCGGCGGGCGGCATCTACACCATCGGCGGCGCCTTCTGGGAATTCGGCCAGCCCGACTGGGCGCGGACCGAACTGTTCGTGATGTTCGGCGTGGCCGAGGACCATGACAGCAACCCGATCAAGATCGGCATCGGTAGGCTGAAGGCGCGGGGCGTCAGGGTGATCTCGGTCAATCCCGTCCGCACCGGCTATTCCGCCGTCGCCGACGACTGGTATGGCATCACGCCCGGCACCGACGGGCTTCTGATCCTGTCGCTGGTGCATTGCCTGCTGGAAGCGGGGCGCATCGACCTTGACTATCTGGCCCAGTGGACCAACGCGCCCTTCCTGGTGAACGGCGCGGAGGGCCCGGAGAAGGGGCTGATCCTGAAGAATGCCGAAAGCCAGCCCTTCGTGATCGACCGGCGCACCGCCAGCCCCGCGCCCTGGGACGGGCCGGGGGTCGCGCCCGACCTTGGCGCCGACTGGCAGGGGCACCGCACCGTCCTGCACCATCTGGCAGCGGAATACCTGAAGCCCGACTATGCGCCCGAGGCGGTGGCCGACCGCACCGGCATTCCCGCGCCGCGTATCCGCGGTCTGGCCGCCGAACTGGCCGCTGCCGCCTTCGACCGGGCCTTCACCCATCCGCAGCCCTGGACCGACTTCCGCGGCAACCGGCACGCGGCGATGCAGGGCCGCCCGGTCAGCTTCCACGCCATGCGCGGCATCTCGGCCCATTCCAACGGGTTCCAGACCGCGCGGGCGCTACACCTGCTGCAGGTCTTCCTTGGCGCGGTCGAGGCGCCCGGCGGCTATCGCCTGAAGCCGCCCTATCCCAAGCCGGTCGAGGCGCATCCGACGCCCCACCATGTGACCGTGCCGGGCAAGCCGCTTTCCGGCCCGCATCTGGGCTATGTCCGCAGCCCCGCCGACCTCTGCCTGAACGAGGACGGCAGCCCCGCCCGCATCGACAAGGGTTTCTCGTGGGAGGCGCCGCTGTCGGCCCATGGCCTGATGCACATGGTCATCCCCAATGCCCATGCCGGCGATCCCTACCGGATCGACACGCTGTTCCTCTACATGGCGAACATGTCGTGGAATTCGTCGATGAACACCGCGCAGGTCATGGAGATGCTGACCGCGCGGGGGGGCGATGGCGAATACACCATCCCCCGCATCATCTATTCCGATGCCTATGCCAGCGAGATGGTCGCCTATGCCGACCTGATCCTGCCCGACACCACCTATCTGGAACGGCACGACTGCATTTCGCTGCTGGACCGGCCGATCTCCGAACCCGACGCCGCCGGCGACAGCATCCGCTGGCCGGTGGTCGAGCCTGACCGCGACGTGCGCGGCTTCCAGTCGGTGCTGCTGGACCTTGGCGCCCGGCTGGGCCTGCCGGGCATGGTCAACCCCGACGGCACGGCGAAATACCGCGACTATGCCGATTACATCGTGAACCACCAGCGCCGCCCGGGCGTCGGGCCGCTGATGGGCTTCCGCGGCAATGGCGAGGCGCAGGGCAGGGGCGAACCCAACCCCGACCAGATCGCCCGCTATGTGGAAAACGGCGGCTTCTGCCAGGCGCATGTGCCGGAAGAGGCCGCCTTCATGAAGCCGTGGAACGCCGCCTATCAGGACTGGGCGGTGGCGCTGGGTCTTTACGACACGCCGCAGCCCTATGTCTTCTCCCTCTGGTCCGAGCCTTTGCGCCGTTTCCAGCTGGCGGCCGAGGGCCACGGCCACCGCCAGCCGCCCAAGCATCTGCGGGCGCGGCTGCAGCAGGCGATGTCGCCCTTCCCGGTCTGGTATCCGCCGGCGGGCGAAGTGGCGGCGGGGCCTGCCTACACCGTTCACGCCCTGACCCAGCGGCCGATGGACATGTATCACTCCTGGGGCAGCCAGAACGCCTGGCTGCGCCAGATCAGGGGCCGGAACTTCCTCTACCTGCCGACGGCGATCTGGGAGGCGCAGGGTCTTGCCGCGGGCGACTATGCCCGCGTCACCAGCCCGACCGGAGAGATCGTGGTGCCGGTGGCCCATATGGCCGCGCTGAACCCCCATACCGTCTGGACCTGGAACGCCATCGGCAAGCGCCGCGGCGCCTGGGCGCTGGCGGGCGACGCGCCCGAGGCGACCGAGGGGTTCCTGCTGAACCACCTGATTTCCGAGGTGCTGCCCGGCAAGGAGCGCATCCCCAATTCCGACCCGGTCACCGGACAGGCCGCCTGGTTCGACCAGATGGTCCGGGTGGAGCGTGTGGGTCCCCGCGCGCTGGCCGAACCGCAGTTTCCGGCGCTGGGTGATCCGCCGCGCGCCGGTGGCGGGCGGGCGCAAGTTTCCTCGAAGAAATTTGCCGACACCCTTCGCAGATTGCTGGGGCCGGCCGGCCCGGAGGGCGCGCAATGACCGCGCTGCCCGGACATACCGACCGCAAGCTTGGCCTGGTCATCGACCTTGACACCTGTGTCGGCTGTCATGCCTGCGTCACCGCCTGCAAGGGCTGGAACGACCGCGGGGCGGACGGGCGGGGCGGGGCGCTGTCGGATCAGGACGCCTATGGTGCCGCACCGTCCGGCACCTTCCTGAACCGGGTCCATTCCTATCAGGTCACCCCCGACCATGGCCCGGCGCAGATCGTGAACTTTCCGCGATCCTGCCTGCATTGCGAGGATGCGCCCTGCGTCACCGTCTGCCCGACCGGGGCCAGCTTCAAGCGGGCCGAGGACGGCATCGTCCTGGTGAACGAGGATGCCTGCATCGGCTGCGGCCTTTGTGCCTGGGCCTGCCCCTATGGCGCGCGGGAACTGGATGCCGACGCGGGCGTGATGAAGAAATGCACCCTTTGCGTCGACCGCATCTACAACGACCACCTGCCGGAGGAAGACCGCATTCCCGCCTGCGTCCGCACCTGTCCGACCGGGGCGCGGCATTTCGGCGATTTCGCCGATCCCGACAGCAACGTCAGCCGGCTGTCGGCCGAGCGCGGCGGTTATGCGCTGATGCCGGACCTTGGCACGCGGCCGGTGAACCGCTACCTGCCGCCCCGCCGCAAGGGGGCTGCGGAAGCCTCGCCCCTCGCGCCGCTGCTGGACGTGCAGACGACCGGCATCGCCGGCTGGCTGGACCGGATTCTGGGCAAACTCTGACATGCATCCGGCCCCTTCCGTCATCGTCTTCACCGTCCTCTCCGGGCTGGGCTTCGGCTTCCTGGCCTTCCTTGCCGTGGGCGCGCCGCTGCTGGCCGGCTGGCCCGCCTTCTTCGCCTGGGGCCTGGGCTACGGGCTGGCGGTCGCCGGGCTGACGGCGTCGACCTTCCATCTGGGAAACCCGCAGCGGGCGTGGCGGGCCTTCACGCAATGGCGCACCAGTTGGCTGTCCCGCGAAGGCTGGGCCTCGGTCGCGACGCTGATCGTCCTCGCGCCGATGGCGCTGTCGGACTGGCTGGGCCTTGGTCTGCCGCGCGGGGTCGGCTGGGCGGGGGCGGCGCTCTGCGGCCTGACCATCTTCTGCACCTCGATGATCTATGCGCAGCTGAAGACCGTGCCGCGCTGGAACCACGGGCTGACGCCGGCGCTGTTTCTGGCCTTTGCCGGCGCCGGCGGGGCGATCCTTGCCCATCGCCTGCCGCTGGCTCTGGTCCTCTGCGCGGTGCTGGGCCTCCTTCTGATCGCGGCCTTCCGGGTTGGCGACGGGGCCTTTGCCCGCCGGGCGCAGACCATCGGCATCGCCACCGGGCTTGACCGGATCGGCGCCGCCCGCGTGTTCGAACTGCCGCACACCGGCGGCAACTACCTGTTGCGCGAGATGATCCATGTCGTCGGCCGCCGCCATGCCGCGAAACTGCGGGTGATCGCCATCCTTTGCAGCGCCGTCCTGCCGGCCGCCCTGCTGGCGCTGCTGCCGCCGCTCTGGGGGACGGCTGTCGCCACGCTGATCCACCTGATCGGCACCTTCGCGGCCCGCTGGCTGTTCTTCGCGGAGGCCGAGCATGTCGTCGGCCTATACTACGGCCGGCGCTGAAGCCCCCTTGCAGCCATCGGCCGGGCGGGCTAGCCCCCGCGCTGCGGAAGGGGCGACGGCGGATGGCAAGGCAAGACGATCTGATCCCGGCCTGGGTCGACGGGGCGCTGATCCCGGTCGGCAAGGTTGACGCGCACCGGCGCGGGCTGCGCCACCCGGCGGTATCGGTCTTCGTGACCCAAGGCGACCGCATCCTGATCCAGCAACGCGCGGCCGGGAAGTATCACACGCCGCTTCTCTGGGCGAACACCTGCTGCACCCATCCGCGCTGGGGCGAGGATGCCCTTGCCTGCGCAATCCGGCGACTGGCCGAGGAACTGGGCATCACCGGGCTGGCCCCGGCCTTCGCCGGCCGGATCGAATACCGCGCCGATGTCGGCGGCGGCATGGTCGAGCATGAGGTGGTCGACGTCTTCCGCGCGACCGCCGGGCCGGGGCTGACCCTGCGGCCGGACCCCGACGAGGTGGCCGCCGTCCGCTGGATCACCCGCGCCGCGCTGGAGGCAGAGATTGCCGCCCGCCCGCAGGACTTCACGCCCTGGCTGCGCATCTACATGGCTGACCACGCCGCCCGCATCCTTGGCGGGCAGGGATAGATTAGATCGCCGCCGCATCCAGAATCCGCGCCGCCTCGGCCGCGGGATCGGCCAGGGGCGAACGGTCCTCGCCCGGGTAGAACCGGGCGCGCACCGCCGTGGGCATCGGCGCCGGCGCAGCGATCACCACGCGCGGGCCCGTCCGCTGCGTTTCCGCCTGCCAGCTGCGCACCAGCGCCATCTGCGCGGCCTTGGTCGCGCCATAGGCCGCGGCGAAGGGGCGGCCGGGCAGGGGATCGTCGAAGAACATCGCCGTGCCCGCGCCGGCGCGCAGCAAGGGTTCCACCATGCCGATCAGGAAGGCGGTCGCCCGCAGGTTCGCCGCCACCGACTTGTCCATGTCCTTCATGTCGATGGAAGGCGCCGGCGCCAGCGCGGTCGCATGCACCGCCGCATGCGCCCAGAAACCCAGCCCGCCCCAGCGGTCATGCACCGACCGGCAAAGGTGGCGCATCGCATCTTCGTTGGTCACATCCATCGGCGCCAGCGTCAGCCCGCCCGCGCCGGGCAGCCCCGCGGCCTTCACCCGGTCGTCCAGCGCCTCAAGCCCGCCCACGGTCCGCGCCACGGCGACCACGTGCCAGCCGCGCAGCGCCAGCTGTTCGGCCAGCGCGAAGCCCAGCCCGCGCGAGGCGCCGGTGACAAGGGCGGTGCGGACGGGGCTGGCGGTCATGCTTCATGGTCCTTCGGTCGGCCTCCGGGCGGCGCGCCCCGGACGATCACGTTCGGCAGGAACGGCAGATCGGGCGAAAGGTCAAGGGACGGGATCGTCGCGGTCCGATTGCGGCGAATCGGGGCGGGGCTTACCCTAGCGTCATTTCAGCAGGAGCTTTGCCATGAACGACCATGCCCGGCCTGCACCGCCCGTCCTTCGCCGCATCCTGATCTTCGCCACCCTGACGATGTGCCTTGGCGCCACCGATTGCGCCCAGATGATCAAGGGCATGGAAGAGGACGGCGACAAGGTGTTCCTGCCCGATCCCGACACCGATCGCGGCGACTACTGACGGCGCTATTCCGCCGCCTTCATCTCGAACCCCTCGTCCAGCTTGTCCGAAGGCGCCACCGGATAGTCGCCCGAGAAACAGGCGTCGCAGAACCGCGGCGCCCGTGGGTCGCGGCCCGCCGCCTCGCCCGCGGCGCGGTAAAGCCCGTCCAGCGACACGAAGCGCAGGCTGTCCACCCCGATCCATTCGCGCATCTCTGCTTCCGACATGGTGGCCGCCAGAAGTTTCGACCGTTCCGGCGTGTCGACGCCATAGAAGCAGGGCCAGGCCGTGGGGGGCGAGGCGATGCGGAAATGCACCTCGGCCGCGCCCGCCTCAAGGATCATGTCCTTGATCTTGCGGCTGGTCGTGCCGCGCACCACGCTGTCATCGACCAGAACCACCCGCTTGCCGCGCACCAGCGCGCGGTTGACGTTCAGCTTCAGCCGCACGCCCATGTTGCGGATCTGCTCGGTCGGTTCGATGAAGGTGCGGCCGACATACTGGTTGCGGACGATGCCGAAGCCGAAGGGAATGCCGGATTCCTGCGCGAAACCGATGGCGGCCGGGGTGCCGCTGTCGGGAACGGGGCAGACAAGATCGGCCTCGACCGGGGCCTCGCGCGCCAGTTCGACGCCGATCTGCCGCCGGGTTTCATAGACCGACCGGCCACCGATGATCGAATCGGGGCGCGAGAAATAGACCTGCTCGAAGATGCAGGAGCGCGACTTGGCCGGCGCGAAGGGGCGCGAGCTTTCGACGCGGCCCTGTTCGATCACCACCATCTCGCCCGGCTCGATCTCGCGGATGAATTCGGCGCCGATGATGTCCAGCGCGCAGGTTTCCGAGGCGAGAACCCAGCCATCGCCCAGCCGGCCCATCACCAGCGGCCGGACGCCAAGCGCATCGCGCACGCCCATCAGCTTGGTCCGGGTCATGGCGATGACGGAAAACGCGCCTTCCACCAGCCGCAGCGCATCCTTCAGCCGCTCGGCCTGGGTCTTCTGCATCGACCGCGCCATCAGGTGAATGATGCATTCGCTGTCGGACGAGGACTGGAAGATCGCCCCGCGCTCGATCAGATCCTTGCGCAGGCGGTGCGCGTTGGTCAGGTTGCCGTTATGCGCGATGGCGCAGCCGCCGATGGCGAATTCGCCGAAGAAGGGCTGCACGTCGCGAATCTGCGCCGCCCCCTTCGACCCGGCGGTCGAATAGCGGACATGGCCGATGCCCAGATCGCCGGGCAGCAGCTTCATGATCCCGGCCGAGGTGAAGGTGTCGCGAACATAGCCGAAGCGGCGTTCCGAATGGAAACCGGTCTCGGCCTCGTAGGTGACGATCCCGCCGGCCTCTTGTCCGCGGTGCTGCAGGGCGTGCAGGCCAAGCGCCACGAAGTTCGCCGCATCCGTCAGGCCGGTGACGCCAAAGATGCCGCATTCTTCCTTCAGCTTGTCGCCGTCTTCGACCGGGTCGAACGGGTGGGCGGGGAAGCGGGGCATGCGGTCTCCGAATCCTGGGACGAATCCTCTGGGCGGGATGCGCCTCAGATAGTGCGTTCGGCCGGCGCTGTCACGCCCCCGTCACGCAGGCGTGTGTTGAGCCCCGCTTGCCGGCTGCGCGCGCGCCGCGTTTCGCGTCAGTTGCCGGGCGCGGGTTCGGCCGGGGCCGGGGCGGGCTCCGGCGCGGGCAGGGTGCCCGCCGGCGCGCAGATCGCCGTCAGGTCGTTGTAGCGCGCGACGATCCAGCCCGGCGCATCGGTCGGGATCGCATCGTCGATCGAGGCCTGGAAGTTGGCGAAGACCTTGGCCGTGCGCGAATTGTCGATCATCGGGACCGAGTTCGGCCCCAGCGCGCGGTCATAGACGATGAAGGCGATGGCGATCAGCAGGACGCCGCGCGCGACGCCGAACAGGAAGCCGAGCGCCTGGTCGATGCCGCCAAGCGCCGAGCGCTGCACCACTGCCGCGAAGAGGGGCGTGAAGAGTGCCGCCAGGATCAGGCCGATGGCAAAGACGCCGGCGAAGGCGGCGACGGCGGAAAGCTCGCAGCTGTCGGCGAGGAATTCGCCGACGCCGAAGGGGATTTCCTTGACCAGCGGCGCGGCCGAAGGGGCGAAGATGAAGGCAAGGATCGCCGCGCCGATCCAGCCGAGGATCGACATCAACTCCCGCACCAGGCCGCGCGAATAGGCAAGGATCGCGGAAACCAGGATGATCAGTGCCGCCCCGCCGTCGACCGCGGTGAAGTTGTCCATTCGTCACTCCCGGGCGTATGGCGCTAGCCGGCCCCGAACATTTCGCCTGTGAAGGCCGCCAGATCGGCCATCTCTCTCAGCCGCATCCCCTCGGCCCCGCCATGGCGGGAACCGGCGGGAAGCGCCGCCTGTGTGAAACCAAGTTTCGCGGCCTCTTTCAACCTGTTTTCGGTCTGGCCCACCGGCCGCAGCGCGCCGGAAAGCGAGATTTCCCCGAAAAGCACCATGTCGGGCGGGATGGCCACGTCCTCGCGCGCGCTGAGAAGGGCGCCGGCGACGGCCAGGTCGGCGCCGGGTTCGGTCACGCGAAGGCCGCCGGCGACGTTCAGGAACACGTCCAGCCCGGCAAAGGGAATGCCGACCCGCGCTTCAAGGACCGCAAGGATGGTGGAGAGCCGCCCGCCATCCAGCCCCACGACCGTCCGCCGCGGCGTGCCAAGGTTCGACGGCGCGACCAGCGCCTGAATCTCGGTCAGGACGGGGCGCGTCCCCTCGATCCCGGCGAAAACGGCGCTGCCCGCCGCCGGGGCGTCGCGCGACGACAGGAAGAGGGCCGAGGGATTTGCCACCTCGGCCAGCCCGCCGCCCGTCATCTCAAAAACGCCGATCTCGTCGGCCGGGCCGAAGCGGTTCTTGACCGCGCGCAGGATGCGGAACTGGTGGCCGCGCTCGCCCTCGAAGTAAAGCACGGTGTCGACCATGTGTTCCACCACGCGGGGGCCGGCGATCTGGCCTTCCTTGGTGACATGGCCGACCAGCACCACCGCAACCCCGCGCTTCTTGGCGAAAGTCACCAGCTCATGCGCGGCGGCGCGCACCTGCGCCACGCTGCCGGGCGCCGCCTCGACCGTATCCAGCCACATGGTCTGGATCGAATCGATGATCGCCAGCCGCGGCCGCTCGGCATCCAGCGTCGTCAGGATGTCGCGCAGGTTGGTTTCCGCCCCCAGCCGCACCGGCGCGTCGCCAAGGTTCAGCCTTTGCGCCCGCATCCGCACCTGCGCCGCGGCTTCTTCGCCGGAAATGTAAAGGCACGACAATCCCTTGCGGGCGAAACTTGCCGCGGCCTGCAGAAGCAGCGTCGACTTGCCGATGCCGGGATCGCCGCCGACCAGGATGGCGCTGGCCGGGACAAGGCCGCCGCCCAGCACCCGGTCCAGCTCGGCGATGCCCGAGGCGGCGCGGGGCGGCGGCGGTTCGTCGCCGGCAAGCCCGGTCAGCGCCACCGTGCGGCCGCGCGCCGAAGGTCCGCGCGGGCCGGCGGCAAGCGGCGCCTCCTCGATCAGCGAATTCCAGGCCCCGCAGGCCTCGCACCGGCCCGACCATTTGGGATAGCTGGCCCCGCAGGCGGTGCAGCTGTAGGTCGCGGTTGCCTTGGCCATGGACGGTCCTTCTTTCGGGGCAGAGCATAGGGGCGGTGCCGGCGGCCCGCAATCGGGGCGGGCGTCAGCCGCGCGGGGTCAGGCGCCAGGCATCGGCCGTCAGGGCCAGCGACTGCCGCCGCGCCTCGACGTCGAAAATGTCGGTCACCATGATGAATTCGTCCGCGCCGGTGTCCGCCTGCAGCCGCGCCAGCCCGTCGCGCACCTGCGCCGGATCGCCGACGATGGCGCAGGCGAGCATCCGTTCCACCTGCGCCTTCTCGCGCGGGGTCCAGTAGGCCTCGATATCCTCGATCGGCGGCGGCGACAGGCGGCGGTCGTTCCTGATGATGCCGCAGAAGCTTTGCTGCGTCGTGGTGAACAGACGCCGCGCCTCGGCCCCGGTCGGGGCGCAGATCACCTGGCAGCCGATCGCCGCATGGGGTGCCGCCAGATGCTTCGACGGCTTGAAGCGGCTGCGGTAGAGATGCAGCGCCTCGGCCAGCAGGTCGGGGGCGAAATGGCTGGCGAAGGCGTAGGGCAGGCCCAGTTCCGCCGCCAGCATCGCCCCGAACTGCGACGATCCCAGCATCCAGAGCGCCACGTCGGCCCCGGCGGCAGGGAAGGCGCGAATATAGCCCGGTTCGGTCGCCGGTTCGAACCAGTGCATCAGCTCCATCACGTCCTGCGGAAAGCTTTCCGACCGTTCGAACGTGGTGCGGATCGCGCGCAGCGTCGCCTGATCGGTCCCCGGCGCCCGGCCAAGGCCAAGGTCCACCCGGCCGGGATAAAGCCGGGCCAGCGTGCCGAACTGTTCGGCGATGATATAGGGCGAATGGTTCGGCAGCATCACGCCGCCGGCGCCCAGCCTGATGCCCCGTGTCCTTTGCCCGGCATGGGCCAGCACGACTGAGGTCGCGGCCGAGGCGATGCCTTCCATGTTGTGATGCTCGGCCACCCAGTAGCGGGTGAACCCCAGCCTGTCGACATGGGCCGCGGTGTCCTGCGCCTCGGCCAGCGCGTCGCCGGCATCGCGCCCCTCGCGCACGCGGACCAGATCCAGCAGCGACAGCGGGACCGGGTCAGCCATGCGCCACCTCGGCCTTCCACGACACCAGGACCGAGGCAAGGATGCAGCCGGTGAAAAGGTAAAGGCCCCAGGCGGTTTCGATGGTCACATAGCCCGCGCCCTTCACCACCACGATGTAAAGCGCGATCAGGAAGACATCGGCCATCGCCAGCTTGCCCAGGAACTGCAGCGCCGGCAGGACGCGGGGCGACAGCAGGTCGAAGTGAAGAAGCGCCAGCCCGATGGTCTTGGCATAGGGCGCGAAGATCGCAAGGAAGGTCACCAGCAGCGCCAGCGCCGCATCGCTGCCCCAGAGCGACTGCAGCCCGGTGACGACCGAAATCTCGTCCATGCCGAAGACCGGCAGCAGCGCCGCCCGGATCAGCGGCGCGAACCATGCAACGGGGAACAGGATCAGCAGGGCAAGGTTCAGCGCGCGCATGGCGCAGAGGTGGCAGCGCGGCGCGGCGCGGTCAAGGGGTCGGGCAAGGGGCGGGCGAGGCGGGGCTAGGCCGGTGCCGCCATCGCCGCCCGGACCAGCGCGACGACGCAGGCGACAAGGATCGCCAGCAGATGCGTGACGACCGCGCCCTGCGCCCAGACCGGCGTCGGCCGCTGCACCCAGACATGCCGCGCCCAGAAGGCCACCAGCCCCGTCCAGCCAAGGATCGAGATCATGCCACCCAGCGGCGCCATGACCGGGTCGGCGATCCGGTAGGGCAGGAACAGCCACAGCGTCAGCACCAGCGCCCAGACGGCGATGCGGCGGTTGCCCGCCTCGCGCTCGGCCGCGCCGAAGATGCCCGAGACGGCGATGGTCACCGGCAGCAGCATCAAGAGCCAGTGCATGATCGGCGAGGGCGTCAGCAGCCGGTCAAGGAAACCGCCCCCCATCCCCGCCTACCTGACCGAAGGGATCGGGCCTTCGGCCCGCCCGTGGATGAACTGCTGGACGTAAGGGTCTGGCGTCGTGTCCATTTCCGCAACCGTCCCGGTCCAGCGCACCAGCCCGCCATGCAGCATGGCAACCCGCGTGGCGATGGCGCGGACGCTGGTCATGTCATGGGTGATGGTCATCGCCGTCGCCCCCATCTCGGTGACGATCTCGTGGATCAGGTCGTTGATCACCCCGGCCATGATCGGGTCCAGCCCGGTTGTCGGCTCGTCGAAGAAGATGATCTCGGGCTCGGCGGCGATGGCGCGGGCAAGGCCGACGCGCTTCTGCATGCCGCCCGAAAGCTCGGCCGGGTAAAGGTCGGCGACCTGCGGGCCGAGGCCGACGCGGCGCAGCTTTTCCACCGCGACGGCGCGCGCCTCGTCCTTCGGGCGCTTCGCGTGGCCGCGCATCAGCCGGAAGGCGACGTTTTCCCAGACGCGCAGGCTGTCGAAAAGGGCGCCGCCCTGGAACAGCATGCCGAACCGGGCCAGGAAGGCATCGCGGTCGGTCTGCGTCACATCAATGCCGTCAAGCGTGATCTGGCCGGAATCCGGATGAACAAGCCCCAGTATGCATTTGAGAAGGACGGATTTTCCCGTCCCCGACCCGCCGATGATCACCATGCTTTCGCCGCGGCCGATGGTCAGGTCCACGCCCTGCAGGACGCGGTTGCTGCCGAATGCCTTGTGAACCTGCGAAAGCGCGATCATGCCGAGAAGAACACCTCCGTCAGCACATAGTTCGCGGCCAGGATCAGCACGCTGGCCGAAACGACCGCCGCCTTGGTCGCAGCGCCAACCCCTTGCGCGCCCCGGGCCGAATTCATGCCGTGGTAGCAGCCCATCAGCGCCACGATGAAGCCGAAGGCCGCGCCCTTCACCAGGCCCGACCCCACGTCCCAGGCTTCCAGGAAGGTCACCGTGTTCTTCAGATAGGTGGCCGAGTTGAAGTCGAGCCGGGTGATCCCGACCAGCCAGCCGCCCATGATGCCGATGGAATCGCCCACGCCGACAAGGACCGGCACGGTCAGCGTCGCGGCCAGCAGGCGGGGAACCGTCAGATATTTCATCGGGTTGGTCGACAGCGTCACCAGGGCGTCGATCTGTTCGGTCACCTTCATCGTGCCGATTTCGGCGGCAATGGAACTGGCGACGCGCGCGGCCACCATCAGCCCGCCGAGGACAGGCCCCAGCTCGCGCGCCATGCCGATGGCCACGATCTGCGGCACCACCGCCTCGGCGCCGAACCGGTTGCCGCCGGCATAGATCTGCAACGCCAGCGCGCCGCCGGTGAAGATGGCGGTCAGCCCGACGACCGGCAGGCTGAACCAGCCGATCTGCATCACCGCATGCAGGAATTCGCGCCCGTAGAACGGCGGGCGGACGAGATGCCCCAGCGCATCCAGCGCGAAAAGGGCCACCCGCCCCACCGCGGCCAGCGCCGCAAGGACGGGGCGCCCCAGCGCCGCAAGGGCAGCCGTCATCCGCGCACCTCGACATGGCGGCGCGCATAGCGCGGGCCAAGCGACGTGAGGATTTCATAGCCGATTGTCCCCGCCGCATCGCCAAGGTCGTCGACCGTCTGGTGGGGGCCGAGGATATCAAGCGTGCGCGGCACCTCGGCCAGATGCGTCACGTCGACGGTGATCAGGTCCATCGACACCCGGCCGACCACCCGGCAGGGCGTGTCGCCGTCCCAGAGGATCGCCCCCGCCGAGAGCGCGCGGAGCAGCCCGTCGGCATAGCCGCCCGCCAGGGTGGCGATCACTGCCGGGGCCTCGGCCTCCCAGGTGCAGCCGTAGCCCACCGCCTCGCCCGGGGCCACGTCGCGGGTCTGGATCACCGGCAGCGACAGGGTGACCACCCGGTCGGCCAGCGCGAAGGGCCGGCCGCCGAATAGGCCGATCCCCGGGCGGGTCAGGTCGAAGTGATACTGCGGCCCCAGCAGGATGCCGCCGGTCGCGGCCAGGCTGCGCGGGATGCCGGTGCCGTCGGTCATCTCGTGGAACATCTCAAGCTGGCGCAGGTTCATCGGATGGTCCGGCTCGTCGGCGCAGGCCAGGTGCGACATCAGCATCTCGGGCCCGGTCTCGATCAGGATCGGCGCCACCGCCTGCCATTCGGCCGGCTCCACCCCCAGCCGGTTCATGCCGGTATCCAGCTGCACCCCGAACGGATGGCCGGGCAGCGCCTCAAGATGCCTTGTGATCTGTTCGAGGCTGTTCAGCATCGGCGTCAGGTCAAGGTCGTGGATCATCTCGGTATCGCCCGACATGTGGCCCGAGAGGATGCTGATCTGCGGCCCCGGACCCAGCGCCTGCCGGACGGCCGCGCCTTCCTCGGCCAGGGCGACGAAGAACCGCCGCGCGCCGGCCTGCGCCAGCGCCCGCACCACCCGGGCCGCGCCAAGCCCATAGGCATCGGCCTTCACCACCGCCGCGGTCTGCACCGCGTCGCCGGAAATCCGGTCAAGCGCCCGCCAATTGGCGGCAATCGCATCAAGATCAATCGTAAGGGTCGGGCTTGCCATGATGGGGGCCTTTGTCGGCAGCACCGGCGCCGGGGTCAAGGGGGAAAGGCGGACCTTCGGCCGCAGGCGCCGCTTCGCGCTTGCGCCGGCCGGACGATCCCGCCACCAATGGCGCGGACCAAGCCACTTTTCAGCCAGGAATCCCCCGCGCCATGGAACTGGTGCTGACGCTCTTGACGCTGCTGGGCCTGCTGGTTGCGGCGACGGATGCCTTCCTGCAGCCCCTGCCCGAAGGCCTGGCCTGGGCGGGGCTGGCGCTGGCCTATCTGGCGGGCGGCCTGCCGCCCCTGCGCAATGCGCTGATCGAACTGGTCACCCGGCGCACGCTGGACATCGACCTTCTGATGGTGATCGCGGCGCTGGCGGCGGCGGCGGTCGGGGCGGCGCTGGAAGGGGCGGTGCTGCTGGCGCTGTTCTCGATCTCGGGCACGCTGGAACACCGGGCGATGGGCCGCGCCCGCCGCGCGGTCGAGGCGCTGATGCAGCTGCGCCCCGAAACCGCGCTGCGTCTGGCGGATGGCCGCACCGAAGAGGTTCCGGTCGCCGATCTGGTCCCCGGCGACCGGGTGGTGCTGCGGCCGGGCGCGCGCGTGCCGGTCGATGGCCGCGTCGTTTCGGGCGAGGGGCGGATGGACGAATCCACCGTTACCGGCGAATCGGCCCCGGTCCGCAAGGAGCCGGGCCTGCCGGTGCATGAAGCCTGCGTGAACCTGGACGGCATCCTGACGGTCGAGGTCACCCGCAGCCTGGCCGAAAGCACCGTCGCCCGGATGATCCGCCTGGTGACCGAGGCGCAGGCGGCCAAGGCGCCCTCCGAGCGGTTTTCCGACTGGTTCGGCCAGCGCTATACCATTGCCGTGCTGGCGGGGTCGGTCATCGCCTTCTTCGTCTTCCGCGCGCTGGGGCATGACGGGCGCGACGCGCTTTACCGCGCCGCGACCCTGCTGGTGGCGGCAAGCCCCTGCGCCGTGGTGATCTCGGTCCCCGCCGCCATCCTGTCGGCCCTGTCGGCGGCGGCGCGGGGCGGCGTCCTCTTCAAGGGCGGCGCGGCGCTGGAACGGCTGGCCGAGGTGCGGACCTTCGCCTTCGACAAGACCGGCACCCTGACCACCGGCCGCGCCGAACTGACCGGGCTGCGCGCGCTGGAGGACGGCGAGACGCATGTCCTTGCCCTCTTCGCCGGGATCGAGGCGCAGTCCGAACACCCGATCGCCGCCGCCCTGCGCCGCGCCGCCCATGCGCGGGGCATCGCGCCCGCCGCGGTGCGCGATGTCCGTGCTCACCCGTCCGAGGGGATCACGGGCCATGACGGCGAAGGCCCGCTCTGGGCCGGCAATGCGCGGATGGCGGCGCGGATGGGCGCCGGCACCGATCCCGGCCTGCAGGGGATGGAGGACGGGGACGAGACGCTGGTCCTTCTCGGGCGCGGTCCGCGCCTGCTGGGGGCCGCTACCGTGGCCGACGCGCCCCGCGCCACCTCGGCCGCGGCGCTTCAGGCGTTGCGCAAGGACGGTGTCGACCGGCTGGTGATGATGACCGGCGACCGCCGGCCGGTCGCGCTGCGCATCGGCGCCGAGGTCGGCCTTGCCCCGGACGAGATCGAGGCGGGCCTGCTGCCCGGCGACAAGGTGCGTCTGGTCGAAGGCCTGGCGGCGCGCGGGCCGGTCGCCTTTGTCGGCGACGGGGTGAACGATGCGGCGGCCCTTGCCCGCGCCGATGTCGGCATCGCTATGGGTGCGGCCGGCAGCGAGGTGGCGCTTCAGGCCGCCGATGTCGCCCTGATGGCCGAGGACATGGCCCAGCTGGCCGATGCCCGCCGCCTGGCCCGCCGCACCGCCCGGATCATCCGCCAGAACCTGACCTTCGCGCTGGGGGCGATGGCGCTTCTGGTGATCGGCGGGGCGTTCTTCGACCTGCCGCTGCCGCTGGCGGTGCTGGGGCACGAGGGCGGCACGGTGCTGGTCGTCCTCAACGGCCTGCGCCTGCTGGCCGATCCGATCCGCAAGGGCTAGGCGGCGGCGTCGTCGGGCGCATCCTCGGGCTGGGGCGGCGCGGCGGCGCCCTTCCAGCGCCGGTGAATCCAGAACCATTGCGCGGGATGGCGGCGCACCAGCGCCTCAAGACTGTCGTTCAGCGCCTGGGTCATCGCCTCGGGCGTGCCGGGCGGGACCGGCCTTTCCACCACCACCTCGAAGGTCAGGCCGTCCGGCTGGCGGATGCCATAGGTCGGCACCAGGAGCGCGTCGTATTTCAGCGCAAGCTCGGCCGCCGAAAGGGCGGTCAGCGCCTGATGCCCGAAGAAGGTCAGCGGCGCGCCGTGGCGCATCCGCTGATCGACCAGCAGGCCAAGCATCCCCCCCGACCGCAGGTGGCGCACCATGTCGGACAGGCCGGCCCGGCCGCGCGGGAAAAGCGGCGTGCCGATGCGGCTGATCGCGCGGACGTAGTGGTCGTTGAAATGCCGGTTGGTCATCGGCATGTAAAGCGCGCCGACCCGGTAGCCGCGGGCGATCAGCGCCGCGCGCGAGGCGTCGTAGTTGCCGAAATGCGCCGTGACCAGGATCACCGGCCGGCCTGCGGCATGCGCCGCTTCCAGTTCGGCCACGCCGTCGCCGGTCAGCGGCAGCGATGCGGCGCGGGCAATGAACTCGGCCCCCGAATAGATTTCGATGATGGTGCGGCCGACATTGTCGGGCACCTCGCGGACCATGCGGCGGATTTCGGGCGCGGGCAGACCGGGCCAGACCAGCGCAAGGTTGGCGCGGATGCGGCGGCGGTAGCCGGCAAGCGGCGCGACGATGCGCGAGACGACCCAGCCGCACAGCGGCACGCGCCAGCGATAGGGCAGGGCCAGCAGCCCGCCGATCAGCGCCCGGTAGGCGCGGTCCTGCAGCCAGTGGCGCAGGTTGAAGGCGGGTTTCTGGTCTGCCATGTCAGGCGCGGGGGCGGGTGGCTCGGGTTTCGCGGTGCCAGACATAGAGTCCGGCCCCGACGATCACAAGGGCGCCGGCCACGGTCCAGCGGTCGGGCCATTCGTCGTAGAGGACGATCCCCCAGAGCGTCGCAAACACGATGCCGACATAGGTGAAGGGCGCGACAAGCGACGCCTCGGCGATCGAGAAACTGCGGATCAGGCACAATTGCGCGACGGTGCCGAGGATGCCGATCATCGCGAAAAGCGGCAGGTGGCGCGCCTCGACCGGGGTCCAGACGACGGGCAGCGCAAGTGCTGTGATGGCGGCCCCCACCGCACCACCCCAGAGCATCGCGGTCCAGACCGGCTCGCGCAGGCCAAGGCTGCGGGTCAGAAGGGCGTTGCCGGTGTAGCAGAGCGCACCAAGGAACGGCAGGATGGCCCAGACCGAGAAGGTCGCCGCACCGGGCCGGATGACGATCATCGCACCGATCAGCGCGACGGCGATGCCGGCGATGCGGCGGGGACCAAGGCGTTCGCCCAGGAAGACCGCCGCGCCAAGGCTGATCAGCACCGGCGACACGTCCGAGATCGCCGTCGCCTCGGCCAGCCCGATATGCGACAGCGCCAGGAAGAAGAAGCCGATGGCGCCGATCTGGAAGAGCGCGCGCAGGAGGTGCAGCCCGGGATGGGCGGTGCGCATCAGCGCCGGCGCACGGCCGCGCAGCAGCAGGACCGCCAGCACGAACTGACCGGTGAACCGCACCCAGACCACCTGCGCGGCCGGATAGTGGACGACAAGCGCCTTGGCGCAGGCATCCATGACGGTGAAGACAAGGATCGCGAGAAGCATCAGCGCGATCCCGCGGGTCGGGTTCTGGGCGGCGGACATGGGGCCGGACCCTAGGCCGGGGGCCAGGCATCGGCAAGGGGCGGCGGGCGGATCAGCGCGGTCGGGTAAGCACGCCGTCCAGCGTTTCAAGGAAGCGGGCCAGATGGTCGGGTCCGAAGGGCAGCGGCGGGCGGATTTTCAGCACATGGCCCGATGGCCCGGTCGCCGAGATCAGCACCTGCCGGTCGCGCAGCGCGTTGACGATCCGCACCGCCTCGGCCCCCGAGGCCACGCCGTCCTGCAGGATGTCGACGGCCAGGAACAGCCCGGCGGCGCGCACCTCGCCCAGCGTGTCATGCCGGCTGGCCAGTTCGCCAAGGCCGTCGCGGAAGGCGGCGCCGGTGGCGGCGGCGTTCTGCATCAGCCCCTCGTCCTCGATCACCGAAAGGACCGCCGCCGCGGTTTCCGCCGCCACGGCATTGCCGCCGAAGGTGTTGAAATAGCGCGCCTTTGCGCCGAAATCGGCAATGACCTCGGGGCGGAGGACAAGGCCGGCGACCGGATAGCCGTTGCCCATCGGCTTGCCCAAGGACACCATGTCGGGCAGCACGCCATGCCGGGCGAAACCCCACATCTGGCTGCCGGTGCGGCCGAACCCGGGCTGCACCTCGTCGGCCAGGAACAGCCCGCCCTCGGCGCGGATCGCCGCGGCGGCTTCGGCCAGGAAACCGGCCGGTCCGGGGTAAAGCCCGTCAGAGGAAAAGACCGTGTCGACGATCAGCATCGCCGGCCGGATGCCGCGGGCGCGCAGCCGCGCGCAGGCTGCGGTGACCGCGGCGGCGAAGCCCTGCGCGACGCCCTCCGGATAGTTGGCGGCGGAAGGCGCCGGCACCGGCTCGACCGTTGGGCCGGGGGCGACGGCGGGGCCGATCGACATCGACATTTCGGCCGTGGCCAGCGTGACGCCGTGATAGGCGTTGGCGGTGACGATCACCCCGGTACCCCCGGTCGCCGCGCGGGCGATCCGGTAGGCCAGGTCATTCGCCTCGGACCCGGTGCAGGTGAACATGACATTGGAAAGACCGGGCGGGAAATGCGCCAGCAACCGCTCGGCATAGTCAAGGATCGCGTCGTGCAGATAGCGGGTATGCGTCGCCAGCCTTGCCGCCTGTCCGGCCATGGCCGCGACCACCCGGGGGTGGCAATGGCCGACGCAGGCCACGTTGTTGTAGCAGTCGAGATAGGCCGTGCCCGCGGCATCGTAGAGCCAGACCCCTTCGCCCCGCACCAGATGCAGCGGCGTTTCGTAGAACAGCCGGTAGGCCGGGCCAAGCAGGCGCTGGCGGCGGGCGACGCGGGCCGCGTCCTCGGGCGCAAGGTGGCCGGCGCCGGGCGTATGGGCGTTGACCATGGTTCCTGCTGGGCTGGTCATCGGGCGGTATCCGTTCCTGAAGCTTCGGCAAGGGCGCGCGTCACCCTTTCGCGGCCAAGCCCGGCCAGCGCATCCAGCGCGGTCCGGGCGGCGCGGGTGTTGCGCAGGATATAGGCGGCGTTGCCGGGATAGCGGGCGGCGCGCCAGCCGGCAATCACCAGCGTGGTGATGGCGCGGGCCTGGATCAGGTCGAACAGCAGCGCGATCTCGTCCCGCGCCAGCGGCAGCGTGGCGGTATAGCCGGCCAGCAGCGCCTGCAGGCCCGGCAGCGGGTCATCCGGGTCCACCTGGTAGGCCGCGGCGATGGCAACGTCGCAGATGCGCGCCGTCTGCACCATGTCGCCGAAGTCGATGATCCCCGTCACCACCGCCGGATCGGCCGGGTCGGTCAGCAGGTTGTGGGGGTTGAAGTCGGAATGGCAGACCTGCGCCGGCATCCGCTCCAGCGCCGGCGCGACGCGGAAGGTGAAATCGGCGATGAACGCTTCGGCCTCGGCCCGCAGCGCGGGGTCGGGCAGGCCGGGGACAAGCCGGCCCAGCAGCGGCACCTGGCGGATGTCCCAGAGCAGCACATGGCCCGCCTCGGGGTGGCGGAACCCGGCAAGCGCCCGCGCCAGCCGGGCCAGCGCCGCGCCCGTCGCCCGGGCCTGCGCGGGCGAGCGCGGCGTGTCGGCCACCGGCCGCCCCTCAAGCCAGGTCAGCACGCGCAGCCGGCCCTCGGGCAGGTCCAGCCAGAGGCGGCCGTCCTGCATCGGCACCGGCCGCGGCGCCGGCAGGCCCGGATCGGCCGCCGCGACATGCAGCAGCGCCCTGGTCTGGAAGTCGGTCATGCCAAGCGGTTCGGCCGCATTGGCCAGCTTCACCGTGTAGCGGCCCGAAAGGGCGGAAAGCCGGTGGTTCAGGTCGCGCTCGGACGTCAGCGGCGACAGGCGGCCGGCAAGGCCCCAATGCGCCGCCAGATGGCCCAGCAGCACGTCCTGCGCCATGCGCGGCGGCGGCAGGGCAAGGACATCGTCGGCAGGATCGCTGGGCTGGGGCATGGGCATGGGCATGGTTCCGGCCGCAGATGACCACAGCCCTTGCCGCTGCGCCAGCCCGAGTTGCGTCGCCCGCCGCCGGAAGCTAGGAAGGGGGAATGGGCGCCTGGACCGAATTCGCCGCGGCGATGCTGCTTTTCCTGCTGTCGCACCGGCTGCCGGCGGTGGCGGGGCTGAAGGGGCGCCTTGTGGCGGCCCTTGGCCCGGCGGGCTATGTCGCGCTGTTCTCGGCGGTTTCGCTGGCGCTTTTCGGCTGGCTGATCGTGGCGGCGGGCCGCGCGCCCTTCGTGCCGCTCTGGGATCAGGCGCTCTGGCACCGCTGGGCGGTCAACCTGGCGATGCCGGTGGCGATCGCGCTGACGGTCTTCGGCGTCGGGGCGCCGAACCCCTTCGCATTCGAGGGCCGGGCGGCAGGCTTCGATCCCGACCGGCCGGGCATCGCCGGGCTGACGCGGCAGCCGCTGCTCTGGGCGATGGCGATCTGGGCCGGGGTGCATCTTCTTGCCAACGGCGATCTGGCGCATGTCCTGCTGTTCGCGCCGATGCTGCTGCTGGCGCTGGCCGGGATGCCGCTGGTCGAAAGACGCCGTCGCCGCGCCATGGGCGATGCGGTCTGGGCGCGGCAGGCGGCAAAGACGGCGCTTCTGCCCGGCCTTGCCCTGCTGACGGGCCGCTGGCGGCCGCGGTCGGGCCCGTCGCTGCTGCGGCTGGCGGTCTGGGCGCTGGTCTGGGCGGCGGTCTGGCACTTGCATGCGCCGCTGATCGGCGTCTGGCCGGCGCCCTGAGGGGGGCTTGCCTCTGCCGCCCCGCCCGCGCGAAATGGCCGCGGGCAATATCAGGCGGGACATCCATGACGCAGGTTCAGGTCTTCGACGGGCATAACGACATTCTTCTGCGGCTGTGGAACGCCCCCGACCGGCGGGACGAGGTGTTCCTGACGGGCGAGGGGAAGTGGCATCTTGACCTGCCGCGGATGCGGGCGGGCGGCTTTGCCGGCGGCCTCTTCGCCATCTACGTGCCATCCGCCAAGGGCGACGATGACGGCTATGACTACATGGCGCTGATGGACAATCCGCCCTACGACCTGCCGCTGCCCGAGCTGATCGGCGCGGAGACCGCGCTGCCCGTCGCCATGGGGCAGGCGGCGGCCTTCCGCTGGATGGAACGGGCATCGGACGGCGGGTTCCGCTGCTGCGATTCGGTGGCCGCGATCCGGGCCGCGATGGCCGCGGGCGCGGTGGCGGGCGTCCTGCACATGGAGGGGGCCGAGGCGATCGGCCCCGATCTCGACGCGCTGCATGTCCTCCATGCGGCGGGCCTGCGGTCGCTTGGCCCGGTCTGGAGCCGGCCGACGATCTTCGGCCATGGCGTGCCGTTCCGCTTTCCGGGCGACCCGGACACCGGCCCCGGCCTGACCCCCGCCGGCGCGGCGCTGGTCCGCGAGTGCAACGCGCTGCGGATCATGCTGGACCTGAGCCACATGAACGCCGCCGGCTTCCGCGACGTGATGCGGCTTTCATCGGCGCCGCTGGTCGCCACCCATTCCAACGCCTGGGCGGTGACGCCATCAACGCGCAACCTGACCGACTGGCAGCTTGACGCCATCGCCGAATCGGGCGGCCTGGTCGGGCTGAACTTCGCCACCTCGTTCCTGCGGCCGGACGGGCGCGAAAGCCCCGACATGGGCTGGGATCCGGTGCTGCGACATCTTGACCACCTGATCGGCCGCCTTGGCGAGGACCGCGTCGGCCTTGGCTCCGATTTCGACGGGGCGACGGTGCCGGCGGGAATCGGTGACGTGGCCGGGCTGCCGCATCTTCTGCAGGCGATGCGCGACCACGGATTCGGCGAGCCGCTGGTGACGAAGATCGCGCGCGAGAACTGGCTTTCGCTGCTGGCGCGCACCTGGGGTTCTTAAGTCTTTTTGTCAGGATTGACAAAGGCGGGCATTTCGGTCAGGAATTGACCCAGACGCCCAGCCATGCCCGTCTCGGGCGAGCCCGGCCCGATCAAAGACCCGAGACGAGATGGAGACCGGCGATGATGCGAAACGAAACGGCAGTGCGGCCCGTGCCGCTGGCCGATCTGCTGCGGGAACTGGCCCCGAGGGGGCCGGCAACCTTTCCGACGGCGCTGATCGAGGCGCTGATCGACCGGATGGAGGTGGCGAGATGAACATCCGTGCCGAACCGATGCTCACGCCCTGGCTGACGGGCGACGCGACCCCCGTCCACGAGGCGCGCGTCCTGACCGAGGGCGGCAGCCTGGCGAAAATCCTGCTCGACGGGCAGGTCTACACCCTGCGCATCACGCGCCAGGGCAAGCTGATCCTGACGAAGTAGGGCCGGGCCAGCGATGATCGTCTGCCATTGCATGGAGGTGACCGACCGCGACATCCACGCCGCCGTGCACTGGATGCGTGCCTCGGATCCCGAGACGATCATCACCCCCGGCAAGATATACCGCGCGCTGGGAAAGCGCGCTGACTGCGGGGGCTGCCTGCCCCTTTTCCTTGACACCATGCGGGGTTGTGCGAGTTTCGCAGTAGCCGCGGCCGGGCGGCCGGACGGCATCCCGGTTCTGCGTGTGGGAAAGGAACGGCAGCATGAAGGGCGACCCGAAGGTAATCGAGTATCTGAACGCGGCGCTTCGGTCTGAACTGACCGCGGTCAGCCAGTATTGGCTGCACTACCGGCTTCAGGAAGACTGGGGATTTGGCCGCATCGCCGACAAGTCCAAGGAAGAATCGATCGAGGAGATGCATCACGCCGACCGGCTGATCGCTCGGATCATCTTCCTTGAAGGCCATCCGAACCTGCAGAAGCTTGATCCGCTGCGCATCGGCCAGAACCTGCGCGAGACGCTTGAAGCCGACCTTGCCGCGGAACAGGACGCCCGCACCCTCTACATCGAGGCGCGGCAGCATTGCGACAAGGTGGGCGACTATGTCACCCGGGCGCTGTTCGATGCGCTCCTGGCGGATGAGGAAGGCCATATCGACTTCATCGAGACGCAGCTGGGCCTGATGGAAGAGATCGGTCCGCAGATGTATGGCCAGCTGAACGCCAAGCCGGCGAGCGAGGCCGAGTAGCGGGGCCGGACAGGCGCGCCCGGCGGGGCGTGACGGGGATCGCCGATGGAACCCGATCGCGACGATGTCGTCCGCGCCTATTACCGAATCCGGCGGATGCTGGGCTGGCTTGGCCTGTCCTTGCCCCTGGTGCTGATCGTCGGCGGCGTCCTGTCGAAGGGTGCGGTCGAACCCTCGATCTCGGACTATTACCACACGCTGATGCGCGATGCCTTTGTCGGCGTCCTCACGGCGATCGGGCTTTTCCTGATCGCCTATCCCGGCCATGACCCGGAACGGGGCGAACGGGTGTCGGACGACCTGATCACCACCGTGGCCGGGATCGCCGCCTTCGGCGTCGCCTATTTCCCGAACGAGGTGCGGACCAACGCCAACCTCCTTGGCTCGATCACCCAGCAGGTGCTGGGCTACAAGCTGGCGGCGGGGGCGCATTACACCAGCGCGATCATCTTCCTTTCGGCGCTGGCGGCCATGTGCCTGAAGAAGTTCGCCCGCACCCGGCAGCCGCTGCGCCGCCGCATCTACCGTGCCTGCGGCTGGATCATCGTGGCGATGACCCTGGCGGTGATCGGCGCCAGCTGGTTCCGCATCATGGGGCCCGAGGGGCCGAAGCGACTGATCGACGGCGGGCTTCTGGTCCTGTGGTTCGAGGCCATCGCGATCTGGGCCTTCGCGGTGGCCTGGCTGGTCAAGGGCCGGGTCGAGGAACGCCAGGCCCGGCGCCGCCGGCCCGGGGCGGCAACGCCCTAATGGCCGCGCGACAGGGCGGCGACACCGGTCCGGGCGATCTCGCGCAGGCCAAGCGGGCGCATCAGTTCGGCGAAGGCGTCGATCTTCTCGGGCGTGCCGGTCATCTCGAAGACGAAGCTTTCCAGCGTCGAGTCGACCACGTTCGCCCGGAAAATCTCGGCCAGCCGCAGCGCCTCGATCCGCGCCTCGCCCTTGCCCTGCACCTTGAAAAGCGCCAGTTCGCGCTGGACGCTCGGCCCCTCGGCGGTCAGGTCATGCACCTCATGCACCGGCACCATGCGCGAAAGCTGCGCCTCGATCTGGTCGATCACCGCCGGCGTGCCGCGGGTGACCACGGTGATGCGGCTGCGGTGCCCGGTATGGTCCACCTCGGCGACGGTCAGGCTGTCGATATTGTAGCCGCGCCCCGAGAAGAGGCCGATGACGCGGGCCAGCACCCCGGGCTCGTTCTCGACGATCACCGCAAGCGTGTGGCTCTCGATCACCTCGGCGTTCGGATCGCGCAGATCATAGGCCGAGTGGCTCGTCGAGCCTTTCTTGATATTGAGGGCGGACATCGCCTCTCCCTTCTCATCTTCTGTCTGAAAATATCCTGCGGGGGTGTGGGGGCGCAAAGCCCCCACGGCGACCGTCACACCAGCACCGCGCCCGACTTGAATGCACTGGCGTCGGCCGACAGCAGCATCTCGTTATGCGGCTTGCCCGAGGGGATCATCGGGAAGCAGTTTTCGTGTTTCTCGACCAGGCAGTCGAAGATCACCGGCCCGTCATAGGCCAGCATTTCCATGATCGCATCGTCCAGGTCCTTCGGGTCGGACACCTTGAACCCCTTGCAGCCGAAAGCCTCGGCCAGTTTCACGAAATCGGGCAGGCTTTCCGACCAGGACGAGGAATAGCGCTCACCATGCAGCAGTTCCTGCCACTGGCGCACCATGCCAAGGCGTTCGTTGTTCAGGATGAACTGCTTGACCGGGGCGCGGAACTGCATTGCCGTGCCCATTTCCTGCATGTTCATCAGCCAGGACGCCTCGCCCGCGACGTTGATGACCAGCGCCTCGGGATGGGCGATCTGCACGCCGATACTTGCGGGCAGGCCATAGCCCATGGTGCCAAGACCGCCGGAGGTCATCCAGCGGTTCGGTTCGTCGAAATGCAGGAACTGCGCCGCCCACATCTGGTGCTGGCCCACTTCGGTGGTGATGTAGCGGTCCATCCCCCTGGTCAGCGCCTCAAGCCGCTGCAGCGCATATTGCGGCTTGATGGTCTTCTCGGACGGCGCATAGGCCAGGCAGTTGACCGACCGCCATTCGGCGATCTGCTTCCACCATTTCGCCAGGCCCTCCTTGTTGACCTTGCGGCCGCGCGCCTTCCAGACCTTCAGCATGTCTTCCAGAACATGCGCCACATCGCCGATGATCGGCACGTCGACGCGGATGACCTTGTTGATCGACGACGGGTCGATGTCGATATGCGCCTTGGCCGAGCGGGGCGAGAAATCCTTGACCCTTCCAGTGATCCGGTCGTCGAACCGGGCGCCGATGTTGATCATCAGGTCGCAGCCGTGCATGGCGAGGTTCGCCTCGTAAAGCCCGTGCATCCCCAGCATGCCCAGCCAGTTCTTGCCCGAGGCCGGATAGGCGCCCAGGCCCATCAGCGTCGAGGTGATCGGGATGCCGCTGGCATCGACCAGTTCGCGCAAGAGCTGGCTTGCGGCCTTGCCGGAGTTGATGACGCCGCCGCCGGTATAGAAGAGCGGCCGTTCCGCGGTTTCCATCATCTCGACCAGCCGGGTGATCTGGTCGATATCGCCCTTGACGCGGGGCTGGTAATGGGCGGTTCGGGTCTTCTCGCGGCCGGTATATTCGGCGGTGGCGAACTGCACGTCCTTGGGGATATCGACCAGAACCGGGCCGGGCCGGCCGTTGGTGGCGACATGGAACGCCTGATGGATGGTTTCCGAAAGCTTCGCCGTATCCTTCACCAGCCAGTTCATCTTGGTGCAGGGGCGGGTGATGCCCACCGTATCGGCCTCCTGGAAGCCGTCGGTGCCGATCATGAAGGTCGGCACCTGGCCCGACAGGACCACGACCGGGATCGAATCCATCAGCGCATCGGTCAGGCCGGTGACGGCATTGGTCGCCCCGGGGCCACTGGTCACCAGCGCCACCCCCGGCTTGCCGGTCGACCTTGCATAGCCCTCGGCCATGTGGACCGCGCCCTGTTCGTGGCGGACGAGGACGTGGCGGATGTCGTTCTGCAGGAAAATCTCGTCATAGATCGGCAGGACGGCGCCGCCCGGATAGCCGAAGACCACCTCGACCCCCTGGTCCTTCAGCGCCTGGACCACCATCCGCGCGCCGGTCATCTGCGCATTGCCCTGCCGTGTCATCTTCGCCTCATTCCTTCGTCTCGCAATGAAAAGCCCCCGGGGATCAGACCGGGGGCGCATGGGAACCTGTTATGGGTCAACCGTTACCGGCCCATGCGCCTGATGCCCCCAAGTACGAGAATGCCGAACATTGCAGCCCCTCTGGCCCTTTGCGTCGCGGACACTAGGATGTGGCGCGGGGGGCGTCAACCGCAAAACACCAAGCAAAATGTCGCACGGGGCGCAGGAAACGTATCTTTGTTGCGCAGACTGGCCGGTTACAGCAACTTTCGCAATGCCTTGATTCGTGGCTCCGCCGCGCCGGCCGCGGCGCGGGCAAACGGGTGCCGCTGCTGCAATCCGTGGCACCCGGATGACCAAGAAAGCGGCAAAGACCCGTTTGCGCGGCAATGCGGCCCGGCGCGGTGACGCGGCGGCCGCCGCCTGCCCGCCTTACGCAGGGGAAACCCGGCCCGCGCCCGCCTTGGCCAGAAAAACGGATTGCATCGACCTTCCGGCCCGGTAGGGTGCTTGCCACGTCAGGCCCGCGGCAAGTGCGGGCCTTCATTTCGGAGGAGAAGTACATGGATCGTCGCAAGTTCCTCACCAGGGGCGCCTTGGGGGGTGCGGCTGCGGCCGGCGCCTCGATGCTGGCCGCACCCGCCATCGCGCAAGGCACGCCCAAGGTGACCTGGCGCATGACCTCATCGTTCCCCAAGTCGCTGGACACGATCTTCGGCGGCGCCGAAGTCCTGTCGAAGTATCTGTCGGAAGCGACCGACGGCAACTTCCAGCTGCAGGTGTTCGCCGCGGGCGAGATCGTCCCCGGCCTGCAGGCCGCGGATGCGGTGACCGAGGGCACGGTCGAGGCCTGCCACACCGTCGGTTACTACTACTGGGGCAAGGACCCGACCTTCGCGCTGGCGGCGGCCGTGCCGTTCTCGCTTTCGGCGCGCGGCATCAACGCCTGGCACTACCACGGCGGCGGGATCGAGCTGTATAACGAATTCCTGGCCCAGCATAACATCTACGGCCTGCCGGGCGGCAATACCGGCGTGCAGATGGGCGGCTGGTTCCGCAAGGAAATCAACACGGTGGCCGATCTTCAGGGTCTGAAGTTCCGCGTCGGCGGCTTTGCCGGCAAGGTGCTGGAGCGTCTGGGCGTCGTGCCGCAGCAGATTGCCGGCGGCGACATCTATCCGGCGCTGGAAAAGGGCACGATCGACGGCGCCGAATGGGTCGGGCCCTATGACGACGAGAAGCTGGGCTTCTTCAAGGTCGCGCCCTACTACTACTATCCCGGCTGGTGGGAAGGTGGCCCGACGGTCCACTTCTTCTTCAACAAGGCCGCGTATGAGGGGCTGCCCCCGGCCTACAAGTCGCTGCTGCACGCGGCCTCCCGCGCGGCCGATGCCGACATGCTGCAGGAATACGACTACAAGAACCCCGCGGCGATCAAGTCGCTGGTGGCGCAGGGCACGCAGCTGCGCCCCTACAGCAAGGAAGTGCTGGAAGCCTGCTTCGAGGCCGCCAACGCCGTCTATGCCGAGATGGAGGCCAGCAACCCGGCCTTCAAGAAAATCTGGGACTCGATCAAGGCCTTCCGGTCCGAGAACTACACCTGGGCGCAGGTGGCCGAATACAACTACGACACGTTCATGATGATCCAGCAGAACGCAAGCAAGCTCTGACGCCAGCCATCTGCCGGTAGGACCGCCCCCGGTGCCGCAAGGCACCGGGGGTTTTCCTTTGCGCCCCGGGGCCGCGCCGGAATGCGAAAAGGGCGGCGCCGGCGGCGCCGCCCTTCCGTCAGGCCCGGGGCCGGATCAGGGTGTCGGGGTCAGGGTGAGGGGGCCGGTGCCGGCGCCAGTCCGGGCGGCAGGCCGCCGCCAAGACCGCCGCCAAGGCCACCCTCGGGCGCTGCCGGGGCGGCACCGTCCGGCGCGGGGGTCGTGCCGTCCGCGGGCGCCGATGGCGCGCCGCCCAGCCCGCCACCCAGACCGCCGCCGAGGCCACCCCCCAGACCACCCCCCAGACCACCGCCAAGGCCGCCGTCGCCGCTGCCCAGACCGCCGCCCTGCGGCAGCACGATCTCGACGTTGGTCGTGTCGACCGGCGCGCCCTTGTAGTGCATCACCATCTGCGGGAAGGCGATCACCACCGCGATCATCACCAGCTGGATGCACAGGAAAGGCACCGCGCCAAGGTAGATCTGCATGGTCCGGATCGGCGCCATCGTCTTGCCCGTCACCTTGTCCTGATAGGGCAGCCGCGGCGCGACCGAGCGCAGGTAGTGCAGCGCAAAGCCGAAGGGCGGGTGCATGAACGAGGTCTGCATGTTCACGGCCAGGATCACCCCGAACCAGATCAGGTCGATCCCCAGCGCATTGGCGGGCGCCACCAGCAGCGGCACGATGATGAACGCGAGTTCGAAATAGTCGAGGAAGAAGGCCAGCAAGAACACCATCACCGAGACGACGATCAGGAAGCCAAGCTCGCCCCCCGGCAGCGACACCAGCAGGTGTTCGACCCAGAGATGCCCGTTCACGCCGTAGAAGGTCAGCGAGAACACCCGCGCGCCGATCAGGATGAACATGACGAAGGCCGAAAGCCGCGTGGTCGAGGCGACGGCCTGGCTGATGACGCCGAAATTCAGCCGGCCCTTGACCGCCGCCAGCACCAGCGACCCGACCGCACCCATGGCGCCGCCCTCGGTCGGGGTGGCGATGCCAAGGAAGATCGTGCCAAGGACCAGGAAGATCAGCGCCAGCGGCGGGATCAGCACGATGATCACCTGCTGGGCAAGCCGGCTCATCAGGTTGATCTTCAGGCCCTTGTCGATCAGCGCATAGATGTAGATCACGACGACGGCGATGGTGAAGCCCAGCATCTCGGCGTTCTTCGGGTCGTGGTTCATCGCCAGCCACCGGTAGGCGCCCCAGGTGATGACGGCGCAGACAAGGAAGGCCACCATCAGCGAGGCGATGCCGGACCCGAGCGTCCGCGCCTCGGGCGGCAGGGCGGGCAGCTTGTCGGGACGCAGGATCGACATGACGAAGACGTAAAGCATGTAGAGCCCGGTCAGCACGAGGCCGGGGATCAGCGCGCCGGCATACATGTCGCCCACCGACCGGCCCAGCTGGTCGGCCAGGACGATCAGGACGAGGCTGGGCGGAATGATCTGCGCCAGCGTGCCCGATGCGGCGATGACGCCTGCCGCCGTCGACCGGTCATAGCCGTAGCGCAGCATGATCGGCAGCGAGATCAGCCCCATGGCGATGACCGATGCCGCGACGACCCCCGTCGTCGCCGCCAGCAGCGCGCCGACGATGATCACGGCATAGGCAAGGCCGCCGCGCACCGGGCCGAACAGCTGTCCGATCGTGTCGAGCAGGTCTTCCGCCATGCCGCTGCGTTCAAGGATCACCCCCATGAAGGTGAAGAACGGAATGGCCAGCAGCGTCTCGTTCGCCATGACGCCGCCGAAGAAGCGGTCGGGCAGGGCCGAGAGCAGCGGCCAGGACAGGTTGATCGTGCCGTTGGACAGCGGCGCAAGTTCCACCCCGATCACGAAGAACACCAGGCCATGCGCCGCCAACGAGAAGGCGACGGGATAGCCCAGCAGCAGAAACACGATGAGCGAGGCGAACATGATCGGCGCCATGTTCAGCGCGATGAACTCCATCATTGCTTGATCTCCTGGATCAGCGCCTCGGCCTCGGCCGTGGCCGCGTCATGCGAGGAGACGAAGGGATTGGGATCCTCGATCAGGCCCCGCATCACCGCGATCTTCTTGATGATCTCGGAAATGCCCTGGAGCGTCAGCAGGAAGAACCCGATCAGCAGCAGCGCCTTGGCCGGCCAGATGATGAGCCCGCCCGAATTGGTGGACACCTCGCCCGAGTTGAACGAGCGCAGCGTGTAGGGCCAGAGGAAATAAAGCATCAGCAGGCAGAGCGGCATCAGGAACAGCGCATGGCCGACAAGGTCGATCCAGTGCTGGACCCGCCGCGAGAAGAGGCCATAGACGATGTCGATGCGGATGTGTTCGTTCTGTTTCAGAGTATAGGCCGCGGCCAGCAGGAAGGCGGCGCCGAACAGATACCATTGCGCTTCAAGCCAGGCGTTCGACGATGTGTTCAGAACCTTGCGGATGATGGCATTGGCGGCCGAGATGATGACGGCCACCAGGATGGCGTAGCCGACCACCTTGCCGATCACCTCGTTCACGCGGTCGATAAGTCGAGAGAGGTCCAGCAATGGGCCCATCGTCTTCTCCCCTGGTAAGGCGGATTCCCGCCGTTATTCTTGCGGCCCGAAGGCGGGTTTGGTCACTTCACCTAGCGAAGGCGGCACCAAGGCGTCAACCTGTGCGCACCGGGCGGGGGCAGAAAAGAAGAATGTTTCCGTAAGGTAAGGCGCGCGTCAGTCACGCTGCAGCCGCGCCTCGGGCAGGCTGATGCGGGCAACCTGCTCGGCGATCGGGTCGACGGAAAGCGGGTGCAGTTCGGCGCGGTGATCGGCCGGGTCGCCCAAGGGCACCCATTGCCCGCCCTTGTAGATTTCCAGCGCCGCGAAGCCCGACTTGTAGCCCATCTTGCGGCTGCCCGGCACCCAGTAGCCAAGGTAGACATAGGGCAGCCCCGCCTCGCGCGCGATGGCGACATGGTCAAGGATCACGTGCGTGCCAAGGCTGTGGCCGGACATGTCGGGATCATAGAAGCTGTAGACCATGGAAAGCCCGTCATCGAACACGTCGGTCAGGCAGACGGCGGAAAGCGGGCGGCCGCGTTCGTTGCCGCGCGGCGGGCGGCTGTATTCGATCACCCGGCTCTTGATCGGGGTTTCCTCGATCATCGCGGCGAATTCGAAAATATCCATGTCTGCCATGCCGCCATCGGCGTGCCGGCTGTCAAGGTAGCGGCGGAACAGCTGGAACTGGTCTTCGGTGGCCCAGGGGCTGGTGGCGTTGCGGCGCAGGTCGGCGTTCTTCTTCAGGATGCGCTTCTGGCTGCGGTTCGGCTCGAAATCGGCAACGCGGATGCGGGCGGAAAGGCAGGCCGAGCATTCCGCGCAGGAGGGGCGGTAAAGCACGTTCTGGCTGCGCCGGAATCCCTGTTTGGAAAGCGCATCGTTCAGCCGCTGCGCATGTTCGCCCTGAAGCGCGGTGAACAGTTTCCGTTCGGTCCGCCCGTCAAGATACGGGCAGGCCTGCGGAGCCGTCACGTAGAACTGCGGGGCGATGGGAAGTGTATGGCGCATGCGGGAAAAGATGTGGATCGCGCAAAAGCCTAGCAAGGCTTGCCGCGCGCGCCAAGGTCACATTCGCGGGGTCCCTGAAAAAGTGGCCCCGCCCGGGGTTCGGGCGGGGCCTTGTGCGATAAAGGGCCGTTTCGGGCCGGATTCAGGCGATCAGTATTCGCCGCGGCGCGCTGCATCACCCTCGGGCGGGGCGGTTTCGCCAGCCTCGGCCACTTCCGCCGCGGCCTCGCGGTTCATCTGCGCGCGGTCTTCCATGAAGCTGTCGAATTCCTTCTTGTCCTTGGCGTCGCGCAGGCGCTGCAGGAAGGCCTCGAACGCGTCCTGCTCTTCTTCAAGGCGGCGCAGCGTATCGGCCTTGTAGCTGTCGAAGGCGGTGTTGCCGGACGAGCGGAAGGCGGCGTGGCGGGCGCGGCCCCAGCCGCAGCCGTGTTCACGATGCATCCCGTGACGGGCGCGATGGGAATGTCCGAACATGTCGTTGCTCCAGCGATGGGTCCAGGTGATGTAGAAGACAAGGAAAAGGCCGACCGGCCAGGCGAAGATGAAGCCCAGGACCATCGCGGCGATCCAGGCGCCCCGGCCCTTGCTGTCAAGCCAGGCCTCGGCGCGGCGCAGCGCGGCCCCGATCCGCGAGAAGAGGCCGCCGGTCCTGACGGCGGCAGAGGTCGTGTGCATCGGCGGTGTCTCCCCGTTCAGCGGTTGTATGTGAATACCTTTCACATGGTGCAAGATGCCCATGGGGCGGGCATCGCGCAAGGGGGTATGTGAAGAATATTTACATTACCCGGCCACGCGCCCCCCGGCCTGCGCGGAAACCCGCCGGCGCCGTGCCGGCGCTCAGCCGCAGAAGGTGGCGACCGTGGCCCCGGCGGCGGTTGCCAGCGCCCGGGGATCGGCGGCGAAAATGTGCCGCGGCGTTCCCGCCGCCGCCCAGACCTGCGGGAAATCCATGAGCCGCGGGTCCATCCAGACGGGCAGGGGTGTGAGGTGGCCGATCGGGGCGACGCCGCCGATGGCAAAGCCGGTGACGGCGCGGACGGTATTGCCGTCGGCCCGGCCGAGCGCCTCGGCCGCAAGCGCCGAGGCGCGGGCGCCGTCGACCCGGTTGCCGCCCGCGGTCAGGAACAGGTAAAGCCGGCCGCTTGCGCCCTGGAACAGGATCGACTTCACGATCTGGTCCAGCGCGCAGCCCGCCGCGGCCGCGGCTTCTGCGGCGGTGCGGGTTTCCTGCGGCATCTCGACCGGCCGGCCGGGCAGGCCCGCCGCATCGAGGGCGGCGATGACGCGGGCAAGGCTTTTCGACAAGGGGGCCTCCGGGCGTGGCGCAGCTGCCCGCCTTGGTGCCAGAGCGCGGGGCGGCGGGGAAGGGGCCTTGTTCCGGCGTTGACCCCGCGGCCCCGTCCCCCCATGGTGCGCGCATGCCGAATGCCGCCTTCGCCGCCCGCCTGACCCGGATGCCCATCGCCCATGACCGTGACGCTGCGGCGGATGCCGGGGCGGCGTTCGCCGACCAGCCCGCGCCGGTGCGCGATCTTCTGGCCGCGACCGCGGGCTGTTCGCCCTATCTGCGCGCCTTGATGGGGCGCGAGGCCGCCTGGCTGCGCGACGCCCTGGCCATGCCGCCCGAAGCCGCGCTTGACGATGTGCTGGCTGCGCCCGCCGCGGCCGACAGCGCCGGCCTTGGCGCGGCGTTGCGCCGGGCCAAGCGCCGCGCGGCGCTGCTGGTGGCGCTCTGCGACCTTGGCGGCGTCTGGCGGCTGGAGGCGGTGACGGGCGCGCTGACCCGGCTGGCCGACCGCGCGGTCGACCTTTGCCTGCAGCGTCTGGTCGCCGACGAGATCCGGCGCGGCAAGCTGCCCGGCGCGACCCCGGGGGACGAGGCGACGGCCGCCGGCATGGTGGCGCTGGCCATGGGCAAGATGGGCGCGGGCGAGCTGAACTATTCCTCCGACATCGACCTGATCTGCCTTTTCGACGACGAACGCTATGGCGCCGACGCGGCCGAGGCGCGGGCCTCCTTCATCCGCGTGACGCGGCGGATGACGGCGCTTCTGTCGGACGTGACGGATGAGGGTTACGTCTTCCGCACCGATCTGCGGCTGCGCCCCGACGCCAGCGTGACCCCGGTCTGCATCTCGATGTCGGCGGCCGAATCCTACTACGAGGCCGAGGGGCGGACCTGGGAACGCGCGGCCTATATCAAGGCCCGGCCCTGCGCCGGCGACATGGCGGCGGGCGAACGGTTCCTCAAGGCTCTGACGCCCTTCGTCTGGCGCCGGCATCTGGATTTCGCGGCGATCCAGGATGCCCATGACATGCGGCTGCGCATCCGCGACCACCGCGGCCTGCACGGGCGGGTGACGGTCGAAGGCCACGACATGAAGCTGGGGCAGGGCGGCATCCGCGAGATCGAGTTCTTCACCCAGACCCGGCAGCTGATCGCCGGCGGGCGCGATCCGGCGCTGCGCGACCGGACGACGGTGGGCGGGCTGGCGGCGCTGGCGGCGAAGGGCTGGGTGCCGCAGGACGTGGCCGACGACCTGACCGCGCTTTACCGGGCGCACCGCGAGGTGGAGCATCGGCTGCAGATGGTGAACGACGCCCAGACCCATGCGATGCCGCAGACGGCCGAGGGGATCGCGCGGATCGCGGCCTTCTGCGGCGAGGATGAGCCCGCCTTCCGCGCCGGGCTGCTGGACCGGCTGGCGCGGACCGACCGGCTGACCGAGGGGTTCTTCGCCCCCGCCGAGACCGAGGCCGCGCCCGAGCTTTCCGAAAAGGCCGCGGCGATCGTGCAGGGCTGGACCTCCTACCCCTGCCTGCGGTCCGACCGGGCGCAGGCGATCTTCCGGCGGCTGCGGCCGCAGCTTCTGAAGCGGCTGGCGCGGGCGACGAATGCCGAAGAGGCGCTGGTGGCGCTGGACGGGTTCCTGGCCGGGCTGCCGGCGGGGGTGCAGATATTCTCGCTCTTCGAGGCGAATCCGGCGCTGGTCGATCTGGTGATCGACATCGCCGGAACCTCGCCGCCGCTGGCGCGCCACCTCAGCCGCAATGCCGGCGTGCTGGACGCGGTGATCGGCGGCAGCTTCTGGGAACCCTGGCCGGGCACCGCCGGGCTGGCCGCGGCGCTTGAAAAGGTGCTGGCCGAGGCCGGCGACTATGAAAAGCAGCTGGATGCCGCGCGCCGCTGGGCGAAGGAATGGCATTTCCGCGTGGGCGTGCATCACCTGCGCGGGCTGATCGACGCCTTCGAGGCCGGCAAGTCCTATGCCGATCTGGCCGAGGCGGTGGTGCGCGGCCTCTGGCCGGCGGTCGCCGGCGAATTCGCCCGCCGGCACGGGCCGCTGCCGGGCCGGGGCGCGGTGCTGCTGGGCATGGGCAGCCTGGGCGCGGGCAGGCTGAACGCCGAATCCGACCTTGACCTGATCCTGATCTACGACGCGGCGGGCGAGGAAACCTCGACCGGGCCCAAGCCCTTGCCGGTGCGCACCTATTTCGCCCGGCTGACGCAGGCCATGGTGACCGGCCTTTCGGCCCAGACCGCCGAGGGCCGGCTTTACGAGGTCGACGTGCGGCTGCGGCCGTCGGGTCGGGCGGGTGCGGTGGCGACCTCGTTCTCGGGCTGGACGGCCTATCAGGAAACCGAAGCCTGGACATGGGAGCATCTGGCCCTGACCCGCGCCCGGGTGATGACCGGCACCCCCGCGCTGGCGGCCGAGGTCGAGGCGTTCCGCCGCCGCATCATCGCCGACAAGGGGCAGGGGCCGCAGGTGCGCCCCGACCTGGCCGAGATGCGGGCGCGTCTGGCGGCGGCAAAACCCGCCGAAAGCCCGTGGGAGGCGAAGAACGGCCCCGGCCGGATCATGGACATCGAACTTTGCGCCGAACTGCTGGCGCTGCTGTCCGGCAGCCCCGCGCGGCCGGTCGAGATGCAGGTCGCCGCGGGCCGCGCCCTGATGCCGGAGGACGACCGCGAGGCGCTGCTGTCGGCCTATCGGCTGCTCTGGCGGGTGCATTGCGCCGGGCGCCTCTTGGGCGCGCGCCGGCTTGACCCGGCGGAACTGGGCGAGGGCGGGTCGGCCTTCGTCCTGCGCGAAACAGGGGCTGGCGATGCCACGGCCCTTGCGTCCATGATCGCCGAAAGGGTAGCCCTCGCGGAAGGCGCGATCCTGCGCGCGCTGGCGAAGGGATGACGGATGGGGAGACGGGCGGTGGAACTGAAGGATGCCGATCCCAAGGGGCTGGTGCGGGAAAGCTACCGGATCGACGGGATCACCACGGGGGAATGCCGGTCGATCTTCGTCGACTGGGCGCTGAGCCTTGCGCCCGGGCTGGTCGTCCCCGATGCGCTGCGGACGCTGATCGCGCAATACGCGGTCGCAGCACCCGGGCACCCGATGAACGCGGTGCTTGAGGAAGGGCTGACCGCGCCGGCGCAGACCGGCAGGCGCGGCGGCCGCATGGCACGGATGCGCGGCGCCGAAGGCGGCAGCGCCTGAGGGTCAGGCCCCGGCGGCGGCGGCGGCCTCAAGCGCCGGCCCGTCCAGCTTGACCATCTGCATCATCGCCTGCGTCACCCGATGCGCCTTGGCCGCGTCGCGGGTCTGCATCAGGTCGATCAGGATGCGCGGGATGATCTGCCAGCTGACGCCGAACCGGTCGGTCAGCCAGCCGCAGCGCATCGGCGTGCCGCCCTCAACCAGCGCGTCCCAGAGCCGGTCGACCTCGGCCTGGGTGTCGAGATGCACCTCGATCGAGGCGGCGGGCGTCAGCGCGTAATGCGGCCCGCCGTTCATGAACGTGTAGGACTGGCCGCAAAGCTGGAGATGGACAAGGAAGGCGGTTTCCGGCGCGGCGCGGTTGGGGAAGACCTGCACGATCTGCGACCCGGGCAGGAGCGAGGCGTAGAAACGCGCGGCCTCCTCGGCCCGGTCGGCGAACCAGAGACAGGTGCGCAGGGATGGCGCGGTCATGGGAACCTCCGTTCGGTGGCTCCATCCTAGACCGGATGCGTCAGCCGCGGGGAAGTTTCGCGGCCCCGGCGGCAAGCCGGGTGATTTCGGCCCAGTCGCCCGCCAGCATCGCCGCCTTCGGCGCGACCCAGCTTCCGCCGACGCAGAGGATGTTCGGCAGCGACAGGTAGTCGGCCGCGTTCTTCGGGCCGATGCCGCCGGTCGGGCAGAACTTCACCTGCGGGATCGGCCCGCCGATGGATTTGAGGAACGCAGCACCTCCCGACTGTTCGGCCGGGAAGAACTTCAGCACGTCATAGCCGCGTTCGAGAAGCGCCATGATCTCGGAGGCGGTGACGGCACCGGGCAGCAGCGGCAGGCCGGCCTCGGCGCAGGCATCCAAGAGCGCCGGCGTCGCCCCGGGCGAGACGCCGAACTGCGCGCCGGCGGCCTTGGCGGCCTTGACATCCGCCGGTGTCAGCAGCGTGCCGGCGCCGACCACGCCGCCCGGCACCCCGGCCATCGCCCGGATCGCATCCAGCGCGCAGGGCGTCCGTAGCGTCACCTCAAGCGCGGGCAGGCCGCCGGCCACCAGCGCCTCGGCCAGCGGGCGGGCATGGGCGATGTCGTCGATCACCAAGACGGGCACCACGGGGGCAAGGCGGCAGATTTCGGCGGCCTTGCGGGATTGTTCGGCGGGGGTCACTCTCGGCTCCGTGTCATTTGCGGGGTCTTCGGCGCGGCGGTCAGATGATGACCGCGCCGCCGGTGTCGGCCGAACCGACATTGCGGCGGAAGGATTCGAAAAGCTCGCGCCCGGTGCCGAAGCCGTTCGCCGTCAGGTCGGCGACAACCGGGCTGCGGCTTTCGAAATCGGGCGCAAGGCAGGTGATCGTGCCGGCGGTGGCGTCGACGCGGATCATGTCGCCCTCGCGGACGCGGGCCAAGGGACCGCCGCGCGCCGCTTCGGGCGAGACATGGATCGCGGCGGGTATCTTGCCCGAGGCACCGGACATCCGGCCATCGGTCACCAGCGCGACCCTGAAGCCGCGGTCCTGCAGCACCGTCAGCGTCGGCACCAGCGAATGCAGTTCGGGCATGCCGTTCGCCTGCGGCCCCTGGAAGCGGACGACGATCACGGCGTCGCCGGTCAGTTCGCCCGCCTTGAACGCCGCCTTGACGGCATCCTGGCTGTGGAAGATGCGCGCCGGCGCCTCGATCACATGGCGTTCGGGGGCGACGGCCGAGACCTTGATGACGCCGCGGCCGAGGTTGCCGGCAAGATGGCGCAGCCCGCCGGTCGCCGCGAACGGGTCAGAGGCCGGGCGCAGGATCCGGTCGTTCAGCGTTTCGGCCGGGCCGGGCTGCCAGGCAAGCCGGCCGTCCGTCAGCCGGGGTTCCTGCCGGTAGAATTCCAGCCCCTCGCCTGCGACGGTCTTGGCATCGGGGTGGACAAGGCCTGCATCCAGCAGCTGGCCGATCAGGAACTGCAGCCCGCCGGCAGCGTGGAAATGGTTCACGTCGGCCAGCCCGTTCGGATAGACCTTGGCCATCAGCGGCACCGCCTGCGACAGGTCGTCGAAATCCTCAAGATCAAGGATCACCCCCGAGGCGCGCGCCATCGCCGGCAGGTGCAGCACAAGGTTCGTCGACCCGCCCGTCGCCATCAGCCCGACGATGCCGTTCACATAGGCGCGCTCGTCGAGGATTTCGCCCGCCGGGCGATAGTCGTTGCCAAGCGCGGTGATCTGGGCCGCGCGGGTGGTGGCGGCTTCGGTCAAGGCATCGCGCAGGGGCGTGCCGGGGTTGACGAAGCTTGCCCCCGGCAGGTGCAGGCCCATGATCTCCATCAGCATCTGGTTGGTGTTCGCCGTGCCGTAGAAGGTGCAGGTGCCCGGGCCGTGGTAGCTGGCCATCTCGACCGCCATCAGTTCGGCGCGGCTGGCCTTGCCTTCGGCGAATGCGGCGCGGACCTTGGCCTTCTCGTCGTTCGGGATGCCGCTGGTCATCGGGCCGGCGGGGACGAAGATCGACGGCACATGGCCGAAGGTCGCCGCCGCCATGATCAGGCCCGGCACGATCTTGTCGCAGACGCCCAGCCAGAGGACCGCGTCATAGCAATTGTGCGAAAGCGCCACGCCCGAGGCGAGCGCGATCACGTCGCGCGAGAAAAGCGAAAGCTCCATCCCCGCGCGCCCCTGGGTAACGCCGTCGCACATCGCCGGCACGCCGCCCGCCACCTGCGCGGTCGCGCCGGCCCGCCGTGCGGCATCGCGGATCTGGCCGGGGTAGGTTTCATAGGGCTGGTGGGCCGAAAGCATGTCGTTGTAGGCGGTGACGATGCCGATGTTCGGTGCCCGCCCCTCGGCCAGCGCCGCCTTGTCGGCATCCATCGCCGCATAGGCATGGGCCTGGTTGCCGCAGCTCAGATGCGCCCTGACCGGTCCCTCGACGCCGGCGGCGCGCATCCGGGACAGATAGGCGCTGCGGCTGGTCTCCGACCTTTGGCGGATGCGGTCGGTGACGCGGGCGATGGTGGGATGCAGGGTCATCGGTCCTTCCTGGCTGTCGGGCTGGCACCCGGGACACTAGCAGATCATGTTAGCGCTAACAATGCGCAATCCGACACGGCGCTGAACCTTGCGCGATGGCGTCGCCCGGGCGGAAGACCCGGCAGCGCGCCGGGCGGCCGGCAGGTGCAACCGATGCCCCGTGCGGCACGAAGATACCCCCGCCCGGCCGGAATGACAGCCCAAAATCGCCGCATTCGCCGGGTATTTCGCAGAGGAATTGGGCAAATGGCCCGCGGATATGGCCCGGAAAGGGGCCGGTTTGGGGACGCGATGAACGGGATTCGGCTGGCCGTTTCGACGGTGCTTCTTGCAGCACTTGCCGCCTGCGCCGGGCCGCGCGCGGCCGCCCCGGGCGGCGATGCGGCCGGGGTGACGCTTGCCACCACCGGCGGCGGCCGTCCGGCGCAGGGCGTGCAGAAGGTGCAGACGCCGCTTCAGGTTTCCGAAGTGACGGTGACCGTCCCGCGCAGCCTGCGTGTCAGCGAGGCCGAGGTCTTCTATCCGCTGGCCGACATCGTCTGGCGCGGCGACCCGCGCGGCGACCGCTATCAACAGATCGAGGCGATCTATGCCGCGGCCAGCATAGAGGCCGTCATCCCGCTGGACCACGGCCTTCCCGTGGTGGCCGAGATCGAGGTGACCCGCTTTCACGGCGTGACCGACAAGACCCGCTACACCGTTGGCGGCGTCTATGCGCTGCATTTCCTGCTGACCATCCGCGACGCCGCCACCGGCGAGGTGCTGTCCGGCCCGCGTCCCGTGGTGGCGAGCCTTCCCGCCCCCGGCGGGCGCAAGGCGATCGCGCAGGATTATGCCGGCATCACCCAGAAGCAGCTGGTGACCGAGCGGCTGACGACGGTGATCCGCGAACAGCTTGCGGTCCTGAACGTCGATCCCGCACTTGTGGGGCCCGGCGCGGCCGACTGACCGGCGGGGCCTGCCGGTCCGCGCCCGCCCAAGGCTTCCAGCCGCTGCGGGAAAGCGATATGGGGGGGCATGGAACCGCTTCCCCTCGCCACCGCGCACCCGACCGTCCGCCTGCGCCCCAAGGCCGAGGCGCGGGCGATCCGCCACGGCTTTCCCTGGGTCTATGCCGACGAACTGGTGCTGGACCGCCGCACTTCCGGCCTGAAGCCGGGCACGCTGGCGGTGCTTGAGGATGCCGAACGCCGGCCGCTGGGGCTGGTGACGGTCAATCCCCTGTCGAAGATCGTCTGCCGGATGCTGGACCGCGACCCCGCGGCACAGGTCGACCGCGGCTGGTTCGCCGCCCGGCTGGCGCGGGCGCTGGCGATGCGGCAGCGGCTTTACCCCGGGCCGTTCTATCGCCTTGTCCATGCCGAGGTCGACGGATTGCCGGGCGTGGTGATCGACCGTTTCGGCGATGTTGCCGTGGTGCAGCCGAACGCCGCCTGGGCCGAGGCGCATCTCGGCGATCTGGTGGCGGCGCTGGTCGATGTCACCGGGGTGGCCGCGGTGATCAAGAACGGCGCGGGTCGGGCGCGCGGGCTGGAGGGGCTGCCCGAAGACATGGCGGTGGTCCATGGCGCGGCCCCGTCGGCGCCGGTGCCGGTGCAGATGAACGGCGCGGTCTACATGGCCGACCTGACCGGCGGGCAGAAGACCGGGCTTTTCTACGACCAGCGCGAGAACCACGCCTTCGCCGCGCGTCTGGCGCGGGGCGCGCGCGTGCTGGACATGTTCAGCCATGTCGGCGGCTTTGCGCTGGCGGCACTGGCCGGCGGCGCGGCCAGTGCGCTGGCGGTCGATGCCAGCGCCGCCGCGCTGGACCTTGCCACACGGGGCGCCGCGGCGACCGGCCTTGCCGACCGTTTCACCACCCGGCAGGGCGATGCCTTTGCCGTGCTTGAGTCACTGGCGGCCGAGGGCGCGCGGTTCGATCTGGTGATCTGCGACCCGCCCGCCTTCGCACCGGCCAAGCCCGCGCTTGAGGCGGGCCTGCGCGCCTATGAACGGGTGGCGCGGCTGGCGGCCGGGCTGGTGGAACCCGGCGGCTACCTTGTCCTTTGTTCCTGCAGCCACGCGGCCGACCTGACCGCCTTCCGCAACGCCAGCGCCCGCGGCATCGGGCGGGCGGGGCGGCGGGGGCAGGTGATCCACACCGGGTTTGCCGGGCCGGACCATCCGGTCCTGCCGCAACTGGCCGAATCCTCCTACCTCAAGGCGCTGGCCTTCCGGCTGGACGGATGAAGGCCGTCCTCGACGCCTGCGTCCTGTTCCCCACTGTCCTGCGCGAACTGCTGCAGGGCGCGGGCGAGGCGGGGCTTTACCAACCGCTCTGGTCCGACCGGATCGTCGGCGAATGGGTGCGGGCGGCGGCGAAACTCGGCCCCGGCGCGCAGGCGGTGGCCGAGGGCGAGGCGGCGCTGTTCCGCGCCGCCTTCCCGCGCGGCCGGGTGGCGCCCGCCCCGGGGACGGAGGCGCGGCTCCTGCTGCCCGATCCGGCCGATGTGCATGTGCTGGCCGCCGCCATCGCCGGCCATGCCGATGCGATCGTCACCTTCAACGCCGCCGACTTTCCCGGCCATGTCCTTTCGGCCGAGGGCGTCACGCGCCGCGATCCCGACGGGTTCCTCTGGGAACTGCAGTCCCGCGCGCCCGAGGCGATGGCCCGCGTCGCCGAAACCGTGCGCGCCCGGGCCGAGGCGATTTCCGGCCAGCCGGTTGCGCTGAAGGCGCTTCTGAAGCGGGTCAGGCTTTACCGTCTGGCCAAGGCGCTGGAAGCGGCCGGCTGAGTTTTCGGGCGTGGCGGAATGACGGCCGGGCCATGCAAAAGGGCGCCCGCAGGCGCCCTTCGCGTGGCATCGGCCGGCCGGCTACTGCAGCGGGCCCATCGGGGTTTCCGCGGCAACCGCGGCCTGCGTCGCCGCCAGTTCCGGATCGGAGACAAGGCCATAGGCGGCCAGCGGACCATCGGGCCCGGCCATGTCGTCCGACACGAAGAACTCGATATATTCCTTCAGGCCGGGAATCACGCCGATATGCGCCTTCTTGACGTAGAAGTAGAGCGGGCGCGACACCGGATAGTCGCCCGCGGCGATCGTCTCGGTCGACGGCACCACGCCCGACATCGTCGCCACTTTCAGCTTGTCGGTGTTGTTCTGGTAGAAGGCGAGGCCGAACACGCCGATGGCGTTGCGGTCGGCGTCCAGCCGCGCCAGCGTCTCGGTATAGTCGCCGTCGATGTCGACCGACCGGCCGTCGGTGCGCAGTTCCATGCACAGCTCCTCGGCCTTTTCCTCGTCGCCGCCATTGGCGTCGGCGAAGGCCTTGAAGGCGCCGGTTTCCTCGCAGCCCGCGACGATGACCCTGGTGTCGAAAACCTCGCGCGTGCCGTGCTTGGTGCCCGGAACGAAGACCAGGATGTCCTGCGCCGGCAGGGCGGCGTTCACCTCTGCCCATGAGGCGGCGGCGTTCGCGACCAGCGCGCCGTCCTTCAGGACGGTCTTGCCGAGGGCTGCGTAGATGTCGGCGGGGGTGAAGGCGAAATCGCCGCCGTTCACGTCCGAGGCGAAGACGATTCCGTCATAGCCGATGCGGATTTCCATGATCTCGGCCACGCCGTTGGCGGTGCAGAGGTCGATGTCCGATTGCGAGATGCGCGAGGACGAGTTGGCGATGTCGACGGTATTCTCGCCCACGCCTTCGCAGAGTTTCTTGCGCCCCGCACCCGAACCGCCGCCCTCGACGACGGGCGAGGGGAAGTCGAAGTTCTCGCCGAAGGATTCGGCGACGATCGTCGCATAGGGTAGCACGGTCGAGGATCCCGTGATCTGGATCTGGTCGCGGGCGTCGGCGGCGGTCGCGGCGGCCACAAGCGCCAGCGCCGGGACGATGAATTTCGCGGATGTCATGGATCACTCCTGAATTGCCTCGGCCGGCGAGTCGGCCTGCGGCAGGGGATAAGCCGGTTCTGTGACAAGCAGTGCTCGGATATGTAACATGTGCATGACGAATCCGCCGGGCGCGGGCCGGGGCGTGAACCCGCGGCCTCTGGCGGGACGGGTGGCCCTGCCGACCCGGCGTTCAGTGCGCGGCGGTCCGGGCCAGCCGCGCCCAGGTCAGGCCCCAGATGCTGAGAAGGATCACCGCCAGCGCCGCGATCTGGTAGGGGGCGACCGTTTCGCCAAGCAGCGGCACCGCAAGCGCCATGGTCAGCGCCGGCCAGGGCGTGGTGATCGAGCTGGCGAGCGAGACGTCGATATGGCGGACGGCATGGAACCACAGGATCAGCTCAAGGCAATAGACCAGCCCCATCAGGATCGCGGCCGGATGGGCCAGCGTTCCGGCCAGCGCCGGCCAGACCGGCCGGCCGGAACCGGCCGACAGCAGCGCCAGCAGGAAGAGGGTCGAGATCGCCACCCGGAAGAAGGTGACCTGAACCGGCGTGACCGGGGTCCGGCCCAGCTCCTCCTTGATGATCACATGGGCGACGCTCCACAGGAGCGGCACGCCCAGCGTGACCAGGAACCAGGGCGAAAGGCCCGACATCCGCCCTGTCCCGCCGGTGCCGAGAAGGTAGAGCGCGGCAAGCAGCGTCAGGGTCAGCGCAAGCTCCGGCGCGGTCTTGCGGCGGTTCAGGAACAGCCATTCCCAGAGGATCGCGAACAGCGGATAGGCCTGGATGGCGATGGCGGCATTGCCGGCGCCGGCCTTCTCGACGCCAAGCACATAGAGCCAGGTCGAAAGGCCGAACATCGCGCCGGTGACAAGCGCGGTGGCGGTGATGCGCAGCATGGCCCGCCCCGGCAGCGCGGCGCCGAAGATGCCCCTTTCGCCGCCCGCCCGCTCCAGCGCCAGGACCGGGGTGGCGAAGATCACCTGCCAGACCGAAAGCGCGCAGGCAAAGACCAGCGCATCGGTGCCGGACGGGCGGCTGCTGGCGATGACCGGCATGGTGCCAAGCAGCAGAAGGCAGAGAAGGGACAGGGATATTCCCTTCGGGGCAGAGGGCACCGGCATTGCATTGATCCAGATCATATTGCACTGATTGCCATGGAGGCTGCGGTCGCGGCGCCGATGAAGGCAAGGGAAACATTGATCTGATGGCAATCTGGCATCCCGATCTGACCGGCCGGCGCGGCCCGCGCTATCTGCAGATCGTCGAGGCCTTGGCCGAGGACATCGCCTCGGGTCTGCTGCCGGCCGAGACACGGCTGCCGCCGCATCGCGAACTGGCCTGGCGGCTGGGGCTGTCGCCCAACACCACGAGCCGCGCCTATGCCGAGGCGGTGCGCCGGGCGCTGCTGCGCGGCGAGGTGGGGCGGGGCAGCTATGTGCGCGGGCGCGGAACGCTGCCCCGGGACGGCGCGGCCGGCGATCTGCGGCGCGAGACCGGCGGGCCGGTCGACCTGGCCCGCAACCTGCCGCTGGCCGAGTTGCCGGTGCGCCGGACGCTGGCGGCAATCGCCCGCGAGGGCGGCATCGCCGGGCTGCTGGATTTCCAGAGCGAGGCCGATCTGGCGCGCCATACCGGCGCGGCGGCGCAGTGGCTGGGCCTGTGCGGGCTTGAGGCCGCGCCCGAGGAGATAACCGTGACCAGCGGCGCGCAGCACGGGCTTTTCTGCGCGCTGATGGCGCTGATGCGGCCGGGCGACCTCTTGCTGGTCGAGGCCCTGAGCTATCCGCCCCTGCGCGCCATGGCCGACCGGCTGGGCCTGAGGCTGCAGGCGGTGGCGATGGATGCGGCGGGGATCGACCCTTCGGCGCTGGAGGCCGCCTGCCGCGGGGCGCAGGCGCGGGCGCTGTATCTGGTGCCGACCCTGCAGACCGCGACCACGGCGACGCTGGCACCGGCGCGGCGGCAGGAGATCGCCGCCCTGGCCCGGCACCATGACCTGATGCTGATCGAGGACGATGTCTTCGGTCTGCTGAAACCCGACCGGCCGGCGCCCCTTGCCACGCTGGCGCCGGACGGACCGTCTATGCCACCAGCGTGTCGAAATGCCTGGCGCCGGGACTGCGGGTGGGCTACCTGCGCGCGCCCCTCCATCTGGGGCCGGCCCTGCGCCAGGCGGTGAACCTGAGCCAGTGGATGACGCCGCCGCTGACCGCGGAAATCGCGGTGCGGCTGGTGCTCGACGGCAGCGCCGGGGCGATGATCGCGGCGCAGCGCCGGGCCGCCGCCCATCGCCAGCGGATCGCGCGCGCGGTGCTGGGCGGGCGGGATTTCGTCGCCGACCCGCAGGGGCTGCACCTCTGGTTGCCGCTGCCCGCGGGCTGGCGGGCCGATCTCTTCCGGGCCGAGGCCGAGCGGCGGGGCGTTCTGGTCGCCGAGGCGAGAAGCTTTGCCCTGAACCCCGCCGATGGCCCGGAAGCGGTCCGCCTCAGCCTGAGCCAGGAGCCGGTCGAGGCCCGGCTGCAGGCGGGCCTTGCCGTCATCGCCGGCCTTCTTGACCAGCCGCCGGTGCGGGCGCGGATGATGGTCTGACCGGCGGCGCGTCGCGGGGCGGCGGGGCTGCAACATGGGCTTTTCGTTGAGCGGGAAGGTCGCGTGAAGCGCCCGGCGCAGGCCGGGCCGCGGCAGGCGGGCGGAAGCGCGGGGCAGGGCGTTTCCTTCCGGTTGTCCGTCCCTCCGATGGTGGATTGGCAGCGCGGAAGAAGAAATCGTCTATTCTGTGGATAAACCGGCGTAGGCCATTTGAAGGCCCCGCCAAACCAAGCGGGCTATTCCCCCGGAACAACCTCCAGCAGAATTGCCGGCTGTCCGCCAGCGATATGGACCTCGATCACGCCACCATTCTGGAGCGTTTCCAACCCCGTCAGTGATGGCTTCCACGCGCGGGTGAAGGTGGTCCTGTCTTCCGACGCGCGAACGTGCAAGGGCCGGACCCCAGCCCGACAGGCGCCGAAAACCTGGGATATGTCTCGCTCTTTGACTGGCTGCACGTCAGGCGCTCCTCATGGCCTTGCGCTCTCGCCGTGCCACCTTGCGGCGACCGGCGATATGGCGGGCCATGTCTTCGGCATGAACGACGCGCGGGGCCTTCTGGCTGCTACCCATGCGCGTGACCACAAGGTCGATGTCGTCACGCTCCAGCTTGCGCAGGAAGACGGGATAGGTCAGCGGCGTGAAGTAGAGCCTGCAGATCAATTCGGCGGGAAGGATCGAGCGGCGGTCGGGTTCGGCGGCGATCATCTTTGCGGTGTCAGTCATGCCGCGATCCTCTCCTGGGCGAGATGCCTGCAGTCGGCAGCGGCAAGTGCCGCCGCGAGAGGCGGGCAGACGCTGTTCCCGCACATGCCACGCGCCCAACACGCAAGACGGCGGACAACTGGGAGAGGTAGTTCTGCACGGTCTGCGGCTTCCGGCCGTCGCTCAACGCCCGCGCCAGATCAACGATATCGGCCGGCATCAGGTCGTCGGCGTTCTTGTCGGCGATGGCCAAGCCCTTCAGCGTCTCAAGCATTGCTCTTTCGTCCGGCCAATGTCCTTCCGAAACGCCTTCACATAGCGGTCGATCAGGTCTTTCACCTCGCCCTTGGCGCGCGTCGCAGCCTCCAGCCCGCCCGGCGCCGCGAGGGCCTTTTCCCGCTTGTCGATCCACGCCCGGGCCGTCGCCTCCCGCTCGAAAGTCGCCGCCTCGGAGTGGACGATCTTGCCGCTTCTTTTCACCTTGACCTGTGCGGTATATCCAGTGGAGCGGTCTTTTCTTCAGCGGGCGACAATGCTTCCCATGGCGGTCCTACAAAATCCGATTCCAGGGCTACACTGTAGGACCACGCCAAAGATAACGGTCAAGAACGGAATGAAACGAGAACAAGTCCGTAGTGGAAAATGAACCGCAAGGCGTTGAAGGCACGAAAAAAGTGAATAAATACAACGCTAACCGGCTATCTGTCGCCCCGATGATGGACTGGACCGACCGCCACTGCCGGGTCTTTCACCGGCGGATGACGCGCCGGGCGATGCTGTATACCGAGATGGTGACGGCGCCGGCGGTGATCCACGGGCCGAAGCCGCGGCTTTTGGACTTCGGGCCAGAGGAACATCCGGTTGCGCTGCAACTGGGCGGATCGGACCCGCGCGAACTGGCGGCGGCCGTGCGCATCGCCCGCGACTGGGCCTATGACGAGGTGAACCTGAACTGCGGCTGCCCGTCCGACCGGGTGCAGTCGGGCTGCTTCGGCGCGGTCCTGATGGAACGGCCGGCGCTGGTGGCCGACTGCGTGGCGGCGATGCAGGCGGAAAGCCCGGTGCCGGTGACGGTGAAATGCCGGATCGGCGTCGATGATCAGCACCCGGAAACCGTGCTGCCCGGCTTCATCGAAACGATCGCGAAGGCCGGTGTCACCCATGTCATCGTCCACGCCCGCAAGGCCTGGCTGCAGGGCCTGTCGCCGAAGGAGAACCGCGAGATTCCGCCGCTGGATCACCAGCTGGTCCTGCGCATGAAGGCGCTGTTTCCCGAACTCACCATCTCGATCAACGGCGGCATCGCCACGCTGGACCAGGCGCGCGACCTGCTGGCGCGGGGACTGGACGGGGTGATGCTGGGCCGCGCCGCCTATCACGATCCGGGGAACACGCTGATCGGCGCCGATGCGCTCTGGGGCGACGATCACGCGCCCGACCGGGCCGAGGTGGTGCGCGGCCTTCTGCCCTATGTCGCGGCGCATCTGGCCGCCGGCGGGCGTCTGCACCAGATCACCCGGCACATGCTTGGGCTTTTCCACGGCCTTGCCGGCGCGCGCGGCTGGCGTCAGGTGCTGTCGACCGAGGCCACGCGCGACGGCGCGGGGGAAGAGGTCATTCTTGCCGCACTGGCGCGCGTCACGCATGCGGCCAAGGCGGCCTGACGCGCAATCCGCTGGCCTTGTCGCCCCCGCCGGGGTTTAACGGGCGGCGCAGGGCATAGGGAGCACGCGATGACGGAACTTCTTGGCCACTGGCCGCTTGGCCTGGCGCTGGTGATGATCGGCGGGTTCGCCGGGGTAGTCGGCGGCCTTCTGGGCGTCGGCGGCGGCATCGTGCTGGTTCCGGCCTTCTTCTACACTTTCGCCGCCCTCGGCTATGGCGAGGGGCAGGTGATGCAGGTCTGCGTCGCCACCTCGCTGGCGACGATCGTCGTCACCTCGCTGCGCTCGGTCTCGGCCCACAACCGCAAGGGCGCGGTCGACTGGGGCGTGCTGAAATCCTGGGGGCCCTGGCTGGTTCTGGGCGCGACCGTCGGCGTCTTCGTCGCGGCGCGGGTGTCGTCGGTGGCGCTGCAGGCGGTCTTCGGCGTGCTGGCGGGCCTGGCCGGCCTGTGGATGGCCTTCGGCCGCGACAGCGCGCGGCTGGGCGATGCGATGCCGGGCGAACCCCTGCGCGGGCTGCTGGCCTCGGCCACGGGGTTCTTCTCGGCGATGATGGGGATCGGCGGCGGCACCTTCGGCGTGCCGCTGATGACGCTCTTCTCGATGCCGATCCATCGCGCGGTTGCCACCGCCTCGGGCTTCGGCGTGCTGATCGCAGTGCCTTCGGTGCTGGGCTTCCTGTTCGTCCGGGCCGAGGGCGCGCCGCCATGGACGATCGGCGCGGTCAACATTCCGGCCTTCCTTGTGGTGATCGGGACGACGCTTCTGACCACGCCCTGGGGGGTCAGCCTCGCCCATGCCATGAACCCGCGGCCGCTGAAACGCGCCTTCGCCGTCTTCCTGACGCTGGTCGCGCTGAACATGCTGCGCAAGGCGCTGTTCTGACCGCGGGCGGCGGGGCGCCGGCCCCCGGGCTAATCGTCCTGGCGGCCGACCCGCCCCTCGCGCCCGCCGCGGCGGCGGGCAAGGGCCGGGGCGCGTGACGGAAGTTCCGCCATGATCCGGGCGCGCGCCTCGCGCGTCATCCGCGACCAGCCGGCGATCTCGTCGATCGAGCGGTGGCAGCCCACGCAGATCCGCGCTTCGGGATGGATCAGGCAGAGCTTGACGCAGGGGCTCTGGATCTCGTCGCGTTTCCAGACGTCGTCCTTCAAGATCGGTCCCGGTCCCGTGCGATCAGCGCCAGCCTGTCCAGCGCGCCCTGAAGGATATAGCCGGCGGCAACCGCGTCGATCACCTCTTTGCGACGCTTTCTGGACGCATCCGCCTCAAGAAGCGCCCTTTCCGCCGCAACGGTGGACAGCCGTTCGTCCCAGAAGCCGATCGGCAGCGGCGTCAGCCGTTCCAGATTGCGCGCGAAGGCACGGGTCGACTGCACCCGCGGCCCCTCGCTGCCGTCCATGTTCAGGGGCAGGCCAAGCACGATGCCGGCCGCGCCGCGTTCGGTCAGGATCGCCAGCAGCGCCGCGGCATCGGCGGTGAACTTCACCCGCCGGATCACCGTCAGCGGCGTTGCCACGCTGCGGCGCAGGTCGGACAGCGCGACGCCGATGGTCTTCTCGCCCAGGTCCAGGCCGGCGACAGCGCCGGTCGGGGGCAGGGCGGCCGACAGCGCGGCAAGGTCTTCTGCGATCACGGCGTGATCCCGGCCGATGTGGCGGCATCGGCCAGCAGGGCCAGGTCGGCCTCGCGGCCGGCAAAGCGGGTCTGCGCCTCGGCATGGATGGCGCGGGCCTCGTCCACCCGGCCAAGGATACCCAGCGACCGGATCAGCTGCGCCCATTCGTCGACGGTGCCGCCCTCGGCCGCCAGACGCTCGGACAGCTGTTCGACCATCCCCTCGATCATCGCCGTCCGGTCCTCGGGCGCCATGTCGGCGGCGGCGTCTATATCCCCGGCCGAAGGGCCGCGTTCGGCGGGCAGGGTGTAGCCGACCCCGGCCAGCGCCGCGACCTCTTCGATCTGGGCGCGGATCGGCGCGGTCCAGGGCGCATCGGGCGGGCTTTGTTCCAGAAGCGGCTGCCAGAGGCCGAAGGCCCGGTCGAAGCGGCCGCCCTGCGCGAACATCAGGCCCGAGTAGTAGCGCGCCAGCCCGTCCTGCGGGTTCAGTTCCAGCGCGCGGACCAGTTCCGCCTCGGCCTCGGGGCTGACATAGCCGGCGGCCTCGGCCACGAGCATTTCGGCCAGGGCGGAATGATCCTCGGCGGTGGCCTGTCCGGCCTTCACCTCGATCAGCCGGCGCTGCGCGGCAATGGCCGCGGCGAAATTGCCAAGCGCCAGTTCGTTCCGCGCCAGAAGCTCCAGCCCGCGCGGGTCGGTCGCGGTGGCGGGGTCCACCTGCGCCCGCAACTCCTCCATCAGCGCCAGATAGTCGGCGTCCGGGGTGACGGCGGGCGGCGGCGCCAGCTTGGCCACCCAGTCGGCCTGCGACGGCCGGTCCGCCATTGCCGCATCCGCCTCGGCCAGCCGCTGGGCGATCGGCATGTCCGGATACCAGGGCGTCCCGGTCCGGTGGTAAAGCGCCAGCGCCCCGCCGGCCGCGGCAGTGATCAGGAAGAAGGCCGCAAGCCCGCCGCCGCGCCCGACTGCCGCGACCGGGGCCTGCACCTGCCGGTCCGCCTCAAGCAGGCGCCGCGCGATCTCGGTCCGCAGGCGCTGCGCCTCGGCGATGCCAAGGGTGCCGCGGCCGACGTCGCGCTCCACCTCGGCCAGCTGGTCCTTGTAGACCTGCATGTCGCGCAGCGCCGGCGGCTCGCCCGCGCCGCGCCCGCGAAAGGCCGCCAGGGTCAAGAGCCCGGTGACGCCGCCCGCCATGACGGTGGCCAGAAACCAGAATGGCAGGTTTTCCATATTCCCCCGCAGCGCGCGCCTGTTGCCCGCTACATCTACCCTTTCGGCGCGGCCGGCAAAAGACCCGTGTCGCCGCGCCCCCCTCGGGTGGAACGGGCGGCCTGCGGCAGCCGGTCGCGATGTCGCATTTTTTCCGATTGTGCCGCGATGAGGCGGGGCTATAACGCGGTCACGTTCCAAGACGGTGGCGGCACGGCCCCCCGAGTCTGCCCCCGACTCTGCCCCCCGCGACACGGCACCGGAGTGTTCCAGATGAAGCGTTATTCGGTCTTTGCCATCGCCCGCGAAGCGCTGCGCCACCACACCGGCTGGGAACGCGCGTGGAAAAGCCCCGCACCCAAGGCCGCCTATGACGTGATCATCGTCGGCGCCGGCGGACACGGCCTGGCGACGGCCTATTACCTGGGCAAGAACCACGGCATCACCAATGTCGCGGTGATCGAGAAGGGCTGGCTGGGCGGCGGCAACACCGGGCGCAACACCACGATCATCCGGTCGAATTACCTGCAGGACCCCTCGGCCGCGATCTACGAAAAGGCCCGCAGCCTTTATGAGACGCTGAGCCAGGACCTGAACTACAACATCATGTTCAGCCCGCGCGGCCTCTTGATGCTGGGCCAGACCCATCACGAGGTGCGGGGCTACCTGCGCACGGTCCATGCGAACCGCCTGCAGGGCGTGGAAACCCGCTGGATTTCGCCGGCCGAGGTGAAGAAGCTGGTGCCGATCATGAACATCAACGGACCGCGCTATCCGGTCCTTGGCGCGCTTTACCAGGAACGCGGCGGTACGGCGCGGCACGATGCCGTGGCCTGGGGCTATGCCCGGGCCTGCTCGGACATGGGCATGGACATCATCCAGAACTGCGAGGTCACCGCCGTCCGGTCGGCGAACGACGTGGTGACCGGGGTCGAGACGACGAAGGGCGCCATCGGCTGCACCAAGCTGGGCGTCGTCGTCGCCGGCCATTCGGGGCAGTTGGCCGAAATGGCGGGCTTCCGGCTGCCGATCGAAAGCATGGCGCTGCAGGCGCTGGTCTCCGAACCGATCAAGCCCTGCATCGACGTGGTGGTGATGGCGAACACCGTCCACGGCTACATCAGCCAGTCCGACAAGGGCGAACTGGTGATCGGCGGCGGCACCGACGGGTTCAACAACTTCACCCAGCGCGGCAGCTTCCACCATGTCGAGGAAACGCTCCGCGCCCTGGTCGAGACCTTCCCGATCATCAGCCGGCTGAAAATGCTGCGGCAATGGGGCGGCATCGTCGACATGACCGGCGACCGCAGCCCCATCATCTCGAAGACGCCGCTTGGCAACTGCTTCTTCAACTGCGGCTGGGGGACGGGCGGCTTCAAGGCGATCCCCGGGTCCGGCTGGGCCATGGCCGAGCTTGTCGCCAGGGGCGAACCCGGCCCGCTCGCCGCCGATTTCAACATGTGGCGCTTCAAGGAAGGCCAGTTCATCGACGAGTCGGTGGCGGCCGGGGTGGCGCATTGATGGGCCGCGCGCGGATTTCCGCAGGGCCGACCCCCGCCGTCCGGCAGTTTGCCGCCGGCGCCCGCAGGGCCCGGAACCGTGCCCCGGGCCGCCGGGTTCCACCTCCGTTCGCAACAACGGAGATGATCCAATGGCCTACGAACACGATCAAGCCACCCGCAGCCGCATCGACTATCAGCGGGCCGAGCCGCGCGCGGGCGGCGGCGGCGTCTGGATTGCCGTCCTTCTCATCGTCGGCGCCATGCTGGTTGCCATCTGGGCCTTCAGCGGCACCGATGGCACCTCGCCCGCCGGCACTGCCCCGGGCGCCACGACCGAAGAGCCGGTCGCCCCGGCCGAACCTGTCCCGTCGACCGGCGTCGACCCGACGCTTCCGGCAGCCCCGGCTGACCCGATGGTTCCCGAAGCAGCCGATCCGGCCGTGCCTGCGGTGCCTGCCGAGCCTGCTCCTGCGCCCGAACCCGCCCCGGCCGACTGACCGGGCCGCACGGGCCGTTCTTCTTGATCTGCCGGCCGGGGGGCATGCCGCCCCCCGGCCTTCGCATGTCCGCGAGGCCCGTCCATGCTGATCCTTGAATGTCCCCACTGCGGCGTGAAGGCCGAGGAGACCGAGCTTTCCCCCGGCGGCGAGGCGCATCTGAAGCGCTTCGGCCCCGGCTCGACCGATGCCGAGTTCGAGGCCTACATGTTCGCCCGCCAGAACCCCAAGGGCGTGCATTTCGAACGCTGGCGGCACAGCTATGGCTGCGGCAAGTGGTTCCTTGCCGCGCGCTGCACCGCGACGCTTGAGGTGTTCGGCACCTATCCGGCGCAGACCACCGCGCCACCGGCGGAACTGGTGGAAAAGATCAAGGCCAGGCGGCCGGACTGGAAGGGTCTGAAATGAGCACGCGGCTGGCACGGGGCGGGCGGCTGATCGACCGTTCGGCAGGGGTGGAATTCACCTTCAACGGCAAGAGGATGCGCGGCTATGCCGGCGACACGCTGGCGGCGGCGCTGCTGGCGAACGACCAGATGCTGGTCGGGCGCAGCTTCAAGTATCACCGGCCGCGCGGCATCGTCGCCAGCGGGGCCGAGGAACCGAACGCACTGGTGAACCTTGGCGCCGGCGGCCGGTTCGAGCCGAACCAGCGCACCACCACGACCGAGCTTTTCGACGGCCTCGCCGCCACCAGCCAGAACCACTGGCCCAGCCTTGAATTCGACGTGGGCGCGGTGAACAGCCGGCTTTCGCGCTTCTTCCCGGCCGGGTTCTACTACAAGACCTTCATGCATCCGCGGCCGTTCTGGAAGCATGTGTTCGAACCGGTGATCCGCCGGTCGGCCGGTCTGGGCAAGGTGCCGACAGAACCGGATGCCGACCGCTACGAATATGTCTACGCCTTCTGCGACCTGCTGGTCGCCGGCGGCGGGATCGCCGGGCTGCAGGCGGCGCTGGTCGCCGCCGCCTCGGGCGCGCGGGTGATGGTGCTGGAACAGACCGCCCACTGGGGCGGCCGCGCGCCGGTCGACGGCGACGTGATCGACGGCGCCCCGGCCGACGACTGGATCACCGGCGCGGTCCAGACGCTCGCCGCGATGGCGAATGTCACGCTGATGCCCCGGACGATGGCGGCGGCGCTCTATGACCACGGCTATGTTCTGGCCGAGGAGCGGACGGCCGACCACACGCCGGGCGACGGCCGGCCGCGCAAGCGCATGTGGCGCATCCGCGCGGCAAAGGTGGTGGCCGCGACCGGCGCGATCGAGCGGCCGCTGTCCTTCGCCGGCAACGACCTGCCGGGGGTGATGCTGGCGGGCGCGGTGCGCGACTATGTGGTGAACTGGGCCGTCTCGCCCGGCGACCGCACCGTCGTGGTGACGAACAACGATGACGCCTACCGCACCGCCATCGCGCTGAAGGAGGCGGGGCTTGAGGTGCCGGCGGTGATCGACGCGCGCGCCGTGGTTTCGGGCGCGCTGCCCGACCGGGCGCGGGCGCTGGGTATCCGGGTCGAGGCCGGGCGCGCCGTGGTCAAGGTCAGGGGCGGCAAGCGGGTCGAGGCGGTGGAGATCGGCCTGCAGGCCGGCGAGGGCGCGGTGCTGGACACGATTGCCTGCGATGCCGTCGCCATGTCGGGCGGCTGGTCGCCGGTCGTCCATCTCTGGAGCCATTGCGGCGGCAAGCTGGAATGGGACCGCCGGCACGCCATGTTCCGCCCCGATCCCGCCCGCCCGCCGCTGACCCATGACGGCAGCGCGCTGGTGATCGCCGCAGGGGCCGCGAACGGCCACCTGACCGCAGCCGGGGCGCTGGCCGATGCGGCCGAGGCCGGGGTCGCCGCGGTCAAGGCGCTGGGGCTGAAGGGCGGCACCACGCCGATCGGCCGGGCCGAGCCTTCGGACGAGGCGGCGATGGAGCCGGTCTGGATCATGCCGCAGGGTGCGGGCGCCGCGCTGAAGTCGAAGATGTGGCTGGACTACCAGAACGACGTCAAGGTCTCGGACGTGCAGCTGGCCGTCCGCGAGGGTTATGAATCGGTGGAACATACCAAGCGCTACACCACGCTGGGCATGGCGACGGACCAGGGAAAGCTGTCGAACATCAACGGCCTTGCCATCCTTGCCGGATCGCTGAGCGAGGATATTCCCGCGGTCGGCACCACCACCTTCCGCCCGCCCTACACGCCCGTCACCATCGGCGCGCTGGCGGGCGAGGCGCGGGGCGACATATTCCAGCCGCTCCGCCGCACGCCGGTGCAGGACTGGCACGTCGCGCAGGGCGCCTATGTGGAACCCGTGGGCCTCTGGCAGCGGCCCTACTGCTTCCCCCGCGCCGGCGAGACGCATGAACAGGCGGTCGAACGCGAAATCCTGAACACGCGGCAGAATGTCGGGCTGCTGGACGCCTCGACGCTCGGCAAGATTCTGGTGAAGGGGCCGGATGCGGGCCGCTTCCTCGACATGCTCTATACCAATGTGATGAGCACGCTGCCGGTGGGCAAATGCCGCTACGGGCTGATGTGCAACGAACAGGGCTTCCTGTCAGACGACGGCGTGGTCGCGCGCCTGACCGAGGACAGCTGGCTTTGCCACACCACCTCGGGCGGGGCCGACCGCATCCATGCCTGGATGGAAGACTGGCTTCAGTGCGAATGGTGGGACTGGCAGGTCTATACCGCCAACCTGACCGAGCAGTTCGCGCAGGTCGCCGTCGTCGGGCCGAAGGCGCGCGCGGTGCTGGAACGCCTTGGCGGCATGGACGTCTCGAAAGAGACGCTGCCCTTCATGCAATGGGCCGACGGCACGCTGGGCGGCTTCCCCGCGCGGGTCTACCGGATCAGCTTCTCGGGCGAGTTGAGCTATGAGATCGCGGTGCCGGCCAATCAGGGCGCCGCCTTCTGGGACGCCTGCCTGAAGGCCGGGGCCGAGTTCGGCGCGATGCCCTACGGGACCGAGGCGCTGCATGTGATGCGGGCCGAGAAGGGCTTCATCATGATCGGCGACGAGACGGATGGCACCGTCATTCCGCAGGATCTGGGGCTGGACTGGGCGATCTCGAAGAAGAAGGCCGACTATCTCGGCAAGCGCGGGCAGGAGCGGACCTTCCTTGCCAGCCCCGACCGCTGGAAGCTCGTCGGCTTCGAGACGCTGGACGGATCGGTGATCGAGGACGGCGCCTATATCCCCGACGCGGGCCAAAGCGCCTTTGGCGGGCGGGCGACGCAGGGCAGGGTGACCTCGACCTACCGTTCGCCCACCTTGGGCAAGGGCATCGCCATGGGCCTTCTGCGCCACGGGCCCGCGCGGATGGGCGAGGTGGTGGAATTCACCGCCGCCAGCGGCACGGTGAAGGCCAGGGTGGTAAGCCCGGTCTTCTATGACCCCGAGGGGGAGAAGCAGAATGTCTGATCCGGTATCGCCCCTGAAGGGCGCCCGCCACGAAGGGTTCGCCACGGTGCGCGAGATCGGCCCCCTGGGCATGATCACGCTGCGGGCGAAGCCCGGCACCAAGGGGCTGGAGAAGGCCGTGAAGGCGGCCGTCGGGGTGAAGCTGCCCGGCCAGCGCCGGATGGAATGGGCCGATGACCGCGGCTGCGGCTGGATGAGCCCGGACGAATACCTGCTGGTCCTGCCCCATGCCGGGGTGGCGGATGCGCTGGCGGCGATCGAGGCTGCGCTGAAGGGCGGGCATTTCCTGGCCGCGGACGTGAGCGACGCCCGGTCGGTCTTCCGGATCGAGGGGGCGAAGGCGGATCAGGTGCTGCGGAAGCTTTGCCCGGCCGACCTTGACCGGATGGAGAAGGGCGAGCTGCGGCGGACCCGGGCGGCGCAGGTGGCCGCGGCCTTCTGGGCCGACGAGACCGGCTATACGCTGGTCGCCTTCCGCTCGGTCGCGGCCTATGTGATGGGCATCCTGTCCCATGCAGCGCGGAAAGGATCGGAACTGGCCTGACCGGCGCCCCGATCCGCCGCGGATTCGGAAGCCGTTGTGTTTCAATGGCCTGCGGGGCGATGTTCAGAAGCTGCTGATGGTTCTCTGCAGCGGGTTCGGGGTTGACCCTGCCGCGCGGCGCGGTCAAGTCTGGCGCCCGGGCCTGTCGCCCCGGATGAAGACCGCATGCCGAACCCCCTGCGATACGCCACGCTGGCGCTGGCGCTGACCGTGGCCCTTGCCGGTGCCGGCACCGCCCGCGCCGACGAGGCCTATGAATGCCGGATCGCGCAGGACGCCGACAACGGCGGCTGGCTGCCCGAGATCGTGGTCGTCGGCCGCAAGGACGGGGCGAAGACCGCGGTGGTCAACGACCCGATCATCGACCATTTCATCGGCCACCCGGTCGAGGCCAAGGTCGAGACCGACAATTCCGCCCGCATCACCTTTGTCTGGGAGGTGCGGACCACCAGCCGGACCAACCAGGTGACGCGGCAGGTCTACCGGCTGACCGTGCGCAAGGACGGCCTCGGCGCGCAGATGACCAGCAAGCCGCTTGGCTATGAAGGCGTCTATGCCGCCGAGGGAACCTGCCGGCTGGCGCGGAGTTGAACCTGTTCGGGCGGGCGGGATCGCCGGCGGCAGGTGCTGCGGCGATCCCGCCCGCCCGCACTTGACCTTGGCGGCGGATCGGCCCTTATTCCTTGGGCAACGCCAATCCGCGAACAGGAGTAGGACCATGGCTTTCACCCTTCCCGATCTTCCCTATGCCCATGATGCCTTGGCATCGCTCGGCATGTCGAAGGAGACGCTGGAATACCACCACGACCTGCACCACAAGGCCTATGTCGACAACGGCAACAAGCTGATCGCCGGGACCGAATGGGAAGCGAAGTCGCTGGAAGAAATCGTCAAGGGCACCTACCAGGCGGGCGCCGTGGCGCAGAACGGCATTTTCAACAACGCCAGCCAGCACTGGAACCACAACCTCTTCTGGGAGGTGATGGGTCCGGGCGAGAAGAAGATTCCCGGCGCGCTGGACAAGGCGCTGGTCGAGGCTTTCGGTTCGGTCGCCAAGTTCAAGGAAGATTTCGCCGCCGCCGGCGCGGGCCAGTTCGGCTCTGGCTGGGCCTGGCTGGTGAAGGACAAGGACGGAAGCCTGAAGGTGACCAAGACCGAGAACGGGGTGAACCCGCTCTGCTTCGGCCAGACGGCCCTTCTGGGCTGCGACGTGTGGGAACATTCCTACTACATCGACTTCCGCAACAAGCGCCCGGCCTACCTCAGCAACTTCCTGGAAAAGCTGGTGAACTGGGAAGCGGTCGCCGCGCGGCTCTGACTGCGGCCGGGCGGGCGCCCGGACGGATCGCTTGACAAAACGGTTTGCGTGAAGACCCTGCAGCCTGGCTGCGGGGTCTTTTCGTCCGCGGCCGGGGGAGGGGCTGTCGTGACAAGGGCATTCTGGGCCGCGTTCGCGGCCCTGGCGGCATGGGCCGGTGCGGCCCCGGCGCAGGAATGGTTCAGCGCCGAAGCCTGCCGCACCGGCGCGGCCGCGATCGACCGGCGCGCCTATCCGGTGGCCGACGAGGCGCGGCTGCAGGCGCGGGCGGCCGAGATGGCCAATCCGCTGGGCCGGTTCTGGAAGGTCACCGCGCCGGGGGGGCAGGTCTCGCATCTCTGGGGCACGTTCCACACGCCCGATCCGCAGCTTCTGGCGCTGCCGGCGGCGCTGCGCGCGGCGATCGACGGGGCGCGGATCGTGGCGCTGGAGGCCGATCCCCTGCCCGACACCCGCGACGAGGCCCGCGCGGCGCAGGATGCCGACTGGATCTGGGTGCCCTGGGACGCGCCGCCGCCGGAACGCGGCGACCTGCCGCCCAGGGTGCTGGACTGGGTCCGGGCACGGCTGGAAGACCTTGGCTGGACCGGCGCCGATTATGTCGGGCAATTGTCGGACGCCGGGCTGGCAAGCTTCCTGGTGGCCGATCCCTGCGGCGATTTCCTGGCCGGCGTGCTGCCGGGGCAGGACGGCTATATCGCGCAGGAGGCGTTCCTGGCCGGCGCCGGGGTGACCGGCCTGCAGGCGCCGGGTGACTTCGGCCGGCAACTGACCGATCCGTCGCGCGCGGCCGAGGCGCGGGCGATCCTGATCTATTTCGCCGCCTTCCTTGGCCCCGAAAGCGCCGACCGGGCGCTGCGCGAGACGCTGGTCGCGCTTTACCTGCAGGGGCGGCTGGCCGAGATGGACATGCTGGCCAACGCCGGGCTGGCGCGGGTGCTGGGCGCGGCGCAGGCCGCGGAGGTGGTCGAAACCGCCGACCGCTACCTGCTGGTCGAGCGGAACGGGTTCTTCACCCTGGCGGCGCGGCCGCTGCTGGATGCGGGCGGCGCGCTGATCGCGGTGGGTGCGGCACATCTGCCGGGCGAGACCGGCATGGTCGAGATGCTGCGCGATGCGGGCTATCTGGTCGAAAGGGTGCCGCTGCCGGGCGAGGCGATGTAGGGCGCGGCCCTCAGCCGGCGAAGGCGCCGTCCACGGCGGCCAGAAGGGCGGGCACGTCGGGGACGCTGGCAAAAAGGTCGCGCGTCATCGCCGGCGCAAAGCCTTCGGCGATCACATGGTCGATAAGCCGGATCAGCGGCTGCCAGTAGCCGTCCTGGTCCAGCAGGAAGATCGGCTTGGCATGAAGGCCGATCTGCGCCCAGGTCAGCACCTCGAAGAATTCGTCAAGGCTGCCGGCGCCGCCGGGCAGGACGACGATCGCGTCCGAATTCATGTGCATGACCTTCTTGCGTTCATGCATGTCCTCGGTCACCACATAGGTCGTCAGGTCGCGTTTTCCGGCCTCGGCCCGGACAAGGTGGATCGGGATGACGCCGAAGGTGGCGGCGCCGGCGGATTGCGCGGCGCGGGCGACCTCTCCCATCAGGCCGATGTCGCCGGCGCCATAGACCAGCCGCCAGCCGCGCGCGGCGATGGCGGCCCCCAGATCGCGCGCCGCGACGGCATGGACCGGGTTCCTGCCCGGCCGCGAGCCGCAGAAGACGCAGATCGACAGGTGGGTCATGGCGCGGTCCCGATTCCAGTTGCCTTGCCCCCTGTTATCGGGGTTCTTATCGGGATGTAAGCCGGGGAGCGCTGACCTTTCCGGCGCCGGGGCAAACCCCGGGGGGACGGGGACAAACGGGGGCAATGGGCGATGGCGGCTTGGGCTGCGATGAGCGTGGGCGCGCGCGCGGGGGTGGTTGCGGCGGGGACGGCGGTGGCGACCGGGGTGGGCTGGCTGGCCTGGGACATGACGCGGCCGGTGCCGGTTGCGGCCCCCGCGGCGGTGGCGCCAGAGGCGGCGCCGGAGGCGGCAGCGGCGCCCGAGGTGGTCGAGACAGCGCCCGAGGTTGCGGCGGCGCCGGAGGCCGCGGCGCCCGCGCCGGAGGCTGAGGCAGCCGAACCGGAGGTTGCTGCTGCGCCCGAACCGGAGGTTGCCGCAGCGCCCGACCCCGCGCCCGAACCGGCCCCCGCGCCGGCCGCGGAACCGGCCGCGCCCGTGCCGCCGGTGATCGGCACCTGGCTGGTCGCGGCGGACGGGTCTGCCACCATCGCCGGCCGGGCGGAACCCGGTGCGCGGGTCAGGGTGCTGGTCGACGGCAAGGCGGTGGCCGAAACCGTGGCGACCGCGGCGGGCGAATTCGCGCTGGTCACCACGCTGGCGGCCAATCCCGCGCCCAGCCTGATGACGCTGGTCATGGTGCTGGCCGACGGGACCGAGGTGCCCTCGGCGCAGACCGTGGCGCTGGGGCCGATCGCCGGCCCGGCCGAGGTGGAGGTCGCCGCGGTGGCCGAGCCTGCCGCGCCCGAAACGGCCGCGACCGAAACCGCAGCGCCGGAGACGGAACCTGCGGCCGAACCCGCACCCGCCGCGCCGGCGCCCGCCGAACCCGCCGCGCCCGAACCGCCACCGGCACTGATGCTGACCGACGAAGGCGCCACGCTTCTGCAGGAACCCGCGGCGGCCGAACCCGCCGCACCGGGCGGGCAGGTGGCGGTGACGGTGGAAACCATCGCCTATGCCGAGGACGGCACCGTCCGCCTGGGCGGTTCGGGCGAACCGGGCGCGGTCCTGCGCATCTATCTCGACAACGCGCCGGTCGCCGAACTGGCGGTTCCCGCCGGGGGCAAGTGGCTGGCGACGCTGACCGATACGGCCCCGGGCATCTACACGCTGCGGGTGGACCAGCTGAATGCCGAAGGTGCGGTGACGGCCCGGTTCGAAACCCCGTTCAAGCGCGAGACGCCCGAGGCGCTGGCGGCGGCGGCAGCCCCGGCCGAAGCCGCGCCCGCCGAAGCCGCGCCGGAACCCCCGGCCGCCGCGCCGGCCACGCCCGAAGCGCCGGCCGAGGTTGCCGCGGCGACGGTCGCGCCGGCAGAGGGCACCGTCGCCCCGGAAGCGCCGGCGGCCGACACCGCGACCGCCGCCGTGGCGCCCGAGGCCGCGCCGGCCGCGCCCGCGCCGGAACCTGTCGCCCCCGCCGCCGCCGAAGCCGCCGCGGCCGAACCTGCCGCGCCGGAACCCGCCCCGGCGGCACCCGAACCGGCGCCGCCCGCGCCACGGGTGACGGTGACGGTGCAGCCGGGCCATACGCTCTGGGCCATTGCCCGCGGCGAGATGGGCGAGGGGATGATGTATGTCCAGGTCTGGGAGGCGAACAAGGACAGCATCCGCGATCCCGACCTGATCTACCCGGGCCAGGTCTTCACGATTCCGGTGGCGGAGTGACCTCGCGCGGGTGAAGCGAAGCCGTCTCGACCTGGCCGCGGCGGCGGCAGCAGGCCATGACCTCGGGGTGTTCCATGCAGCAGTCGTTCAGCAGATAGGCGATGGTGCTGCCAAGGCCCTGGACATTGACCGTGTAGATCACGTTCCGCGCCACGCGGCGCGAGGTGACGAGCCCGCCCTGTTCCATCGCCGACAGGTGGAACGACAGCCGCGAGGCCGAAAGGCCAAGGCTGCGCGCGATCTCGCCCGCGGCCATGCCTTCCCCGCCCTGCCGCACCAGCAGGCGCACCAGATCAAGCCGGTCGCCATGCGACAGGGCGGAGAGCGCGGCGAGGGCTTTACTTCGCTCCATCCTTCAACTACTCATGAAACGTTGAAATATTGGTAGCCCGGCCGGTCCCGAAAGGCAACCGTGTCGTGCGCCCCAGGACCAGCCGATGCGCCGCCAGATCGCCCAGCCCGCACAAACGCCCGAGAAACCAGCAAGCGGCTGGCAGACGATGGCGCGGATTCTGCCCTATCTCTGGCCCGACGGGCACCCTTGGGTGAAACGGCGCGTGGTGATCGCGCTGGCGATGCTGGTCCTGGCCAAGGCGGTGTCGATCATCACCCCCTGGTTCTACAAATACGCCGTCGATTCGCTCAGCGCCGAAACCGCGAAGGACCCGGCCGCCATGCTGGCGCTTGGCGCGGTGGGCCTGACCGTCGCCTATGGCCTTGCCCGGCTGGGCGCGGTGGTCTTCGGCGAATTGCGCGATGCGGTCTTCGTGCGGGTCGGCCAGCGCGCGCTGCGGCAACTGGCGCTGGAGACCTTCACCCATATCCACGCGCTGTCGCTGCGCTATCACATTACCCGCAAGACCGGCGGCTTGAGCCGGATCATCGAGCGGGGGGTGAAGGGCGTCGATTTCCTTCTGCGCTTCATGCTGTTTTCGGTCGGGCCGCTGATCATCGAACTGACGCTGGTCTCGGTGATCTTCGCGCTGGTCTTCGGCTGGCAATATGCGGCGGTCGTTGTCGTCACCATCGCGATCTATGTCGTCTTCACCTTCCAGATCACCGAATGGCGGGTGAAGATCCGGCGCGAGATGAACGACCAGGATACCGACGCCAACCAGAAGGCGGTCGACAGCCTGCTGAACTACGAGACCGTCAAGTATTTCAGCGCCGAGGCGCGCGAAGCGGCGCGCTACGACCGGGCGATGGAGCGCTACGAGGTGGCGGCGGTGAAGACCGGGCAGTCGCTGTCGCTGCTGAACGCGGGGCAGTCCTTCCTGATCACCACCGGGCTGATCATCGTCATGGTGATGGCGGCGCGCGGCGTGCAGGCGGGCACGCTGACGGTGGGCGATTTCGTCATGGTCAACGCCTACATGATCCAGATCACCATGCCGCTCGGCTTCCTTGGCACGGTCTACCGCGAAATCCGCCAGTCGCTGGTCGACATGGGCGAGATGTTCGGCCTGCTGGGCCAGCCGGCCGAGGTGGTGGATGCGCCCGGCGCGCCGCCCCTGCAGGTGCGGGCGGGCGAGATCGTCTTTGACAACGTCCGCTTTGCCTATGAACCCAGCCGCGAGATTCTGAAGGGCGTCAGCTTCCGCGTGGCGCCCGGGCACAAGCTGGCGCTGGTCGGCCATTCCGGCAGCGGCAAGTCGACCGTCGCCCGGCTGCTGTTCCGCTTCTACGACGTGACGCGGGGCGCCATCCGCATCGATGGGCAGGACCTGCGGCAGGTAACGCAGACCAGCCTGCATGCGCAGATCGGCGTCGTCCCGCAGGACACCGTGCTTTTCAACGACACGATCCGTTACAACATCGCCTATGGCAAGGATGGCGCGACCGAGGACGAGATCGTCGCCGCCGCGCGGGCCGCCCGCATCCACGATTTCATCACCAGCCTGCCGGAGGGTTATGAGACAAGGGTGGGCGAGCGCGGGCTGAAGCTTTCGGGGGGCGAGAAGCAGCGCGTCGGCATCGCGCGGACGCTGCTGAAGAACCCGCCGATCCTGATCCTGGACGAGGCGACCAGCGCCTTGGACAGCCAGACCGAGGCGTCGATCCAGGAAAGCCTGGCCGAGATGGGCACCGGCCGCAGCGTCGTGGTCATCGCGCACCGGCTCTCGACCATTGCGGATGCCGACCGCATCCTTGTCATGGCGGATGGCCGCGTGATCGAGGAAGGCACGCATGAAGACCTGATCGCCGCGGGCGGCGCCTATGCGGCGATGTGGGCCCGTCAGTCGGACGAGGACTTCGCCAGCGTGCTTGAGGATCTGCCAGGGGCCAAGGGGCCGGAATACTCGGTCCAGGCGGCGAACGACCGCTATCGCATCATTCCTTCCAGTTGATCAGCGAACCGGCCCGCCGCATACCGCCCACGGATCGGCAGGAAGGGATCGGCGGCATCCGGTGACGGCGATTGCCGAACGGCGCATCCCTCTGCCGCTTGGTCGCCATTGGGGGGCGGTTGCGGCCGCCGGCGCGCAAGGCGGCGCGCCGGATCGTGGTCAAGACTCCAATCCCTGCCCGTCTTCGGCCCGAATGACGGCTTTTTTCCTTTGACCATGCCGCAGTGCGGGGCCAGAATTGCCGCATTGTCCATTGAGGTTAACGCGATGCTGCGCCGCGTTTTCATTGCATTTCTGCTTTTCCTGGGCCTTGCGACCGCCGCCATGGCCGAGCGGCGCGTCGCCCTGGTCTTCGGCGTCGACAAGTATGAGGCGATCCGCACGCTGGACAATGCGGTGAACGACGCGCGCGCCATCGAGGGGCTGCTGGAAGGGCTGGGCTTCGAGGTCTTCACCGAGACTGACCGCGACCTGCGCCGGATGCGCCGCGCGCTTGAGGATTTCCGGACCGATGCCGAGGGCGCCGATGTGGCGCTGGTGTTCTTTGCCGGCCATGGCGTGGCCCTGAACGGCGTCAACTACCTGTTGCCGACCGATGCCGAGATTTCGTCGACCACGCGGCTGGCCGAGACGAGCCTGCCGCTTGAGGAAGTCCAGCAGGTGCTGGACGAGGTGGCGCCGGTCGGGATCATGCTGCTCGACGCCTGCCGCGACGACCCGTTCGGCCAGGGCGGCGGCGATGCGGACGGCCGCACGGCCAAGGCGCTGGCCGACGATCCGCCGACGACCCCGCCGCCGACACCGGGGCTGGGCCGGATCGGCCGGTCGGACGGGGTGCTTTTCGCCTTTGCCGCGGCCCCGAATGAAACCGCCTCGGACGGCGACGGCGAAAACTCGCCCTTCACATCGGCGCTGCTGCGGCATTTCGGGACCGCGGGGGTGGAACTGAAATCCGCGCTGACGCTGGTGCAGCAGGATGTCTATGACCGCTCGCGCGGCAAGCAGCTTCCCTATATCGAAAGCGGCCTGCCGGAACTGGTGTTCATCTCGGGCGAGGGCGACCTGCCGGAACGCGACCAGCTGCTGCTGGCGATGGCCGGCCTGACGCCGGAACTGCGGGCCGAAGTGGAATCGGTCGCCGAGGCGAACAACATGCCGCTGGCGCCGCTATATGCAGCGCTGATCACCGGCGACCTGACGAAGCAGACCGCCGAGGAACGCCGCCGGCTGCTGGAAGAGGCGGCGCGGTCCTATTCGGCCTTCCAGTCGGAACTGGTGAAATACGCCAGCGACGACCCGCGGGTGGCGGAACTGCGGGCCGAGGCCGAGGAACAGCTGTCGCTGGGCGCGGTGGACGCGGCGCGGGCGCTCTTGACCGAGGCGGCCGAGATCGACAGCCAGGCGCGCAGCGCGATCAAGAACAATTTCCTGACCCGGACGCTGTCGGAAGCCTCGACCCATATGCTGAACGCCAACGCGGCGCGGACGGACCTGCGCTATGAACTGGCGATCGGCGACCTGACCAAGGCGGCCGAGCTTTATGCCGAGGTCCAGAACGAACTGCCGGACCGGGAAACCAAGCTTGCCTATTCGCTGGCGCTGCAGGACCTGACCGATCTCTACATGATCACCGGCAACACCTATGGCGCGCTGGGGGCCGCGATGACCCGGGGCGAATTCCTGCAGATGCAGGCGACGCTGGAACCCATGGACTATGGCTGGGTGCGCGAGCTGATCTGGACCCTGAATTCGGTCGGAACCATCCTGCAGCAGCAGGGCTATCTGCAGGAGGCCGAGGAAGCCTTCAACAACGCCTTCGAATTCTCGTCGATGCAGACCGAGACCTGGCCCGACGACGTCGACCTGATGCGCGACCGCGAGGTTTTGCGCAACAAGCTGGGCGAGGTGCGGTTCGCCCTCGCCGACTATCCGGGCGCGCTGGCCGCCTACAAGGAAGCGCTGGCGATTGCCGAGCGGCTGTCGAACATGGACCCGACGCGCATCACCTACATGCGCGACCTGTCGTTCACCAACGAACGGATCGGCGATGTCTATGTCGCCATGGGCGATTATCGCAACGCCCGGGTGCATTTCGACGTGGCGATGCGGATCAGCCAGCGGCTGGTGGCCGAATTCCCCAACGACCAGGAATTCCGCCGCGACCTGTCGGTCGCCTATGAACGGCTGGGCGACATGATGATCGCCGAGAACGATCTGGACTCGGCCCTTGCCAGCTATCTTGAGGCGCTGAACATCCGCGAGGAACTGGCAACGCTGGACCCGTCGAACCGGATGCGCCAGCGCGACAGTTCGGTCACCTATGAACGGATCGGCGACATCTATTCGATGATGGGCGATGTCGGCAGCGCACTGATGTCGCACCAGCACGCGCTGTCGATCCGCGAACAACTGGTGGCGCTGGACCGCAACAACACGCTCTGGGCGCGCGACCTTTCGGTCAGCCTCGAACGGATCGGCGAAATCTACTACAATGAAGGCGAATACGAGGGCGCGCTGGAAGCCTATGAACGCAGCCGCGACGTGCGGCTGGCGATCGTGGCGATCGACCCGACCAACCTGCCGCGCCAGCGCGACCTGGGCGTCGCCTATGAAAAGGTCGGGCTGACGCTGTCGGCGCTGGGTCGCGTCGACGAGGCGATCGCGGTGCATGAGGAATGCCTGGCACAGCGCCGCCAGACTGCGGCGACCGACCCGACCGTGCCGGTCTACCAGCGCGACATCTCCTTCTCGCTGATGCATCTGGCCGAGATCAGCCGCGGCCGGGGCGATCTTGAATCCGCGCGCACCGCGCTGGCCGAGGCTGTCACCATCCGCGAGGCGCTGCTGGCCGGGCTGCCCGAAGACCCGCTGACGCTGCGCGACCTGACGATCACGCAGAACCAGTATGCCACCGTGCTGATGGAAACCGGCGACTATGCCGCGGCGGTGCCGGTCGGGCAGGCATCGGTCGCCGTGGTCGACCGGATGCTGGCGATCCGCCCGAACGACCCGCAATACCTGAGCGACCTTCTGGTGGCGACGAACCGGCTGGGCGACGCGATGAAGGGCGCGGGCGACCTGCAGGGCGCGCTGGCCGCCTTCCGCCGCATGGCCGAGGCCGGCTATGCCAACCTGTCGAAGGACGCCTACAACCAGGGCTATGCGCTGGACTACACCCTGGCGCTGGAACGGCTGGGCGACACGCTGATCGCGCTAGAGGATTTTCCCGCCGCGCGGGCCGAACTGTCGAACGCGGTCGCCATGCGCGAATGGCTGGCCGGTCAGGATGCCGGATCGCTGACCAACCAGCGCTACCTGGCCTTCGCGCTGCAGAAGCTGGCCGATACCTATTTCTACGAGAGCGCCTATGACCTGGGCCGTCCGGTCGAGGAAAAGGCGCTTGGCATCCTGCGCTGGATCCTGCAGCAGGACCCGGCCGACCAGTGGAACATCCTGGACGTGGTGACGGCCCTTGATCGCTTCGCCAGCTATTACGAGGACCGGTCCGGCTTCTACCGCGAGGCGCTGACCATGCTGGAACAGCTGCAGGCCGAGGGGCGCCTGCCTGACACCTATCTGTCCTGGATGGAGAATTACCGCAAGGCACTGGGCCTGCAGTAACCCGCCCGCCGGGCGCGGGGCTGCGCCAAGCGGCGCACCCCCCGGGTGCAGGGCTTGGCAACCGCGGCGGAATCCCTGTAAGACGGACGGAACGGACTTCAGAGGCCAGAGCGTTGAGCAATCCCGAGAGTTTCATCGACGAAGTGACCGAAGAGGTCCGGCGCGACCGGCTTTACAGGGTGTTCCGCAAGTATGGCTGGATCGGGCTTGTGGTGATCCTGGGCGTGGTCGGCGGGACGGCGGCCAACCAGATACTGAAGGCGCGGGCCGAGACCCGGGCCGAGGCCTTCGGCGACGCGCTGATCGACGCGCTGGACCAGGGCACGCCCGAGGAACGCCGCGCCGCGCTGGCGGCGGTGCCGGCCGACGGGACGCAGAAGGTGCTGCTGGACCTGATCGCCGCCTCTGACCCGAAGGACGACCGCGCCGGAACGCTGGAGGCGCTGGATCGCGTGCTGGCCGATGCTTCGCTTTCGCCGGTCTATCGCGATCTGGCGGTGCTGCGGCGGGTGATCGTCGCCGGGGCCGAACAGCCGCTGGCGGACCGGCGCGCCGCGCTGGAAGGGATTGCCGCGGCCGGCCGGCCCTACCGGGCGCTGGCGCAGGAACAGCTGGCCTATCTTCTGGTCGAGGAAGGCCGCATCGACGACGCGGTGGCGGCGCTGAACGCGCTGACGACCGATGGCGAGGCGTCGGGCGCGCTGAAGACGCGGGCCGGGCAGATCGTCACGGCGCTGGGTGGCGCGCCCGTGGCCGCCGACACCACCGTGTCGGGCGGTTGAGGGTGCCCCGGGCCATGGGAAGGGCGGATCGGCGATGATCAGGCGGGATGTTCTTCGGTTCGCGGGCCTTGCCGCGGCGGGGCTGGTTGCGGGCTGCGGCCCGCGCGAGGTGATCCTGCCGGGCGAGCGGATTTCGGTGCGCGCCGTGCTGGAAGGCACCGGCGCCGATGCGCCCGCGGCCGAATCCACGGGGCAGGCGATTTCCCTGCCGCCGGTGCAGGCGAATGCCGACTGGGCGCAGCGCGGCGGCAACGCCCGGCATGACGCGCCGCATGCGGCGCTGTCCTCGGCGCCGCAGCTTGGCTGGGCGGTGAACATCGGCCAGGGCTCCAGCCGCAAGAACCGCATCGCCGCGGCGCCGGTCGTGCAGGGCGGCCGGGTCTTCGCGATGGACGCGGGATCGACGGTGACGGCTGTCGCCACATCGGGCGCGGCGCTCTGGTCGGTCGACCTGACGGCAGAGTTCGACCGGGGCGGCGGCGTCTCGGGCGGCGGCCTCGCCGCGGCGGACGGGCGGCTCTATGTGACCACGACCTATGGCGAGGTGGTGGCGCTGGACGCGGCCGGCGGCGCTATCCTCTGGCGGCAGCGCGTCGATGCGCCGGCGGTCGGCGCGCCGGCGGTGGCCGACGGCATGGTCTATGTCATCGGCCGCGACGGCAGCGCCTGGGCGGTGGGCGCCGATGACGGCAAGGTGAAATGGCAGGTCTTCGGCAGCCCCGGCAAGGCGGGCTACCTGGGCACCGCCGCGCCCACCGTGGGCGACCGGGCGGTGATCTTCCCGTCGAACGCCGGCGACCTGATGGCGGTGCTGCGGATCGGCGGCGGCACCAAGGTCTGGCAATCCTCGCTGGCGGGCAAGCGGCTGGGGCGGGCCTATGCCTCGGTCTATGACGTGACGGGCGATGCGGCCCTTGTCGGCGGCACGCTTTACACCGGCACCGGCGCAGGCCGGATGGTGGCGATGGAGGCGTCAAGCGGCACGCAGGTCTGGTCGGCCGACGAAGGCGCGATGGGGCCGCCGGCGGTGGCGGGCGGCTCGGTCTTCGTCGTCAACGACGAGGCGCGGCTGGTGCGGCTGGACGCGGCCACGGGGGCGACCGTCTGGTCGGTCGAGATGCCCTATTACGTGGCCGAGAAGACGATCAAGCGCAAGGCGATCACAGCGCATTACGGGCCGGTGCTGGCCGGCGGGCGGCTGTGGGTCGCCTCGGGCGATGGCGCCCTGCGCGGGTTCAGCCCGGTCGACGGCAGCCTGACCCATCAGGCCGACCTTCCCGGCGGCGCGGCAACGCAGCCGGCCGTCGCGGGCGGCACACTCTACGTCGTCTCGGCCAAGGGGCAACTTCTGGCTTTCCGCTGACCCGCGGCCGGTGTAAGGGGCAGGCTTCACCCGGAAGCTGAACCCCATGTCCTTTACCCTTGCCATCGTCGGACGCCCCAATGTGGGCAAGTCCACCCTGTTCAACCGCCTTGTCGGCCGGCGGCTGGCGCTGGTCGACGACCAGCCCGGCGTGACGCGCGACCTGCGCGAGGGGGATGCGCGGCTTTTCGACCTGCGCTTCACCGTGATCGACACCGCCGGCCTGGAAGAGGTGACCGACGACAGCCTGCAGGGCCGGATGCGCCGGCTGACCGAACGGGCGGTGGAGATGGCCGATGTCTCGCTGTTCCTGATCGACGGAAGGGTGGGTGTCACGCCTTCGGACGAAACCTTCGCCGACATCCTGCGCCGGAAGGGCGCGCGCGTCATCCTTGGCGTCAACAAGGCCGAGGGCAAGGCCGGCGACGCCGGCGCGCTTGAGGCCTATGCGCTGGGGCTGGGCGAACCGGTGCGGCTTTCCGCCGAACATGGCGAGGGGATGGAGGATTTGTATCATATCCTCAAGCCCTTCGCGGCCGAATTCAACGCGCGCGAGGCCGAGATGCTGCCCGCCGCCGACGTGGACCTGAGCGAAGAGGAAGCCGGCGAGGAGGCGGATGAATTCGCCCACCGGCCGACCGCGCAGAAGCCCTTGCAGATCGCGGTTATCGGCCGGCCGAACGCGGGCAAGTCGACGCTGGTGAACCGTATCCTGGGCGAGGAGCGGATGCTGACCGGGCCCGAGGCCGGAATCACCCGCGATGCGATCTCGGTCCGGGCGGACTGGATGGGAACGCCGGTCCGCATCTGGGATACCGCGGGGATGAGGAAGAAGGCCAAAGTCACCGACAAGGTTGAGAAATTGTCGGTGGCGGATGGCCTGCGCGCGGTGCGCTTCGCCGAAGTGGTCGTCGTGCTGCTGGATGTGGAAATCCCGTTCGAGACCCAGGACCTGCGCATCGCCGACTTTGCCGAGACCGAGGGCCGCGCCGTGGTGGTGGCGGTGAACAAATGGGATCTGGAGGACGAGAAACAGGAAAAGCTGGCCGAGTTGAAGGAGATGTTCGAACGTCTTCTGCCGCAGCTTAAGGGCGCGCCTCTGGTGACCATTTCGGCCAGGACCGGGCGGGGGGTGGACCGGCTGCATGACGCGATCGTGCGGGCGCATGACGTGTGGAACCGGCGGGTGCCGACGGCGCGGCTGAACAGCTGGCTGGGCGCGATGACCGAGGCGCATCCGCCGCCGGCGCCGGGCGGCCACCGGATCAAGCTGCGCTACATCACCCAGGCCAAGACCCGGCCGCCGGGCTTCGTGATCAAGTGTTCACGCCCGGACGAACTGCCGGAAAGCTACAAACGCTATCTTGTCAACGGGTTGCGCGATCATTTTGACATGCCGGGAACGCCGGTCAGGCTGTTCCTGCGCAGCCAGGGCGACCAGAACCCGTTCCGCGAACGCAAGTTCCACACGCCCAGCCGCTTGCGCAAGCACATGGATGGCAGGAAGACCGACAAGAGCTGATGGTATCTTCATGCGGTGCGTAAGGATCGCGCCGCAAGCATACGTAATCTAGGGATAAAGCGACGCTGCGCTATTCGGCGGCTTCGGGGCGGCCATCGGCGTCCGCTTCATCCCCGGCCTCGGCGCCCCAGCATTCGGTCAGCGCCCAGTTGCGGCGTTCCTGGAATGCCGGATCACGCATCAGGCTGGCGATCCGCGCGGCATGCGCTTCGCAGGCGGCCTCGTGCAACGCCATCAGTTCGGCGTCGCCGGCAAGGTGCCGGTCGTGCCACGCCTTCGCCCGGGCAAGCTGGGCGTCGTAGTTGCCCGAAACCTCTTCCATCCGGTTGCGCACGCGCCAGTAGGTGCGGCTGACCTGCTTGCCGGTGACGACGACATCGCCGCGATACATCTTGGCCAGATAGCTGTCGAGCGACCGCAGCGGGAAATGCTCCAGCCTGACCAGATCGAAGCTGCGCCGCGCGTCATGGCCGTTTTCCTCGCGGCTGGCCTGGAAATGCGGCGTCACCCGGCCGGAGCCGTCCAGCCACAGGATCGGGCCTGCATCATCGCGCATGTCGGGGCGGTGGTTGCGCAGCTTTTCCACCCGGTCTGAGAGGCGCACGATGCTTTTCACCCCGCGCCGGGCCTTGAACTTGCCGGGGGTCGAGGTCTGGTGGCCGGGGAAAAGCGTGGTCACCCAGCCGCGTTCGTAGTGTTCCCGGCGGTTCGATCCGTGGTTCATCTCGGACATGACCAACACGTCGAACGGGCCGGAGGCGGCGAAAAGCGCGGCCAGCGTGCCGTCGCCGGCGCGGACGTTGATGAATTCGTCCACGTCCATCGAGATGAAGAAATCCGCCCGCGCCATTTCCGGCAGGAAATGCGCGTAGTTCAGTGCGACGGGCTGGAAGGCGGTGGCGCCGGTCGCCAGCGCCGGGTTGGGCAGGTGGCGGACATGGCCCATGGCCTGCAGCCGTTCCAGGATCAGGTCGGTCCCGTCCGAGCAATCGTTGGTGAAGACCGCGATGTCGGTCACGCCCATCGCCCGGTGCCAGGCCACCCATTCCAGGATGAACGGGCCTTCGTCCTTCATGCAGGTGGCGACGAACACCCGGGGGTCGGTCACCGGCCAGTCGCGGAAGCCGCGGCCGGCGGGCAGGGGGTGGCGCTTCGGTTCCTGCCGGACCAGAAGCTGCACGATCGCATCCAGACGCCTGCCCGGTTGGGGTGAAAGCCCCTTGGCGGCAAGGACACCACGCACCGAGGCAAGCCCGCCCGCGCCATAGACCTTGGGATGCGTTTCGATCACCACGCCGCGCACGCCGGAAAGGTCGGCGCCGTCGAAAAGGCCAAGCTCCCCCCCTTCGATGTCGCAGACGATGACCGTGGGGTTCAGTTCCGCGATCAGCCGCTTCAGCCCGAACCGCGGCAGCGTGGCCTTGCTGAGCCAGGGGCGCGAGTCCGGCTCCATCGACGAGCCCCAGAAATCGGCGCGCAGGTAGAAGTCGATCTCGGGGCCGTCGTCGGCGGTGGCGACGCCGTTCCGCAGGTCGACGGTGACGCCGTTCAGCCGGTGGGTTTCCCGGATCAGCGGGATCAGGTCGGGGTTGGCCTCGACCGTGGTGACGGTGACGCCCGGCATCTGCGCCGCTACGGTGGAAAGAAGCCCAAGCCCGGCGCCCAGTTCAAGGACGCGGTCGCCGGGCTGCAGCAGCTTGCGCATCTCGGCGCATTCGCCGGCCTCGTATCGGCTGTTGCGCAGCGGGCGTTCGATCTTGGGGGTGATGATCGCGGGCACGAAGGGCACCTTGATGCCCAGCGTGTCGATCACTTCGTCATAATGCAGCATCGCTTGCCTCACATCCCGCGTTGCCGGGGATTGCCCCGATCCTGTCGCCGGGTTGGGCTTGACTATGCGGCCCGGCCGGGCGGGGGGTCAAGCATGCGGCGGCGGACTTGAGGATCAGACCAGTTCGCCTGTGGCGGCGATGCGTGTCCTGCCGCCCAGATAGGGATGCAGCGCCGCCGGCAGGTCGACCGAGCCATCCTTCTGCTGGCCGTTTTCCAAAACCGCGATCAGCGCCCGGCCGACGGCAAGGCCCGATCCGTTCAGCGTGGCGACGAAATCGGGCTTGCCGCCGGCGGCGGGGCGGTAGCGGCCGTTCATCCGCCGCGCCTGGAACTGACCGCAGGTCGAGACGCTGGAAATCTCGCGATAGCGGTTCTGGCCGGGCAGCCAGACCTCAAGGTCATGCGTCTTCTGCGCGCCGAATCCCATGTCGCCGGTGCAAAGGACGATGGTGCGGTAGGGCAGGCCAAGCTTTTCAAGCACCGCCTCGGCGCAGCGCGTCATCCGTTCGTGTTCGGCAAGGGCGGTCGCGGGGGTGCAGATCGTCACCATCTCGACCTTCTCGAACTGGTGCTGGCGCAGCATGCCGGTGGTATCCTTGCCGGCGCTGCCCGCTTCGGACCGGAAGCATTGGGTATGCGCGGTCATCCGCTGCGGCAGGCGGGATTCGTCCCAGATTTCACCGGCGACCATGTTGGTCAGCGTGACTTCCGATGTCGGGATCAGCCACCAGCCGTTGGTGGTCTGATAGCTGTCCTCGGCGAATTTGGGCAGCTGGTTGGTGCCATACATCGCCTCTTCCTTGACGAGGACGGGGGTCCAGGTCTCGGTCAGGCCGTGTTCGGCGATATGGGTGTCCAGCATGAACTGGGCGAGCGCCCGGTGGACGCGGATCACCGCGCCCCTGAGGACGACGAAGCGGGCGCCGGAAAGCTTGGCGGCCGCCTCGAAATCCATGCCGGGACGGACGCCGGGGATGTCGAAATGTTCAAGCGGGGTGAAGTCGAAGGCGCGCGGCGTGCCCCAGCGGCGGATTTCGACATTGTCGTTCTCGTCCGCCCCTTCGGGCACGTCGTCGAGCGGCAGGTTCGGGATGCGCATCAGCAGGTCGCGCAGGCGGCTGTCTTCCTCATCGGCCTCGGCCGTCAGCCGGGCGATTTCCGCCTTCTTTTCAGCGACAAGCCCGCGCAGGCGTTCGAACCCGGCATCATCGCCCCGGGCCTTGGCCGCCCCCACCTCTTTCGACGCGCGGTTCTGTTCCGCCGTCGCCGTCTCGGCCGCAAGGATTTTCGCCCGGCGGTCGGCATCCAGCGCCAGAAGTTCGGGCGATGCGGCGGCAAGGCCGCGGCGGGCAAGGCCTGCGTCGAAGGCGGCGGGGTTTTCGCGGATAGCCTTGATGTCGTGCATGGCCGGGGCCTTTGTTCGGGGTCTGCGGCCTTATGCCAGATGGGCCGGATGGGGGAAAGGGGGCGGGGCAAGCGGTTGAAAACGCAAGGGCCCGGTCGGGATTGCGTGCCGGATGCGCTGTCGCGCCGGCGCCGCCGCGCCGCAGGGCCGTGGCGGGCGAGGCCGGTGCCGGTGTTTGCCCGTGCATCGCTCCCGGCGGTCTTGCCCTCTGGCATCGCGTCATAAAACCCCTTACATGGACCGCGACGCGGCCCCGTGACAGAGGCGGCCGGGGCCATGAGAGAGGACCACGCATGTTCGCAACCCCCGCCTTCGCGCAGGCCGCCGGCACCGCCGCCGCGCCTTCGATCCTGAGTTCGTTCCTGATCCCGATGATCCTGGTCTTCGCGATCATGTATTTCCTGATGATCCGGCCGCAGAAGAAGAAGATGGACCAGCACCGCGCCATGATCGAGGCGCTGCGCCGGGGCGATCAGGTGGTGACGCAGGGCGGCATCGTCGGCAAGGTCACCAAGGTGCAGGAAGACGGCATGGTCGAGGTCGAGATTGCCGATGGCGTGAAGGTCAAGGTCCTGCGCCACACGATCGTGAACGTGCTGAACAAGACCGAACCCGCCGCCGCCTGAGACCGATCACATGAAAGAGACCCCGCTCTGGAAGCGCCTCCTCATCGGGCTTGTCTGCCTGTGGGGGGTGCTGGCCGCGATGCCGAACGCCTTCTACGCGCGGGTCGAGAGCCATAACGACGCAGCCCACGACATCGCGCTGGCGAACGGCGTGGCGACGCCCGAACAGGAAACCGCGCTGGCCGGCTGGCCGGACGTGCTGCCCTCGGCGCTGATGCCCTTGGGGCTTGACCTCAGGGGGGGCGCGCACCTTCTGGGCCGGGTCAAGCTGGACGAGGTCTACAAGGCGCGGCTTGACGCCCTCTGGCCCGAGGTGCGCGACCGGCTGCGCGACATCCGCGATCAGGTCGGCCCGGTGCGCCGCGCGCCGTCGCCCGACGATGTGCTGCGGGTGACGATCTCGAACCCGGAAGGGATGGATGCCGCATTGGCGGCAGTGCAGGGGCTGGCCGATCCGGTGGTGACGCTGACCGGGGTGGGCCAGTCGACGCTGGCGATCACCGCGGATGGCGCCGACATCGTGATCCAGCTGTCCGAGGCGGAACAGCGCGCGACCGACGACCGGACGATGCAGCAAAGCCTTGAGATCATCCGGAACCGCGTGGACGAGGCCGGGACGCGCGAGCCGACGATCCAGCGCCAGGGGACCGACCGCATCCTGATCCAGGTGCCGGGCATCGGTTCGGCGGCCGAGCTGAAGGACCTGATCGGGACCACCGCCAAGCTGACCTTCCATCCGGTCGTCCGGCAGACGACCGACGCCGGCGCCGAACCGGGCGCGCGCAACCTTCTGCTGCCGTCGCGCGAACAGAAGGGCCTCTTCTACGTGGTCGAGGAAACGCCCGTCGTCACCGGCGAGATGCTGGTCGACGCGCAGCCCTCCTTCGACCAGAACAACCGCCCGGCGGTCAGCTTCCGCTTCGACACGACCGGCGCGCGCAAGTTCGGCGACTATACCGGCGCCAACATCGGCAAGCTGTTCGCCATCGTGCTGGACAACGAGGTGATCTCGGCCCCGCAGATTCAAAGCCACATTCCGGGCGGATCGGGGATCATCACCGGCAGTTTCAGCGTCGAGGAGGCGACGGAGCTTGCCGTCCTCCTGCGCGCGGGGGCGCTGCCGGCGGGGATGGAATTCCTGGAAGAACGGACAATCGGCCCCGAACTCGGCGCGGATTCGATCGAGGCGGGCAAGACCGCCGCGGTGATCGGCGCCATCGCGGTCGTCGTCTACATGGTCGCCTCCTATGGCATGTTCGGCTGGTTCGCGAACATCGCGCTGATCCTGAACGTGATGCTGATGGTGGCGATCCTGTCGTCGATCGGCGCCACGCTGACCCTGCCCGGCATCGCCGGCATCGTCCTGACCATGGGCATGGCGGTCGACGCGAACGTGCTGATCTTCGAGCGCATACGCGAGGAGTTGCGCGCCGGCCTCAACCCGGCGCGGGCCTGCGAGGCGGGGTTCAACCGCGCTTTCTCGGCCATCATGGATGCGAACATCACCGGGCTCTTGACCGGGTTCATCATGTACTGGATCGGGTCCGGGCCGGTCAGGGGCTTTGCCGTCACCTTCACGCTGGGGATCATCACCTCGATGTTCACCGCGGTCTATGTGACGCGGCTGGTGATCGAGCTTTACCTGAACTGGAAACGTCCGAAGACGATCGTGGTCTGAGGGGAGATTTGGCATGGCCTGGCGTCTGAAACTGGTTCCCGAACAGACCAACATCGACTTCTTCCGCGTGCAGTGGCTGACCTTCGGCCTGTCGATCTTCCTGATCGTCGCCTCGATCGTCGTGGTCGGCGTGCGCGGGTTGAACTTCGGCGTCGACTTCCTGGGCGGCACGACGATCCGCACCGAAAGCACCACGCCCGTCGACGTCGGCGCCTACCGCGACGCGCTGGCCTCGCTGGACCTGGGCGACGTGACGATCACCGAGGTGAACGATCCCTCGTTCCGCGAGGACCAGCATGTCGCGCAGGTGCGCCTTGGCGCGCGCGAGGGCGAGGAGGCGGTGACGCCCGAGACGATCCGCGAGGTCGAGGCGGCGCTGCAGGTGGTGGACCCGGCGATCGTCTTTGCCGCGGTGGAATCGGTCGGGCCCAAGGTTTCGGGCGAGCTGATCTGGAAGGCGGTGCTTGCCGTCGTGGCCGGCTCGATCGGCATCCTGGCCTATGTCTGGATGCGGTTCGAATGGCAGATGGCGGTGGGCACCGTTGCCGCCATGCTGCATGACGTGATCGTGACGCTGGGCATCTGGGCGGTGTTCCAGCTGAAATTCGACCTCTCCATCGTGGCAGCGCTGCTGACCATCCTTGGCTATTCGGTGAACGACACGGTGGTGATCTTCGACCGGCTGCGCGAGAACCTGGCCAAATACAAGACCATGCCGCTCCGCGAGATGATGAACCTGACCGCGAACGAAACGCTGTCGCGGACGGTGATGACGGCGTCGACCACGCTCATCTCGCTGATCGTGCTTCTGATCTTCGGTGGCGACGTGATACGCGGCTTCGTCTTTGCCATGGTTCTGGGCGTTCTGCTGGGCACCTATTCCACGCTTTACATGGCGAAGAACATCGTCCTTTTCCTGGGCGTCGACCGCGGCGACAAGCCGAAGAAGAACGACAAGAACGAATTCGCCAATATCGACGCCTGAGGGTCGGGCGATGCGGCTGACCGAGATCAGCTATGGCACGGCCAGGCCGGTGGAGGGCTACGGGCCGGGGTTCTTCCGCGTCGGCGGCCATGTGCTGCGCGGCGCCGCCCTGATCACGCCCTGGGACGCGGGGCCCTGGGGCGGGCTGGAGGATACGGCCGCACCCCTGGCGCTGGCCGGACGGATCGACGTGCTGCTGCTGGGTATGGGGACGGCCATCGCCCATCCGCCCGCGGCCTTCCGCGACGCGCTTGAAGCGGCGGGAATCGGGGTGGAACCGATGGCGTCACCCACGGCCTGCCGCACCTACAACGTGCTGCTGTCAGAGGGTCGCCGGATCGCGCTGGCGGTGCTGCCGGTCGGTTAAGGCGCGGGGTCGGCTACGCCGCCAGCGACACCCAGGCGGGAACGTGGTCCGAAGGCTTGTCGCCGGCGCGGACGTCACGGTCGATCCCGGCATCGTCCAGCAGGTCGGCCGCCTGCGGCGACAGCAGCAGATGGTCGATCCGGATGCCGTTGCCGCGTTCCCAGGCGTTGCCCTGGAAATCCCAGTAGGTATAGACCCCCGGGCGCGCATCGCGGATGCGGATCGCATCGGTCAGGCCCAGCCATTCCATCCGGCGCAGCGCCGCCCGGCTTTCGGGCAGGAACAGTGCGTCCGTCAGCCATGCCCCGGGCTTTGCAGCATCAATCGGCTGGGGGATGACGTTGTAGTCGCCCAGGAAGACCACCGGCATCTCGGTCGCCAGCAGGGCGCGCACCCGCGCCTCCATCCGCGCCATCCAGCCGAGCTTGTAGTCGTATTTCGGCCCCGGCGCCGGGTTGCCGTTCGGCAGGTAAAGACCGCAGACCCGCACCGCGCGGGCGCCGATCACCGTCGCCTCGATCCAGCGCGCCTGTTCGTCGGCATCATCGCCGGGCAGGCCGCGCGTCACATCCTCAAGCGGCAGCTTCGACAGGATGGCGACGCCGTTGAAGCTTTTCTGGCCATGGGTTTCGACCCGGTAGCCCATGTCCTGAAACAGGTCGCGCGGGAAGTTCTCGTCCAGGCTCTTGATTTCCTGCAGGCAGACGACATCGGGGCCGGCGGCCTGCAGCCAGCGGGGCAGTGCCTCGATCCGGGCCTTGATGCCGTTGATGTTGAACGTGGCGATTTTCATGGGGCCTCCGCGGTTTGGCCCAGACTAGACCGGGAAAGACCGCGCGGGAAGCCGGCCGAAGAATCGCCGCAATCCGCGGCAAGGATCGCGCCCGATCCGCGGGGAGAATGCCGTGCCCACCATCCGTTTCATCGCCATCGCCTGCCTCTGCCTGCTGGCGCTTCCTTCGCCGGGGCGGGCGGCGCCGTCGCGCGATCAGGTCTTTGCGATGATCCTTGCCGGCGACGATGCAGCCCTCCGGGCGGCGCTTTCGGCCGAGGATCCGGCGGCGCAGAGGGCGGCCTTCTCGGCCTTCGTGACCCCGCATCCGGCCGTAGCCGATGCCTCCGCCGCCCTGCTGCGCGACCATCCCGGCGATGCCGGCGCGATGGCGGCCCGGGCCTGGCACCTTTATGCACTGGGCTGGACGATCCGCGGCTCGGGCATGATCGAGACGGCCAACCCGGATGCGCTGGTCAGGATGGACGCGCTGCATGCCGAAGCGATGGCGCTGGCCGATGCGGCGGTGGCGGCGCGGCCCGGGATGGTGGCGGCATCCGACCTGATCCTGGCGCTGGCGCCAACCCTGGGCGCGGACGGGCGCATTCCGCGGGAACTGGACCGGATCATGGCGCTGACACCGACGCGGCAAAGCCTTCAGCTGGCGGCAAACGGCATGGCGCCGCGCTGGGGCGGGCCGCGCGGCTGGGCCGACGCTGCCTGCGACCGCTGGGCGGCCGTCGTGGCGGATGTGCCGGACTACACGCCCGAGGTCTGCGCGCTGGACATGCTGTTCTCGGCCTGGGGCGACCGCGACGACAAGGCGCTGGCGTGGGAGCGGCTGGCCGGGCTGGATCATGCGATCCTTGATCCCGCCCGGATCGACCAGGCGATGTCGGGGCTGATGCCCACGGCCGAGGCTGTCGCGGTGCTGGAGCGCGCGCTGGACGAGGGCAAGCTGATGATGTGGCAGGCAAACAGGCTTGACGGGCTGAAGGGCGAGGTGGTCGATCCCGGCCGCCTTGGCCCCGCCGAACGCGCGGTGCTGCCGAAGGAACTGGCGCATTGGCGGGCCGAGGCGGATTTCAACCCGGCCAGCAGCTATGCGCTGGAAATATATGTCCGCGCACTGGGGGCCGACGGGCGCGAGAACGGGACGGACTGGCCGGCGGATGAAATCGACCGGCGCTATGCGATGGTCTTCGAACTGGCGCCCTACGACTTCGAGACCTGGCTGAGCTATGGCGAACTGCGCCGCAGCTATCTGGATCTGGACGAGGCGAAGCTAGAGGCCATCGAGGCGGCGCGGCTTTACTACATCAACGGCGTCGTGGCGGCGAACCATTCGGCCTATGCGCTCTGGGCGCTTGAGGGGTTCAACCGCGATGTCTGGGCGCGGCTCGACAAGCGCAATCTCGATGCGATGGATGCGACGGGCGCGCCGGCCTTCGCCAAGGACGAATTCGACCGGGCGGTGGTCTGCCCGGCGGTCCGGTCGATCCGGCTGATGCAGGCGGTCTGCGAGGCGCGGGGCGGCCGGTCATGCCCCAAGCCGGGCGACCCGACCTCCCCCTGGCCCGAGATGCTGGAGCGCGCGGCCAAGCGCAAGGCCTGCGAGGTGGAACTGACCGCGGAACCGGGCGCGCTGGTCTATGACATGCAGGACATCGCGCTGCCGGACGGCTGACCTCCCCCGGGGCGGGCCTTTCCGCCCGGGTAGCGCTGCTAGCGCTGGCGGCGGGCCGCGGGGATTTGTCCGGCGGCCAGCCAGAGCGCGTCCAGCCGGTCGATCTCGGCCGCGTCGAAGCGGTGGAGTTCCTCCCAGTAGCGGCCCGTCGGCGTGTGATAGGCCAGCGCCGCCTCTCGTTCCAGCGCCTGTTCGACGACCATGTTCCAGACGGGCAGCGGCCGGCAGTCGGCCAGCGTCGCCGGCGTCGCATGCGGCAGCGCCAGCCGCGTCGGGCCGGTGGAAAGGTTGACCACCGCCACATCCTCGCGCGCCGCCACGATCCGCAGCCGGGCGCTTTTCGCCTCAAGCGAGCGGAGGGTAATGTCCTTGCGCAGGGGATCGGCGGAGCCGGTGCCGTAGAAATGCGTCGGCCCCGTCTGGGGATAGTGCATGTCGCAGCCCATGATGCCGATGACCCGCGGCTTCAGCGCGTGCAGCACCCAATAGGCCGCGGTGAAGGCCATTGTCGCGCCGGCGTAGACAAAGCCGCCATAGGCGTTCTGGGCGGGAACGAAATCATCCTCGGTCACCAGCCGCTGGCCGGGGCCGGGTTCGGGCAGCCTTTCGGCCGGGAAATCCCAGGGGTGGATCATCGCGTCCCAGTCGGGACGGATGCGCCAGGCGTTGTTGATCGCGATGATCCGGTCGAACCGCGCCCGTGGCCAGGCTGCGGCGCGCAGGGCAGGCAGCCCGGATCCAAGGATGAGAACGATCATGGCGCTCTCCGGTTGCCGGTGCCGCGGGGCGGCGCTTCGGCTTCAGTCTAGCAGGGATTGCGCCGCGGCGCAGCAAAAACATGCCGCGTCGCGGCAGTAGCTTAGATGGAGAAGGAGGTGCCGCAGCCGCAGGACGAGGCGGCGTTCGGATTCTCGATCACGAACCGCGCGCCGATCAGTTCATCGGTATAGTCGATGACGGCATTGGTCAGGAACGGCAGCGAGACCGGATCGACCAGAACCTTCTGGCCCGCACGTTCCAGCACGAGGTCATCGGCGGCGGGATCGTCCAGCCGGATGTCATACTGGAAGCCCGAACAGCCGCCGCCCGAGACGCCCACGCGCAGGGCGCGCCGGTCGCCGGTCGCGTCGGCAATCTCGGCAAGCCGCGCATAGGCGCGGTCGGTGACCTTGGGGGGAAGGGTCAGTTCCATGGCTGTTCCGGTTGCCTGAGCGTTTCCATGGAATATAGGAGGGGCCGAAGACCCTAGCAAGACGAGCCGCCCGCCGATGGAAGCGCCCTTCGCCTGCCAGCCCGGAGAAAGCCGCGGGCGGTTGCATGCCGAACGGATGAGTTCGTTCCGCAGCCCGTTCCAGCGCGACCGGGACCGCATCATCCATTCCAGCGCCTTCCGCCGGCTGAAGCACAAGACGCAGGTCTTCGTCGAACATGAGGGCGACTATTACCGCACCCGCCTGACCCATTCGATCGAGGTGGCGCAGGTGGCGCGGACGATCAGTGGCGTCCTTGGCCTGAACACCGATCTGGCCGAGGCGATCGCGCTGGCGCATGACCTGGGCCACACGCCCTTCGGCCACACCGGCGAGGATGCGATGGAGCGCTGGATGGCGCCCTATGGCGGCTTCGACCACAATGCGCAGGCGCTGCGCATCGTCACGCGGCTGGAACGGCACTATGCCGATTTCGACGGCCTGAACCTGACCTGGGAGACGCTGGAAGGCATCGCCAAGCACAACGGCCCGGTCATCGGGCCGAATGCCGACAAGAAGCACCACGGCCTCTTGCCCTATGCGCTGGCCGAGGTGAACGCCGCCTGGGACCTGGAGCTGTCGACCCACGCCAGCGCCGAGGCGCAGGTGGCGGCGATTGCCGACGACGTGGCCTATTCGCACCACGACCTGCATGACGGCCTGCGCTCCGGCCTCTTCACCGAGGATGACCTGATGGACCTGCCGGTCACCGGCCCGGCCTTCGCCGAGGTCGACGCGACCTATCCGGGGCTTGAGAAGATGCGGCGGCGGCACGAGGCGCTGCGGCGCGTCTTCGGCCGCATGGTCGAGGATGTGATCGCGGTGGCCCAGAACCGGCTGACCGCGGCGCGGCCGCAGTCGGTGGACGACATCCGCCACATGGGAACGACGATCATCCGCTTTTCCAAGCCGCTTTATCAGGAGCTGAAGGCGGTGCGCGGCTTCCTCTTCCACCGGATGTATCGGGCGCCCAGCGTGATGCAGGAACGCGCGCGGGTGACGGCGATGATCGACGACCTCTTTCCGCTGTTCCTGCGCGATCCCGGGCTTCTGCCGGCGGAATGGCATCAGGACGTGGCGGCGGCACGCGACGAGACGGCGCTGGCGCGGATCGTCGCGGATTATGTGGCCGGCATGACCGACCGCTTCGCCATCCAGGAACACGCGCGGCTGTTCGGCGGCTGAGGCGCCGCTGATTTTCGGCGAAAATCAGAGAGGTTTCGAGTTTTCGCAGAAAACTCGGGTCAGGCGCGGCGGGTGGCGGCGGCCAGCCAGACCAGCGCCAGCCCGAACGAGACGATCGCGTTCCAGCCCGCCATCGAGATGCCGGCGAAGGACCAGGGTATCTGGTCGCAGCGCACCGGCGCCGGCAGTTCGGCAGAAGGATTGAGCAGGTCGGTCACCGGGATGTCGGCGATCGACCCCTGGGTGCAGCTTGAGACATATTCCCACCAGCCGAGTTCCACCCCGGCGTGGAAAAGCCCGATGCCCGCCGTGGTCAGCGCCGCCGCCGCGCCAAGCCAGGGCCAGACCCGCGAGGGCATCGCCAGCGCCAGAAGCAGGATCGCGAACGCCGCCGCATGCGGCCAGCGCTGCAACAGGCAAAGCGGGCAGGGCGGCAGGCCGCCGATCACCTGAAACCCGAAGGCGCCCAGCAGCATGGCGGCAGAGCCAAGGCCCGCGACAAGCATCAGCGTTCTGCGATCAAGGGTCATTCCCGGCCTCCGTCCTTGGCGGCCGGACCATAGGCCCGCCTTGCGCCGGTGGAAAGGGCTGCGGATCGGGGCTTTTCGCCGCCGCGGCCTTGGCGCTAGAGTTCTGACACGCTTGTGAACGGGAGACGGGTCATGGAGTGGAAAGGACGTCGCGGCAGCCGCAACATCGAGGACCGGCGGCGGATGGGCGTTTCGCGCGGCGCGGCCGGCGTGGGCGGTCTGGGCGCGGTGGTGGTCGTGGTCGTCGCGCTGCTTCTGGGGGTGGACCCGGGGCAACTGCTGGACCAGATGGGCGGGACCGGCGGCGTGACGCAAGGCGGCGGCGAGACCACCGAATTGACCCAGGCCGAAAAGGACGCGGGCGAATTCGTCTCGGTCACCTTGGCCGATACCGAGGAAATCTGGACCAAGGTCTTTGCCGAACAGCTGAACCGGCAATACAAGCCCTCGGTTCTGGTCCTCTTCCGCGGCGCGACGCAATCGCCCTGCGGCGGCGCCAGCGAGGCGACGGGCCCCTTCTACTGCCCGATGGACAAGAAGGTGTATCTCGACACCTCGTTCTTCGCCACGCTGCGCAACCAGCTGGGCGCGAAGGGCGATTTCGCCGCCGCCTATGTGGTGGCGCACGAGATCGGCCACCATGTGCAGGACGAACTGGGCATCCTGGCCCAGGCGAACGATATCCGGCAGCGGGTGTCCGAGACGGAATCGAACCAGATTTCGGTGATGATCGAACTGCAGGCCGATTGCCTGTCCGGCATCTGGGCGCGCGAGGCGCATACGACGCTGGGCACGATCGAGCAGGGCGATTTCGAGGAAGCGGTGAACGCGGCGCGGCAGATCGGCGACGACACGCTGCAGCGCGGCGCCGGGCGGCGGGTGCAGCCCGAGGGCTTCACCCACGGCACGTCGGAACAGCGGGCGCGCTGGTTCGTCACCGGGCTGCAGTCGGGCCGGCTTGACGCCTGCGACACGTTCTCGGCGTCAAGCCTTTAGCCGCCGCGGCGATTGACGCGGCGCGCGGCGGGCCTTACACCCGCCCCCGGGCCCGAGTGGCGGAATGGTAGACGCAGCGGATTCAAAATCCGTCGCCGCAAGGCATGTCGGTTCGAGTCCGACCTTGGGCACCACATTGGTATTTGTGGGATTTCTCGCGCCTTGTGTGAAAATCCCACAAGCTGCGCCCGTGGCGGTTCCCACAGCGGTTCCCACTTTCACGTTCCAGCCCCGTTCTGTTCCAGAAGCATTTGCCCGCTCTTGGACAGCCGTTTCCGGTTAGCGCGGCGGCGATCGAGCGCCACCATTTCGGCGTCCCGACTCGTGATGGCTGCGTCTGCGCGGCGGTGATTCGCGCGCGCAGCGAGGGCAGCGCGTCGCATCCCGCGCGTTTTCATCGCCAGTCGTCTCCTTGGCCGCGGATTGTCCCCGGCACGCGAACGGTCCAAGGGTCGTCTGCCACAGTTCCGCCGGATTTCCGGGGCTGTGCGGTCGGGCCGCGGCCGGGAGCGGGACTGTCGCGCGCGCATCGACAATGCGCGCCGGCCGTTCGGGGCGAACCCGGCCTGAAGGGCGGCCCCGCTGGCATTCGTGCGCAGGGGCAGGGTTTGCGCCAGTGCCCGGCCGGGCGTTTGTATCCCGTCAGCCGACAGTTGCGGGCCCCATGGAACGGCCGGATGGCCCCGCCACCCCGCCGGCCGGGTGGGACCACCCGGTCACTCAACCTATGCGTGCCGCATTCCTGCCATTTTCTCCTTCTCCCGCAAGGGCTTCGGCGGTAATCATGAGGTGTCATAAGACATCTGGACCGTGGGGGCGGTCGCATGATGGTGACGTGCCCCGCGGCACGGAACGGTGACGAAGGTGCTGCCCTCGGGCCCCCTGCAGGCCGGCCGGTCTGGCGGCGGGTCCGGCGGCACCCTCGTTTCCCACCTCATCCGGCAGGTCCGCGCATGGCCGGCGCATGCCCGCGCCCGTTGCCGTGCACCCGGTCCGGTCTTCCGGGCCTGTTGTGTTTGCCGGGCCGGGGCGCTGCCCCGGTCGTGTGATGAGGAATGCGGAATGCCGGCCCATGCCGAAGAAGAGTTCGACGATCGGGGCGGGGGGCAGGCCGACGCCCGGCGCCGTGGTGGGCAGAGCGCCCGGCCCGACCCGCAGGCCGCCAGCAGTGCAAGCGTCACCCCCTGCTTCACCCCCGGCACGCTGATCGCAACGCCGCGCGGAGAGGTGCCGGTCGAGACCCTGCGCACCGGCGACCGGGTGGTCACGCGCGACAACGGCCTGCAGGAAATCCGCTGGATCGGCGGGCGCGCGCTGTCGCTGCAGGATCTGCGGCTGCACGAACACCTGCATCCGGTGCTGGTCCGGGCGCACAGCCTGGGCGACGGCCTGCCTGAACAGGACATGATGGTATCGCCGAACCACCGGATGCTGGTCGCCAGCGACCGCACGCAGCTTCACTTCGACGAGCAGGAGGTGCTGGTGGCGGCGAAGCACCTGGTCGGCACGCCGGGCGTGCAGAGCGTGGCCTCGATCGGCATCAGCTACATCCATTTCATGTGCGACCGGCACGAGGTCGTGCTGTCGAACGGCGCCTGGACCGAAAGCTTCCAGCCGGGCGACCAGACGCTGCTGGGCATGGGCAATGCGCAGCGCAACGAAATCTTTGAACTTTTCCCCGATCTTCGGACCGACGCCGGGATCGCGGGCTATCCGTCCGCACGGCGCACGCTGACGCGGCATGAGGCGCGGCTTCTGGCGCGGTGACACCGGTTATGCAGCGCGGCCGGACGGTCCGGTGCCGGTCGCAACGGGGAAGGGGTCCGTCCGCGGGCCCCTTCTTCCGTTTCCGGCCACCGCGCCGGGACGCCGCGCTTTGGTCATAATCGGCCGGGTTTTCGCGCGGAACGGCGCGCGGAACCGGCGGCTTGACCCCAAACAAACCGCCTTGCTGCCCTGATCCGGCCATCGGCCCCGGGTAATCCGTGAAGCGGTGCACCCCCATTTTTGATGGTAAGTCCAGATGGCAACGTTCAACGGCAACGGCGGCAACAACTCGCATACCAGCACAAGCGGGGACGACCAGCTGTATGGCGGGGGCGGCAACGACACGCTTAACGGCGTCGGCGGCAACGACATTCTGGATGGCGGCACCGGCAACGACCGACTGTTCGGCGGCGACGGCAACGACACGTTCTTCGGCGGTTCGGGCAATGACAGCCTGGATGGCGGCGCCGGCATCGACACCGCCGACTACACCTCGGTCACCAGTTCGCTGACCATCACGCTGGGCGGCACGGCCACCGGCGCCGGCACCGACACGCTGACCGGGATCGAATACGTGCTGGGCGGGAGCGCCAGCGACACGATCACCGGCGATTCCGCCGACAACTACCTTGCGGGCAATGCGGGCAACGATTCGCTTTCCGGCGGTGCGGGCAACGACACGCTGGATGGCGGCGCGAACAACGACGTGCTGGTGGGCGGTGACGGCAACGACCTGCTGATCGGCGGCACCGGCAACGACACGATGATCGGCGACGCCGGCGACGACACATTCCAGGGCGGTTCCGGGAACGACAACATTTCCGGCGGCACCGGCACCGATACGGTCGACTACAGCACCCTGGGCACCGCCGTCACGGTCGACCTGTCGAACGGCGTGGCCACCGGAGACGGCACCGACCGGCTGACGTCGGTCGAGAATGTCACCGGCGGCTCGGGCGCGGATTCGATCATCGGCGACGGCGCGGCGAACGTCCTGACCGGCGGCGCGGGCAACGACACCATCGCCGCCGGCGGCGGGGCCGACACCGTCTATGGCGGCGCCGGCGACGATTCCATCCGGGGCGAGGGCGAATCGCTCATCAACGGCGCGCTTGAGGCGGGCTATACCGGCACCTCGCCGGTGATCACCGGCACCGTCGCCGGCTGGTCCAGCGCCTCGGGCACGCTGGAAATCTGGGGCAGCGGCTATGACGGCGTCGTCAGCGCCGATGGCGGCAACTTCATCGAGATCGACCAGAACTCCAACTCGGTCGACTCGATCTATCAGGATGTGGCGACCGCCGCCGGCGAAAGCTATACCTTCACCTTCGATGCGATCCAGCGGCCGGGCTTTGCCACCGACAGTCTGGAAATCTGGTGGAACGGCGCCCTTGTGGCCACCGTCACCCCCGGCACGTCCTGGACCAGCTTCACCCAGACGCTGGTTGCGACCGGCACCACCTCGCGCATCGAGATCCGCGAGGTCGCCTCGCAGGACACCAGCACCGGCCCGCTGATCGACAACCTTCACCTCAGCAGTTCGGTCAGCAACGACGTGATCGACGCCGGCGACGGCAATGACACCGTCGACGGCGGTGGCGGCAACGATTCCGTCCTGGGCGGCCTTGGCAACGACCGGCTGTTCGGCGGCACCGGCGACGATACGCTGGACGGCGGCGACGGGACCGACAGCCTGGAAGGCGGCGCCGGCAATGACCGGATGTTCGGCGGCGCGAACAACGATACGCTGCTGGGCGGCGACGGCGCCGACAGCCTTGACGGCGGCACCGGCGATGACCGGATGTTCGGCGGCACCGGCAACGACACGATGCTGGGCGATGACGGGGCCGACAGCCTGGAGGGCGGCACCGGCGACGACCGGATGTTCGGCGGCATCGGCAACGACACGATGCTGGGCGATGACGGGGCCGACAGCCTGGAAGGCGGCACGGGCGATGACCGGCTGTTCGGCGGCATCGGCAATGACACGATGCTGGGCGATGCCGGCAACGACAGCCTTGACGCCGGCACCGGCGACGACCGGCTGTTCGGCGGCAGCGAAAACGACACGCTTCTGGGCAGCGACGGGTTCGACCGGCTGGAAGGCGGCACCGGCGACGACCGGCTGTTCGGCGGCGCCGACAACGACACCCTTCTGGGCGAGGACGGCGCCGACAGCCTTGACGGCGGCACCGGCAGCGATCAGCTGTTCGGCGGCGCCGACAACGACACGATCCTGGGCGACACCGGCAACGACACGATCGACGGCGGCACCGGGGCCGACAGCATCGACAGCGGCGCCGGCAACGATTCTGTCAGCGGCGACGCTGGCAACGACACCATCTTCTTCGGCACCGGCGACGATACGGTCTATGGCGGCGCGGGCGATGATCACATCGACGACGCCACCGGAACCATGCTGGACGGCACCAACCTGCTTTACGGCGGCACCGGCCACGACACCGTCCTCGCCGGCAACGGCAACGACACGCTTTACGGCGACGAGGGCAACGACCGCCTTTTCGGCGAGGTCGGCGACGATCAGCTTTACGGCGGGGCCAACGACGACTCGCTGGATGGCGACGTCGGCAACGACACGCTTTTCGGCGGCGACGGGGCGGATACGCTTGACGGCGGCACCGGGGCCGATTTCCTGGAAGGTGGCGATGGCGCCGATCAGGTCTTCGGCGGCGCGGACCAGGATACGATCCTCGGCGGCATCGGCGATGTGGTCGACGGCGGCGGCACCGGCATCGACCAGGACGTGCTTGACCTGACCGCCTGGGGCAAGGCGCGGACGAACGTCTACAAGAACACGCTGAATCCCGAAAACGGCTATGTCGAGTTCCTTGATGAATTCGGCGCTGTCATCGGCACGATGACCTTCACCGACATCGAGACGGTCATCCCCTGCTTCACCCCCGGCACGATGATCGCGACCGACCGGGGCGACCGTCGGGTCGAGGATCTGCGGGCGGGCGATCTGGTGATGACGCGCGACCACGGGCTGCAATCCCTGCGCTGGACCGGGCGGCGCGATCTGGACGCCGCGGCGGTTGAAAAGGCGCCGCAACTGGGCCCGGTGCGGATTGCCGCGGGGGCGCTGGGGGCGGGCCTGCCCATGCGCGACATGCTGGTCTCGCCCCAGCACCGCATCCTGATCGAGGGGCCAGAGGCCGAGATGCTGTTCGGCGAACCGCAGGTTCTGGTCGCTGCGCTGCATCTGGTGGGTCGGCCGGGGATCACCCGCGCCCGGGTTGCCGCGCTCTCCTATGTCCATCTGATGTTCGACCGGCACGAGCTGGTGCTGGGCGATGGCAGCTGGTCGGAAAGCTTCCAGCCGGCGCAGCGGATGATCGGCGGCATGGACGCCGCCTGCCGCGACGAGATTCTGGCGCTGTTCCCGGACCTCGCGCATGCCGAAGTGGCCTTCCCCTCGGCCCGGCCGACGCTGAAGGCGCATGAGGCGCGGCTGTTGCGCGCGGCCTAGCTTCGGTTCCCGGTGGCGCGCCAGCGGTCCCAGTCCGCCGGCGTGTCGATGTCGGCAATCGCGCGGTCGCCCGGCAGCGGCACCAGGCGGACAAGGGCTGCGTGGCGCGCAAGGATCGACCGCGCGCCCTGATCCCCCGCGATCGCGGCAATCTCGCCGGTCAGCTGCGGCGGCAGCAGCACCGGATGGCCGGGGCGCCCGTCCTGCGTGGCGCCGCGCAGGATGGCGTCGGGGGCAAGGTGGTGGGCGTCGCGGACCCTGCGCAGCTCTTCGGCGGTGATGCCGGGCATGTCGGCGGGCAGGATGATCACCGCCCGGCCGGCCGGCACATCCGCCAGCCCGGCCTTCAGGCTGGCCGCCATGCCCAGATGCGCCAGCGTCGCGATGACCGGACGAACGCCGGTGCCCTCCAGCGCCCCAACCCGCAGCGGCCGGTCGGGCGGCACCACCGCGACCACCGGCAGGCCAGTCGCCGCCGCCTGCAGCGCGCGCTCGCGCAGAAGCGGCTGGCCGTTGACCGGCAGCAGCAGCTTGTCCTGCCCCCCCATCCGCGATGAAGCGCCAGCGGCAAGCAGCAGGATGACCGGATCATGCGCCATGGGTTTCCCCCTCGCACCGATCCTGCCACGGGCCGCGCGGCCTGTCAGTCGCGCATCCGGCCGCCATCGTCCCAGATCGGCGCCAGATGCACCCGCGCGGGGCGGCGCTGACCAAGGATTTCCACCTCAAGCGTCTGGCCGTCCTGCACCCGGTCGGCCGGGATGAAGCCTTGGGCGACCGAAAGCCCGGTCCAGTGGCTGAACCCGCCCGAGGTGCACCAGCCGACGACCGCGCCGTCCAGCCAGACGGGTTCCCAGGCCACCACATCGGCATCGGCGGCATCGACCACGATCGGCACCAGCCGGCGCTTCGGCCCCGCGGCCTTTTCCGCGGTCGCCGCCGCCTTGCCGATCCAGTCCGCCGCCTTGTTCCAGGCGATGAACCGGTCAAGCCCGGTCTCGGCCGGGGTATAGTCGGGGCTGAACTCGCGCCCCCAGCTGCCGAACCACTTGTCCAGCCGCAGGGACATCATCGCCCGCATGCCGAAGGGCCGCAGCCCAAGGTCGGCGCCGGCTTTCGTCAGCACCTCCCACAGGTGGCGGACGCTGTGCACGTCGCAGAAGATTTCAAAGCCCAGGTCGGCGGTGTAGCTGATGCGCTGGACCAGGCAGTTGGCCATGCCCACGGTCATCTTCCGCGCGTCCATGAACTTGAACGCCGCGGCCGAAACGTCGGATCGGGTGACGCGGGCCAAGAGATCGCGCGCCTTCGGTCCGGCGATGGTGAAGCCGGACCGGCTGTCCGAAATGTTCTCGACCGTGACGCCGGGCGTGGCATTCTGCTCGAACCAGCGCATGTGCCAGCCTTGCGCGCCGTAGCTGGCGGTCAGCTGGAATTCGCTCTCGCTCAGGCAGGTCACGGTGAAATCGCCGATGATCTTGCCGGAATGCGCCAGCATCGGCGTCAGCGAGATGCGCCCCGGTTTCGGGATGCGGCCGGCCATGATCCGGTCAAGCCAGCCGCGGGCGCCATCGCCCCTGACCAGATACTTGCCGAAGTTCTGCAACTCGTTGATGCCGACGCCTTCGCGCACGGCCTTCACTTCCTGCGCCGTCGCCTCCCAGGCGTTCGAGCGCTTGAACGTGGGCACCTCCAGCCGCGGCTCGCCCGGCAGCGCGAAGTAGTTCACCACTTCCAGCCCGTATTGCTGGCCCCAGACCGCGTTCATCCCGTCGAACACGTCATACATCGGCGTCATGCGGAAGGGGCGGGCGGCGGGCCGTTCCTCGTTCGGGTAAGAGACGTTGAACCGCATCTGGTAGTTCTCGATCACCTTCGGCACGGTATAGCCGGGGCTGGTCCAGGTGCCGAAGCGGCTGACGTCGAAGCCGCGGGGATCGCGCTCGACCTCGCCGTGGATCATCCATTGCGCCAGCGCGAGGCCCATGCCGCCGCCCTGGCTGAAGCCGGCCATCACCGCGCAGGCCGACCAGTAGTTGCGCAATCCCTGCACCGGGCCGATCAGCGGGTTGCCGTCGGGGGCAAAGGTGAAGGGGCCATGGATCACCCGCTTGACGCCCGTCCGTTCCAGCACCGGGAAGCGGCGGTAGGCGAAGGTCACGCTGTCCTCGATCTTGTCGAACTGCTCGTTCAAGAGCTCGTGCCCGAAATCCCAGGGCGTGCCGTCGACCGACCACGGCTCGCACGGTTTTTCGTAGAAGCCGATGCAAAGCCCGCGGCCTTCCTGCCGCAGATAGCTTTCGCCGCCGGGGTCCATCACATGCGGGAACTCGCGGCCGGAATCGAGGATCGCCATGATTTCGGGGATGTCCTCGGTCACCAGATACTGGTGCGCCATCGGCAGAAGCGGCAGGTAGACCCCCGCCATGGCGCCGATTTCCCGCGCCCAGAGGCCGCCGGCATTCACCAGATGCTCGCAGGTGACGGTGCCCTTTTCGGTGACGACCTCCCAGCCGTCCTTCGTCGGGTTCGTCGCCAGCACCCGGTTGTGCAGGACGATTTCCGCCCCCCCCATCCGCGCGGCGCGGGCATAGGCATGGGTGGTGCCCGAAGGATCAAGGTGGCCGTCCAGCGGATCGTAAAGCCCGCCGATGATGCCCTGCAGGTTGACCATCCCGTCGGTCAGCTTGCTGATTTCCTCGGGGCCGACGATTTCGGTATCCAGCCCCATGTAGCGGTGCTTGGCGCGTTCGGCGACCAGCTGCTCGAACCGGGCCTGGTTGTCGGCCAGCGTCACGCCGCCCACATGATGCAGGCCGCAGGACATGCCGGTGATTTCCTCCAGCTCCTTGTAAAGCCGGATCGTGTAGCCCTGCAGCGCCGCCATGTTGGTGTCGCCGTTGATCGTGTGGAACCCGCCCGCCGCATGCCAGGTAGAGCCGGAGGTCAGGTCCGACCGTTCGATCAGCATCACATCCGACCAGCCAAGCTTGGTCAGGTGGTAAAGCACCGAACAGCCGACGACGCCGCCGCCGATCACCACCACGCGCGCATGGGTTTTCATCTGGAGAGTCTCCCGGAAGGATTTTCGCCAGATTGGCGGCGTGAACCCGCCCGGTCATGCAGGGAAGCGACAGAATATGTCGCGGATGGCGGCTGAGCCCGCGCGCCGGGGCAGGGGTCGCGGTTCCGGCTACTTCTCGGGGATCAGCCCGCGCGGTGCGAAGCGCAGCACCAGAAGCAGCACCACGCCCAGCGTCAGAAGCCGCATATGCGCCGCGCTGTCCTTCAGGTGGTCCTTCAGCGGGCCGGGCGACATGCCGGCGGTGATCTGTTCCATGATCTGCGGGCCCAGGAATTCAACCGCCAGATACAGCCAGCCGATCAAGAGCCCGCCCAGCACCGCGCCCCAGTTGTTGCCCGACCCGCCGACGATCACCATCACCCAGATCAGGAAGGTGAACCGCAGCGGGATATAGCTGCCCGGGGTCAACTGCCCCTCCATCGAGGTCATCATCGCCCCCGCCAGGCCGACCACGGCCGAGCCGATGATGAAAATCTGCAGGTGGCGGAACTTCACGTCCTTGCCCATCGCCTCGGCCGCGACCTCGTTGTCGCGGATGGCGCGGACCATGCGGCCCCAGGGGCTGTTCAGCGCGCGTTCGCACAGCCAGATCAGCAGGACGAGGACAAGGCCGAAGAGCCCCGCATAGAGAAGCTTGACGAAGATGGTCGAGGTGGTGACGGGATCAAGTCCCATGCCAAGGACCAGCTCGCGGTAGCCGGCATCGGCCTGCATGTCCACTTCCTTGGGCACCGGCCAGGGGCGGGGCAGGTCGATCAGGTTCTTCACCCCGCGGTCAAGCCAGTCTTCGTTGCGCATGACGGCGACGATGATCTCGGCGATGCCCAGCGTGGCGATGGCCAGATAATCCTCGCGCAGGCCCAGTGCGATCTTGCCGATCAGCCAGGCGGCGGCCGCGGCCATCAGCGCACCGACCGGCCAGGCCAGAAGCGACGGCAGGCCCAGCCCGCCGATGTTGCCCGCCTGCGCGGGATTGTTCGCCTCGACCGCGACGACGGCGGGGTCAAGGATGGCGCGGTAGATGAAGAAGGCGATGATCAGGAACCCGGCCAGCGCCAGCCCGCGGATGCGGCTGGCGGGCAGGCGACGGTAAAGCTGCACCGCCAGGAACACGGCCAGCGCGGCGAAGCCAAGCGCGCCCAGGATCTGCGGCCCGCCTGCCGCCCAGCCCGCCGGCACCGGCTTGCCCGAGACCAGGACGACGCCCAGCCCGCCAAGCGCCACGAAGCCGACGATCCCGGTCGAGAAGAGGCCGGCATAGCCCCACTGGATATTGACGCCGATCGCCATCACGGCGGAGAGCAGCGCCAGGTTCAGGATGTTCAGCGACAGGTTCCAGCTCTGGAACACGCCCGTCAGGACGAACAGCATCGCCACGGCAAGGAAGAGAAGCGGGTTGCGGTAGCGGTCCATCTCACTTGCCCCCGAACAGGCCGTTGGGTTTGAAGAGCAGCACGATGATCAGGATCACGAAGCTGACGGCGACCTTGTAGTCGGTCGAAAGCGCCTGATAGAGCCCGTCGCCGAACCAGTCGGGCGGCAGAAGATAGCCCATGATCTTGCGCCAGGCGTTGGTGACGATCAGTTCGGAAAAGGCGATGATGAAGCCGCCGGCGATCGCGCCGAGGGGAGAGCCCAGCCCGCCGACCACGGCGGCGGCGAAGATCGGCATCAGCAGGCCGAAATAGACGAAGACGCGGAACGATTTGTCCAGCCCGTAAAGCGTGCCGGCGATGCAGGCGAGGCTGCCGGCGATCATCCAGGTCACCATCACCACCCGGTCGGGGTTGATGCCGGACAGCAGCGCCAGATCCTCGTTGTCGGCGAAGGCGCGCATCGACTTGCCCGTCCGGGTCTTCTGCAGGAACCAGAAGAGCAGGATCACACAGATGACGGCGACGACCAGCGACACCGCCGCCGTGGTCTTGATCGCCAAGGGTTCGGCAAGCCCGGTCCAGGCCTTGAAATCCTGCGGGTTCAGCGCCATCCGCGCGCCGTCGGCGAAATTCCGTTCCGAAGTGCCGATGATCATCCGCACCAGCCCGTTCATCACGAACATCACCCCGGTCGAGACGATGACCAGGATGATCGGCTTGGCCTTCTGGCGCCGGTAGAAGCGATAGACCACGCGGTCGGTCGCCAGCACCATGGCGATGGTCGCCAGAATGCCAAGGGGCAGGGCCAGAAGCGCCGTGGGCAGGGGACCGGCGCTGATCCCCAGCGACTGGAACCACCAGGTGAACAGGATCACGAAGGCCGTGCCGAAGGCCATCGTGTCGCCATGGGCGAAGTTGGAAAACCGCAGGACGCCGAAGATCAGCGTCACGCCAAGCGCGCCAAGCGCCAGCTGGCTGCCATAGGCCAGGCCGGGGACGAGGATGAAATTCGCAAACGCGGTCAGGGCGTTGAGGATGTCCATCGTCAGCCCCCCAGGAACGACTTGCGGACATCCGGGTCGGCGAGAAGCGCGCGGCCGGTGTCGGTGTAGCGGTTGGCGCCCTGCACCAGGACATAGCCCTTGTGGGCGATCTCCAGCGCCTGCCTTGCGTTCTGTTCCACCATCAGGATGGAAATGCCGGTGCGGGCGATCTCGATTATCCGGTCAAAAAGCTCGTCCATCACGATGGGCGAGACGCCGGCGGTCGGCTCGTCCAGCATCAGGACGCGCGGCTGCGTCATCAGCGCCCGGCCGACCGCAACCTGCTGGCGCTGACCGCCCGACAGTTCCCCCGCCTTCTGGTGGCGCTTTTCCTTGAGGATCGGGAACAGGTCGTAGACCTGGCCCATCGTCTCGGCGATGCCGTCGTCCAGCCGGATGAAGGCGCCCATTTCCAGGTTCTCCTCCACCGTCATGGTGGTGAAGATGTTCGCGGTCTGCGGGACGAAGCCCATGCCCTTCCTGACCCGCGCCTGCGGCGTCAGGCCGGTGATGTCCTCGCCGGCAAGGCGGACCGCGCCCTGCCGCAGCCGCAGCATGCCGAAGACGGCCTTCATCGCCGTGGACTTGCCGGCGCCGTTCGGGCCGACGATCACGGCGATCTCGCCCTTTTCCACCGCGAGCGTGCAGGAATGCAGGATGTCGACCGCGCCATAGCCGCCGGTCATCGCCTCGCCGATCAGGAAGGGTTCAGCCATGGTTCCGGCCCCCGTCCGCCGATCCGGGTTTTCCGCGGGTTCCCGGGGCGCGGGTTTTCGGCGAAAACCCGTTTCTGCGCCGCGCGTCAGCCATGCGCATGTTCTTCCTTCAGCTTGTTCTTCAGCCCGGTGCCCAGATAGGCCTCGATCACCCGTTCGTCGTTCTTCACCGCATCCACGCTGCCCTGCGCCAGCACCTTGCCTTCGGCCATCACGATGACCGGGTCGCAGAAGCGGCCGATGAAATCCATGTCGTGTTCGATCACGCAGAACGTGTAGCCGCGCTCCTTGTTCAGGCGCACGATCGCCTCGCCGATGGTGTTCAGAAGCGTGCGGTTCACGCCGGCGCCGACCTCGTCCAGGAAGACGATCTTCGCGTCGACCATCATGGTGCGGCCCAGTTCCAGCAGCTTCTTCTGCCCGCCCGAGATGTTCGCCGCCTTCTGGTCGGCAAGATGCGATATCGTCAGGAAGTCCAGCACCTCGTCGGCGCGGGCGCGCAGCCGCGCCTCCTCTCCGGCCACGGCGCCACGGCGGAACAATGCATCCCAGAGCCTTTCGCCCGACTGGCCGCCCGGAACCATCATCAGGTTCTCGCGCACCGTCATCGAGCCGAATTCATGCGCGATCTGGAAGGTGCGCAACAGGCCCTTGGCGAACAGCTCGTGCGGGGGCAGGCCGGTGATGTCCTCGTCGCCCATGAAGACCCGGCCCGAAGTGGGCGGCAGGCGGCCGGCGATGACATTGAAAAGCGTGGTCTTTCCCGCGCCGTTCGGCCCGATCAGCCCGGTGATCCGGCCGTCCTGGATGGAAAGCGTGGCGCCGTCTACGGCGCGAAAGCCGCCGAAATGGCGGTGGAGGTTCTCGACCCGGATCATGCGTTCCCCTGAGCGCCGCCTCTCTGGCCGGGGCGGCTTCACATTTGCGGTGCGGCCCGGGAATGACCCCGGGCCGCCCGTCGACCGATCCTGCCGGGATCAGTGGTACTTGACCGTCTCGTACTTGCCGCCGGTCACGGTGAATTCCCGGTAGCGGCCCGCCGATTCGCCCGGCCCGATCAACTCGACCCCGGTGGCGCCCTGGTAGTCGATGTCGGTGCCCGCCGCGATCAGTTCCAGCGCCTTGCCAAGTTCGCCGGGATTGATCTTCTCGCCCGGCGCGTTCGCCAGGTCCATGACCTTGTCCTTGTAGACCTTCGGATCGGTCGAGTTCGCCGCCTGCATGGCCAGCATGATCAGCGCCGCCGCGTCATAGGATTCCGACGCATAGGCCGAGGTCGAATCGAACGCCGGATCGGCCGCAGCCGAAATGTCCTTGAGGATGGTGAAGCCGTCGCTGTCGGACGAGGCGATCTGCCCGAAAGAACCGTCAAGGCCGGGGCCGATGGCTGCGGGCAGGCTGTCGCCCACCATGCCGCCCGGAAGGCCGAAGACCGAGAAGGCGCCGGTGTCGAGCGAGGCCTGGATGATGCCCTTGCCGCCCTGGTCCAGGTAGCCGGCCACGACCAGCACCTCGCCCCCCGCCGCGGCAAGTGCCGCGACTTCGGCCGAGTAGTCTGCCTTGCCGTCGTCATGGCTGGCGTTGATGGTGACGGTACCGCCGCGCTCCTTGAATTCCCGTTCGAAGGCCTCGGACTGGCCCTTGCCGTAGTCCGAGTTCGAATAGGAGATGGCGATCGTCTTGATCCCGCGTTCGACCAGGATGTCGGCCATCACCTCGCCCTCGCGCGCATCCGAAGGCGCGGTGCGGAAGAAGAGCCCGTCGTCCGGATCGTCCGTCAGCGCCGGCGAGGTGGCCGAGGGCGAGATCATGACCATGCCGTTCGGCATCGCGACGTTGGTCAGCACGGCGCGGGTCACGCCCGAGCAGTCGCCGCCGATGATGCCCTTGACCTGGTCCGAGGTGACAAGACGTTCGGCAGCGGCGGTTGCGGCTGCGGCGTCGACGCAGGTCGTGTCGGCCTCGACCGGCACAAAGACCCAGCCGTTCGCGGCCTTGCCGGAATCGTTCGCTTCCTTCATCGCCAGCTTGGCCGCGGCCGACATGTTCGGCGCCAGCGACTCGATCGGGCCGGTGAAGCCGATCAGGATGCCGATCTTGACATCCTCGGCCGAGGCCGTGCCGGCCATAAGGGCGCAGGCCGAAGCGGCCAGCAGGTATTTTTTCATTTGTTGTCTCCCGTGTTGGATCGCAATCCTGAACGGACCCTAGAATCCGCCATCCGAAAAGGGAAGCGCCTTGACGCGCGTGAAAACGAAGCGGGCCATGCCGGGGCCGCGGTCAAATTCGCGTCAGATCGGCCGGCCGGGCCTTGGAAATGCCTGCGCGGCGACCAATGTGGGACGGGCACAACCAGAGGCCTGAGCGATGAACCAGCGCCTGCCTGCGGGCCTTGCCCTTGCCGCCCTGTCGTCCCTTGCCGCCGCACCGGCCCCCGCCGGCCCTGTCGAGACTTCGGCCGGCCGGATGGAGATCACCCCCGTCCTGACCGGGCTTAACGAACCCTGGGGGCTGGATTTCCTGCCCGACGGGTCGTTTCTGGTCACCGAACGCGACGGACGGCTGCTGCTGGCAACCCCCGGCGGCACGCCGCAACAGGTGGACGGCCTGCCCGAGGTTCTGGTCGCCGGGCAGGGCGGGCTTCTCGACGTGATGGTCACCCGCGACTTCGCCGACAGCCGCGAGGTCTGGCTGACCTTTGCCGCGCCCGCGGGGCAGGGGGCGGCCACGGCGGCGGGGCGGGGGCGGCTTTCGCCCGACGGCAGAAGGCTGGAAGGGTTCCGCACGCTTTTCCTGGGCGATCCCGCGGCGGGCGGCCGTCATTTCGGTTCGCGCCTGGTCGAGGCGCCGGACAGCACGATCTTCATCACCACCGGCGACCGCGGCACCGGGCCGGGCGGGCTGCAGGCGCAGGACACCGGCCTGTCGATCGGCAAGGTCATTCGCATCACCCGGCAGGGCGAGGCGGCCGTCGCCGTTCCCGGCTGGCAGCCCGGCATCCATTCCGCCGGCCACCGCAACCTTCAGGGCGCGACGCTGGACCTCGACGGTGCGCTTCTGACCGTCGAACACGGCGCGCGCGGCGGGGATGAGGTCAACCGTCCGGCCGAGGGCCTGAACTACGGCTGGCCGGTCATCAGCTACGGCACGAACTACAACGGCGATGCGATCGGCGAGGGTGCGGCGAAAGACGGGATGGAGCAACCGCTGCACTGGTGGGTGCCCTCGATCGCGCCGTCCGGCCTGATGGTCTATTCCGGCGCGCTGGTGCCGGAATGGCGGGGCGACGTGTTCACCGGCTCGCTCAACTCCGACTTCCTGTCGCGGCTCGACCCCGACGCGGCGGCCGAAACCGGCTGGGCCGAGGAACGGATCGCCGCGGCCGAGACCGGCCGCGTGCGCGACGTGGCCGAGGCGCCCGACGGCGCGATCTGGTTCCTGTCGGTGAATGACGGCGCGGTCTACCGGCTGGCCCCGGCCGGTCGTTGACCTGACGCTGCACTGCAGCATGACCGCCGCGCTGCGGACCGAAGGCAAGCCCCGCCCCGGATGCTGCGCAGCGAAAGCGGCGCGGCATCGGCATGGCCCGCGGCGCACGACCCGCCGCACGACACCAGAATTTGCCCCTTTTGGGGTTCCCGTGCCTATATCTGGAAAACTCCATCTGTGAGAAACCGCTTTTCTGCAGTATCATTCACGGACGCGTGAAAACAGGCGCGTGATTTCCTCATGGAGAGCACCATGAATTTCATGGAAGCAGTCAAGAGCGTCTATGGCAAGTATGCGACCTTCGGCGGCCGGGCCGCCAGGTCCGAATACTGGTGGTTTGTCCTGTTCAACATCATCGTCGCCATCATCGTCATGGCGGTGGAATCCATGCTGGGGCTGGGGTCCGGCTCGATGAGCGCGGATGGCGGCGGGGTCTCGGCATCCTATGCGGGCGGCCCGCTCAGCATCATCTGGTCGCTGGGCAACCTGATCCCGTCGATCGCCGTCGGCGTGCGCCGGCTGCATGACACCGACCGCTCCGGCTGGTGGCTGCTGATCGGGCTGATCCCGCTGATCGGCGCCATCGTCCTGATCGTCTGGTTCGCCGCGAAAGGCACGACCGGGCCGAACCAGCACGGCGCGGATCCGCTGGGCTGACGCCCGTCCGCCCGTCCGCCCGGCCCCGCACAGGGCCGGGCGCAGCGCTGCGTCAGTTGTTGGCGGTCAGCGGGTCGATGATCTGCGGCACTTCGGTGATCGCGCCGCGAACGCAGCCGGCCGGCGGTCGGGCCGCACCCTGACCGCTAGATCGACAGGCGCACCGGCAGGGCGGCGGGCATACCCTGCGTGCCGCGTTCGCGGTAGGGCGTGGTGTTGTAATGCGCCCGGTAGCATTTCGAGAAATGCGACGGGCTGGCAAAGCCGCAGGCCAGCGCCACGTTGATCACGCTCATGTCGGTCTGCATCAGCAGGTTGCGCGCCTTCTGCAGCCGCAGCTCCATGTAATAGCGCTTGGGGCTGCGGTTCAGGTAGCGGCGGAAGAGGCGCTCCAGCTGGCGGGTCGACATGCCTACTTCCTCGGCCAGATCGGCGGGCGACATCGGGTCTTCGATGTTGCCCTCCATCATCTGGATGACCTGCGAAAGCTTGGGATGCCGCACCCCGATCCGCGTCGGGATCGACAGGCGCTGGGTGTCCTGGTCGGTGCGGATGGTGGAATAGATCAGCTGGTCGGCGACGGTATTGGCCAGATCCTCGCCATGGTCGGCGGCGATGACCTTCAGCATCAGGTCCAGCGACGAGGTGCCCCCCGCGGTGGTCCAGCGGTTGCCGTCCATGACGAAAACCGATTTCGTCAGCCGCACATCCTCGAATTCCTCAAGGAAACCGTCCTGGTTTTCCCAGTGGATCGTCGCCTTCTTGCCGTCCAGAAGCCCGGCCCGCGCCAGCGCGAAGGCGCCGGTGCAGAGCCCCCCCATCGTCACGCCGCGCCGCGCCTCGCGCCGCAGCCAGTTGAGGACCCCGCGCGTGGTGGCGCGCTGCACGTCGATCCCGCCGCAGACGAACAGCACGTCGTCGCGCTCGATATCGTCAAGGCCCATGTCCAGCCGGAAGGCGGTGCCGTTCGAGCAGATCGCCGTCTCGCCGCCTTCGCCCGCCAGCGCCCAGGTATAGATCGGGCGGCCGGCGACGCGGTTGGCGATGCGCAGGGGCTCGATCGCGCTGGCGAAGGCCAGCATGGTGAAGCGGTCAAGCAGCAGGAAGACGAAACGGCGCGGGGCGGCCACAGGGGCGGCGTTGGTGGCCTTGCGCTCGGGGCTGGGCATGGTTTGCGACCTGTTTGTGTCGTTTGCGGCATTCGATACGCAAATTTTACACTTGTGCAAGGGGCGACTCTGCGCCGGATCGCGCGGCTTGCGCGGCCCGGCGCCAATCGGCCTTTGCATCTGCCGGCCGCCGGGGATATATGCGCGGCTGTTATCGCAAACGACCCTTCGTAACGACCGCTGGAGGACGCCATGACCAAGGGCTGGACCAAGACGGACTGGCGCGCGAAACCGCGCATCCAGATGCCCGATTACCCCGATGCCACGGCGCTTGCCGCGGTCGAGGCCCAGCTTGCGAAATATCCGCCCCTGGTCTTTGCCGGCGAGGCGCGGCGTCTGAAGAAGGCGCTGGCCCAGGCGGGCGAGGGCAAGGCCTTCCTGCTGCAGGGCGGCGACTGCGCCGAAAGCTTTGCCGAATTCAGCGCCGACAACATCCGCGACACCTTCCGCGTGATGCTGCAGATGGCCGTTGTCCTGACCTATGGCGCCAAGGTTCCGGTGATCAAGGTCGGCCGGATGGCCGGGCAGTTCGCCAAGCCGCGCTCTGCACCGACCGAAATCATCAACGGCGTGGAACTGGCCAGCTACAAGGGCGACATCATCAACGGCTTCGACCCGACGCCGGCGGCGCGGACCCCCGATCCGAACCGGATGCTGCAGGCCTATACCCAGGCCGCCGCCAGCCTGAACCTGCTGCGCGCCTTTTCCAGCGGCGGTTTCGCCGACATCCACCGCGTCCATGCCTGGACCCTTGGCTTTGCCGAGCATGACAAGGCCGACCGCTACCGGGAACTGTCGAACCGCATCTCGGACGCGCTCGACTTCATGAACGCGGCCGGGATCAACTCGGAAACCGCAAGCTCGCTTGCCACGGTGGATTTCTACACCAGCCACGAGGCGCTGCTTCTGGAATACGAAGAGGCGCTTTGCCGGATCGACAGCCTGACCGGCCAGCCCGTCGCCGGCTCCGGCCACATGATCTGGATCGGCGACCGCACCCGTCAGCCCGACGGCGCGCATGTCGAATTCTGCCGCGGCGTGCTGAACCCGATCGGGTTGAAATGCGGCCCGACGACCACGGCCGACGACCTGAAGGTGCTGATGGCGCGGCTGAACCCGGAAAACGAACCCGGCCGGCTGACGCTGATCGCGCGCTTCGGCGCCGGCAAGGTGGGCGACCACCTGCCGCGGCTGATCCGCACCGTGCAGGAGGAAGGGGCAAGCGTCGTCTGGTCCTGCGATCCGATGCACGGCAACACGATCAAGTCCTCGACCGGCTACAAGACCCGGCCGTTCGAAAGCGTGCTGCGCGAGGTGCGCGAGTTCTTTGCCATCCATCAGGCCGAAAGCACCGTGCCGGGCGGCGTGCATTTCGAGATGACGGGCAAGGATGTGACGGAATGCACCGGCGGGTTGCGCGCCGTCACCGACGAAGACCTGTCGGACCGCTACCACACCGCCTGCGACCCGCGGCTGAACGCCTCGCAATCGCTGGAACTGGCCTTCCTCGTGGCCGAGGAACTGACCCGCCAGCGCGACGGCGCGCGGCGCGTGGCGCTGTAGGCAAGGGTCCGGACCTGATCGAGACAGGGGCGGGGCCGGAAAGCCCCGCCCTTTGCATTCGCGGCCGCCCGGATCAGGCCGAATGCACCAGCCGCAGATGCGCGCGGCCCTTCGGCGCCCCGGTCGCCATCGTGGCGGGTTCCGCCAGCGCGGCCGCGATCTGCGCGGCAATGCCGGCGGGCCGGACGATGCCCATATCCTCATCCACCACGCGGCCGATGCTGAAACGCCGCGGCGCGCGGCCGATGCGGCCTTCGGTTGCGAGGCAGCCAAGCATCAGGTCGGTCGTGCCGCGGGTCGAGGTCAGCGGCAGCATCAGCAGCCGCCCGCCAAGCGCCGGCCGGCCGATGCCCTGTTCGGCCTCAAGGCCGATCTCGGCGGCATGGGCGCGGGAAAACACCCGTTCGGCCGCATCGGCCAGCGCCGGGCGCGCCTCGGGCAGGAACAGCGAAGACAGCGGCAGCCCCTGCATGTCGATGCCGCCCAGTTCCGTCAGCCCGGTTCCGGTGATCCGCAGCCTGACCAGCCCGCGGCCGATACGCTCGCCGATGAAAACCCATTCCAGCGCCGGCGCCAGACCGCGCGGGTCGAGCGCGGCGCGTTCCGGCGGGGCGCCATCGGGGCCGCGCAAAGCCTCCCAATAGGCGCGAACCACCTGCAGCGCCCGCGCCGGGCCTGTTGGCGTGCCGCCGGCAGACATGCCGCAGCCGCGGCCGGAACCGAACCCGTCCATCCAACCCTCCTGAACCGTTGACCGGGGCCTTCTGGCCGATGTTGCCGTGCCGGTCCCGCTCTGCTAGTCGGGAACCGGCGATGCCCGGAAATGCAGCCCGTTCCCGGCAGGTCCATCGGGATCAGGCGGCCGCACCCGCGCAGTGCCATGAAGGAAAGATAGTCCAGATCGCGCGGATTCGGTTGAAAATCTCGACAAATGGTAAATTCCCGCAGCGGGTGAAAGGCGGACCATGACGGTTTCCATGACGGGTTTCGCGACGCGCCGCGGCGGCGGGGCCGGCTATGGCTGGCTCTGGGACATAAGGTCGGTCAACGGCAAGGGGCTGGACCTGCGGCTGCGCGTTCCCGAATGGATCGACGGGCTTGAGGTGGCGCTTCGGGCCGAACTGCAGAAGGCGCTTGGCCGCGGCAACGTCAGCCTGACCCTGCGCGCCACGCGCGAGACCGGCCTGGCCGAGGCGGCGCGGCTGAACCCGGCGGCGCTTTCCGGCATCCTGCGCGCCCTGGCCGAGATCGAGGGCGCGGCGATGGCGGCCGGCGTGACGCTGGCGCAGCCCACCGCGGCCGATGTGCTGGCGATGAAGGGCGTCCTGGAACAGGGCGCGGCGGAAGAGGATACCACGCCCCTGCGGACGGCGATCCTTGCCGACCTGCCGGCGCTGCTGGCCGATTTCCACGCCATGCGCGCGGCCGAGGGCACGGCGCTGAAGGGCGTGATCGCCGCGCAGATCGACCGGATCGGCGCCCTTGCGGCCGAGGCCCGCACCCGCGCCGAGGCCCGCCGCGACCGCGCCGCCGCCACGTTGCGCGAAGGCATGGCGCGGCTTCTGGCGAACGGCGACGGTTTCGACGAGGGGCGCGTGGCGCAGGAACTGGCCATGCTGGCCGTCAAGGCCGACGTGACCGAGGAGCTGGACCGGCTGTCGGCCCATGTCGCCGCCGCCCGCGCGCTTCTGGCCGACGACGGCCCGGTCGGCCGCAAGTTCGATTTCCTGATGCAGGAATTCCTGCGCGAGGCGAACACCCTGCTTTCCAAGGCGCAGGACATTGACCTGACGCGGCTTGGCCTTGACCTGAAGACCGTGATCGACCAGATGCGCGAGCAGGTCCAGAACGTGGAATGACAAGATGGCGCGGCGCGGACTTCTGCTGATCCTTTCCTCGCCCTCGGGGGCCGGCAAGTCCACCATGGCGCGCCGCCTGATGGAATGGGATCCGACCATCCGGTTTTCCGTCTCGGCCACCACGCGCCCGCCCCGCCCGGGCGAGGAGGACGGCGTCCACTACTGGTTCCACGACCATGACACGTTCCGCGCGCTGGTCGGCGACGGCGGCATGCTGGAACATGCCGAGGTCTTCGGCAATTTCTACGGCAGCCCGCGCGCCCCGGTGGAACAGGCGCTGCGCGAAGGGCGCGATACGCTCTTCGACATCGACTGGCAGGGCGGCCAGCAGATCAAGCACGCGATGCGTGACGATGTGGTGTCGGTCTTCATCCTGCCGCCCTCGATCGGCGAGCTGGAGCGGCGGCTGCGCAACCGGGCGCAGGACAGTGACGAAGTGATCGCCGGCCGCATGGCGAAAAGCCGCGACGAGATCAGCCACTGGGCCGAATACGACTATGTCCTTGTCAACCGCGAGGTCGAGGCGACCTTTGCCGACCTTGTCGCCATCGTCACCGCCGAACGGCTGAAACGCGACCGGCAGGTCGGGCTGTCGTCCTTCGTTCGCGCCCTGAATGCGGAGTTTGCGTCGCGATGATCTATGCACTGGACGGGCTGGCCCCCGAGATCGACCCCGATGCCTGGGTGGCGCCGGGCGCGCATGTGATGGGCAAGGTGCGGCTGGCGGCCGGCACCGGCATCTGGTTCGGCGCCACGCTGCGCGGCGACAACGAATGGATCGAGGTCGGCGAGGCGACGAACATCCAGGAAAACTGCGTCCTGCATACCGACATGGGCTATCCGCTGGTGATCGGCGCCAATTGCACCATCGGCCACAAGGCGATGCTGCACGGCTGCACCATCGGCGCCGGCACGCTGATCGGCATGGGGGCCACCATCCTGAATGGCGCCAGGATCGGCCGGGGCTGCCTGATCGGCGCCTGCGCGCTGGTGACCGAGGGGAAGGATATCCCCGACGGCAGCCTGGTCATGGGCAGCCCCGGCCGGGTGGTGCGCCAGATGGATGACGCGGCCCGCGACAAGCTGTTGAAATCCGCCGAGGGCTACCGCGCCAACGCCGCGCGGTTCCGCGCGGGCCTGCAGGCGCTGTGACGCCGCAAGGTTCTTCGAAGAAGCCTGCAGATTCCTTCGAAGGAACGTGCCGCTAAAGCGCGACGCGCACCCCGCCGTCGCGCGCGCTGCGGGCGATGGCATGGATCACCCGCTCGATCTTCAGCGCCTCGTCGAATCCCATGTCCGGTGGCGCGATCCCGGCGATCGCCCGCAGCAGCGCCGCGCATTCGATGACCTTCATCTCGTTGAAGCCGATCTGGTGGCCGGGCGCGGGGCAGAACTCGCCATAGGGCGGATGCGCCGGCCCGGTCAGGATGGTGCGGAAGCCCTGCACCGCCCGGTCGCCCTCGTTCACGTAAAGCTGCAGCTCGTTCATCCGTTCCTGGTCGAAGACGATCATCCCCCGGGTGCCATGCACCTCGAAACCCAGCCGCGACTTGCGCCCCCAGGCCGAACGCGAGATCACCATCGACCCCTGCACCCCGCCGGCAAAGCGCAGGATGACCGAGGCAGCATCCTCGTTCTCGACCGGCGCACGGCCGGTGCCGTCGGGCAGGGGGCGCGTCTCGTGGATCGTCTGCATGTCGGCGATCAGGCTCTCGATCTCGCCCACTGTCGCCCGGGCGAGGCTGACCAGATGCGATCCGATGTCGCCAAGCGCGCCCAGCCCCGCCTCGGACAGTTTCGCCCGCCAGGTCCAGGGCAGGTCGGGATCGGCCTGGTAATCCTCGTCCACCCAGCCGCGGAACTGCACCACCCGGCCGATGGCGCCGTCGCGGATCAGCTTCTGCGCATGGGTGAAGGCGGGGTTCCGCAGGTAGTTGTAGCCGACCATCGTCACCCTGCCTGCCGCGCGTGCGGCGGCCGCCATTTCCTCGGCCTGTTCCAGCGTCAGCGCCATCGGCTTTTCGCACCAGACATGCTTGCCGTTGCGTAGCGCCTCGATCGCCATCGCGTGGTGCAGGCCGTTCGGCGTGGTGATCGACACCACATCCACCGCCGGATCGGCGCAGAGCGCGCGCCAGTCGTCGGTTGCCCGGTCGAAGCCGAACTGCCCGGCCATCGCCTGCGCCCGGTCGGGCGTGTCGCAGAGAAGCGCAAGCTGCGGTTCGGCCACTTCGCCCATGGCGCCGCCCATCACCGCCTTGACGTTGCGCCAGGCAAGCGCATGGGTCTTGCCCATGAACCCGGTTCCGATCAGACCGATGCCCAGCCTTGCCATGGTTCGCGCCTTTCCGCTTGGAATATTTGTTCCACGCGTGTTAGCCTGAACCCCGTGCCCGTTGTCAATGGATTTCGCATGGAAGACGCCGCGCCCCTGATGCCCCCCGCCACGGTCGAGGAATTCCGCGAACGCCTGGCCGCGCGGCTGGCCGAAATGCCGAAACGCCTGCGCCAGTGCGCCGAGTATATCGGCGCCAACACCGACCGGATCGCCGTCTCCACCGTGGCGGAATTGGCGGCGGGGGCGGACGTGCCGCCCTCGGCCCTGATGCGGTTCTGCCAGATCATGGGCTTCTCGGGGTTTTCCGGCATGCAGCGGCTGTTCCGCGAGGCCTATGCGCCGGGATGGCCCGACTATTCCACGCGGCTGCGCAATCTGAAGGAAACCGGCGCCGGCAGCCCGCCCGCGCTTCTGGCCGAATTTGTCGAGGCCGGCCATGCCTCGCTTGAGGCGCTGGCGAAATCGGTCGACGAGACGGCGCTGATGGCGGCGGTCGACCAGCTGGCCCGGGCGCATACCGTGCATGTCGTCGGCTTCCGGCGTGCCTTCCCGGTGGCAAGCTATCTGGTCTATGTGTTTGAGAAGATGCAGGTTCCCGCAATGCTGCATGACGGGGTCGGCAAGCTTGACCACCGCTTTGCGCTGCGGCCGGGGGATGCGGTGATCGCCATCACCTTCGCGCCCTATTCCGAGGAAACGCTGGCCGTCGCCCAGGACGCGCGCGACCGGGGCCTGCCCGTCGTCGCCCTGACCGACCGGCCGACCAGCCCCGTCGCGCGGAATGCGAGCGCGCTTCTGATGGTGCCCGAGGTGGATTTCGGCGCCTTCCGGTCGCTTTCGGCGACGATCGCCATGGCCATTTCGCTGGCCGTCGCGGTGGGTTCGGCGCGCGAGACCTGAATTCCGCTTCCCTGTTCCGCGTGAATGGAATAAATATTCCAAAACCTCGCGCCGCGACTGAGTCGCCCGCGCGACGGGGCGGACGCGGAGGCTGCGCATGAAGACGCTGGATGTGATCACCATCGGCCGGTCCTCGGTGGATCTCTACGGTGCGCAGGTCGGCGGACGGCTGGAGGACATGGGCTCCTTCCAGAAATACATCGGCGGCAGCCCCACCAACATGGCGGCCGGCACGGCGCGGCTGGGGCTGAAATCGGCGCTGATCACCCGGGTCGGCGACGAACACATGGGCCGCTTCATCCGCGAGGAACTGGCGCGCGAAGGCGTCGACGTCCGGGGCGTGCGGACCGATCCGCACCGGCTGACGGCGCTGGTCCTGCTGGGCATCCGCGACGAACGGCAGTTCCCGCTGATCTTCTACCGCGAGAACTGCGCCGACATGGCGCTCTGCGAGGATGACATTGACGAGGGGCTGATCGCCGAGGCCCGCGCGGTCGTGGCGACCGGCACCCATCTCTCCCATCCGCGGACCGCGGCGGCGGTCCTGAAGGCGCTGGCGCTGGCCCGCAGGCACGGCGCGCAGACCGCGCTCGACATCGACTATCGCCCGAACCTCTGGGGCCTTTCCGGCCATGGCGACGGCGAGAACCGTTTCATCGAATCGGCCGCGGTGACGGCCCGGCTGCAGGCGACGCTGCATCTGTTCGACCTGATCGTCGGCACCGAAGAGGAATTCCACATCGCCGGCGGATCGACCGACACGATCGCCGCGCTCAGGGCGGTGCGGGCGGTCAGCGCGGCGACGCTGGTCTGCAAGCGCGGGCCGATGGGCGCGGTCGCCTTCACCGGCGACATTCCGGCGACGCTGGACAAGGGCGAATCCGGCCCCGGCTTCCCGATCGAGGTGTTCAACGTCCTTGGCGCCGGCGACGGCTTCATGTCGGGGCTGCTGAAGGGCTGGCTTGATGGCGAGGCCTGGCCCATCGCGCTGAAATACGCCAACGCCTGCGGCGCCTTTGCCGTCAGCCGCCACGGCTGCACCCCCGCCTACCCGAGCTGGGAGGAGCTGCAGTTCTTCCTGAACCGCGGCGTCGTCACCCGCGCGCTGCGCCACGACCGGGTGCTGGAACAGCTGCACTGGGCCACCAACCGCCATGGCGACTGGTCGACCATGCGGGTCTTCGCCTTCGACCACCGGATGCAGCTGGAGGCGATGGAGGGGGCGACGCCGGAACGGATCGGCGCCTTCAAGAAACTGTGCCTGGAGGCGGCGCTGCGGGTGCAGGCGGGGCGGCCGGGCTATGGCATCCTCTGCGACAGCCGCCTTGGCCGCCAGGCGCTGCAGGCCGCAGCCGGCACCGGCCTCTGGATCGGCCACCCGGTCGAATGGCCCGGCTCGCGCCCGCTGACGCTGGAACCCGAGATCGGCCCCGATTTCGGCGGCCTTGCCGAATGGCCGCTGGAACATGTGGTCAAGGTGCTGTGCTTCTACCACCCCGACGACGACGCGGCGACCAAGGCCGCGCAGGAAGACACGGTGGTCCGCCTGTTCCACGCCTGCCGCCGCAACCGGCTGGAGCTTCTGCTTGAGATCATCCCCTCGAAGGCCGGCCCGGTCGATGACATGACCTCGGCCCGGGTGATCCAGCGCTTCTACGATCTGGGCGTCTGTCCCGACTGGTGGAAGCTGGAACCCTTCGCCACCGATGCAGCCTACCGCAACGCCTGCGCCGCGATCACCGCGAACGATGCGCATGTGCGGGGAGTGGTGGTCCTTGGCCTTGATGCGCCGGAAGAGGCGCTTGCCGCCTCGTTGCAGCTTGCGGCACGGCATCCGCTGGTCAAGGGTTTCGCGGTTGGCCGCACCATATTCGCCGATGCGGCCCGGGCCTGGCTTGCCGGCCGGATCACCGACGCCGAGGCGACCGAACGGATGGCCGGAAACTACGCGCGGCTCTGCCGCATCTGGGATGAGGCCCGCAAGGGCGGGGAGCTTGCCGCATGAAGACGATCCGCCTGACCGCCGCACAGGCCATGGTGAAATACATCGCCGCGCAGATGACGCCCGGCGGCGAACGCTTCATTGAAGGCGTCTGGGCCATCTTCGGCCACGGCAACGTCGCCGGCCTGGGCGAGGCGCTCCATGGCATCAGGGACAGCCTGCCCACCTGGCGCGGCCACAACGAACAGACCATGGCCCATGCCGCCATCGCCTATGCCAAGGCGCGGGGCCGCCGCCGTGCCATGGCCGTCACCTCCTCGATCGGGCCGGGGGCCACCAACATGGTCACCGCCGCCGCGCTGGCGCATGTGAACCGCCTGCCCGTCCTGTTCGTGCCGGGCGATGTCTTTGCCAGCCGCGCGCCCGACCCGGTGCTGCAGCAGATCGAGGATTTCGATGACGCCACCGTCAGCGCCAACGATTGCTTCCGTCCGGTGGTGCGCTATTTCGACCGGATCAGCCGGCCCGAACATATCCTGACCGCGCTGCCACGCGCCTTCGCCGTGATGACCGACCCGGCGAACTGCGGCCCGGTCTGCCTTGCCTTCTGCCAGGACACCCAGGCCGAGGCCTATGACTACCCGGTCGAATTCTTCGCGCCCCGGGTCTGGCACATCCGCCGGCCGGAACCGGACGCCCGCGAACTGGCCGAGGCGGTCGCGGCGATCCGGGCGGCGAAACGGCCGCTGATCGTCGCCGGGGGCGGCGTCCTTTATTCCGGCGCGGAGCGGGTGCTTCTGGATTTCGCGCGCGCCCACAACATCCCGCTGGTGGAAACCCAGGCCGGCAAGGGTGCGGTCGACTGGGAGGAGCGGCTGCATTTCGGCTCGCCCGGCGTCACCGGCACCGGCTGCGGCAACCAGCTTGCCGCCGAGGCCGACCTTGTGATCGGGGTTGGCACGCGATTTCAGGATTTTACCACCGGTTCCTGGACCGTCTTCTCAGGACCGGGGCGCAAGCTTCTGTCGATCAACATCCACGGTTTCGACGCGATGAAGCGCGCGGCGCAACCGCTTGTGTCCGATGCGAAAGTGGCGCTGGAAAAGATCGGCGCGGCCCTTGGCGGCCACCGTTTCCCCGACCCGGACTTCGCCGCGCGCGCGGCCTGGTTCCGCACCACCGACGGGCTTTTCGCAGCGCCCAGGGGCAACGAACTGCCAACCGACGCGCAGGTCATCGGCGCCGTCAACCGCAACATGGGCAAGGACAGCCTGATCATGTCGGCCGCCGGCACCATGCCGGGCGCGCTGCATGTGCTGTGGCGGGCCGCACAGGGCGGCTATCACATGGAATACGGCTATTCCTGCATGGGCTATGAAATCGCCGGCGCGCTGGGGATCAAGATGGCGCGGCCCGACCGGCATGTCGTCTGCATGCTGGGCGACGGCAGCTACATGATGGCGAACAGCGAACTGGCGACGGCGGTGATGATGGCCGTTCCCTTCACCGTCGTCCTGACCGACAACCGCGGCTATGGCTGCATCAACCGCCTGCAGAAGGCGACGGGCGGCGCGCCGTTCAACAACCTGCTGGACGACAGCTATCACGTGAACCCGGCCGACATCGACTTTGTCGCCCATGCCCGCGCGATGGGGGCGCTGGCCGTCAAGGCCGGCAATGTGGCCGAGCTTGAGGCGGCGATGCGGGACGCCCGCGCCGCCACCATCCCGACCGTGATCGTCATCGACACCGATCCGATGCCGGGCACCGGCGCGGGCGGCACCTGGTGGGATGTGGCCGTGCCCGAGGTATCGGTGCGTGAGGATGTCAGGAACGCCCGGCAAGCTTATGAAACTGCGACAAAAGCCCAGTGGCTTGTGAACTGAGGGAAGAGAATGATCCGCTTCGGCACCAACCCCATCGCCTGGGCCAACGACGACGACCGCACGATCGGCGCCGACATCCCGACCGCGCGAATCCTCGACGAGGCCGGCCGCCAGATCGGTTTCGACGGGATCGAGAACGGCCATCGCTGGCCAGATGATCCCGAGGAATTGCGCGCGCTTCTGGCCGGTTACGGGCTGAAGTTCATCTCGGGCTGGTATTCGACCAACCTGCTGGTGCATTCGGTGGAAGACGAGATTGCCGCCTGCCAGCCCTTCCTGAAGAAGCTGAAGCACAACGGCTGCAGGGTGCTGATCGCGGCCGAAACCTCGAACGCGATCCATGGCGACGCGGCGAAGCCGGTGAACGACCGGCCCCGCCTGACCGACGCGCAGATGAAGACATTCGGCGAAAGGCTTGAGAAGTTTGCCGAATACCTGTCTGGGCAGGGGATAACGCTGGCCTATCATCACCACATGGGCACCGTGGTCGAGACGCCGGAAGAGATTGATGCGCTGATGGCCGCGACCGGCCCGCATGCGCAGTTGCTGTTCGACGCGGGCCACTGCGCCTTTGGCGGCGGCGATCCGGTCAAGGTGCTGACGAAGCATGTCGCCCGCGTCCGCCACTTCCACGCCAAGAACATCCGCGCGGATGTGGTGGCGCGGGTCAGGGCCGAGCGGCTGTCGTTCCTTGAAGGCGTGGTCGCCGGCGCCTTCACCGTGCCGGGTGATCAGGAAGGTGCGGTCGATTTCGCGCCGCTGCTGAAGCTTCTGGCCGGGGCGGGCTATGACGGCTGGATCGTCATCGAGGCCGAGCAGGACCCGAAGGTCAGGAATCCGCTTCTTTACCAGACGCTTGGACTGGCAACGTTGAAGCGGCTGGCGAAAGAGGCGGGGCTGGCCTGAAGGCCCGCCACGGCGAGAAATCACAGGACGAGAACAAGGCGATGGCTGATCTCTTGCGGAAACCGGCGGGCACGCGCGGCAAGGTCCACGACCTGACGCCGGAAACCGCGGGCTGGTCCTATGTCGGCTTCGGCCTTTACCGGCTGGAATCCGGCGACACCGCCGCCGAGGCGACGGGCGACCGCGAGGCGATCCTTGTGCTGGTCGAGGGCAAGGCGCGGATCACCGCCGCCGGGCAGGACTGGGGCGAGATGGGCGAAAGGCTGGATGTCTTCGAAAGGACCCCGCCGCATTGCCTCTATGTGCCGCCGGGCACCGACTGGCGGGCGGTGGCGACCACGGCCTGCACGCTGGCCGTCTGCCTTGCGCCGGGGAAGGGGAACTTCGCCGCGCAACGGCTTGGCCCGGAAGGAATTTCCCTGACGCCGCGGGGGCAGGGCGCCAACACCCGCTTCATCAACAACATCGCCATGGAGGGGCGTGAGGTCGCCGGCAGCCTGCTGGTGACCGAGGTTTTCACCCCCGCCGGGAACTGGTCATCCTATCCCAGTCACCGCCATGACGAGGACGACTTCCCCCGCATGACCTATCTGGAAGAGACCTATTATCACCGGCTGAACCCGGCCCAGGGCTTTGGCGTCCAGCGCGTCTATACCGAGGACGGCAGCCTGGACGAGACGATGGCGGTGAAGAACCATGACCTTGTGCTGGTGCCGAAGGGCCACCATCCCTGCGGCACGCCCTACGGCTACGAGATGTATTACCTGAACGTCATGGCCGGGCCGATCCGCAAGTGGCGGTTCGCGAACGACCCCGACCATGACTGGATATGGCAGCGCGACAACGCCGCCAGCTAGGCCCGCGCCGCGTCGATGACGCCGAAGAACGACAGCGCCGCCTCGAACTCGGCCCGGGCGCCGGTGTCGGTGCGGGCGACGGCCGCCTTGATCGCGTCGAACCGCAGGCGAAGCGCCTTCTTCTCGTCGCCCTGGCAATCGTTCCAGGGCCGGCCCTGCAGCCCCATGACCAGGACGTAGTAGCCGATGAAATGCGGCGGCGTGCCCGACAGGAGCAGCCGGCGATAGGCCTCATCCGGGCCGAGCGCGCGGACTTCCTCGGCCGAGGCGATGCCGGCGCGGGCGAAGGCGGCTTCGCTGGCGGGGCCAAGGTTCGGGATCGACGAGACGGGCGAGGGCATCCGGCGGCCTGAAAAGCAAAACGGGGCCAGCCTACCGGCCGACCCCGTGTCGCGGCAAGGAAAAGCGCCTCAGATCGAGGCCCAGTCCTTGAATACGGTCGTGCTGCCTTGCTGCTGCGGCGCCGTGCCCGACTGCGCGGGCTGCGTCGCGGGCGTCTGTGCGCCACCTTGTTGCGGTTGAACCGGGGCTTTCGCCATCGTACTGCTCCATACACACCGGACCTTCCGGGTCCGTTTCTGCCTGTCCTGTCATTTGAACCCGGCGCGTGGCATGAGCAAGTCGGGGAAATGGCACCAATACGGTGGTTTTGTTCACATGTGCGACATGCGCAACACGTTCCGGTGCAGCCGGATCGGGGGGAAACAGGCCTAGGTTGCGACGCTGGCCGGATAGCCGATCTCTGCCAACGCCGCGATCAGTTTTGCCGCGTCAGGTGATTCGGCCCGCACCTGGCGGCTGGCCAGGTCGACCTCGACCCGGCCGGCAATGGGCTGCAGCGCGGTTTCGACACTGGCCTTGCAATGGCCGCAGGTCATGTCGGGAACGGAAAGCGTGATCATCGGCGTCTCCTTTGGCCCCGGATATGGCGATGCCGCGCGTCCTTGGCAAGCCGCGCGCCGCGCCGGCCGCGGCCGCAATCAGGCGACCAGCAGGATCTGCCGCGCCACCGGGCTGTCCGCGATCAGGTCGGCCACGCTGGTGCCGTCAAGACGCGCGTAGAAGTCATCCAGCGCCGCATCCAGCAGGCAGTTCAGCCGGCAATTGCCTGATAACGGACAGTTTCCTCCGTCCTTGGCGAAACATTCGGCAAAGGGCAGCACGCGTTCGAAGGCGCGGAACACCTCGCCCACGGTGATCTGCGCGGCGGGCCGGGCCAGCGTCAACCCGCCGGCGCGGCCGCGGATGGTGCGCAGGAACTTCCGCTGCGCCAGGTGATGGATGACCTGCGCCAGGTGGTTTTCCGAAACGTCGTAGGTTTCGGCAATCTCGCTGCGGCGGACGATCCGGCCGGTATTCACCGCACAGAACATCAGGGTCTTCATCGCAAGGCTGGTTCGCGTGGTCAGGCGCATGGGCAGAACTCCGCTCTTCGGGTCGGCGGCAGGATGAGGGGTTCGCAGGGCGCCCGACATGATATGGATCAGATGCGCCGTTTTTTCGCAGCCACCCGCGGCGCACGGTTGCGCCTGAGCAAATGTCCAGCTATCACGCAAATGCCCAGAATCCGGACCAGCGCCGGCCGATCCAGCGCCTGTCTGCCACTGCATTGGGCAACCGTCGCACGGATGCTGCAACTGCACCCCGCGCCGGTCCCGACGCTTGACCCCCGTGAAAGCGGGCGTAGTTTCTTCGGAAACGCGATCCCTTGGCAGGAAACTCCGTGACCGACCAGAGCCTGACCCCGAACCTCCTCAAGTCCGACGTGCTGCGTCACCTCACCTTCACCCTTGGCAAGGACGTGCCGAACGCCAGCATCTACGACTGGCGGATGGCGCTGTCCTACTCGATCCGCGACCGGATCGTCGGGCCCTGGTTCACCTCGACCCGCCGCACCTGGGATGAAGACAGGAAGCGCGTCTACTACCTGTCGATGGAATTCCTGATCGGCCGTATCCTTGAGGATGCGATGGTCAACCTTGGCCTTTACGAGATGGCCGACGAGACGATGGCGGGCTTCGGCCAGAACCTGCGGAGCCTGATCGAGGACGAACCCGACGCCGCCCTGGGCAACGGCGGGCTTGGCCGGCTGGCCGCCTGCTTCATGGAATCGATGGCGACGCTCGGTTGCCCCGCCTATGGCTACGGCATCCGCTATGAATACGGCCTCTTCCGCCAGCGGTTCGAGGGCGGCCGCCAGGTCGAGACGCCGGAGGACTGGCTGTCGCAGGCCCACCCTTGGGAATTCCCGCGCCCCGAAAGCAGCTATACGATCGGCTTCAAGGGCGCGGTCGAAACCAGGGGCGGCAAGGAGGTCTGGGTGCCGGGCGAAACCGTGCTGGCCGAGGCGCATGACACGCCGGTCGTCGGCTGGCAGGGCAAATGGGCCAATACGCTGCGCCTCTGGGCCGCGAAGCCGACCACGCTTTTCGACCTGAACCGCTTCAACCACGGCGACTATGCCGCCGCGGCCGAGCCCGAGACGCTGGCCCGCACCCTGAGCCGCGTCCTTTACCCCGACGACACCACCTATCAGGGCAAGGAACTGCGGCTTAAGCAGGAGTTCCTGCTGACCTCGGCCGCGCTGCAGGACATTCTCCGCCGCTATCTGGCGGCGCACCGCGACCTGAAGGCGCTGCCGAAATACGTCGCCATCCAGATGAACGACACCCATCCCGCCATCGCCGGGCCGGAACTGATCCGCCTCCTGTCGGATGTGCACGGGATGGATTTCAGCGAGGCGCTGGCCATCGCGCGGGCCTGCCTTGGCTACACCAACCACACGCTTCTGCCCGAAGCGCTGGAGAAATGGGCGACCTTCACCTTCGGCAACGTCCTGCCGCGGCACATGCAGATCGTCGAACGCATCGACAGCTGGCACAAGGGCACCTATCCGGCGCGGCCGCATTACGTAGGCATCGTCAAGCACCACGAGGTGCGGATGGGCGAACTGGCCTTCATCATGGCCAGCAAGGTGAACGGCGTCTCGGCGCTGCATTCCGACCTGGTGAAGCAGAACCTCTTCCCCGAGCTTGAGGCGCTGCATCCCGGCCGGATCATCAACCAGACCAACGGCGTCACGCCGCGCCGCTGGCTGAAGATGTGCAACCGGCCGCTGGCGGCCTTGATCACCGAAACCGTCGGGCCGGGCTGGGAGGATGATCTAGACCGGCTGACCGGGCTTGAGCAATTCGTCGACGACGCGGGTTTCGCCGAAAGGTTCGCCGCTGCCAAGCGCGCCAACAAGGCGAAGGTGGCCGACTGGGCCGCCAGGGAATTCGGCGTGAAGATCAGCCCCGACGCGCTGTTCGACGTGCAGATCAAGCGCATCCACGAATACAAGCGCCAGCTTCTGAACATCCTTGAGGCCGTCGCCCACTGGCACGAGATCAAGACCGGCATCATCAGGAACCCGGTGCCGCGGGTGCGCATCTTCGGCGGCAAGGCGGCGCCGGGCTATGCGGTGGCCAAGGAGATCATCCGGCTGATCAACGACGTGGCGCAGGTCATCAACAACGACCCCGAGACCGGCGACTATCTGAAAATCCTCTACCCGCCTAACTACAACGTCTCGATGGCCGAGCGGCTGATCCCGGCGGCCGACCTGTCGGAACAGATTTCCACCGCCGGGAAAGAGGCCTCGGGCACCGGCAACATGAAGTTCATGATGAACGGCGCGCCGACCATCGGCACGCTCGACGGCGCGAATGTCGAGATCCTGCAGGAAGTGGGGCCCGAGAACTTCTTCCTCTTCGGCCTGACCGCGGCCGAGGTGATCGAGCGCCGCAAGGTGGCCAACCATGAAAAGAAGGCGATCGAGGCCAGCCAGGCGCTGCAGGACGTGCTGTTCATGATCGCCGAGGGCCGTTTCAGCCCGGATGAGCCCGGCCGCTATCACGGCATCGTCCATGGCGTCTGGCACCACGACTACTTCCTCGTCTCGTCCGATTTCGACAGCTATCACGCTGCGCAGGGGCAGGTGGACCGGGCCTATGCCGACAAGGCGCGCTGGGAGCGCATGGCGGCGCTGAACACGGCGCGCAGCGGATTTTTCTCCTCGGACCGGACGATCCGTGGTTACATGAAAGATGTGTGGGACGTAGTGCCGGCACTCTGATTCCGAAGAGGAATCGGGCAATCGCCGGAAGGGAGGACGGTGATGGAGCAGTCTCTGCTCGACCCGGCGGTCGCCTGGGCGATTGCCGAGGGGCGGCATGGCGATCCGTTCTCGGTTCTGGGGCCGCACCGCATTGGCGGGAAGTGGAACGTCACCGCCTTCGTGCCGGGGGCCGACCGGCTCTGGGTCCTGTCCGGCAAGGCGGTGCATGAGGCTGATCCCTATCCCGGCATCCCCGGGCTCTTCACCCATGTCCAGCCGTGCAAGGCGGCCTACCGGCTGCGGGCCGAAGGCCATGGCAGCACCTGGGACTTCGACGACCCGTTCCGTTTCGGCCCCGTGCTGGGCGAGATGGACGAATACCTTCTGGGCGAGGGGACGCACCGGCGGCTGTGGCAGGTGCTGGGCGCGCATCTGATGGCGCATGAAGGCGTGGACGGCGTCCATTTCGCCGTCTGGGCGCCGAATGCCGAACGCGTCTCGGTCGTCGGCGATTTCAACGTCTGGGACGGCCGCCGCCACCCGATGCGCCGCCGCGGTCCGACCGGGGTCTGGGAAATCTTCGTGCCCGGCCTGACCGAAGGCGAGACCTACAAGTATGAAATCCGCGGCCCCGGCGGCGCGCTTCTGCCGCTGAAGGCGGACCCGGTGGGCTTTGGCTCGGAACACCCGCCGAAGAACGCCAGCGTCGTGCGCCCGATCGGCGGCAGTTTCGGCGACCGGGACTGGATGGAAACCCGTGCCGCCCGCAATGCGGTGGATGCGCCGATCTCGGTCTACGAGGTGCATCTGGGATCATGGCGCCGCGCGGCCGACAACCGGATGCTGTCCTACGCCGAACTTGCCGAACAACTGGTCGAATATGCCGGCTGGATGGGGTTTACCCACATCGAATTGCTGCCGGTTTCCGAATATCCGTTCGACGGAAGCTGGGGCTATCAGCCGATCGGGCTTTTCGCGCCGACGATCCGCCACGGCACGCCCAGCGAATTCCGCGCCTTCGTCGATGCGGCGCACCAGAAGGGTCTGGGCGTCATCCTTGACTGGGTGCCCGGCCATTTCCCGACCGACCAGCACGGCCTTGGCCGGTTCGACGGCACCGCGCTTTACGAACACCAGGACCCGAAGGAAGGCTTCCACCAGGACTGGAACACGCTGATCTACAATTACGGCCGGGCCGAGGTGAAGAACTACCTCGTCTCCAACGCGCTTTACTGGCTTGAGGAATACCATGTCGACGGGCTGCGCGTGGATGCCGTCGCCTCGATGCTTTACCGCGACTATTCCCGCGGCGAGGGCCAGTGGGTGCCGAACAGGGACGGCGGGCGCGAGAATTACGAAGCCATCGCCATGCTGCAGGCGACGAACATCGTCACCTATGGCGAATGCCCCGGAACCCTGACGGCGGCCGAGGAATCCACCTCGTTCCCCGGCGTGTCCCGGCCGGTCGACCAGGGCGGGCTGGGCTTCGGCTTCAAGTGGAACATGGGCTGGATGAACGATTCCTTGCGCTACATGGCGCTGGACCCGGTCTACCGCAAATGGCACCACAACCAGCTGACCTTCGGGCTGGTCTATGCCTGGTCGGAGAACTTCATCCTGCCGATCAGCCATGACGAGGTGGTGCATGGCAAGGGCAGCATGCTGACCAGGATGCCCGGCGACGGCGCGGCGAAATTCGCCAATCTCCGCGCCTTCTACGGCTACATGTGGGGCCATCCGGGCAAGAAGCTGCTGTTCATGGGCCAGGAATTCGCCCAAGGCAAGGAATGGGACTATCGCGGCAGCCTTGACTGGCATCAGGCCGACCTTGCGCCCCATCGCGGCGTGCAGCTTCTGGTCCGCGACCTGAACCGGCTTTACCGCGACACGCCGGCGCTGCACCTGCACGACTGCCGGCCCCAAGGCTTCGAATGGATCGAGCCGGACGATGCCGAGGCCGGAGTCTATGCCTGGGTCAGGAAGGGCGGCCCCGGCGATCCGATGGTCGTCGTCGTGGTCAACATGACCCCGGTCGAACGCAGCTGGCGCGTCGGCCTGCCGGCCGGCGGCCGCTGGGTCGAGGCGCTGAACACCGATGCCGCGATCTACGGCGGGGGAAATCGCGGCAACCTGGGCGGGGCCGTCGCCGAACCTGTGCCGCATCACGGGCGGGCGCAATCCGCGTCTGTCGCGCTGCCGCCGCTTTCGGCGCTTTATTTCAAAGAGGACCGCTGAACCGCGGGACAGGGAGGCAATGATGAAGGCACGAGCAAATACCCGGCTTTCCTCGCAGGCCATGGCCTTCGTGCTGGCCGGCGGGCGCGGCAGCCGGCTGAAGGAGCTGACCGACCGCCGGGCGAAACCTGCCGTCTATTTCGGCGGCAAGACCCGGATCATCGACTTCGCGCTGTCGAACGCGCTGAACTCGGGCATCCGCAAGATGGCGATCGCCACGCAATACAAGGCCCACAGCCTGATCCGCCACATGCAGCGCGGCTGGGGCTTCTTCCGGGCCGAGCGGAACGAATACCTCGACATCCTGCCCGCCTCGCAGCGGATGGACGAGGTGAACTGGTATCGCGGCACCGCCGATGCCGTCGCCCAGAACATCGACATCATCGACAGCTACAACGTCCGTTACGTGGTGATCCTTGCCGGCGATCACATCTACAAGATGGATTACGAGATCATGCTGCAGCAGCATGTGGAAACCGGCGCCGACGTGACCATCGGCTGCCTGACCGTGCCGCGGATGGAGGCGACAGCCTTCGGCGTGATGCATGTCGACAAGGCGATGCGCATCACCGCCTTCCTGGAAAAGCCGAAGGATCCCCCCGCCATCCCCGGCGATCCGAAGCACGCGCTGGCCTCGATGGGCATCTATGTCTTCAACTGGGATTTCCTGCGCGACCTCTTGGTCCGCGACATGGCCGACGACAATTCCAGCCACGATTTCGGCAACGACCTGATCCCCGAGATCGTCAGGAACGGCAAGGCCATGGCCCACAGTTTCAACGACAGCTGCGTCACCTCGGGGCTGGAGGATGAACCCTACTGGCGCGACGTGGGCACGATCGACGCCTTCTGGCAGGCGAACATCGACCTGACCGATTTCGTGCCGAAACTGGACCTCTACGACAATTCCTGGCCGATCTGGACCTATTCCGAACTGGTCCCCCCCGCCAAGTTCATCCATGACGAGGATGGCCGCCGCGGCACCGCGATCTCGTCGCTGATTTCGGGCGACTGTATCGTGTCGGGGTCCGAGGTGCGCAATTCGCTGCTTTTCACCGGGGTCAGGACGCATTCCTTCTCAAGCCTCGAATATTCGGTGGTCCTGCCGCGGGTGGTGGTCAACCGGAAGGCGGAACTGAAGAACTGCGTCATCGACAGCGGGGTGGTCATCCCCGAGGGGCTGGTCGTCGGCGCCGATCCCGAAGAAGATGCCAGGTGGTTCCGCCGCACCGAAAGCGGCATCGTCCTGATCACGAAGGAGATGCTGGATGCCCGCGCCCGGGCGCTTGGCTGAACCGGTCGGGCGGCCGCGCGTGCCAGATCGGGGCCGGCGGCGCCCGGAAACGCTTGGGAAAGGGAAGGGCCATGGGTGGTCGGGTTCTGTCTGTGGCATCCGAATGCGTGCCGCTGGTCAAGACCGGGGGGCTGGCGGATGTGGTCGGCGCGCTGCCGGCGGCAATGGTGCCGACCGGCTGGGACATGCGCGTCCTGATCCCGGCCTACCGCAGCCTGCGCCCGCTGCTGGCGGACTGGCCCGAAGTCTGGGCAGAAAGCGACCTCTGGGGGGGCGAGGGGCGGGTCCATCTTGGCCGGGTCGAGGGGATCGACCTCCTGCTTCTGGACGCGCCGCATCTATATGACCGGCCGGGCGGCCCCTATGCCGGGCCGGCGGGCGACTGGGGCGACAATGCGCAACGCTTTGCCGCGCTGTCGTGGATCGCCGCGCGGCTTGCCCGCGAAGGCATCGGCGACTGGAAGCCCGACGTGCTGCATGCCCATGACTGGCAGGCCGGCCTTGCCCCCGCCTATCTGGCCTATCACGGCGCGGGCGGCGTCTCCTCGGTCATCACCATCCACAACATCGCCTTCCAGGGCTGGGCGCCGGCCTCGATGCTGGGCGAGCTGCGCCTGCCGTTCTCGGCCTTCCACCCCGGCGCGCTGGAGTATTTCGGCGGCCTGTCGCTTCTGAAGGCCGGGCTGGTGACGGCCGACCGGATCACCACCGTCTCGCCCACCTACGCGGCCGAACTGATGCGGCCGGAATTCGGCATGGGCCTGCAGGGCGTGATCGTCGAGCGCACCGATGTGGTGCAGGGCATCCTGAACGGCGTCGACACGGCGGTCTGGTCGCCCGAGGCCGAGGAAGAGCACGGTTTCACCGCCAAGGCCATGGCCGGCAAGGCCGCCGCCCGCGCCGCCTTGAGTTCGGAATTCGGCATCTCGGTGCCGGGGCCGCTGCTTATCGTCGTCAGCCGCCTGACCGACCAGAAGGGGATCGACCTCCTGCCCGATGTCGTGCCCGATTTCGTCGAACACGGCGGCGGGCTGATCGTCCTTGGCTCGGGCCATCCCGGGCTGGAAGCGGCGATGCTTGACCTTGCCCACCGCTTCCCCGACCGCGTCGCCGTCCGCATCGGCTATGACGAGGCGCTCAGCCACCGGCTGTTCCAGGGGGGCGATGCCGTCCTGGTGCCCAGCCGGTTCGAACCCTGCGGCCTGACGCAGATGTATGGCCTGCGCTACGGCACGCTGCCGGTCGTCGCCGCCGTGGGCGGGCTGGCCGACACGGTGATCGGCGCCACCCCCGCCACGCTGGCCGCCGGCGTGGCAACCGGCTTCACCTTCGCGCCCACCGACGCGCTGGCGCTTGGCCATGCGCTGCGCCGGCTTCTGGCGCTTCATGCCGACCGCAAGACCTGGGGCCGGATGGTGAAGAACGCCATGGCCCAGCCGGTTGGCTGGGAAAACAGCGCCGCCGCCTATGCCCGCCTCTACGAGGGTCTGAAGGCGTGAGCCGAACGCCCGAACTCTCGCGGCACCGCTATCCGGTGGAACCGGGCCGGCCCTGGCCGATGGGCGCGACCCTGACCGCCGGCGGCACCAACTTTGCCGTCTTCTCGGCCCATGCCGAGAAGATCGAACTGTGCCTCTTCAGCCGAGACGGCCGGCACGAAACCGCCCGCATCCCGCTGCGCGACCGGGATGGCGACATCTGGCATGTCCATGTCGGCGGGCTTGATGCCGGCACGGTCTACGGCTTCCGCGTCCACGGGCCCTATGCGCCCGAACAGGGCCACCGCTTCAACCCGAACAAGCTGCTGCTGGACCCCTATGCCCGCGCGCTGGAAGGGCGGCTGAAATGGTCCGATGCGCTGATGGGCTACCGGGTCGGGTCGCCGCGCGGCGACCTGTCGCTTGACACCCGCGACAGCGCCTTTGCCGTGCCGAAGGCCGTGGTGACCGATCCCGCCTTCGGCTGGGGCAACGACCGGCCGCCCCGCCGCCTGCGCGCCGAGACCGTGATCTACGAGGCGCATCTGCGCGGCCTGACCATGCGCCATCCGGGCATACCGCTTGCCCATCGCGGCACCGTCCTTGGCCTGGCCTCGGACCGGATGATCGACCATTTCCTTGCCCTCGGCGTCACCGCGATCGAGCTTCTGCCGGTGCAGGCCTTCATCGACGAACGTTTCGTCGCGCTGAAGGGGCTGACGAACTACTGGGGCTACAACACGCTGGCCTTCTTCGCGCCCGAACCGCGCTATCTGGGCGGCGGCGGCATGCGCGATTTCCAGACGATGGTGCGGCGGCTGCATTCCGCCGGGATCGAGGTGATCCTGGACGTGGTCTACAACCATTCGGCCGAGGGCGACCAATGGGGGCCGACGCTGTCGTTCCGCGGGCTGGACAACGCCAGCTACTACCGGCTGGCCGATGGCGGCCGGCACTACGCCAACGACACCGGCACCGGCAACACGCTGAACCTGCAGAACGCCATGGTCCTGCGCATGGTGATGGATTCGCTGCGCTACTGGGTCGAGACGGTGCATGTCGACGGCTTCCGCTTCGACCTTGCCACCGTCCTTGGCCGCGAGCTGCACGGTTTCGACCCGAACGGCGGCTTCTTCGACGCGATCCGGCAGGATCCGGTGCTGGCCCGCGTCAAGCTGATCGCCGAACCCTGGGACATCGGCCCCGGCGGCTATCAGCTGGGCAGCTATCCGCATCCGTTCATCGAATGGAACGACCGTTTCCGCGACGGCGTCCGCCGCTTCTGGCGCGGCGATGCCGGCATGACGCCCGACCTTGCCGCCCGCATCGCCGGCAGCGCCGAGAAGTTCGACCATTCCGGCCGCGCCGCCACCTCGTCCGTCAACTTCGTCACCGCGCATGACGGGTTCACGCTGCAGGACGTGGTTTCCTTCACCGTCAAGCGCAACTGGGCCAATGGCGAGGAGAACCGCGACGGCCAGTCCGAGAACCACTCGGACAACCTTGGCCACGAAGGCCCGACCACCTCACGCGCCGTCCTTGCCGCCCGCGCGCTGCGCAAGCGCAACCTGCTGGCCACGCTCTTCCTGGCGCAGGGCGTGCCGATGATCCTGGCCGGGGACGAGCTTGGCCACAGCCAGGGCGGCAACAACAACGCCTATGCCCAGGACAACGACATCAGCTGGCTTGACTGGGAACGCGCCGACACCGGGCTGACGCGGTTCATCGGCCGGCTGGCGCAACTGCGGCGCGACAACCCGGTCCTGCGCCAGCGCCGCTTCCTGCACGCCCGCGCCCGCGCCGCCGACGGCTTGCGCGACGTGATCTGGCGGCGGCCGAACGGTGTCGAACCCAGCCCGCAGGACTGGCACGATCCGGCCTTCCGCTGCCTCTGCGTCGAAATCCGCTATGCGGCCGAAAGCGAGAACCCCGATCCCGACGCGCTGCTTGCCGTCTTCAACTGCGGCCCCGCGGTCGCCCTGACCCTGCCCGACACCGCCCCGGGATGGGAGCTGATCCTTGACACCACGCGGCCCGACTTGACCACCGGCCCCGCGCCGTCACAGGTTCCTTCACAGTCGGTCCTGTTGCTTCGGGCCCGTTCCGTGGCCGGAAAGGAAAAACAGCCATGATCCTCACCGTCGACACCGCGCCGATCGCCGGCCAGAAGCCCGGCACCTCGGGCCTGCGCAAGAAGACCCCGGTCTTCATGGGCCGGCACTATCTTGAGAATTTCGTCCAGGCGGTGTTCGACGTCGTGGGCTGCAAGGGCAAGACCTTCGTCCTGGGCGGCGACGGGCGCTATTTCAACGACCGGGCGGCGCAGGTCATCCTGCGGATGGCGGCGGCGAACGGCGCGGCGCGGGTGATCGTGGGGCAGGGGGCGCTGTTGTCGACCCCCGCCGCCAGCCACCTGATCCGCCTGAACCAGACCGATGGCGGCATCATCATGTCGGCCAGCCACAACCCCGGCGGGCCGGACGGCGATTTCGGCGTCAAGTTCAACATGCCGAACGGCGGCCCGGCGCCCGAAGCGGTGACCGAGGCGATCCATGCCCGCACCACCACCATTACCGCCTACCGCATCGCCGAATCGCAGGATGTCGACCTTTCCACCCCAGGCCGCCGCGCGCTGGCCGGGATGGTGGTCGATGTCGTCGATCCGGTCGCCGACTATGCCGCGCTGATGGAAACCCTTTTCGACTTTGCCGCGATCCGCGCCATGTTCGCCGGCGGCTTCCGCATGCGGATGGATTCGATGTGCGCCATCACCGGCCCCTATGCGGTGGAAATCCTGGAAAACCGGCTGGGCGCGGCCAAGGGCACCGTCACCCACGCCACCCCCTTGCCCGATTTCGGCGGCATGCACCCCGACCCGAACCCCACCTGGGCGCATGAGCTGATGGATGAGATGATGGGCCCCGCCGCCCCCGATTTCGGCGCCGCCTCGGACGGCGACGGCGACCGGAACATGGTCGTCGGCCGCGGCATCTATGTCTCGCCTTCGGATTCGCTCGCCGTCCTTGCCGCCAACGCGCATCTTGCCCCCGGCTATGCGCGCGGCCTTGCCGGCGTCGCCCGGTCGATGCCCACCTCGGCCGCGGCCGACCGGGTGGCCGCGGCGCTGGGGATCGGCATGTTCGAGACGCCGACCGGCTGGAAGTTCTTCGGCAACCTGCTTGACGCCGGCCGCGCCACCATCTGCGGCGAGGAAAGCTTCGGCACCGGATCGGACCATGTGCGCGAAAAGGACGGGCTCTGGGCCGTTCTGCTGTGGCTGAACATCCTTGCCGCCCGGAAAGAGCCGGTCGCGGCGATCCTGGCGGCGCACTGGGCGACCTACGGCCGCAACTACTACAGCCGCCACGATTTCGAGGCGCTGCCGACCGACCGGGCCGATGCGATGATGGCGGCGCTCAGGGCGAAGCTGCCGGCGCTTGCCGGCACCACGGCGGGCGGCCTTGCGGTCGAGGCGGCGGATGATTTCGCCTATACCGATCCGGTCGACGGCTCGGTCAGCACGAAACAGGGCGTCCGCGTCCTTTTTGCTGGCGGCTCGCGCGCGGTGTTCCGCCTTTCCGGCACCGGCACCGAAGGCGCGACGCTGCGGCTTTATCTCGAACGCTACGTTCCCGGTCCCGACGGGCTTGACGAAGACCCGCAGGCGGCGCTGGCCCCGATCATCGCCGCCGCCCATGCCATCGCAGGGATCGAGACCTTCACCGGGCGCACCACGCCCGACGTGGTGACCTGATCCATCGCCGCCGGCGGCCAATTCGGACCGAGTCGTTGAAACGGACGGGCAGGGGTCGCTTCCGAGCGGCCAATCCCCGCCGTTTCGCTGTCCAATGCCGGAAACGGCGGAGGGCAAGATGAACGAGGTACGGCGCAGCGGGCGGCAGGCCCGCACCGCGGAGCGCAGCCGCAAGGGCACCGGCGTCGGCCGGCCCTACATCAGCCGCAACATCCCGACCTATGACGTGCTGTCCGAGGAAAACCTGATCCGCATCGAACAGGCCGCCGACCGCATCCTGGCCGAGACCGGGATCGAGTTCCGCGACGACCCGGAAGCGCTGAACCACTGGAAGAAGGCGGGCGCCAGGGTCGACGGGCTGCTGGTGAAGTTCGAGCCGGGGATGCTCCGCGAGATTTTGAAATCCGCGCCTCCGGTCTTTACCCAGCATGCCCGCAACCCGGCGAATTCGGTGCAGATCGGCGGCAGGAACGTGGTCTTTGCTCCGGCCTATGGCAGCCCCTTCGTTATGGACCTCGACCGCGGCCGCCGCTTCGGCACGATCGAGGATTTCCGGAACTTCATTAAGCTGGCGCAGTCCAGCCCGAACTTCCACCATTCCGGCGGCACGATCTGCGAGCCGACCGATGTGCCGGTGAACAAGCGCCATCTCGACATGGTGCTGTCGCATATCGAATATTCCGACCGGGCCTTCATGGGATCGGTCACCGCCGAGGAGCGCAGCGAGGACAGTATCGACATGGCGCGCATCCTGTTCGGCGCCGATTTCGTCGACCGGAACTGCGTGATCCTGGGCAACGTCAACGTCAACTCGCCCCTGGTCTGGGACGGCACCATGACCCGGTCGCTGCGGGCCTATGCGCGGGCGAACCAGGCGGCGGTGATCGTGCCCTTCATCCTGGGCGGCGCGATGGGGCCGGTGACAAACGCGGGCGGGATCGTGCAAAGCCTGGCCGAGACGATGGCGGGCTGTGCGCTGACCCAGCTGGAGCGGAAGGGCGCCCCGGTCATCTTCGGCAATTTCCTGTCGTCCATGTCGCTGCGGTCGGGCGCACCCACCTTCGGCACGCCGGAACCGGCGATCGGCAGCATGGTCGTCGGCCAGCTTGCCCGGCGGCTGAACCTGCCGCTGCGCTGTTCGGGGAACTTCACCACATCGAAGCTGCCCGACGCCCAGGCGATGACCGAAGGCACGATGTCGATGCTGGCGGCCGTGCATTGCGGGGCGAACTTCATCCTGCATTCCGCCGGCTTCCTCGACGGGCTTCTTTCGATGTCCTACGAGAAATTCATGCTGGACGACGACCTTTGCGGGGCGCTGCATGCCTATCTTGATGGTGTCAGGATAGACGACAACCAGCTGGCGGTGGAATCCTTCGCCGAAGTGGGGCCGGGGAACCATTTCTTCGGCTGTGCGCATACGATGGCGAACTACGAGACCGCCTTCTGGGACAGCGGCCTTGCCGACAACGAACCCTTCGAGAAATGGGAGGCGGCGGGGTCGGTCGACGCGGCGACGCGCGCCAACCGTGCCTGGAAGCAGCGGCTGGCCGATTACGAGGCGCCGCCGCTTGATCAGGCCGTGCGAGACGAACTTCACGATTTCGTCGCCCGCCGCAAGGCAGCCGTCGCCGATGCCTGGTATTGACCGGGGGCAGCCGGGCCGACAGGCCGCGGGTCAGCCCTTCGACGCCAGCCCGGTTTCCTGCAGAAGCCCCAGACGCTTGGCCTCCGGATAGTAGCCGTTGGCATACCAGTAGACCGCCTTGTCCTGGTTGCCGCGCGACACCATCCAGGCGCCCTTCAGATACTTGCCCGCGTAGCGCAGGTTGGTTTCCGCATCCAGAAGCCCGTTGGGCGGGCCGGCATAGCCCATGGTCCGCGCCGTCTGCGGCAGGATCTGCATCAGCCCGTAGTAGGGGCCGTTGCGCGCCTTGGCGTCATAGTGGCTTTCGCGCTGGATCACCCGGTGCAGCAGGCTTTCGGGAATGTCGTGGAAGGCGGCATATTTCCGCACCAATGCCCGCATTTCAGGCGTCTCGCCCGGGAACAGCCCGGCCGTATCGGCCGGCTTTGAAGGCCCTGCATGGCTGCCACAGGCGCCAAGCACCAGCGGAATGGTGGAAAGGACAAGGGCGCGACGGGTGATCGGCATGGCAGCTCCGACTCAAGATGATGATCAACGGTTAGGGTCCGGGCCGTCATACCGCAAGCGGTTGTGTCCCCGCCGGCCCGGCATCCGCAAAACCCCGCCGATCGCCGCCCCCGGAACCATCCGCCAGGGCGGAATCGCCTGCCGCGCGGGCAGAACGGGGCCGCCGGCCATTGCCATTTCGCCGGCAACCCTGTGGACTGTCATGTGGATGATTCCGAATCCCGGCAGGGATGCGGCGGCGATCTCCGGCAGCGGCTACAGGTGCTTGGGGGTTGCATGGGTCGATGGCCCAGATATAGTCAGGCCACAGGGGCGGGGCTCCCCGCCCTGGGGCCGATGCGGCAGACGGGGAAGAAGCGGAGTCTCTGACGGGAATGGACGGCGATTTCAGGACAACTTTCGTAAGGGAACCGGCCAGCCTCAAGCACTTCCCCGCGCTTGTGCTGAACGCCGACTATCGCCCGCTTTCCTACTACCCGCTCAGCCTCTGGCCCTGGCAGGAAGCGATCAAGGCCGCCTTCCTGGACCGGGTGCAGATCGTTGCCGAATATGACGAGACGGTCCGAAGCCAGAGGCAGGCGTTCCGGATACCCTCGGTAGTGGTGCTGAAAGAATTCGTCCGACCCCAGAAGCGCGTGGCATTCACGCGCTTCAATCTTTTTCTGCGCGACGAATTCTGCTGCCAGTATTGCGGCGCCAGGGGTGACCTGACCTTCGATCACGTGCTGCCCCGGTCGCGCGGCGGCATCACCAGCTGGGAAAACGTCGTCGCCGCCTGCAGCCCCTGCAACCTGCGGAAAGGCAACAAGACCCTGCGCCAGTCTGGCCTTGCGCTGCGCCGCGCCCCCCGCGCGCCCTCGGCCGAGGAGATGCAGCTGCACGGCCGCCGCTTCCCGCCGAACTACCTGCACGACAGCTGGATGGATTTCCTTTACTGGGATGCCGAACTGGAAGCCTGACGGCCTCGTGACGGAAATGTCGTGAACCCCGGCCAGCGCCCGCGTATCCTGCCCTCGTGCCCGACCGGAGGGGCAATTGCCGATCACCATCGCCGCTGCCGCCGTGAACATGTCCGTCGCCCTTGGCTGCGGCGCCCTGATCGGGATGGAGCGGCAGATTCGCCAGCGCAAGGCGGGCCTGCGCACCAATGCGCTGGTTGCCCTGGGTGCGGCCGCCTACATGGTCTTCTCGATGCTGATCGAGGGCGACATGAGCCCCAGCCGCGTGGCGGCGCAGGTCGTCAGCGGCATCGGCTTCCTTGGCGCCGGCATCATCTTCCGCGACGGGCTGAACGTGCACGGGCTGACCACGGCGGCAACGCTCTGGTGTGCCGCCGCGGTCGGCCTGCTGGCGGGGGCCGGGCACTGGGATTTCGCGCTGGTCACGACGGGGCTCGTGGTCTTCGTCAACTTCGGGCTGCGGCCGCTGGTCCAGTGGATCAAGCGGCGCGTCCGGGCGCGCGCGCCGATGCAGCGCGCCTTCCGCGTATCGGTCGCCGTGCCCGAGGCACTGGAAGGCCAGGCGCGCGGGTTGATGCTGCGGACCCTGTCGCTGGGCGGCCTGCACCTGAGCGAGATCGAACTGCGCCGGCCCGTGAATGCGCCCGGGCTTGAACTTTCGGCGACGGTCACCGGCGAAGGCGTCACCGACACGATGGTCGAACAGGCGATCCAGCACCTTGCGGCCGAACCGGGCCTTGGCCGCGTCGCCTGGGAGGCGCTTGAGGACAGCTGAGCCCGCGCGGTCCCAGGCCGCCGGCGGTCATTTCCGCCCGAACCGCGCATGGTCCGGGCCGAAGGCTTTTGATCTTGGACCCGGCGATGCTAGACAGGGGCAGGGCAAGCGGCTAGAAGCGCCGTTAGCGCTAACATAAACCGCGGAGACACCCATGGCATCGCGCGTCATTCCGGTCGAGGTCTTCGATCTGGTGATTTTCGGCGGCACGGGCGACCTTGCGCGACGCAAGATCCTGCCGGGGCTTTTCCGCCGCTTCCAGGCCGGGCAGATGCCGCCCGAGGCGCGGATCATCGGCGCCGCCCGGGCCGAACACAGCGACGATGAATTCCGCGCGCTTGTCGCCGAAGCGGTCGGGGAATTCCTGCCCGGCGCCCCGCCGGATGCCGAGGCGCTGAAGGCCTTCCTCGCCCGGCTGTCCTATGTCGCGATCGACGCCAGGGGCGATCAGGGCTGGGCGCAGCTGAAGGCGGCAGTCCGCGCCGATGTGGTGCAGGCCTTCTATTTCTCGGTCGCGCCGGCGCTTTTCGGCGACATCGCCGAAAGGCTGAAGACCCACGGCATCGCCGGCCCCGCGGCCCGGATCGTGGTGGAAAAGCCCTTCGGCCGCGACCTGGCGAGCGCCAGGGCTCTGAACGCCACGCTGGCGCGGCATTTCGCCGAAAGCCAGATCTACCGGATCGACCACTACCTCGGCAAGGAAACCGTCCAGAACCTGATGGCGGTGCGCTTCGCCAACCTGCTGTTCGAGCCGCTCTGGAAGGCCGAATTCATCGACCATGTCCAGATCACCGTGGCCGAGACGGTGGGCGTCAACGGCCGCGGCGCCTATTATGATAAATCCGGCGCTATGCGCGACATGGTGCAGAACCACCTGATGCAGCTTCTGTGCCTGATCGCCATGGAACCGCCCTATCACTTCGACCCGGACGCCGTCCGCGACGAGAAGCTCAAGGTCATCCGCGCGCTTGATCCGGTCCAGCCGGCCGACATCGTGCGCGGCCAGTATCTTGCCGGCGGGGGCGAGGGCGGCTATCTGCAGGACGCCGAAAACCCCCACAGCCGCACCGAAAGCTACATCGCGCTGCGCTGCCAGATTTCCAACTGGCGCTGGAAGGGCACGCCCTTCTACCTGCGCACCGGCAAGCGGCTGCGCGCCCGCGCCTCGGAAATCGCCATCACCTTCCGCGAACCGCCGCATTCCATCTTCGACGATGCCGAGGGCTGGCGCGAGAATGTGCTTGTCATCCGGCTGCAACCGAATGAAGGCATGAACCTGATGGTGATGATCAAGGAACCCGGCCCCGGCGGCATGCGGCTGACGCAGGTGCCGCTTGACATGACCTTCGCCAAGGCACTGGGGCCGGAGGCCGAGGACGTGCCCGATGCCTATGAACGGCTGATCATGGACGTGATCCGCGGCAACCAGACGCTGTTCATGCGCGGCGACGAGGTCGAGGCCGCCTGGGCCTGGACCGACCCGATCATCGAGGGATGGGAGGCGCGGGGCGACCGGCCGCAGCCCTATGACGCGGGGTCTTCCGGCCCCGAGGACGCGCTGATGCTGATGCACCGCGACGGGCGGCGCTGGCGGGACATACGCTGATGGAACTGATCGAATACCCCGACCGCGACCTGCTTTACCTCAGCCTCGCCGACCGGATCGCCGGCCAGCTGGCCGATTTCCTGCGCCGCGACGGCCGCGCCTCGCTGTGCGTGCCCGGCGGCACCACGCCCGGCCCGGTCTTCGACACGCTGTCGGGCGTCGACATCGGCTGGGAGAATGTCGCCGTCTTCCTGAACGACGAACGCTGGGTGCCCGAGGATAATCCGCGGTCGAACACGCGCCTTTTGCGCGAACGGCTTTTCCACGGACGGGCATCGGCGGCGCAATTGGTGCCGCTTTTCGCCGAGGGCCATGCCGAACCGGAAACCGCCCTTGCCGCGCTGGCCGAAGGGCTGCTGCCGCATCTGCCGATCTCGGTCCTGCTCCTCGGCATGGGTGAGGATATGCACACCGCCTCGCTCTTCCCGGGCGCCGACCGGCTGGCCGAGGCGCTGGCCGCCGACGCGCCGCTTCTCTTGCCGATGCGGGCCGATGCGGCGGGCGAGCCCCGCGTCACCCTGACCGTGCCGGCGCTGCAGGGCGCGATGAACATCCACATCCTGATCACCGGGCCGGCGAAGCGCGCCGCACTTGACCGCGCCCAGACCCTGCCGCCGGTCGAGGCGCCGGTGCGCGCGCTTCTTGGCAATGCAACCGTTCACTGGGCGGAATGACCATGGCAGACTGGACCAGACTTCAGGCGCATCACGCGGCAACCGCCGGCCGGCCGATCCTGTCGCTTTTCGCCGATCCCGGCCGCGCGGCGGATTTCTCGGCCCGGGCCGACGGCATGCTCTTCGACTATTCCAAGACCGGCATCGACGCCACGGCGCGCGACCTGCTGGTTGCCCTGGCCGAAGACGCGGGCCTTGCCGCCCGCCGTGCCGCCATGTTCGATGGCGAAAAGATCAACGAGACCGAAGGCCGCGCCGTCCTGCACATAGCACTTCGCGCCGGCGACGATGCGGTGATCCTCGTCGACGGCCAGGATGTCATGCCCGAGGTCCGCGCCACCCGCGCCCGCGCCTCTGCCTTTGCCGACGCGGTCCGCAGCGGCGCCTATCGGGGGCAGGGCGGCAAGATCACCGATGTCGTCAACATCGGCATCGGCGGGTCGGACCTTGGCCCCGTCATGGCGACGCTGGCGCTGGCGCCCTTCCATGACGGGCCGCGGCTGCACTATGTCTCGAACGTCGATGGCGCGCATATCCATGACACGCTGGCCGGGCTGGACCCGGAAACCACGCTGGTCGTCGTCGCCTCGAAGACCTTCACCACGATCGAGACGATGACCAATGCCGATACGGCGAAACGCTGGATGGCGGCGCGGGTCGCCAATCCGGCCGCGCAGTTTGCCGCCGTCTCGACCGCCGCCGACAGGACCGCCGCCTTCGGCATCGACGCGGCGCGGGTCTTCGGGTTCGAGGACTGGGTCGGCGGGCGCTACTCGATGTGGGGACCGATCGGCCTTGGCCTGATGATCGCCATCGGGCCGGAACGGTTTGCCGAGTTCCTTGCCGGCGGCCGGGCGATGGACAGCCATTTCCTGACCGCGCCCCTTGCCGCCAACATGCCGGTGATGCTGGCGCTGGTCGGCGTCTGGCACAACCAGGTCTGCGGTCACGCCACCCGCGCCGTGCTGCCCTATGACCAGCGCCTCCTGCGGCTGCCGGCCTATCTCCAGCAGCTTGAGATGGAGAGCAACGGCAAGCGCGTCGCCCTTGACGGCAGCGACCTGACGGTGAATTCCGGCCCCGTGGTCTGGGGCGAGCCCGGCACCAACGGCCAGCACGCCTTCTACCAGCTGATCCATCAGGGCACCCGCGTCGTCCCCTGCGAATTCCTTGTCGCGCGGCGGGGGCACGAAGCCGATCTGGCGCACCAGCACCTCCTCTTGGTCGCCAACTGCCTTGCCCAGTCCGAGGCGCTGCTGCGTGGCCGCAGCCTGGAAGAGGCACGCGCCATCATGGCGAGGAAGGGCCTTTCGGGGGCCGAACTGGTACGCCAGGCGCGCCACCGGGTCTTCCCGGGGAACCGCCCGTCGACCACGCTGGCCTATGACCGGCTGACCCCCTTCGTCCTGGGCCAGATCATCGCGCTTTACGAACACCGGGTGTTCGTCGAGGGCGTGATCCTTGGCATCAATTCCTATGACCAGTGGGGGGTGGAACTGGGCAAGGAACTGGCGCTGGCGCTGCAGCCGGTGCTGGAAGGCAGCCGCGGCACCGATGACAAGGACGGCTCGACCGCCGCCCTTGTCGCCTTCCTCAGGCCCTGAGCGGAAGAACGATCCTTCGCGGAAGGATCATCCGCCGATCCTTCTCCGAAGGATCGTGTCGCCGCCGGCTATTTCAGCGCCGCGGTGACGATGACCTCGACCCTGTATTCCGGCGTTGCCAGCTTCGCCTCGCCGGTGGCGCGGGCGGGCGTGTTGCCCTGCGGCACCCAGGCGTCCCAGACCGCGTTCATCTCGGCGAAGGTGGCGATGTCGGCAAGCCAGATCTGCGCCGACAGGATGCGGGTCTTGTCCGTTCCGGCGGCGGCCAGGATGCGGTCCACCTCGGCCAAGCATTGCCGGGTCTGGTTGGCCACGCTGTCGCCGGGGTTGCCGACCTGTCCGGCGACCCAGAGGATGCCGTTATAGGCCACAGCCTCGGACATGCGGGGGCCGGTGCCATAGCGGATGATGTCGGATGTCATGAAAGGCTCCTTCGGTTCTGCCGGGAACCTTCTAGCCGGGGCGTGGCCCGCGCGAAAGGGGCGGCGCGCCGCCCCCTCCTGAACGGCGGGCCGGGCTACATGCCCAGAAGCGCCAGCGCCTCCTGCAGCTTCTGTTCCGAGGTCGGGTGGTCGCCCGCTTCATGCGCGGCCTTGCCCTCGTCATAAAGCGTCATGATCTGGGCCCTGGTGGCATCGTCCACCGTGGCGGTCTTCAGCGCCTCGTCGATCTGGCCCATCAGCATCGGGCACTGCGACGCAAGGGCCGGGCCGGCCAGCATCAGCGCGATGGCCGCCGTCGCAAGGGTCGTCTTCATACCGGATCCTCCCATCCTTGGCGGGCGGATGCCCGCGTCCGCCAGAATAGGCCCGAACGCGCCGCGGACCAAGGCCGGATCAGGGCAGCGGCCGGCAGAGGAAACTGTCGCCCGAGACAGCGGAATACCAGGTCATCGTGCCGTCGGCATGCATTTCAAGCCCGATTTGGTAGTCGTCGGCGAAGGTCAGGATGAACCCGTCCCTTTCCGCCGCGACATCCAGGATGTCCATCGCGCCGTCGCCCGGATCGTAGCTTTCCGCCGTGAAGGAAAAGACGCCCACCTCGCAATCCCAGCGGCCCTCGAAGGGCAGGGGGCCGGCGATCAGGGGAAGGGGCATCAGGCCCAGGACAAGGGCCAGCGTAGCGAGCGACACCGAACCTGTCCGGGGAACTGGAGCGGGTGAAGGGCGACCGGAGCGGAAATCGAACCGCCGCAGGAGGCCATATTCACCTTTATTCTCAATATCTTCCGCCACTCTCCCCGTCCGGCTTGGTTTCGCCGTGTGTGCTTGGCGTGGTGAAGTTGTGTGCCCGGTAGCATGTCAGCATGTTCAACGAGAGACAAGCGGTTGTCGTGCGAGATATTTCCGACTAGCCTTCTCACGAAACTGTGAGCAAAGGCGCTGGAATGGATAGATTGGGCTATAGGCTTCTAGGGGCCGCTGTCGGTTTCTTGGCTGGAAGTATTGTGCTCATTGTCCTCTATTTTGCCCTTCAATTAGCTATGGATGCCTTTGACGTTAGCCGCGTCCGAGCACGCATCCCCATTGTGGTGATAGTGCTGCCGTTCATAACTGCATTCTATGGCTTCAAGATCGGGCCGGAGTTGTTCTCCAGTGTTCAGGGCTTCCTAGGGGATGCGGGGCCGTTGACAAGGCTGATACTTGTCGGCCCAGTGTTCTGGGCAGCAGTGGTTCTGGCATACATTCTGGTTTTTGAGCCGTTCGGCTATCGAATGCACGATGATGATTGGCTGTTTGCGTCCAAGATCATTTTGTTTCCTACCGGGGTTCTTTGGTGCGGCGCTTGGGTTTTGAAGCGGTTGGTATTGCGACCAAGAACGTAGCGAGGATAGTTAGGTCGAAAAATCCGAGGCCCCGGAATCGACCTTCGATGCCGCGTGATACCCCCCCGGTGGGGTCCGCTGATGGCCCGCCCAGGCCGCGCATTGGGTGTCGTGGCTTGGCATCGGTGCCCCGCTTCCCGGTCCCCTCTGATCCCGCATCTTCGCCGCGCCCTTTGCGCTATGCCCGTCTGTGTCTCACTGGGCACAGTCTAGTGAGCCGTCCCACGGGCACCCCGAACATGTTCCATAAGAATACCCATTGACATTTGGGACGCACCCTGACTCCATGTCTAAGACATTGCGAGACAGGAGATTGCCGCCATGCTGATCGGATATGCCAGAACCTCGACCCTGCACCAGAAGGCCGGGCTGGAAGCGCAGGAGCGCGACCTGACAGCCGTGGGATGCGAACGCATCTTTGTTGAACAGGTATCGTCGGTGGACGTGGTGAAACGCGAGAGGCTGGCCGAGGCTCTGGCCTATGCCCGGCAGGGGGACACGCTGGTGGTCACCAAGCTGGACCGACTGGCGCGCTCTGTGGCGCATCTGGTGGAGGTTCTGGGGCAGCTAGAGGCCAAGGGTGTTGCCCTCCGCATCCTCGCCATGGGCGTGGACACCTCGACCCCCACGGGGAAGCTGATGCTTAACATCCTCGGGGGTGTGGCGGAGTTTGAACGCGAGATCATGCTGGAACGTCAGCGTGAGGGGATCGCCAAGGCGAAGGCCGAGGGGAAGTATAGGGGCCGGGCACCAACGGCACGGGCCAAGGCAGAGGACGTGCTCAAGCTGCACCGGGAAGGGGTCGGCGGATCAGAGATCGCCAAGCGCCTCGGGATCGGTCGGGCCAGCGTGTATCGGATACTCGACGGGGCCAAGGCGGCCTGAGGGTAAGTGTGTCCCATTTGCAACATTTCGTCCCTCTATCTGTTTTTGTTCAGCCCCCCGCCGGGAGAATGTTTCAGCCCACTTCTGGGATCGTTCGGCCCTCCCGCCGTTGCCCCTAAGCGCCACCCCATGGCCCCGATAGGTCCACTTCTGGGACTGGCGGGGAGTAGGTCCACTTATGAGACTATATCGTTACTTGTCAGGTGGTTCATGGGCTGCCTTCACTTCCTGCATAAACTTCACCAGAGCCTCAGGAAGGATACGCCATGACCGCCAAGCAACCCCATCACGTCGCCGGGGCAATCAATGACCTGACCATCGCTGCCGAGTTTCTCATGGTGGCCCTTCGTGAGATCACCGCAGGGGCAGCGCCAGATGACCAGAAGGTGCGCGAGTGGGTCGGCAGGGCGGCGCGCCAGATAGCCCCGCTTGCGTAGGCTTCGGAAGCACAGCGCCTCTGGCAACTTGGCCGGGGGGTGGGGTGGCAGGGCGGCGTAATTGCCCCCTATCATTGGTCCCCACACCCCCCCCCCGAAACAATTTCTACCTGATGTATGGGGCTCGCTTCGGCGGGCCCTTTCTCTTTCCCCCGATCCCCTCCTTGAAAGGACCCGCCATGACCATGCACCCGCGCCTGAACATCTCGCTGCCGAACGCCAAGTCTTTCGATCTGGAAACCTTCACCTTCAACGGCCGCACTCTGCGCACTGTCCTGATCGACGGGGCACCGTGGTTCCTCCTCACGGAAGTCCTCGACATCTTGGGCATTACTGCCGGTGGTGGAAATTACCGCGCCTTTCCCGAGGAGGAGGTAACACTCATCAAACGTAGCAACTCTACGTTTGCTCCCCTGTTCCCCGCCGGGCGCGGGACTGCGCGCCTGATCCTACTAGCGGGGCCGGGCCTCTACAGGCTGGCCCTCCGCGCCCAGCGGTCCAACCCGGCGGCCAAGGACTTCCAGGACTGGATCACCAAGGTCGTCATCCCGAGCATCCGCAAGGATGGGGTGTTGATTTCCACTGAGAAGTGACCCGGGTAGGCGCGTAATTTCCATTGAGATTTGACCCATGTGACCCTCCCCCAAGCGAAGAGCGAGGGGGCCAAAGGAGTGATCGACATGGGACTACTGAA